>Ga0308174_10001626_pt1 | contig 10623 bp, 11 predicted proteins | sample PhyPR2_FD_203894 | JGI IMG/M metagenome (GOLD analysis project Ga0308174, IMG submission 203894) | Soil microbial communities from UC Gill Tract Community Farm, Albany, California, United States - DLSLS.P.R2 | ecosystem: Environmental > Terrestrial > Soil > Agricultural land | place: USA... | reverse complement strand
CAGCCAGGTGCGCTGAGAATCCGGGAAGCGGTGCATCAGCACGTCACGTTCCACCACGCCAACGGCGATGTCGCAAGCGGCGGCGCCAGCGCAGAACTCGGCGATCATGGATGGGTCGAGAAGCGCGTGGTCCGCGGTCGTGACGAGCAATGGCCAATGCGTTCGCGGATCCATGCAGATCGCCAGCATGGTTTCTGCGATCGTTCCGCTCGACTGCCGGAACATGACCCGGCGATCGCCCGGTATCACATCCGCAAGCCTCGCCGTCTCCTGGGCGAGCACGATGACTTCGCCGACCTGCGGGCTGGCGAGAAGCGCGCGCACCGGCCGCCGCACCATGGGTTCCCCGCCTACGGCGATCAGTGCCTTGATGTCGTTGCCGAACTGCTTGGCGAATGGGTCGGGTCCCGGCCGCGAGCCGGCCAGCACGATCGCCGTATATTTCACGCTTCCAACCAGGAGACGATCTTCCCGCCTCTGCCCAAAACCTCGTTCGCCTGGGCGAGCCGGACGGCGTGGAAGAACAGGCTGATGATCGTCCACCAGGCCACGAGCTCCAACCCGAGGTCAGGGCGCCGGAAGAGCAGGCAGCCGACTAGAATGACCATGTTCGGGTTGCGCCGGGCAGTGATCAGGCGGAACTGGCTGTCGATGCGCTTCCAGACGTGGATGTGCATGCCGCTGAAGCGCTTGATGAAGATGCCCTCGATGATGCGCTGCGCGATATAGCCGCCGATGATCGCCCAGAGCACCATCGTTGCGGTCAGCGGCTCGAGCGGACGCCCGTAAGCCGCCAGCCCGTGCAGCCACGCCCACCACCAGAAGGGCGGGTGGACGAGATCGATGCCATGGTCGAACACCTCGCCCCATTTCGACGAGGCGCCCGTACAGCGCGCCAGCTTCCCGTCGACGGTGTCGAGCACCATGAAGACGAAGCCCGACAGCGTGCCCCACCAATATTCGCCGCGCCAGAAGAGGCAGAAAGCGAGCACGCAAAGGATGCCGCCAATGAGCGTGATGAAGTTGGGCGAAAGCCCCGCGCGCGCCGCCCACCGCGTCAGGTAAAATGCAGGCTTCCGCCACAGGTAGAGCGTGAGCACATCGGTCACGCCCTTGTACGCCGCGTCATAGGCGGCGTGCTCGACAGGCTCCGGATCAGCAGGGTCTAGCGGCAGGACGAACGGACGCTCTCGCTTGCGCAGCTCGGCATAGTTTAATTCGGCGGTTTCGGCGTTGAGGGCCTCGTACCCCGAGAGTGTTTCGCCGGATTGGAGCGCCGCAAATGCAGTGGAAGCATCCTGCCCGGCCGGCACATGCGCCATCACCGGGCGCCCGCCGAGGCTCAGAACCGTTCGTGGCCGCCGCGCCATTGCTCGCAGCCACGCAGGATCCCACGCGTAAGCGAGGCTTGCGATCAATGCGGGACGCCCCTCCGCGACGGCTTCGGCGCATTCCAGACCCGCGTTCGTTGCGAGGCGGCACATTCGGTCTCTAGCGTCCATGCCGAACGGCCGCGCCGGATTGGCGCCCACGGGGACGAACAGGAGAGGCGGGTCGTCAGCCATCGGTTCGCGGCGAATAACGGCCGCATTCCTGGCAGGGAAGGGCCGCTGCGGGTCCGCTCGCCCGTGCGTCTTGCTCCTGACATTCATTTCGCGCATCAATCCGACGCGCATGGCCGATCCTGACAATCACAATGGCGACAACCCCCATGGGCCGGTCTACCGGGTTGCTGGCGCACTGACCATTACGCGGGCCGCGACTACGCAGCGCGAGATCAACGCCATGCCCGATCCGCTGACGATCGACCTGTCCGAGATCAACCGCATGGATACTGTCGGAGCGTGGATCGTCTATCGCACGGTCCGGGACCGGGGGGCCAAGGTGATCGGCGCCAGCCGCGATGAGGTCAGCCTCCTCAAGGAGGTCGCCGAGTTCGATCAACCGGCGAAGGTCCATCCCGAGGAAGAACGCGGCTTCATCCGGGCCATCGGAGAACTTGGGCAGTGGGTGGAGGAAACGGGTCGAACGTTCGTCGGTCTGCTCGGCTTCTTCGGCGCGACGCTGATCGGCTTCGCCAATGTGATCCGCCGCCCGGGCCGCCGATTCCGCTTGAACGCCGTGGTCCAGCGCTTCGACGTCGTCGGCGTACGCGCGCTGGGCATTATCGGTTTGATGAGCTTTTTGATCGGGATTGTCATTGCCCAGCAGGGTTCGGTCCAGCTCGCCCAGTTCGGCGCCGACATTTACACGATCAACCTCATCGGCCGCATCACCGTGCGGGAACTTGGCACGCTGATGACAGCAATCATGGTCGCCGGCCGTTCCGGCTCGGCATTCGCGGCTCAGATCGGCACGATGAAGATTACCGAAGAGATCGACGCGATGCGGACGATCGGCGTTTCCCCGATCGAAGCGTTGGTTATCCCGCGCATGATCGCGGCGATCATCATGATGCCGCTCCTGTCTTTCTGGGCGATGCTGATGGCGCTGCTCGGAGGCGGCGTGTTTGTCTGGTTTTCCCTTCAGATTCCGCCGATCACGTATATCCAGCGGCTTCAGGAGGTCACGCCACCGACCGACCTGTGGGTCGGACTCATCAAGGCGCCGGTGTTTGGCTTCATCATCGCGCTGGCCGGCTGTTTCCAGGGCATGCTCGTGGAGGGCAACAGTGAAGAAGTGGGTACGCGCACCACGAGCGCGGTCGTCCAGTCGATCTTTCTCGTCATCGTCCTCGACGCGGTGTTCGCGGTCTTCTTCAGCAACATCGGCTGGGTATGACGGCGATCCCGCAGAACCTCGATCCGGAGACGGTCCCAAAAGACTGCCTTCCGATCATAACGGTGCGGCACCTCAGGAATGCCTTCGGTGAGCAGGTCATTCACGATGATCTCAACCTGACCCTTTGCCGGGGCGAGATCCTCGGCGTGGTCGGCGGCTCGGGTACGGGCAAGTCGGTGCTGTTGCGGTCGATCATCGGACTGCAGACTCCCGAAAGCGGAGAGATCGAGGTCCTCGGCGAGAACATGGTCGGCCGGAGCGAGGACGAGGCCAAGAACATCCGCCGCCGCTGGGGTATCCTTTTCCAAAATGGAGCGCTGTTTTCGACTCTGACGGTAGCGGAAAATGTCGAGGTCCCGCTGCGCGAGTATTTCCCCGGCATCCAGCCCCCGCTTCTGGACGAGATCGCGTCATACAAGATCGCGATGGGCGGCCTCCCCGCGGACGCGGGGCCGAAATATCCGTCCGAGCTGTCCGGCGGCATGGTCAAGCGCGCCGGTCTGGCCCGCGCTCTCGCGCTCGACCCGGAGCTGCTCTTCCTCGACGAGCCGACGGCCGGTCTGGACCCGATCGCCGCCGCAGCCTTCGACCAGCTCATCCTCGGACTGCAGAAGCGGCTCGATCTCACCGTCTTCCTCATCACCCACGACCTCGATACGCTGCACGCAATCTGCGACCGGGTCGCCGTGCTCGCCGACAAGAAGGTCATTGCTGTCGGGACGATCCCGGAACTATTGGCTTTGGATCATCCTTGGATACAAGAATATTTTAACGGGCCTAGGGGACGGACTGCGGCTCAAAGTTATGAGAAAGGGGTCGTAGCCTAGTGGAGACCCGGTCGAATTATGTGCTGGTCGGCGCAGTCACCATGGCGCTGCTCGCCGGCGTGCTCCTGTTCATCGTCTGGCTCGCGGGGGTCTCGGGCACGACGAAGAAATGCTACGACATCTACTTCCCGGCAGTCGGTGGAATCGCAAAGGGATCGAACGTCAGCTTCTCTGGCGTGCCCGTCGGTCAGGTGACGAGGATCTCGCTGCTGCCGAACCGTCCGGAGTTCGTGTGGGTTCGGATCGAGGTCGAACAGCAGACGCCGGTCCTTCAAGGAACGTCCGCTGAGATCCATAGCGTCAGCCTCGCCGGCGCCAACGAGATTCAGCTCAACGGCGCGCAGCGCGGCCGTCCGGCGATCGATCAGGTCGGACCTCAGGGCTGCCCCGTCATTCCTGCCAGCTCGAGCGGCCTCAGCGCGTTGCTCAACAGCGCGCCGGAGCTCATCGCGCGGATCCAGAGCCTGACCGAGCGCCTCACCGAGCTGCTCAGCGACAAGAACCAGAACGCAATATCCGACATCCTCGAGAACATCGATTCCACGACGAAGGTACTGGCGCAGCGCTCGCCGGAAATGGCGGACGCGATCGGCGACGTCAGGATCGCCGCGCATAATGCCGGCATTGCGGCGGGGAACATTGCGACCCTCTCCGACAGCACGAACCGGCTGGTGAACGAACAGGGCCGCCCCGCCGCGCAGGATCTGCGGAAGGCGATCGCGTCGATCCAGCAGGCGACGGACAATCTCAACGCAATGATTGGCGATGCCCGGCCGGGCGTCCAGAACTTTACCAAATCGACCCTGCCGCAGACCAACCAGCTCGTGCATGACCTGCGCGATCTCTCGCAGTCGCTGAGGCAGGTGTCCGACCGCGTCAATCAGCAGGGGATTGGCGGTGCGCTCGGCCCCGAGAAGCTGCCCGACTACAAGCCAGGGAAACGCAAATGAGGCTTTCGAATACCGCATTCGCCATGGCGCTGGCGATCGGCCTGAGCGGCTGCGGCAGCCTGCTCGGCGGCGGCAAGGCGCCCTCGACGCTGGTCACGCTGACTCCTGAGGCCGCAGACCCCGTCCAGATGACGCGGGCAGTCGCGCCGGCGCAGGCGATCACGATCTCCGTTCCCAGCGTGTCGCGCGAGCTCCACACTGTCCGGGTGCCGGTGCAGGTCAACCCGACCGATGTGCAGTACGTAACCAACCTGCAGCTTGCGGACACGCCTGACCGCCTGTTCGCCGCTCTCCTGTCGGAGACTGTGCGCCGCACGACCAACCGCGTGGTGCTGAATCCGCAGCAAACGACACTGGACCCCGGCCTTACCGTCACTGGCGAGCTCCAGCGCTTTGGCTACGACACGGCGACGGGCCAAGTGATCGTGCAGTATGACGCATCCCTGTCCGCCAACGGCGGCACGCGCGTGGAAACGCGTCGCTTTACGGCGACTGCTCCAGCTGATGGCACGTCGGCGACGGTCGGTCCGGCGCTCAACCGGGCCGCCAACCAGGTCGCACTAGACGTCGCGAAATGGATCGGCGGCTAAGCCGAAACGAACTCGATCCCGTGCCTGAGGCCGATCTCGGGGATCTTCGAAAGGTCGTCTGGTAAACTGCGAACTTCGCTGTTCACCTCCTCGAAGAATTTGGATGCGTGCCCGGGCGCGGCGAAGATCAAGACGCGCGCGCCGTCCGCTGATGCGCCTTTGAAGCCGTGGACCGTGTTGGCAGGGAGGCGAGCGAAATCGCCGGCACGGATCGTCACGGCGTGCCCGTCAATCTCGAAGTTCACTTCACCCTTGAGGACGTAATAGGCCTCGTCCCAGTCGTGCCGGTGGGGCGGCGGCCCCATTCCGAGAGGAATGTGCTCTTCGAACAGGGACCAGGCGCCGTCGGTCTCACGTGCGTCACACAGGAACCTGAGCGGCATTCCGAGGACATTGAGCGGATCTCGCTCGTTTGCCCTGACGGTGGTTGCAGGCATGTCGGAGCCTCCTCGCGCCGCCGCGAGAGATACACCTCCTGCACGCGTTTTGCACGATCAGGCGAGACTTTTCGAAACCTGTTCGAACACGTCCTTCGACAGGCCGGGCGTCTGGACGATGCGCTGCAGCGCCTGCTTCATCAGCGCCGCTCGCTTGGGCTCGAAGCGCCGCCAGCGGCCGAATGCCGGAACCATGCGTGCCGCGATCTGCGGATTGATCTTGTCAGCGGCCAGGATCATCTCCGCGAGGAAGTCGTAGCCGCGCCCGTCCGCCCGGTTGAATGCCCAGTGATTGCCGCCGAACATGCTGGCAAGCGACCGCAGGCGGTTCGGATTCGTGATGTTGAAGTCCGAGTGGCGAGACAGGTGCCATACCTGCTCGACCGTATCCTCGCGTTGCGCTGCCGCCTGGAGGGCGAACCACTTGTCGAGCACCAGCGCGTCGTCGTGGAATCGATTGTAGAAGGCGTCGAGCGCCGACTGCCGCTCGGGGGCATCTAGCGACACCAGAATGCCGAGCGCCCCCTGCCGATCGGTCATATTGTCCGCCGCGTCGAACTGGGCTTTGGCCAAGGCAGCAGCGCCGGCCGGATCGGCGGCGGCGAGCAACCCTAGCGCTACCGTTCGCAGCCGCCGGATACCTTTTGCAGCCGGCGAAAGGTCATGGCCCTCGACGCCGTCGAGACGATGCGCGGCGAGCAGGTCGTCGGACAGGGCCGAGCCGAGCGCTTGGCGCAGTTTCTCGCGTGACGCATGGATTGCGTCCGGATCGACCACGTCCATCCGCTCTGCGATCAATGTCTCGCTGGGCAACAGGATAGCTTCCGCCTTGAACGCCGGATCGAGCGAGTTCGACCGCAGAGTGGCCCCGACGGCGCGGACGACTGCATCGCTGTCCGACGGCTCGCCACGTGCGCCCGCCACCAGCGCGCGCATCATCAGCTCCTGCATCGCTTCGTAGCGTGCGAATGGATCGGTGTCGGACCCTGCGAGCCGTTCCAGCGCGTGCGGCTGCCGCTGCGCGTCCATGACGATCGGCGCCGAGAAATTGCGGTTGATCGACAGCAAAGGAGACTCGGCGACGTTCTCGAACGTAAAGCTCTGCTGCGCCTGATCGACCAAGATCAGTCGTTCGGGCGCGATCTCATCGCCGCTGACGTCGCCGATCAGTGCCGTCTTCAACGGGATCGGCATCGGCTGCTTCACCGGCTGACCAGGCGTGGGTGGAACGCTCTGCTCAAGGTGCAACGTCGCGGTCTTCGTAGCGGCGTCATGCTCGAGCCGCGCCTTGACGTGCGGAGTGCCCGCCTGGCTGTACCAGATCTTGAAGGCCGAAAGGTCGACGCCGCTCGCATCCTCGAGCGCCTTCACGAAATCGTCGCAGGTCGCGGCCTCGCCATCGTGCCGTTCGAAATAGAGATCGGTGCCGGCGCGATATTTCTCCGGCCCCAGCACGGTGGCCATCATCCGGATCAGCTCGGCGCCCTTGTTGTAGACGGTCGCGGTGTAGAAGTTGGAAATCTCGATATAGCTGTCGGGCCGAACCGGATGGGCGAGCGGGCCTGCATCTTCCGGGAACTGCGCGGCGCGAAGCACTCGAACGTCCTCTATCCGCTTGACCGCTGGGCTGCCGACATCGGCGCCGAAGCTCTGGTCGCGGAACACCGTGAAGCCTTCCTTCAGGCTTAGCTGAAACCAGTCGCGGCAGGTGACGCGATCGCCCGACCAATTGTGGAAATATTCGTGCGCGACCACGCGCGAGATATTGTCGAAGTCTGCGTCCGTGGCGGTGTCCTGGTCGGCGAGAACGTAGGCGGAATTGAAGATGTTGAGGCTCTTGTTCTCCATCGCCCCCATGTTGAAATCCGACACGGCGACGATGTTGAACAGGTCGAGGTCATATTCGCGGCCGTAGACCTTCTCGTCCCAGGCCATCGCCAGTTTCAGGCTTTCCATCGCGTGCGCCGTCTTGGGCAGGTCCGCCTCACGCACCCAGATGAAGAGGTCCACATGCCGCCCGGACATGGTGGTGAAGCTGTCGCGATTGGCCTTCAGGTCGCCGGCGACAAGCGCGAAGAGATAGCAGGGCTTGGGAAACGGATCCTGATATTCGGCCCAATGGCGGCCGTTCCCGGCATCGCCATGCGCCACGCGATTGCCGTTCGAGAGCAGCACCGGGAAAGCCTTCGCGTCGCCCTCCATGCGCACGCTGTACTTGGATAGAACGTCCGGTCGGTCGGGAAAGAATGTGATCCTGCGAAAACCTTCGGCCTCGCACTGGGTGCAGAGCATCCCGCCGGAGGCATAGAGGCCCATCAGGTTGGTGTTTGCGATTGGGCCAATCTCAACTTCGATTTCGATTGTGTGCGAATCCAGCCGCAGATCGGTGATGACCAGGTCGCCGCCATCCATGTGCCAACAGGTTTGTTCATCGCCACGCGAGCGAACTTGGACCGGTATCAGGCCGTCACCGTTGAGACGCAGCGGCACTCCTCGTTCGGTATGCTCGTTGCGCTCCACCTGAAGGACGCTGCGAACGAGGGTCTGCTCCAAGTCAAGATCGAACTCGAGGCGAATCTCGGGAACCAGCCAGTCGGGCGGCCGATAGTCTTCGCGACGGATCGCGACGTGGCTTGGGGCGGATGGAGCTCCGGGCGCGGTCTCGGCGTCGGGCGTCGTGGTAGTGCGGATATCGGCCATGAGCGGGACTTAGTCGTGGCGTTCAGGCGTCACAAGCCGAGCGTCCGGATGACTCATGCGGCAAACAGGCGTAGTCGGGCGACGCCTGCGTTGAACCCGCAGCGCGAGCGGAGCGTTAGGTCCTGGTCCACTGAGGAGAAGGTTATGAGCGGCTTCGAAGACATTCGCGAACATATGGAAGTCATCGGTGCGGACGGGGTCCATCTCGGGACCGTCGATCGGGTCGAAGGCAATCGGATCAAGCTGATTCGCGCGGACAGCGGAGTCGCCCACCAGAACGAGCATCATTACATCCCTCGCGGCCTCGTTGCCGAGGTCGAGGGCGACAAGGTTCGCCTCTCCGCGAATGGGGACGTCGTCGCCGACCTGTTCGAACAGGAACAAAGCGGCGAGCCGATTGGCGAGTGAGCCGATGCGGCGCTGAAGCCGCGAAATCGAGTTGCATTCGAGCAGGCCGAAGCGCACTTCGAAGTCGATGAAGAACAAGGGCGAATTGGCGCCGCCCGAGCCACGCCGCTGGACTCGGGTCGACGATTATCTCATCGCCATGGCGCGCCGGCGAACCGCCCGCCGGTTCCGTGAGCCGCAGCAGCTTCGCACCCAGCCCGAAGCGCCGCGGCTGCTGCTCAGCACCATACCCTTTCTGGCGCTGATCGGCGCGTTGGCGATCATGGCGGTGGCGATCATGGTTGTCGCCTGGCCGGGCGCTCAGCCGCGCGCGCAGCAGCGCCCCGCGCCGCGCGAGCAAGGCGTTGCTCCCAAGGGCTGGTTCCAGGAAGCCCAGAAAGAGTTCCAAGGGCGCAAGGGTTAGGCCGGGCCGCCGGTTGTCCTAACAGCGCAGCGTATCCCCGGCATACCACTGCCGCGTGCAGTCCTGATTGCGCCGCATCCAGGCCGGATAGGCGCGCCAGGGCTCTTCATGCCACCAGTCGTTGTAGCTGGTGGGTTCCCAGCTGCGGTTGTTGTACTCGGCCCATTCGCCGCCGTACCAATCCATGTAGACGTTCCCGCAGCCGGAGTTGCGGCCATCCCTGAAGTGGTGGTCGCCGTCGTGACCATGACCGCCGTTACGGAACGCTCCGCTACACGGGCTTTGCTGGGGGCTGGCGAACCGGTCGCCGAACCGGTGTGACGAGGCGCTCCACTGTTGCGCCTGGGCTGTGCCCGCCGAAAGAGCGATCGCGGCGATCGACCCTGCAGCGGCAAGCAACATTCTCATCATGTCGCTTACTCCTTTCACCATCCGTCCACAGGAGGACTCGCGGGACGGGGTCACGCCGCGTTTAACAAGAAATTAACCATGCGACCAGCGCAAGCATACTGACGATGTGTCGCGGAATGGGACGCGGCGTTTCGGTAGATGTTCATTGCAGCGAAAGCCGATCCACCGCAGGGATTCGCTCATGCCGAGCTTAGCCGTTGCACTCGCGTTTCTCGCTCAGGCTGCCGCACCGGGCAATGGCGCGTCCCCTCAGGTCTACGGACCCGCCGCCCCGGCCATGCCGAAACCGGCCGCGGCTCCCGCGAACGAACCGGCAAAGCCGGCGGAATGCGCCGCGGATGCTAAGGGGGGTGACTCGCGCGAAATCGTGGTGTGCGCCCCCAAGCCCAAGGGATATCGGATCGACCCGGATATCCTCGCTGCCCGGCGTGAGAAGCGGGAGATGATGGCCGGGCGTCCGCACAATCCCCACGAAAGCTTCAAAGACAACAAGTGCAAGGTCGTGGGTCCCGCACCGTGCATGGACGCGCCGATGATCAACCTTCTTGCCGCGGCCGCGACCGCTGCCGAGATGGCCGACCGGCTGTCCAAGGGGCAGGAGATCGGCAGCATGTTCGTCACCGATCCGCAGCCCAGCGAATATCAGCTCTATCTCGAAGCGAAGAAGCGCCGGGAGGAGAAGGAAGCCGCCGCGGTCGCGAAGACGGCCAAGGCGAAGGCTGCTGCGGCGGGGCAGGCTGCGCCGTCCGCATCGGCATCCGAGCCACCCAAGGCGGCTGCACAATAAGCTGGCAACGCGAGGCCGAGCGATGCCGCTTCAGCGGCACCACCCGGCGACGAATGCTGCCACAAGTACGACGATGCTCATACGCCCCCCGAAATGGACCTGCAGCAGCGCAGATCATCAGGGGAATGTGGTCACGGGGATCGCGCGACGTCCACGGCCATCGCGGCGGTCAGCCGCTAGCGCAGTTCGTTTCGTCGCCAATATGATCTGAATTGACGCGAAGTTACCGCGTCGGACCTTCAGCCCTGCGGTGGGCAGGCGAGACCGGTGCCGTCAGGATCGAGCTCAGCGCGATAGCCTGGCTGACCCGCGTAGAGCGGTGCTTTGCC
>Ga0308174_10001625_pt1 | contig 10624 bp, 4 predicted proteins | sample PhyPR2_FD_203894 | JGI IMG/M metagenome (GOLD analysis project Ga0308174, IMG submission 203894) | Soil microbial communities from UC Gill Tract Community Farm, Albany, California, United States - DLSLS.P.R2 | ecosystem: Environmental > Terrestrial > Soil > Agricultural land | place: USA... | reverse complement strand
GACATCGTGCAGCAGTTCGATGTCCGGTCCTAGCTCTTTGCGGCCTGCCTCAAACAACTCCAGCGTGCGGCGCACGTAGGGCTCGGGCTCGAATACGGGATCTTCCGGAGGCCCGTTCTGGGCCCGCTGGCTCGGCCCTGCGGAGGCTCCGTAAGCAGCCATACCGGCCAGGCCGACTTGAAGCCGAACAGCCTTGGCACCCTCGGCCATTAGCTTTTTAGCCTGATCAATGGTTTGGGAAATTTCGCTGCCCGAGGCGTGTCTGTAGACCATCGCTCCCCGGCGGCACTTTCCTCCAAGCAATTCGTAAACGGGCATATTGGCCTGGCGGCCTTTGATGTCCCAAAGCGCCTGATCGACTCCGCTGATGGCATTGTTCAATACCGGACCGTTGCGCCAATACGAAGAGTTGTACATCACCTGCCACAGGTCCTCAATGGCATCAGTAGGCCGGCCGACGACCAAGGGCTTGAGATAGCGGTTGACGGCATCAACAACCAAGTCGGCACGCTGAGTATAGGTCGCGCAGCCGTAGCCGTAGAGTCCATCCTGATCGGTCTGAATCTTAACGACTACCAAGCGGACACCAGCGGGTTCCGTGGAGATGACCGAGACATCTCTGATCTTTGGGATAGGCATGCCGCGTGACGGCGTTGCCGCCATGAGAGGCGCAACGGCAAATGGGGCGGCCAGAGAAGCGAGAAATTCTCTACGCCGTATGTGGGAAGTCAATTACACATCTCCTTATATATGGAAGTGGCAGGCATCTACGCGTGCCACTCAAAACAGAAACTTCAAAGCGAACTGAATCTGACGGGCTGGATGTGAGGTAGAAGTGATTGTACCCACTCCAGCAGAGCCAATCGTACTTGCTGGGATCGCAAATTGAGGGTGATTGAAGAGATTGAAAAACTCTGCGCGGAACAGCAGGTTTTTGTTTTCAGCGATAGGGAATTTCTTTTCTGCCGTGAAGTCGAAGTTCACCTCGTCCGGGCCCCTCAACGTATTGCGCCCAACATCGCCCCAATTGTAGGCGGACGGAAATGCAAAGGCAGCCGGATTAAACCACGAGTTGATCGATTGGTTCGCTGGAACCGGGTCTACGCCGGGGACGATATTGGCACGGCTGCCGGCGCCTGTGTTGGTCGGCGAGCCGGTGGTGGTTACGGTAAAGGGCAGCCCGGTCTGGACCACGGCGATCGCGTTGATCTGCCAGCCACCAGCAACGTATGTGTTCAGCGCTGAATTACTGTTTAGAAAAGATTTGCCGGGGCCGAATGGCAGTTCATAGGTGCCGTAGATGTTGGCGCGGTGGGTGATGTCGTTATCGGAACTCGCCCAGTCCGCACGTCGGTTGTTGGGATCTTGCGGAATCGGTCCATTCGCACCGCCGTCAAACGGCGCGTTGTCCAGACTGTGCGACCACACGTAATTGGCCGTGAAATAAAACCCGCTACTGAGACGTTGTTGAAAGCTCGCCTGAAGTGAGTTGTATGCGGAGTTGCCGGCTGACTCCAGATAGCTGATTCCTTGCACGTTTGGATATTGAACGTTATACGGGCGCCGCGCCTGAATATTACCGGGGCCGGGCGACGGCTGATCGATTGGATCGGTCCAGGTGAGATGCCGCCCGAGCGAGCCGACGTAGGAGAGAGTGAACGATGAACGTCCGCTGAGCTGTTGCTGGATGCCGAAGTTAAACTGCTGAACGGATGCATTCTTGAAATCAAACTGGATTCCTTTGAGAGTTCCAAAGGGTGTGTTGAACAATCCGGGGGGCAGACTGGGAACACTAATGAACCCCTGTGAAACCTGATTGCCCGGGAACAGTGAACCAGGCGTCAAGGTGTAAACGAGCGCAAACGGCCATTGAAGCTGCTGACGGATAGTGGTGCCCTCATTGGCCTGCGGATCGAAGAAAATCCCGTAGCCGCCCCGGAGAACGGTTCTGCCCGTTACCTGGTAAGCAAAACCGATGCGAGGCGCAATCGAACCATAATCCGTTTTCCACCCTGCCGTTGAATTCGCATTCTTTCCCGCGATCAGAATTTTCGCTGTTACCGGATTAAAATTTACCCAGTAGTTATCGGCTTCGTGGTACGGCGTGTCGATTTCGTAGTGCACACCAAGGTTCAGAGTCAGTTTGTTTGTAATGCGCCAATCGTCGCGCGCATAGTAGTTGAATTCGTTTCCCAGGACGTGCGCATTAGGCGGAAGAAAAAAGTAGCGGGTTGTGTTGGATGGATAGCCGAGCAGCATGGTGGCAATGGCGTTTCCGGTTCCGGCGGGAGACGAGGGATTGTTTGTTAGCGTGTTGTCGAAATTAAAACGTCCGAACGAGCTTTGCCCCGGCGCTACTTTCGGCTCACTGATTACGCGGTGACGAAAGTCGATGCCGAACTTGAAGTTGTGCTTGCCGTGTGTCCAGGAGAGATCGGCGATGTTTTCGAACGTATGTTCCAGGCGTACTTGCGGCTCCGACCGTGAGTCGCCCAGGCCACCGTAACCAGAAGGGCTAATGATGGGCGCAGTGGGCTGAAACCGATCATTTGGATCGCGTCCCGGAATTTGCGACCACACAGGGTTGGTAAGGGGCGCGGCCAGGAGGAAGCTGGTGTACTTGCTGAACCCGAATCGATAATCGGCTACAACATTAGGGCTGAGCACGTTGGTATAGGCAAGCACTCCATTCTGTCCGCGAGTGGAGTCAGGGCCCGAGAAGGCGTTCTCATTGCCGCCGATATCGTTGTTGTAGGTATTCGGCATTTGAATCTGAGCGTCATCGATGGAATACCGGCCGAAGAAGTTTTGCCTGGACGCGATCTGGTGATCAATGCGAACGTCGCCGCGGTTATCATCAGTGGCCTTCACGGGATTGGAGATGTAGTTGTTGATCAGGGCCGAGGTTTGAGGAGCTGGATACAGGCTGACAATGCGGGCAGCTATGGGGTCGAACCTAGACGCGGGAATAATGTTGTTTGGAAATGCGGTTCGGGTGTACGTTGAGCCATTCGCTACCGTCGTAGTGGGGTCGTAAATGGTAGCGATGCCCTGGAAGTTACCTTGCTTTTCCGCCAGAGTGGGGACGGTGGTAACAACGGTGGATGCTACGCGTTCATAGTAGCCTTCGTAGTTCGCAAAGAAAAATGTTCGGTTGCGGATGACAGGGCCACCCAGGCTGGCACCGAAATCGTTCAACTTGTAAGGCGGGATGGGGGCGTTTGGCCTGTCGAAAAAGTTCTTGGCGTCGACGGCAGAGTTACGCAGGAACTCGTACGCCGAGCCATGAAACTGATTGCTGCCCGATTTGGTGCTGGTGACGAGGATGGCACCACCGCCGCGGTCGTACTCAGCACCCGCATTACTGGTAATCAAGTTAAACTCCTGAACACCTTCCACACTGGGCCGCACGATGAAAGTTTGAGAGATCATCTCGGTGTTATCGACGCCGTCCAGCAGCATTTTATTGGCTGTATCACGCGCGCCGTTTGCCTCGATAGTGGTACCGCCGGGGCGCAGTTCGTCGGGACGGGCACCGGAGTTCACCGTTCCCGTTGGCGCATAGCTTAAGCCTGTAACACCGGGCGCGAGAATCGCCAGTTGGGCGATGTTTCTTCCGTTGAGAGGCAGTTGACTTACCGCCTGGGATCCAATGACCTGCCCGACGGAAGCGTTTTCGGTCTGCAGCACGGGGACGGCGCCGGTGACCTCGACCGTCTGTGAGACAGAACCGAGCGATAGAGACACGTCGAGACGCGCGGTCTGCGAGACCTCCACAACGAAGGATTTATCGACGTGCTTGGTAAATCCACTCTTCTCCACTGCGATGGTATAGCTTCCGGGAGTCAGGTTTCGAGCGGTGTATTGGCCTGCGCTATCGCTCTGCAGCGTGAGCGTATTGTTTGTCGCCTCGTCGGTGACTTTGACGGTTGCTCCTGAGATAGCTGCGCCGCTCGAATCGGTCACCGTTCCAGTGATGCTAGCGCGTTCCGCCTGAGCCAAGCAGATCGCGGCGAACAAGACGAGAGCTAGAAGGGCACGGATAGCTGAAGTCATTAAGAACCCCCTGAAGAACGAATTCCGTTTATTGTATTGCACGTTACCAATTGGTGATAGAGCCATCGGGGCGGAAGTAGGTCTGGGCTCGGGCGGTCACTGGCTGCGTGATCTCGGTGATCAGTTTTAACTGCTTCATATCGAGTTCTACCCCCAACCCAGGACGGTTGTTCGGGTACAGCTTGCCATTTTTGAAATCCAGGCAGACCGGAAGATGAGGAAGCGTCCGGCCCTGGAAATTATATTCCATCAGGACAGGGCCCGAAAAGGTGCCTAGTGTGTTGACTAGAGCTGCAGTAGCAATAGGCCCAGTGAAGTGGGGCACGATGCCCACGAAGTGCGTTTCGCAGATAGCCGCGATCTTCATCATCTCGGTGATACCGCCGACGTTGGGAAGCGTAGCGCGCACATAGTCGATGGTATGGTTTTCGACGAGTTTGTTGAAGTCCCAGCGATTGCCCCACTCCTCGCCTGCAGCAATCGGGACGTTCACTTTTTGACGAAGAATCGGGAGGTCCTCATGGAAGGCTTCAGCCCGAACAGGATCTTCTACGAAAAAGGGTGCCAGATTCTGAATCATGTCACAGCCGCGAATAGCATCAGAAAGGTCGAACCGCTGATGGAAGTCTACAACCCAATCGCCGTTTTTGCCGACGCCTTCGCGAGCCTGGGCGCAATCCTCGTAAAGCTGATTGACACGTTCGCGAATATTGTAGGTGGTGTTTGCCGGTTCGTCCGCCGCGCCCATGCGGAAGGCACGGTAGCCGGCTTCGACTGTGGCTTGTGCGCGTTCTTTGATGCTCATACCAGAATGGATGCCCGGGATAATGCCCGCCGTGTTGTAGCACTCGCAGTAGTTGCGCACCATTCCACCCAGCAGAGCGTGGACCGGCAGATTCTGGACCTTTCCCTTGATGTCCCACAGGGCCAAGTCAAGAGCGCCAATCGCATCTTCCTTTTCGCGCCCCGCCGGATAAAAGAAGGCACGTGACATGTCCTGCCAAAGACGCTCGCTGTATTGAGGATCTTGTCCGATTAGCCGCCCCGCACATTGCTCGAGCATTTCCTTGGATCCGCCTTCGCCGACACCTGTGATTCCCGCGTCTGTTTCGACAGTGACGACGATGTCGCTCTGGTTGAACAGTGGATTCGGATTCGGCGGGGAGTAGGCTCGGACTCTGGTGATCTTCATTTTTGGAATCGGCGTGGCCTGTACGCGCGGCGGCTTTACAAGACCGGCAAGCGACGTTCCGGCTAAAAACTTGGTGAAGCTTCTTCGGTTCATAGGTTCTTATCAAAAAGTCAGATGGGCCGCGATCTGAAGATCACGCGGGTTTCCGACGATCGAATTGATGATACCTGCCTGGCTGCTGCCGATCGTAGCGTTCGGTTGACCGAACTGGGGATGATTGAAAACATTGAATGCCTCGAAGCGAAGCTCCAGGTTCACACGCTCCGTGACCGGGAAGTTTTTAAAGACCGACTGGTCCCAGTTCCAGCGTCCCGGCCCATACAAAATGTCGCGACCGCAATTTCCATAGGTATACAAGGGCGGCGTCACAAATTGAGCCGGATTGAACCATTCGCGGAGAGACTGGTGAAAGGGTGGGACTGGACCCGCCAGGCAATTCGGACGGCTTGCGGTACCGGTGTTCACGGTTGTGGAGTTTAGTTGAGGCGTGAAAGGCAGGCCGGTTTGCACCTGAACGAGACCGTTGGTCTGCCAGTTGCCTAACAAGATTCCAGTGATGCCTTTGTTTCTAAAGCCGGGAATCTGGTAGGTGAAGCTCGCAGTGAAGCGATGACGTATGTCGAAGGCCGAATTGCCCCGATCGCAACTGCGGCAACGCGGATCCTGTGGTGTACCGGTGCCGCCGCCAAATACCGTGCCGACGTTGTCAATGGAATGCGCCCAGGTATAACCGGCGAGAGCCGTCAGGCCATGTACCAGACGTTTATCAAAGCTCACCTGGAAGGCATGGTAGTTGCTGTTGCCGTCTGACACATCGAAAGTCACGTCCGTGATCTTAGGATTGATGGAATAGTAAGGGCGGCGCGGACCAGTTGCACCTGGTCCCGGCACCGGCTGGTTGATATTGAAGGTGGTATCCAGCCGCCGGCCTAGGTTGCCGACGTAACCCATGCGCAGCATGCCCTGGATGGGAGTGATTTCCTGTTCGATAGTGAAGTTCATCTGTTCGGCGTAGGCTGCTTTGAAGCTATTGATTGTGCCCAGGAGCGCACCCGAGGGATTTGCCGCAGCAGCCAAATTGATGACAGGTGGGGCCGGGAAGCCTTGGCTGAATGTGGTGGGAGCGCCAGGACCCGTAACAAACGTATCGCTGGGACTTTGGAGGTAGACAGGACCAAAGGGCAACGTTCGCTCGCCACGGAGGTAAGTGCCACCGTTTCCGTTCGGGTTATAAAACAACCCGAAACCGCCACGGATTACCGTGTGAGTAGCGGCCTGGTAAGCGAACCCAAACCGCGGGCCAAAGTCTTTCCAGTCGCTTTGAACACCGGCGGTGGAGCTGACGCCATTTTGACCCGCGACCTGCATCGTGGCGGTCGCGGGGTCGAAGTTGGCGATTCGATTGGCTACCTCGCTGTAGGGCGAATAGTAGTCCCAGCGAAGACCGATGTTCAACGTGAGCTTGTCGTTAACACGCCAGTCGTCAGCAATGTAAAGACCGTTCTCGATACCTCGCAACCCCGGAAAGGCAAGTTCGAAGTCCTGCTGAGTCAGGCTGGGATAACCGAGGAGCATGCTCGCGATAGAGTCTCCCGTTCCGTTAACACCGGGTTGATCCGTGAAGGTCGGAGCAAAGTTGAAGCGGCCATTGCCTTGATTGGTCTGGTATTCACTCAACTGACGCCGCCGAAAGTCCTCGCCGAACTTCAACGTGTGCCTGTTCAGCGTGTATGTCACGTTGTCCACACCTTGATAAGTATTTTCAGTGCGAAAGATCGGCAGAGAGCGGCTCTGGCCGATTCCCCCATAGTTAGCGGGAGAAACAATGGGAAAGCCGCTCTGCTGAGGTGCGCCGTTTGAATTAGGAATACCGAACTTGTTTCCGAAGTCGGATCCCGGCGTGACGCCCTGCTGGCTGTAATCCAGTTTGAAGCGATTGAAACCAGCCCGGAGTTCATTTACCAGCCGAGGAGAAAAGATGTGAATGTAGGTGGCGACCGCCTGCTGGTCCGGTGTGAAGGAGGTCCCCGCGAAGGAGTCTTCGTTGCCAAGTGAAATCGGCTGAGAGATGCCCGGCAGAGTCGTGGCGGGATACGTGTTCGGCACAATCGTTGTGGTGTGCTGAACAGACCAGCGTGCAAAGAATGAATCGTTCGACGTAATCTGCTGATCGATGCGGACGTCTCCCTGGTCCCAATTCTGCGATTGCGTAGTGTTGCTTGTGTAGTTATTGATGGCGCCTGAAGTCTGTGGCAGAGGATAGGCGTTGACGAGAATGGCCGTGAGAGGGTCAAATCGCGCAGCAGGGATGATGTTCCCGGAAAACTGCTGCCGAACGTAGCGGCCGGTTGCAGGATCCAGTACCGTTGTCAGCGGATCGTAGATCTTGGAGAGTCCTGTGAAGTCGCCTCTGCGCTCCGCAGCAGTCGGTACGGTGACAACTTGAGTATTCAGAGAGCTGCGGCGATAACCTTCGTAATCGACAAAGAAGAAGGTTTTGTTGTGAATGATCGGGCCTCCAAACGAACCTCCGAACTGGTTGTATTTGAACGAGGGAAAAGGAGTGCCTTTGGCGTTAAAAAAGCTTCTCGCATCCATGTAGGAGTTGCGCAGAAATTCGAAGGCACTGCCGTGAAACTGATTCGTACCGGACTTGCTGATGACATCGACGATGGCTCCTGAGTTTCTGCCGACGTCGGCACTGAAGAGGTTCGTCTGTACCTTGAACTCCTTAATAGCTTCCACGGGCGGCCGCAGAGTGATGGAAAGCGTAAGACGCTCGTTATCGTCCGCGCCGTCGTATAGAAAGTCGTTTGAGCCTTCTCTATTGCCGTTTGAGAAAAGCTCAGTGCCGGGGCGCTTGTCGTCTGGCCGCGTACCGCTCATAATCGTGCCGGCAACACTATAGCCGGTCCCATTTACGCCCGGTGTGAGCGTGGCAAGCTGGACGAAGTTGCGGCCGTTCAGCGGAAGATTACTCACCAATTTGGTATCGATTACCGTTCCGATGGACGACGATTGAGTTTCGAGCAGCGGCGGAGCGGCGTTGACCTCTACCGTTTCGCTTACGTTTCCTAACGCCAGCTTTAAGTTCATCTCGGCGCTCTGGTTTATCTGCAGTTCGAAGTTGCTTTGGATGGTCTTTTTGAAACCTTGCGCTGCGGCGGAAAGGTTATAGACTCCCGGATCCAATAGCGTGAACTTGTAGTTACCAGAGCCATCGGTAACAACGCTTCGAGACAGGCCGGTGTCGATCTTGGTTACCGTGACCTTGGCGTTCGGCACGTCCGCGCCGCTCTGATCTGTCACCGTGCCTGTCAACTCCGCCGTCGCAAGCTGGGCGGCACAGGGCGTCACCAACAAGACGCATGCCGAAAGAAAAATCGTCACTATACAACGAGTTCTGAAGATCATCGATGACCACCTATTCCTTCGCCGTATTGGCGGATAACTGTATCACTTGACGACCGGAGTGTTCTACCAGTCGACGACGGAGTGATCTTCGGCATCGTACGCCTCTGGATTGCGCCAGTCGTGACCGATTTTGTCAGCCATTGCGTTCTCATCTAGTTCGATGCCGAGGCCCGGGCCCTTCGGGAGTTCGAGATATCCGTCGCGCACCCGGAATGGCTGCTTCAGGTATCCCTCGCCGAGAGAAACCTGTTCCTGGCAGAGGAAATTAGGAATGCTGGCAGCAATTTGTACGCCCGCGGCCAGCGAGATTGGCCCAAGCGGATTATGCGGAGCCACATCGGCGTAGTAGGCCTCCGCCATTCCGGCGATCAACCGCACCTCCGTGATTCCGCCGGCATGACATAGATCCGGCTGCAGGACGGTTGCCGCTTTCTTCTGCAGCACATCGAGAAATCCCCATTTTGTGAAGACCCGTTCGCCGGTGGCAATGGGAAGAAATGTCCCTCGGGCGATCTCGGCCATGACATCGTGGTTCTGCGCCTGACATGGTTCTTCGATGAACATGGGCTGGTATGGCTCGTACGCCTTGATCAACAACTTTGCGGTGGCGGGACTGATGGCACCATGGAAGTCGATGGCGATGTCGACGTCGTTACCCATCGCTTGCCTCAGTCCGGCAAAAGTTTCCGCAGCGTAGCCTATCTCGGCGCGAGTTTCGATGTATCGTGCGGGGCGCTTCTTCGCCACACCGGTTTTGAATGCCGTGAAGCCTTGGGCCTGCAACTTTTTCATCTGTTCGGGCGTGCCGGCGTGTGCATACACGCGGACACGGTCGCGCAGCGGGCCGCCCAGCAACTCATAAACGGGTACGCCGAGCGCTTTGCCTTTGATATCCCAAAGCGCTTGGTCGATGCCGCTGAGAGCGCTCGTGAGAATCGGGCCACCACGGTAGAAAGCATGGCGGTAAATGGCCTGCCAGTGTTTGCCCACCGGGCGCGGATCTTTTCCCACCAGATAGGGTTCGATCTCCTTCACGGCTTCCGCGCAGGTGAGAGCGCGACCTTCTGTGATGGGCTCGCCTAGCCCTACAATTCCTGCATTCGTGTGGATCTTAAGGAATAACCACCGAGGTTTGACCAGCAGCGTTTCAAGCTTTGTAATTTTCAGGTTATCTTTTGGGGAAATCGGCGCATTCCGGACGATGTGCTCCTGCGCTTCGGTAGTTTGGGCACTTAGCGCTGCCAAACCCACGGACTCTAAACCAGCTGCCAGAACTCGACGGCGGTGCGGCAATTCGGTGGATTCTGATGACATTGACGAACGATGGACCTCTAGCTGAGTGAAACGATACTCCAAACGGTGGAACGCGACCACAGGGAGGGAGATTGGGTACGGCCGTTTCTCAGAGAGAAACGCTCGAATCCATAGAGGACGAGAGATAAAGCGAGGTATCTGATATAAATAGACCCATTTGAGGTGCGCGCTTGAAGGACTTCTCAGCTTCGTCTAAGGGACGATTGCGTTTCTTGGCACGAACCATGTGGGTGAATTCAGCTGGTGGTGATGGATGTTTGAGTCGACACAATTCCCGAACTTAGGGGCAGATAACGGGAAGTATCTAGTTGGTCCGATTCTTCGGGCATGCAAGCTGTTGCAGGTTTTCCGTTCAGAGGACGAGTCGCTTTCTTTACGTGAACTAGTGGTTCGTACCGGACTGAATAAGACCACGGCGTTCCGAGCGGCGCAGAGCCTGGTGGCTGGCGGACTGCTTGAGCGAGTGGCAGGCGACCAATACCGGTGTCTCATGGCACCGATCCGGGAACGGGGTATCCGTATTGGTTACGGCGCCATGGCGGCGAACTCTCTATTTTCCCGAGCGGTCTCCGAAGGTATTCGCCTGGCAGCCGAATCGCGGGGCATAGAGCTGATTGAATTAGATAATCAAGGCAGTGCACGCACCGC
>Ga0308174_10001624_pt1 | contig 10625 bp, 10 predicted proteins | sample PhyPR2_FD_203894 | JGI IMG/M metagenome (GOLD analysis project Ga0308174, IMG submission 203894) | Soil microbial communities from UC Gill Tract Community Farm, Albany, California, United States - DLSLS.P.R2 | ecosystem: Environmental > Terrestrial > Soil > Agricultural land | place: USA... | reverse complement strand
TTTCCGCCAGCTGACCGTCGACTTCACCGGACTGCTGTCGTGGCCCGGCCTGTTGTTGCGCGAGGAGGTCGACCAGGAAGGGCTGCGCCAGGCCGCGCTCGATCTGCTCGATACGGCACTCGATGACATGCTCGCCACGCGCCAGCGCGAAGGCGAGCGCCTGGGCGCTTTCCTGCGTGAGCGCCTGGACTCGGTCGAGCGCATCATCGCCGACGTGCGGACCTGGCTGCCGGATATCCGCAGCGTGCTGCGTACGCGTCTGGTTACCCGCCTGGCCGAGGTCGCGCAGGCCGCCGATCCGGGACGCCTGGAACAGGAACTGGTGCTGCAGCTGTCGCGCATGGACGTGGACGAGGAACTCGATCGCCTGTCGGCACACATCGCTGAGGCGCGACGCGTGCTCGCGCTGCCCGACGCCGTCGGCCGGCGGCTCGATTTCCTGTTGCAGGAATTCAATCGCGAGGCGAACACGCTCGGCTCGAAATCGGTCGACCAGCGCACGACCCAGGCCGCGGTGGAACTCAAGGTTTTGATCGAGCAGATTCGCGAACAGGTTCAGAATATCGAGTGAAGCCGCTACGCTGGCGAGCGGCGCGCCCTGCCGGAGAACGCGGGGCGCTACGAGAGTTGTTCCGCCGAGCGCCGACCTTGGATCAGAATGTCTGGAACCCTCTACATCGTTGCGGCACCGTCCGGGGCCGGCAAGACCAGCCTGACCAAGGCGCTGCTTGAACTCGAGCCCGGCCTTGGCTTGTCGGTGTCGTATACATCGCGCCCGCCGCGGCAGAACGAAATCGATGGCGTGCATTACCACTTCGTTACGCGCGCCGCGTTCGAAGAGATGATCGCCCGCGGCGAGTTCTTCGAGCATGCGGTCGTTCACGGCGATCTGAAAGGAACATCGCGCCTGGCGGTCGAGCGCACGCTCGCGCAGGGCAGGGACGTGCTGCTGGAAATCGACTGGCAGGGCGCGCGCCAGGTGCGTGCGTTGATGGCCGATACGGTCAGCGTATTCATCCTGCCGCCGTCGCGCGCCGAACTCGAGCGCCGCCTGCGAGCCCGAGCCTCGGACAGCGAGGAGGTGATCCGGCGGCGGCTCGACGACTCGCGCGCCGACATCGCGCACGCCAGCGAATTCGATTACCTGGTCGTCAACGATGACTTCAGCACCGCGCTCGGCGAACTGCGCGCGATCGTGGTCAGCCGCCAGTTGCGCTGCGATGCGCAGCGGGCGCGACACGCCGGCCTGATGGCCGACCTTTTGCGCGAATAGTTGCAGCGTCCGAAAGCATGCATGTGCGGCTGAGGCTGCGCTTAACCAGGCGGGCGCTACGCTATCTCCCGGGCGCGTGCATAAGGTAAGGTAACGCGCTCCCCGCCTTCCGCCAGCCCAGAACCGAAATCGACGCATGAGTGCGACACCGGCCAGCGATGGCGCCAACCCACGAGCCGATGCACTGATCTCGATTCGGGGGCTTTCGACTGTGCTCAACGGCAAGACCATTTTCGACGGGATCGATCTGGATATCCCGCGCGGGCGCATCACCGCGGTCATGGGGCCGAGCGGAACCGGCAAAACGACGCTGATGCGCCACATCACCGGGCAACTCGCCCCCGATGCCGGCGAAATCCGCGTCGATGGCCAGGACGTGACTCGCATCAGTCGCGATGCGCTGTTCGGATTGCGCGAAAAGATCGGCTACCTGTTCCAGAACTCCGCATTGCTCACCGACTACTCGGTATTCGAGAACGTCGCGTTTCCGCTGCGGCAGCACCTGAAATTGCCCGAAGCGATCGTGCGCAATATCGTGCTGACGAAATTGCAGGCCGTGGGCCTGCGCGGCGCCGCCGACCTGATGCCCAGCGAGTTGTCGGGCGGCATGGTGCGGCGCGTGGCGCTGGCGCGCGCGATCGTGCGCGATCCGATGATGATCATCTACGACGAGCCGTTCGTGGGCCTCGACCCGATCGCGCTCAACCAGATCCTGAAACTGATCCGTACCCTGAACGACACGCTTGGCGTCACGAGCATCCTCGTCGCGCACGAACTTGCCGCCGTGCGCCGTGTCGCCGATCGCATCTATTTGCTAGCCGGCGGCAAGATCGTCGCCCAAGGCGGGCCGGACGAACTGGCGCGCGGCGGCACGCCGTGGACGCAGCAGTTCTTCAATGGCGAAGCCGACGGGCCGGTGCCGTTTCATTATCCGGCGCCGGACTACGCAACGCAGCTGGGCCTCGCCGGAGGCAAGCCGTGAACGTGCTGCGCGCGCCGTTGCTGCCGTTGCGCGCCGGCCTGGCGCAGATCGGCGCGTGCGGAATTTTCCTGTTCCGCATCCTGCGCGCGTTGCCGCTGAGCCTGCGCTACCTGCGCGAAACGGTGCGCCAGGTATACTTTGTCGGCGCGATGAGCCTGGTCATCATCATGACCTGCGGCTTGTTCGTCGGCATGGTGCTCGGCTTGCAGCTTTATCACACGCTTTCGATTTTCGGCGGCACCGCGGCGCTCGGCACGGTCGTGGCGCTGTCGCTCTACCGCGAACTCGGGCCGGTCGTTACCGCGTTGCTGTTCGCCGGGCGCGCGGGCACGTCGATCACGGCTGAAATCGGCTTGATGCGCGCGACCGACCAGATCGATGCGATGGAAATGATGGCGGTGGATCCGCTCGCCTTTGTCGTGGCGCCGCGCTTCCTGGCGGGCATCATCGCCATGCCGATCCTGGCAAGCGTGTTCAACAGCCTGGGCATCCTCGGCGCGCACCTCGTCGGGGTCAGCTGGCTTGGCCTGGACAACGGCACGTTCTGGTCGAACATGACGGCGAACGTCGATGTCTGGGAAGACGTGATCAACGGCTTGTGGAAAAGCACCGCGTTCGGCGCGGTAATCACCTTGATAGCAACCTTCCAGGGTTATTCGACCGCGCCGACCAGCGAAGGCGTCGCCTACGCCACCACGCGCACGGTGGTGTTTTCCTCGATCGCCACGCTGATGATCGATTTTGTGATGACGGCATTTTTAATGTAATGCGAAAAGATTGAACCACGGAGAACACGGAGAACACGGAGAAGAGCAGCGAGCCGGCATGAGGGTGTAGTCACGCGCTGCTTTTCTCAGTGTTCTCCGCTTTTCCTCCGTGTTCTCCGTGTAAATGCTTTTTGCTTTTCAGCGGACCGACACCATGGCACAACGACAATCCTTCCAGATCGGCACCGGGCTTTTCATCCTGCTCGGATTCGCGGCGCTCGCGTACCTCGCGACCCAGACGACTTCGCTCGCGAACTACAGCCAGGGAGCGAGTTACTCGGTCAAGGCGCGTTTTACCAATATCGGGCAGCTCAAGTTACGCGCACCGGTGAAGCTTGCCGGCGTGCGCATCGGCAGTGTCGATGAGATCCGGCTCGAGCCGGACAAGCTCGATGCGCTGGTTACGCTGTCCATCGACAAGCGCTTCGACAAGATCCCGGATGACTCGGCCGCGGCGGTGTTCACGAGTGGTTTACTCGGTGACCAGTACGTTGCGATCCAGCCGGGCGGTTCGCCGGATGCTTTCAAGAACGGCGATGAAGTCGTGCTGACTCAGAGCTCGATGCAACTCGAGGAGTTGATCGGCAAGTACCTGGTCGGCGGCGATGCCGGCAAGGACAAATCGGCGGACAAGACCGCAAAGCCCGCGCCGGACGCCGGCAAGTAGAACCGCATCGCACCAACCAAGCTCGCATAACCAAAGGATTGTACCCATGCGTTTTGTATACACATTGATTTGTTCGCTGTTTTTGCTGGCTTCCGCCGCGCTGCACGCGGAAGTCCAGCAGCCGAACCAGGTCGTGCAGGGCCTGGTCGACGAACTCGGCAAGACCATGGAGCAGCGCCGGGGCGAGCTGTCGAAGAATCGCGATGCGCTGATCAAGACGATCGACGGCATCGTGCTGCCGCATTTCGACATCGATTACGCCTCGCTGCTCGTGCTCGGGCAGAACGCACGCACGGCGACACCGGAGCAGCGCGCGCGCTTCGCCAAGGCGATGTACAACTCGATCACGCACCGCTACGCCGAAGGCCTGCTCAAGTACACTGAAGGCCGGGTGCGAGTGCTGCCGTTCCAGGGGGAGTTGAATGAAAAGCGCACGCTGGTGCGCACCCAGGTCGTGCTCGATGACGGCCGCACCGTGCCGGTGGACTACGCGTTCCGCAAGACCTCGAGCGGCGATTGGAAAGCCTACGACGTCATTATCGAAGGCATCTCCTACGTGACCAACTACCGCAACCAGGTGGCTGCCGAGATTGCCAAATCGAGTATCGATGCGCTGACCGCAAGGCTGGAAACGCAGGGAGCGCAGGCGCTGGAAACGCTCGAGAAGGGCGCCAAGGAGTGAGCGGCGCGCGATGAGCGCCTCGCCCTATTTCAGCGTCGAGTCGGACACGCTCGGCACCTTGCGCGTGTCGGGTGAGATCACCTACGCGAATGCCGCGCGCGCCTTGGCGCAAAGTCCGCAAGCGCCACGCGCCGGATCGCCGCTGAACATCGACCTCGCGGCCCTGCAGAATGCCGACAGCGCTACCCTTGCGGTGCTGATTGCCTGGAGCGCGCAGGCACGCGAACGCGGCGCGGCGCTGCGGTACTTGCGTGCGCCGCAGGGGCTGCGCAACCTCGCGCGCCTGTGCGACGTCGACGCATTGCTCGGATTTGCGTAGGGTGGGCCGTGGCCCACCATTTTTCTTGAGACGCAGATAAGGACGGTGGGCCGGGGCTCACCCTGCACAAAGACCAGAAACCCTCAGCGACGGGCAAGCCTCGCTCGTACGGACGTTGCTAACCCTGCGCGTTCTGTGGCGGTTTCTCCGGCTTTTTTTCCGGCGGCTTCTTTGGCGGCTGCTTGTCTTCGGGTTTACCCTGCTGCTCGTACTTCTCCTGCTCCTTGAGCAGTGCGTCGATGTCGACGTCCTCGACTCCTTGCAGGGATTGGATGGCTTCCATCGGGGGATTGCCGCGGTAGATCTTGTACAAACGCCGCTGGCGGTAGGCGTCGCGATAGAACACATACGGATCGTAAACGCCTTCGAGCAGGCCCTCGGCGTCGATCGCGCTGGAGCGCAGGGTCACGAGGTAGGCCAGCGTCGGCAGGTACTCCGCGCCGTACTTGAAGTCATTGTTGGCCACGTACCAGTACAGCGGATCGAGCAGGTAGCGATCGACCGGAAACGCGATTATCCCGCGGACGTTCGTGGAACCGACCAGCGGAAGGACGAGATACGGACCCTCCGGCACGCCCCACTTGGCCAGAGTCACCCCGAAATCGGTAGTGCTGGCCTCGATGCCCAGTTCGCCGGCCGGGTCGAACAACCCGAAGATGCCGATCGTGGTATTGATCACCAGGCGGCTGGTGGCCTTGAGCGCTTCCTTGGCGTTGCCCTGGAGCAGGTCGTTCCCGATCGTGATCGGCGATTCGACGTTATCGAAGAAATTGCTGATCAGCCGGCGCGAGGTATCGTTGGTGATCTTGCGGTACCCCACCGCGACCGGCCGGATCGCGGTGCGGTCCGCCCAGTCGTTGAAGGCGTACATCTTTCGATTGAAGCTCTCGTACGGATCGTCCTTGCGCGGCATGGGAGTTGCGCAGCCACCGAGCAGTGCGATAACCACAAGTGCTATGAAAGGCGCGCTGATGCGCTTGGGTTTGGACAGCATGGCTTGTTTATTTTTTGTCCCGACGTTCCTGTCGACGTGGCCCGAGTGTGAGGTATGCCTGTCCCCAGCCAGGCATCTCGGCAAAGCATCTTCAGGCCAGTTGGGTTATGTGTAGCCTAATTCAAGTCGCGACCGCGAGCGCACCGGGTCGCTGGAACGGTCGTTTGCCGTTCAGTTTGGCAGTTTGGCATGGATTTCGTGTGAAACGCGGCCCGGCGCCCGGCGGTCTGTTTGCACTGCACCATTGCCTGCCGTTACAATGATTGACGTATAAATTCGTGAATTCACGCAGATTTTGAGGATCTTATGGCACGCATCACCGTGGAAGACTGCCTCGAGGTAGTCGACAACCGTTTCGAACTCGTCCTGATGGCGACCAAGCGTGCGCGCCAGCTGTCCAAGGGCGCCGACGCCTTGGTCGAATCGACCAATGACAAGCCGACTGTCCTCGCCCTGCGCGAGATCGCTGGCCGCAAGGTCAATCCGGAACTGATTGCCGAGATCGACCGCCAGGAACGCGAAAAGGCGGAACGCGAGGCGCTGGAATGGGCCGCCGCCGAAGTCGACGACGACCTTTCCAAGGGTGGCGACGACCTGTAATGCCGTCCGCGTACCGGCGCAGTCGCAACGGCCGTAGCCCGCGGGCTACGCCATCGCTGCGAGCCGGTCCGGCGTGGACGTGTTAATCGTCCGCACGAGGTGACTCATGAGCGCGGCGCCGCAGGACGTAATCCCTGCCGACGTGCAAGTGCTGGAAAAGCACCTGGCCTATCTGCCGGCCGAGCAGATCGCGCGCGTGCGCCAAGCCTACCTGATGGGCGCGCACGCGCATGCGGGGCAGACCCGCAAGAGTGGTGAGCCGTACATCACCCATCCGGTAGCCGTGGCCGGCATCCTCGCCGACCTCGGCATGGATGTCGAAACGATTGTCGCGGCAATCCTGCACGACACCCTGGAAGACACGCCGCTGTCGCGCGCGGAACTCGAGTCCGGGTTCGGCACGACGGTCGCCGAACTGGTCGACGGCGTCACCAAACTCGATCGGATCCGCTTTTCGAGCCAGCAGGAAGCGGCCGCGGAAAGTTTCCGCAAGATGCTGCTGGCGATGGCGCGCGACCTGCGCGTGATCCTGATCAAGCTCGCCGACCGGCTGCACAACATGCGTACGCTCGGCTCGATGGCGCCGGAATCGCGCCGCCGCATTGCCCGCGAAACGCTGGACATCTACGCGCCGATCGCGCAACGCCTGGGCATGAACAAGTTCAAGTCCGAACTGCAGGAGCTAGGCTTCAAGGCGCTGTTCCCGATGCGCTACCGCGTGATCGCCGCGCGCATCCGCAGCGTGCTCGGCAACCGCCGCGAGTCGATGAGCAAGATCGAAGCGACGCTTTCGGCACGCCTGCACTCCGAAGGCGTCAAGCACCGCATCATCAGCCGCATCAAGTCGCCCTACAGCATCTACGCCAAGATGCGCGCGGAGCACAAGAGCTTCGCCCAGGTCGTCGATGTTTACGGTTTTCGCGTCGTGGTCGGCGCGACGATGCAGTGCTATCACGCGCTCGGCGCGATCCATTCGCTCTACAAGCCGCTCGAAGCGCGCTTCCGCGACTTCATCGCCATTCCGAAGGCGAACGGCTACCAATCCCTGCACACGGTGCTGTTCGGGCCGTTCGGCGCTCCGATCGAGATCCAGATCCGCACCGAAGACATGGATCAGGTGGCCGAGCGCGGCGTGGCCGCGCATTGGGTTTACAAGACCACTGGACCGGCCAACTCGGCCCAGACGCGCGCGCGCGAATGGGTCGCCGGCCTGGTCGAGACGCAGACGCGCGAGCTGTCGTCGCTCGACTTCATCGAAAATGTAAAAGTGGATTTGTTCCCGGACGACGTGTACCTGTTCACGCCCAAGGGTCAGATCCTCGCGTTGCCGCGCAATGCCACGGCGCTCGATTTCGCCTACTTCGTGCACACCGACATCGGCAACCACGCGGTCGCCGCGCGCGTGGACAAAAAGCTGGTGCCGCTGCGCACGCGCCTGAACTCCGGCGAGGCAATCGAGATCATCACCGCGCCGTCGGCCCACCCGCACCCGCAGTGGCTGGAGTGGGTCGTGACCGGGCGCGCCCGCATCGCGATTCGCAATCACCTGAAACACCTGCAGCACGAGGATGCGGTCGAGTTCGGCCATCGCATGCTCGACCGTGCGTTGGAAACGCGCGGCGTGCCGCTCGAAGCGATTCCGGCCAAGGTGCTCGACCGCTACCTCGCCGATGCCAAGTACAAGCGGCTGGAGGAACTGCTCGCGGACATCGCGCTCGGCAATCGCATGCCGGACCAGGTCGCCGCCCAGCTTGCGCAATCGCGCGGCGCCGAAGGCGAGCCGATCGCGCCGAGCACCGAGAAAATCCTGATCAGCGGCGGCGAACGCGGCGTGCTGACGTTTGGCAACTGCTGCCATCCGGTGCCGGGCGACGACATTGTCGGTTATCTGTCGGCCGGCAAGGGCATCGTCGTGCACCGCCAGGATTGCCCGAACGTGGCCGAGTATCGCAAGACACCCGAACGCATGATCGCGATCGACTGGGATCGCGACGTGAGCGGCGATTATCGCGTGCAGCTGCGCATCGTCGTCGACAACAAGCCGGGCGTGCTGGCGACTGTTGCCGCGTCGATCGCCGAGGGCGATTCCAACATCGAGAATGTCGAATACCAGGAGCGCGACCAGCAGACCTCGACCTTGCTGTTCACGATCGAGGTGCGCAACCGCAAGCACCTGGCCGAAGTCATGCGCCGCGTGCGCCGCGCCGGCGTCGTGCATGGGGTTTATCGGTATCCCGTGTGAGTTGGGCAAGTCGTGCTCCGGGGTAAATGGGTCAAAGTTCTAGTAAGGCGCGCCCGCGCTTTTTTGACTTTTTACTTTTGACCTTTGACACTCGTGCCTTCAATCAGCCCGCAGGACGACCCATGCCCCGCCAAACCATCCACAGCGACAGCGCGCCCAAAGCGATCGGACCTTATTCGCAAGCGGTGCGCTGTGGCAGCCTGTTGTTCTTCTCCGGCCAGACGCCGATCGATCCGGCGACCGGCAAGCTTGTTGGCGGCGATATCAGCGAACAGGCGCGGCGCGTGTTCGAGAATCTCAAGGCCGTGTGCGCGGCGGCGGGCGGCACGTTCGACCAGGTGGTGCGCGTCGGCATTTATCTCACCGACCTTTCGACCTTCGCCGCGGTCAATGCCGTCATGAAGGAATACTTTCGCGAACCGTTCCCGGCACGCTCCACGATCGGCGTGGCTTCGCTGCCGCTCAATGCGCAGGTCGAAGTGGACATGGTGCTTTCGTTCGACTGAGCAGCGCGCGCACGCGCGGTAATTCCCATGGCATCACGGACGCCGCCGCAACGCCGAATCCAAGAACCGCATCGACAAGTGCCTGCTGTCGCTGAGCCGACCGCAGCGACGGCCGCCCTGGCGACTTCCGCCACAGCGTCGATCACGACCTTGCCGGGCATTGGTCCGGCAATTGCCGCTGCGTTCACGCGCCTGGGCCTTCATACTTTGCAGGACCTTTGGTTCCACTTGCCGTTGCGCTACGAGGACCGCACGCACATCACGCCGATTCGCGATCTTCGACCCGGCGAGACCGCGCAAGTCGAAGGCCGCGTGGAGGCGATCGAAAGCGGATTCCGATATCGGCCAAGCCTGCGCGTCGCGATCGGCGATGAATCGCAACGAACCCTGTTGTTGCGCTTCTTTCATTTCAATCGCGCCCAGGTCAACCAGCTTGCGGTGGGCGCGCGCCTGCGCTGCTACGGCGAGGCACGCCATGGCGCTCAGGGGCTGGAGATGGTGCATCCGGAGTATCGCCGCGTCAGCGATTCCGAGGCCCACGCAGTCGAGGAACTGCTCACGCCGATTTATCCGACCACGGAAGGACTGGGCCAGAAGCGGCTGGGCACGGCGATTCGTGCCGCATTGAAGCGGCTGCCGCCGGACAGCGCGCTCGAGCTGATTCCCGAAGCGCTGCGCAAAGCACACAAGTTGACTTCGCTGCGTGAGGCGCTGCTGTACGTGCACACACCGCCCCGGGACGCCGATCTGCAGGCGCTGGCGCTCGGCCTGCATCCGGCGCAGCGCCGGCTCGCCTTCGAGGAATTGCTGACCCACCACCTGAGCCTCAAACGCCTGCGCGCGCAACTGCGCAGCCATGCGGCAGCAGTGTTGCGCGGCAATGGCGGACTGCGTCGCCAGCTGCGCGATGTGGTCGGTTTCGAGCCGACCGGCGCGCAGGTGCGGGTTGCGGCAGAGATTGCACGCGATATCGCAAAACCTGTTCCGATGCTGCGTCTGGTGCAGGGCGACGTCGGCTCGGGCAAGACCCTGGTGGCGGCGCAAGCCGCGCTGGCGGCGATCGAATGCGGACGCCAAGCCGCGTTGATGGCGCCGACCGAACTCCTGGCGGAGCAGCATCTGGCAACGTTCCGAAAATGGCTGGCGCCGCTCGGGATCGAGATCGCCTGGCTCGGCGGCAAACTCAAGGGACGCGCCCGCACCGAGGCGATGACGCGCGTCGCCGACAGTGCACAACTGGTGATCGGCACGCACGCGCTGATGCAGGAAGGCGTGTCGTTTCGTGACCTTGCGCTCGTCATCATCGACGAGCAGCACCGTTTCGGCGTGCACCAGCGACTGGCGTTGCGCGACAAAGGCCGCAGCGGCGACAGTGTGCCGCACCAATTGGTGCTGACCGCGACACCGATCCCGCGCACGCTGGCGATGACGGCCTATGCCGATCTCGATGTGTCGGTGATCGACGAGTTGCCGCCCGGCCGCAGCCCGGTCGCGACCGTGGTGCTCGCGAATACGCGCCGCGGCGAAGTCGTCGAACGCATTCGCGCCGCCTGTGCGCAGGGACGGCAGGTGTACTGGGTCTGCACCCTCATC
>Ga0308174_10001623_pt1 | contig 10625 bp, 9 predicted proteins | sample PhyPR2_FD_203894 | JGI IMG/M metagenome (GOLD analysis project Ga0308174, IMG submission 203894) | Soil microbial communities from UC Gill Tract Community Farm, Albany, California, United States - DLSLS.P.R2 | ecosystem: Environmental > Terrestrial > Soil > Agricultural land | place: USA... | reverse complement strand
GCAGTCCGCCGCACGCCCCCGAGAGGAGCAGCGCCCGCGTGCCCGCCTGCTCGCCCTTGCCCGAGACGTCGACCACGACCACCTCGAGGCGGTCCGCGGAGCGCGGCCTGGCCGCGACCACGAAGTCACCGGCGAACGGCGTGCCACCCGCCGACCGCAGCGCCGACTCGGCGTACCACCCGTCGGGCAGGTCGGGGATGCCGCCCTGGCCCAGGATCCGGTCACGCAGGTCGACCAGCATCGACTCGCCGAGCACGCCGGCGACCCCGAGCCGGGACCTGCGAAAGCTGGTGAGCAGGATGATGAAGCTGAGCACGAACAGGATGGCGACGGTGATCACCAGGCGGACGGTGAAGGCGGGCTGTCTCGAGAGGGCCAGCATCAGCGCGGTCATCACCGCGACGACGAACCACGGGAGCTGGCGCGGCCCGAGCGCGAGGCTGCTGAGGACCAGTGGCAGCACCAGCACGGTGAGCGGCATGTCCGTCGGCCAGACCATGATCGCGCCGGTGAGGACGACGGTGACCAGCACGAGGGCGACAACCGTGCGGCTGTCGCGACGCGCGCCGCGGCGGGCCACGGTGCTGTAGGCACGGCGCGCTGCCGAGGGAGTGGCCGACGGGTACGTCGAGGCCTGCTCACGCACGGCGGTCATCGGCAGATCCTCGCTTCTCGGGGTCGACTCACTGTACGGCGCGGGACCGGAACCGGGGCTGACAACGCGGGCACCAGAAGAGGTTTCTGCCGAGCAGGACCTCGGTGCGGACGCGCGTGCCGCACACGTGGCACGGCTGGCCGGTTCGCCGGTAGACGTAGACCTCGCCACCGTGGTCGTCGGCGCGCGGCGGCCGGCCCATCGCCTCGGGCGTGTGCTCGGGCCGGACGGTGTCGATGCGACCGGTGCGCACCCCCTCGGCCATCAGGACGACCAGGTCCTCCCACAGGGCCTGGAACTGGCCGACGCGCAGCGTGCTGCCCGGCCTCAGGGGATGCATTCGGTGCCGGAAGAGCAGCTCCGCGCGGTAGACGTTGCCGACGCCCGCGATCACGGTCTGATCCATGAGCAGGCCGCCGATGGGTGCCCGGCTGCGTCGGATCCGTGCCCAGGCCGGCTCCCAGCTCGAGTCCGGCCGGATCGGGTCCGGTCCCGACCGGGCCACCACGTTGGCCCGCTGCTCTCCGGTGACGAGCTCGCAGGTGGTGGCGCCGCGCAGGTCGGCGTACGCATCACCCTCGGCGGCCACCAGCCGTAGCCGGACCTGGCCGACGGGAGCCGGGACCTCGGCCACGCCCGTGTGGACGTCGAAGTGGCCGTAGAGGCCGAGGTGGACGTGCACGAAGCGGTCGCCCCGGAAGCCGACGAACAGGTGCTTGCCCCACGCCTCGGCGCCTTCGAGCACGTGGCCGTCGACCAGCGCGGCCGAGTCCGCGAACCTGCCCTGCGGGCTGCCGGCCCGGACCGGGCGGCCGCCGAACGCCGACGTCAGGTCACCGGCGAGCCGGTGGAGGGTGTGCCCCTCAGGCATCGCGTCCCTGGGGTCCGCCGAGGGCCGACTCGGGCAGCGACGGAAGCTCGCGCGTCGTCTCGTACGACGCGAGCTGGCCGATCCGGCGGACGTGGCGCTCCTCGCCGGTGAACGCGGTGGCCAGGAACACCTCGACGAAGCGGGTCATGTCATCGAGCGAGTGCAGCCGGCCACCGACCGAGACCACGTTGGCGTCGTTGTGCTCACGCGCCAGGACCGCGGTCTCCTCGGACCACACCAGCGCGGCGCGGATGCCGATGACCTTGTTGGCGGCCATCTGCTCGCCGTTGCCGGAGCCCCCGATCACCACGCCCAGGCTGTCGAGACCCTCGGCCCGCTCGGCGGCGACGCCCTCGGCCGCACGCAGGCAGAAGACCGGGTAGTCGTCGACGGCGTCGTAGACGAACGGGCCGTGGTCGACGACCTCGTAGCCGTGGTCGGCGAGCCAACCGAGGAGATGGTCCTTCAGGTCCAGGCCCGCATGGTCGGAGCCGAGGTGCACGCGCATGGCCTACATCCTTCCGCATCGTTCCGGCCGTCCCTCGTCCGCCCCGGCGCGGTCATCTCGACATCAGGGCGTCCATGGCCACCGCCACCGCTGCGGCCACCCGGAAGTCGACCCGCTGGTCGGGCACGCGGACGGTGTAGCGGTCGCGCACGGTGGCCTGCCGCTCGACGCTCATCAGCGGCCGGCGTTCCTCGTCGACGAAGTCGAAGTGGATGGGCAGGAAGGGGAGGTCGACGAAGCGCCGGACCAGCGCGACGGCCTGGCTGCGCTCCTGCCCGGTGCCGGTGTAGCCGGGGCCCTCGACGTGGAAGGTGGACCGCAGCAGGCTCGCGGCGAAGTCCTTGCGGAAGAAGCCGATCTGCTGCCCAGCCTCGTCGGTGATGTCGTAGCCAGAGCTGAAGTCCATGACCTTGCGCGCCTGGAACGCGAAGACCGGCCGCGTCCTGCTCGCGTCCGCGAAGAACGTCACCCGCTCCTTGAGCGCCATCTTCTTCTGCTCGGCCAGGCCCATCATCTGCCCGTTGCTGCCGTCGGGGTTGGCCGCGACCACCTCGTAGCGGTTGGTCATCATGGCGAGCTTCTGCCGGACGTAGAACGTGGACAGATACATGGCGGCGGTCATGACCCGGAACCCTACTGAGCGTCATCATGGGCGCGTGGCGATCTTCGGATGGTTCGTGCTGGCGCTGGTCTTCCTCGACGAGCTGCTCGCGATGGCGGCGTTCGGGGTGTGGGGCTGGCAGGCCTCACCCCGCTGGCTGCTGGTGTGGCTGCTGCCGCTGCTGGCCATGGCCGTCTGGTTCTTCCTCGCCTCCCCCAAGGCGAAGTACGGCGGCCCCGTGGTGCGGCCGGTCGCGAAGGTCCTGGTCTTCGGTCTCGCCTCGCTGGCCCTGTGGGACGCCGGCCATCCTGCCTGGGCGATCGCGCTGCTGGTCTTCTCCGTCGTCGTCAACGGCCTCGCCCAGCTGCCCGGGGTGCGCGCCCTCACCGAGCCCCCGGGTCCCTCCGCGAGCTCCTGACCCGCGCTGCACGCTCGGCACGTTCAGGTCCCGGGGCGGTGGGTACGAAGCGCGTATGACGACGACACCGAACGAGCCCCTCCCCGACCCGGACGTCGTGCCCAGCGGCGACCCGGACGGCATCCCCACCCCGGATGACCCGCATCCCGACGTGGAGCCCGCGCCCGACCCCTTCTGAGCCCGACTGACCGCGGCCGAACAGCGAGCCTCGGCGTGCCCGTGGCCGACTGTCCCGGTCCGCCGTGCGCCGAGACGCAACTACTTGAAGGGCGCAGGCCCCCCGAGGCCGCAGGCCCCGCGTGAAGCCTCCCAGTCACTCCCCGGCCAGCCGGGCCCGCTCCTCCTCGACGACCGACGGGTCGAGCTTGGTGAAGATCGGGGTCGGCTTGGCGACGGGGGTGCCGACGACGACCGGACGGCGTTCCCAGGCCGGCGTCGAGGAATACTCACCGGTGATGATCGGGTAGACGCCCACGCCGGCGCCGTCCCCGGGGTCGAGGTCCTCGACGTGCTCGATGCGCGGCATCGGCATGAACTCGCCCTTGCCGCCGTACGCCGACCACACCTGGTTGGAGGAGAAGGGCAGGAACGGCGCGAGCAGCGTGTTGCAGTCCAGGACGCACTGGGCGGCCACGTGCAGCACGGTGCCGAGCCGTTCGCGCTGGTCCGGCTCCTTCATCTTGTAGGGCTCGGTGGCGGTGAGGTACTTGTTCACCTCGCCGACGATCCGCATCGCCTCGGCGATCGCCGCGCGCTGGCGGTGGCGGCGGATGAGGTCGCCGACCGACTCGAACCCGGCGCCGACGGCGTCGAGCACCGTCTGGTCCACCGGCTCGATCGGCCCGGCCGCAGGGACCTCACCGAAGTTCTTCGCGATCATCGTCGCGGTCCGGTTCACGAGGTTGCCCCAGCCGGCGACCAGCTCGGAGTTGGTGCGCTGCACGAAGTCGGCCCAGGTGAAGTCGGCGTCCGAGGTCTCCGGACCGGCGGCGCTGATGAAGTAGCGCAGCGCGTCGGGCTGGTAGCGCGACAGCATGTCGCCCACCAGGATCACGTGGCCACGGCTGGTCGAGAACTGCTTGCTCTCCATGGTCATGAACTCGCTCGAGACCACCTCGGTGGGCAGCTCCAGGAGGCCGTAGGGCCCCGGCGCACCGCCGCGGTCGCCCTTGCCGTCGTACGCCAGCAGCTCGGCCGGCCAGATCTGGCTGTGGAAGGTGATGTTGTCCTTGCCCATGAAGTAGTAGGACAGGGGCGGCTCCTCCCCCTCCGGCGCCGGGTTCCACCACTCGCGCCAGCGCTCCGGCTCGCCGAGCCGGCGAGCCCACTCGATGGAGGCGGACAGGTAGCCGATCACGGCGTCGAACCACACGTAGAGCCGCTTGGTCGGCTGCTCGCGCCAGCCGTCGAGCGGGATCGGGATGCCCCAGTCGATGTCGCGGGTCATCGCCCGCTCACGGATGTCCTCGAGGATGTTCTTGGAGAACTTGATGACGTTGGGTCGCCAGGTCCCGCTCGCCTCGCGGCCGTCCAGCCAGTCCCCCAGCGCGTTGGCCAGCGCGGGCAGGTCGAGGAAGAAGTGCTGGGTCTCGACGAACTCGGGCACCTCGCCGTTGATCTTCGACCGCGGGTTCTTCAGGTCGGTCGGGTCGAGCTGGTTGCCGCAGTTGTCGCACTGGTCGCCGCGCGCCTCGCCGTACCCGCAGATCGGGCAGGTCCCCTCGATGTAGCGATCGGGCAGGGTGCGGCCGGTGGACGGGCTGATCGCGGCCAGCGTGGTCTTCTCGACCATGTAGCCGTTGCGGTGCACGGTCTCGAACATCTCCTGCACCACCCGGTAGTGGTTGCCGGTGGTGGTGCGCGTGAACAGGTCGTAGGACAGCCCGAGGTCGACGAGGTCCTGGACGATCACCGCGTTGTTCTTGTCCGCGAGCTCGCGGGCGGAGACGCCCTCCTTGTCGGCAGCGACGAGGATCGGGGTGCCGTGCTCGTCGGTGCCGGAGACCATCAGTACGTCGTGCCCGGCCATCCGCATGTAACGGCTGAAGACGTCGGAGGGCACACCGAAACCGGCCACGTGGCCGATGTGGCGCGGGCCGTTTGCGTACGGCCAGGCGACGGCGGACAGGACTTTGGTCATGGGCTGAATCCTAGAGACCCGTCGCCACCACTTTCCGGCGAGGCCACGCGGCCGGGACGGGGACTACCGTCGGGGCATGGGGACGCTGCTCGCAGAGGACCTGCTGTTGCTGCTGCTCGACGACGAGAAGGGGAGCCTGCACACGTCGTACGCCGACACGGTGCTGGGCGGCGCGCTGCTCACCGAGCTCGCCCTCCTCGGGGCCGTGACCGTGGCCGAGAAGACCAGTGCCTGGCGGACGGCGAGGGTGCACGCGGTCGGCACGACCGTCGAGGATCCCCTCCTGCAGGAGTCGCTTGCCCTGGTGGCCCACAAGGACCGTTCGGCCCAGGACCTCGTCACCCGCTTGGGCAAGGGCCGGCGTGACGCGCTGGCCGAGCGCCTCGTCGAGCGCGGCATCCTGCGGCGCCGCGAGTCGCGGGTGCTCGGCATGTTCCCGAGGCGACGCTGGCCGACGCTCGACCCGAGCCACGAGCAGGCCGTACGGCGCAGCCTGACCCACGTGCTGGTCGAGGGTGCCGAGCCCGACGAGCGCACCGGAGCGCTCGTCGCGCTGCTCGCCGCCATCGACCGGGCGCCCAAGGTCGTCGACCACGAGGGTCTCTCGTCGCGCGAGGTCCGCAAGCGGGCCAAGCGGATCGCCGAGGGCGCCTGGGCGGCCAAGGCGGTGCGCGACGCCATCGCCGCGGCCACGGCCGCCACCGCCGGTGCCGTCGCAGCCTCGGCGGGTGCCGCGGCCGCCACCTCGGGTGGCTGAGCCGCTGGCGGGGCCTCAGCGCGGGATGACAACCGTCCCGCGGTAGGAGCCCGGGTCGACGAGGTCCTTGCCGAGGTACTTCACGACGACGGCCTTCGTGCCGGGTCGCACGTTGAGCACGGTCAGGGTGCGCTGGCCGTCGTGCACCCGGACCTCGCGGGTCTGCGTGCCGACGCGCACCGTGATGGTGCCCCGGATCGCGGTGACTCCCGGTGCGGTGATCGTGACCGCGAGCTGGGCCCGGCCGGGCTTGCCGACGGCCGTCACCTGGACCTGCGGGACGGTGTGCACCGGCGTGGTGGCGTCGGTCGTCGCGGTCGTGGGCTTGTAGCCCTGGCGCGACAGGTCCGTCCGCACCGCGAGGTGGGAGCCCACGTCCGCCGCGGCCGGGACGTACGTCGCACCGGTCGCCCCCGGGATCGGCGCACCGTCGCGCAGCCACTGGTAGGCCGCGGTCGCGTCGGACGGGTCGACCGCACCGGGCACGACCTCCAGGGGCTGGCCCAGCCTCGGGACGCCGCTGACCGTGAAGGGCGAGGTGACCTTGACGGTCCCGCCGAGCACCGACGAGGTCGGCGCCGAGCTCGCCGTCGTGGGGTCGTAGCCGGCCCGACTCACCGACACCACGGCCCGCACGACGGTGCCGGCCTGGTCGGGGGTGAGTCGCAGGGTCCAGGCGGTGGCGCCGGCGATCGGCTGGCCGTTCGAGAGCCACTGGACTGTCTTGGTCGTCGACCCCGGGTCGTAGGAGCCACGCGTGGCGGTGAGCGACGAGCCCACCAGCGCCTCACCGCTGACCACCGGCTGGGCGACCGTGGTGATCTCACCCGGCGCGACCGCCGCGGAGGCGGCGGACGTGGCGATGGAGGAGGCGTAGCCCTGGGCGGATGCGGCGACCTGCACGGAGATCTTCTGCCCGACCCGGCCCGGCCCGAGGTTCAGCGTCGAGCCGGTGGCGTCCTTGATCGCCTGCCCGTCGGCGAACCACTGGTAGGTGTAGGCGTCCGGTGTCGAGGACCAGGTGCCCGTGGTGGCCGTGAGGGTCTGGCCGACCTGCGACGTGCCCGTGACGGTCGGGAGCTTCTTGTTGGTCAGCGCGACGTCGTGGAAGTGGATGAAGCCGCTGGGCCACCCGCCGTTGGTCTTGGTGACCTTGTGCCAGTGGAAGTCCCCGCCCCAGTTGTCGTCGGAGATCCAGATCTCGCTGCTGGAGACCACCTTCTCGACGTACGCGACGTGGCCGCTGCTGCCGACCGGGTAGACGTTGGCGTCCCACCACGCCACGGCCCCCACCTTCGGGGTCGTGTCGGTGATGAAGGCCATCGCGTGGCCCCAGTTCTCGGCGTTCCCGCCGCCCGACCAGGGGCGGCTGTCGGGCAGGCCGGCCTTGACCATCCGGTACGCCGCGTAGTTGGTGCAGTTGTGGCCGCCGTACATCCGCCAGTACATGTGGCTGGAGCTGCTGGCGTACCCCGCGTTGGAGTAGCCGGCGTCCCGGCAGCCCGTGTAACCGCTGCACAGGGCGATGTAGGAGGCCTGCGCCGGCGCCGGGGGGGCGACGAGCGGGAGAACGGCCAGGGCGAGCGCGACGCCGAGGAGTCGCACCCGGGGTCGCAGAACACCTCGGCTGATGAGCACAGGAGGACGTTAGGTGCGGTCGTCAAGCGACACGCCGAACAGTTTCGATCTTAACCGAACTGTTACCAACGGGACCGGTGTGACAGGAGACGACTCATGAGCCGTCTCCTGCCCAACCGTAGAGCCCCGGTCAGCTGAAGTCGAGATCTGCCGTCCGGCTGCGCTTCAGCTCGAAGAAGTAGGGGTAGCCGGCCAGCGCGACGGCGCCGTCCCAGACCTTGCCGGCCTCCTCGCCGCGCGGGATCGAGGTGAGCACGGGGCCGAAGAAGGCCGTGCCCTCGATCGCGATCGTCGGCGTCCCGACCTCGTCGCCCACCTGGTCCATGCCGAGGTGGTGCGACTTCGCGATGTCGTTGTCGTACGACGGGTCGTCCATGGCGTCGACCAGGTCCGCCGGCAGGCCCGCCTCGGCCAGAGCCGCGGCCACCAGCTCGCGCGACTGCGGCTGCCCCTCGTTGTGGAGGCGGGTGCCGAGCGCGGTGTAGAGCGGGAGCAGCACGTCCTTGCCGTGCTTCTGCTCGGCGGCCATGCAGACCCGGACCGGGCCCCACGCGTCGGCGAGCATGTCGCGGTACTCCTGAGGGATGTCCTTGTCCTGGTTGAGGTAGGCGAGGCTCATGATGTGCCAGGTGACGTTGATGTCACGCACCTTCTCCACCTCGAGGATCCACCGGGAGGTGATCCAGGCGAACGGACAGCGCGGGTCGAACCAGAAGTCGGCGTTGGTCATGACAGTCCCAACACCGCGCGGACCCCGGGGATTCCCCAAAACGGGTCATGACGACGCCGACGACCATGACCCGTCCGGGCCAGCCCGCCGTCGAGGTCAGCCCACGAACGAGAGCCCGAGGCCGGCCAGCGCGCACACCCCGAGCGTGCGCAGCACCGACCAGCGCAGCCCGAACACCAGCACCAGCGCAGCCCGGTGACCACGAACGAGGTCCACACGTACGACGACCACACCGGCACGACCAGGTCCACCGGCCCGACGGAGCGCGTGGTGGTGCGGGAGAACAGCGTGTGCACCGCGAAGTACACGGCCAGGTTGGCGATGACACCCACGATCGCGGCCGTGACCCCGGTCAGCGCGGCCGCGAGCGTCGTGCTCTCGCGCAGCCGCTCGACGTACGGCGCACCGAGGAAGATGAAGAGGAAGCAGGGCACGAACGTCACCCAGACCACGAGCAGCGAGGCGAGCACCGCTGCCAGCCACGGGTCCAGGCTGCCGGGGTGTCGATAGGCGCCCAGGAACGCGACGAACTGGACGACCATGATCAGCGGGCCTGGCGTGCTCTCCGCGAGCGCCAGTCCTCGCACCATCTCCCCCGCCGAGAGCCAGCCGAAGGAGCCGACCGCCGCCTGGGCGACGTAGGACAGCACGGCGTAGGCGCCCCCGAAGGTCACCAGGGCCATCCCCCCGAAGAACAGGCCCTGGTCTGTGAAGACGGTGCGCGAGCCCGAGGCGAGCACCCAGGCCAGGGCGACCGGCGCCACCCACAGGGCGAGTCCGACAGCGAGCACCGTGACGTTCCTCCGCGCCGAGGGGGCCGCGTGGTGCAGCGCGTCGTCCGGGACCAGCGGCGGCACCTCACCCTCCTCGACCGGCAGGTCCGGGCGGACCATCACCGCGGGCCACCACCGGCCGAGCGCCCAGCCGGCGGCCCCGGCCCCGATGATCACCAGGGGGAACGGCAGGCCCAGCACCGCCAGGAGCAGGAAGGCCGCCACCGCCAGCCAGACCAGCGCCCGGTGGCGCAGCGCCCGGCGCGATATCCGGACGACGGCCTGCACCACGACGGCCACCACCGCAGGCGCCAGCCCGAGGAACAGGCCGGACACGACGGCGGAGTCGCCGTGGGCGACGTAGGCCCAGGACAGGGCCAGCAGTGCGACCACGCCCGGCAGCACGAACAGGACCCCGGCGACCACTCCCCCGACCCACCCGTTGAGCAGCCAGCCCACGTAGATCGCCAGCTGGGTCGCCTCGGGGCCGGGGAGCAGCATGCAGTAGCTCAGGGCGTGCAGGAACCGGTGCTCCCCGATCCACCTGCGCTCGTCGACCAGCGACCGCTGCATGACCGCGATCTGTCCGGCCGGCCCACCGAAGCTCTGCAGCGCGATCAGGAGCCAGGCCTTCGTCGCCTCCCGCAGCGGCACGACGTCTCCCACACGATTCACCCGACCATCATCACGAAAGTCGACTGGACAGGTCGAGTAAACGGTGGTGTGGCGCAGATAACGATTTCCCTACGGCCCGGACCCTGGTGAGAGGATGCGAATCATGCCTGGAACCAACCTCACCAGGGACGAGGCCGCCACCCGCGCCGCCCTCCTGGACGTCACGTCGTACTCCATCGACCTGGACCTCACGACGGCCCCTGACGCGCAGAGCAAGACCTTCGGCTCGACCACCACCATCCGGTTCACCTGCGCCGATCCGGGCGCGGAGACGTTCGCGGACCTCGTCGATGCCACCATCCACGAGATCACGCTGAACGGCGAGGCGATCGACCCCGCGACGGCGTACGCCGACAGCCGGATCGCGCTCCCGGGCCTCGCGGCCGAGAACGAGCTGGTCGTCCGCGCCGAGTGCACCTACTCCCGCACCGGCGAGGGCCTGCACCGGTTCGTGGACCCGGCCGACGACCGCGTCTACCTCTACTCGCAGTTCGAGGTGCCCGACGCCCGGCGCGTCTACACCACCTTCGAGCAGCCCGACCTCAAGGCGCCGTTCACCTTCCGCGTGACCGCGCCGACCGGCTGGAAGGTCGTCTCCAACTCGCCGTCGCCCGAGCCGCGCGACCTCGGCGACGGCAAGGCCCGGTGGGAGTTCGAGCCCACCAAGCCGATGTCGACCTACATCACCGCCCTCGTGGCCGGTGAGTACCACGAGGTCCAGCACGTCTACCGGGGCAGGCACGGCGACATCCCGCTGGGCCACTACTGCCGCCAGTCCCTCGTCGAGCACCTCGACGTGGAGGAGCTGGTGAAGATCACCGAGCAGGGCTTCGCGTTCTTCGAGGAGACCTTCGACTAC
>Ga0308174_10001622_pt1 | contig 10626 bp, 9 predicted proteins | sample PhyPR2_FD_203894 | JGI IMG/M metagenome (GOLD analysis project Ga0308174, IMG submission 203894) | Soil microbial communities from UC Gill Tract Community Farm, Albany, California, United States - DLSLS.P.R2 | ecosystem: Environmental > Terrestrial > Soil > Agricultural land | place: USA... | reverse complement strand
GGCCCAACCTGGATTTTCGCGGCTTCGCCGGGCAGGTGGCGTCGGGGATCGTCAAGAAGGGCGACGCGGTGACGGTGCTGCCGTCGGGCGCGGCCACCAGGGTGAAGTCGATCGTGACGCAGGATGGCGAGATGCCGCTGGCGTTTCCGCCGATGTCGGTGACGCTGTGCCTCGAGGACGAAATCGATATCAGTCGGGGCGACATGATTGTACACGCGCAGCACCGGCCGCATGTGTCGCGCACGGTGGACGCGCAGATGGTCTGGATGAGCGAGCGGCCGCTGGAGCGGAATCGCGAGTATCTCATCAAGCACACCACCCAGAAGGTGAGGGCGCGGGTGACCGAGGTGCGGTACAAGATCGACGTGAATAGCTTGCAGAAGCAGTCCAGCGAGGACCTGCGGCTGAACGAGATCGGCGCGGTAGTGGTGGAGACGGTGAAGCCGCTGTTTGTGGATCCGTACCGGCGCAATCGGATGACGGGCAGTTTCATTTTGATCGATGCGATCAGCAATGAGACGGTGGCGGCGGGGATGGTGACGGGGCGGGAATTGCGGGAGGCGGACGCCGGTGCGATCTTGGAAGGCCTGCGATATTCGGGCGGGCGAATCACACAGGCGGATCGCGAGAAGCGCTTCGGCCACCGGGCGATTTCCATCTGGCTGACCGGCGGCGAGGAGGCGGCGTACCAACTGGAGCGGGCGCTGTTCGATTGCGGCTGTCACGTGCACGTGCTGGCCGATCCTGCGCATGGGGACGTGCTGGCGGAGTTGGCGCGGATCTCGAATGCGGCGGGAATGATCACGATCTGCGCGGTGGTGGAAGGATCTCGGGCGCCCCAGGGATTTGTGGAGCTGGATGGCAGGTCGACGGAAGAGGCGATGCGGCAACTGAAGGCGCAGGGGCTGTTCGCGGTGTGAGTGCTAGAGGAGGCAGACGGCGCCACGGACTGCCAGAGCGCGGTCAAAGGTGACGAGAGTTCCGCCGGATGTGCGGGCGATCGCCAGCAGCCAAGCGTCGGCCCAGAGTTTTGGCGAGGCAGTGCGGCCGGAAGCGCACTTGCGAAATTCGGTTTCCGCCGCGGTTGGTTCCGGTAGAAAAGCAACCCGCTCGTCTTCGAAGAGCCGATCGTAAGCCCGCCAGGCGGCATCCATGTGGAGGGGCTTCTCGTTCATTACCGCGGCTGTTGTGAGGAGGCGTAACAAAGCGAGGGCAGTAAACCGGGTGAAAGCGATAGTCGAATCCGTTGTCTCCCACCAGGTCTTCGCTGCCGGGCGATGAACGTGATCCGCAACCAGGAGGGCGAGCCAGACGTTGACGTCAGGGAAACTCAATGAGGTCGTAGATCTGCTCATTCGTGAGGTCGATCTTTCTTCCCGTAGAGGGGACAATGGGCGGATCCAGGTTCAACCTACGTTGCGGACGCACGGGTTCTGCCTGTTGAATGGCTTGTTCGATGTTTTCGAGGATAAGCTGGCGCACGGAACAGCCCTTGCGTGCTGCCACGGCGTGTAGCCGCGAGTGGAGGTCCCGGGGGATATCGATGCTGGTGCGGACCGATCCGGGCTTCATGCCTTCATCATAACAAAGAGACTTAAATAAGTCGGCCCTGACCGTGAGGATTTGTGTAGACTGGCAGGCAATAGCGTAGATCCGTGAATCTCTAGTTTGTTGATAGACTTATAGGTGATGAATTTTCCACTCGTACTGATGAGCTTCGGTGTGGGCGTTCTGATCGGGCTGACCGGAATGGGGGCGGCGGCGCTGATGGCGCCCTTCCTGATCCTGGTAGTCGGGGTGCGGCCGGTCACGGCGGTGGGGACGGACCTGGTTTACGGGGCGGTCACGAAGATTGTCGGCGCGTGGATTCACTTCAAGCAGGGGACGGTGGATCTGGCGGTGGTGCGCAGGCTGGCGATGGGAAGTATTCCAGGCGGGATTCTGGGGTCCTTGCTGGTGATCGGACTGCCTCACTATACGCATAACGCCGAACAGGATGTGAAGCGCGCCATCGGCGGTTTGCTGGTGCTGGTGTCGGTGGTGCTCATCACGCGGCTGGTGTTTCCGAATGCATGGGCCAAGCCGGACGTGCGCACGCTGCGCTGGCTGGAAGGCCGCGGTACGGTGCTTTGGGGCGCCGCAGTGGGTTTCTGCGTGGGAGCGACCAGCGTAGGCAGCGGATCGCTGCTGGCTCCGTTCCTGATGATGCTGTATCCTTCCAAAACCTCGCGGGCGGTGGGGACGGACGTATTTCATGCCGCGGTACTGGTGAGCGTCACGGGCCTTACGCACTCGATGTGGAGCGGAGTGGAGTGGAACCTGATTCCATCGCTGCTGGCCGGATCAGTGCCGGGCGTGATTCTGGGAAGCAAGATGGCAGCGCGGGTGCCGTCGCGTCCTCTGCGGACGGGTATGGCGGCGGTGCTGCTGCTCACCGGGCTGCGGATGTTCTGAGGGTAGAGTTGCCCGCTGGCGGCGCGATCCCGGCACAGTTCGACGACGCCGACCTATCGTTAATCCGCTCGAAACTCTGAGAGTATTTCGGTGATTCGGCGGCTTGCCTGGCCGTCGCCGTAGGGGTTGTGAATGCGCGACATGCGGGCGTACTCCGCGTCATCGGTCAGCAGGCGGACGGACTCGGCGACGATCTTCGCCGTATCGGCGCCCACGAGTTTCACCGTGCCGGCTTCGACGGCTTCAGGCCGCTCGGTGCATTCGCGCATGACGAGGACGGGTTTGCCGAGGGACGGCGCTTCCTCCTGAATGCCGCCGGAATCGGTGAGCAGAAAGTGAGCACGCCGCATCAGCTCGACGAACGTGACATAGTCGAGCGGCTCGGTCAGGAGGATGTTGGGGAGATCGCCGAGGGCCTGCGTCACCGGATCGAGCACGTTGGGATTGCGGTGGACCGGGTAAACGATCTGGACATCGCCGCGGCGCGCCAGTTCGGCCAGGGCGGCGCAGATGCGTTCGATTCCGTCGCCGAAGCTCTCGCGGCGGTGCGCGGTAACGACGATCAGCTTCTTCGCGGCATCGAGCGAGGGCAGCGGCGCGGCCTGCAGTCTTCCCTGCCCCAGCGCGGCGGCGACGTACAGCACCGCGTCGATACCGGAATTGCCGGTGACGAAAATGCGGGACTCGGGCACGGACTCGGCCAGCAGGTTGGCGCGAGCTGCCTCCGTGGGCGCGAAATGTACGGCGGCGACGCGAGCAGTCACCAGGCGATTCATCTCTTCGGGAAAGGGCTGGGAGAGGTTGCCGGTGCGGAGTCCGGCCTCCACATGCGCGACGGGGATACGGCGGTAGAAGGCGGCCAGGGCGGCCGTCATGGTCGTGGTGGTGTCGCCCTGCACCACGGCGAAATCGAACGATTGCGAAGCCAGGATGGGATCCAGCGCGGTGAGAATGCGGGCGGTGGTCTGAGCCAGCGTCTGGCCGGGAGTCATCAGGTCGAGGTCGTAGTCGGGAGTGACTTCGAAGGTCTCCAGGACCTGGTCGAGCATGCCGCGGTGCTGGGCGGTGACGCAGACGCGGACCTCCAGCCCGGCGGCAGTGCGCATGTGGCGAATCACCGGGCAAAGCTTGATGGCCTCGGGACGCGTTCCAAAGATGAAGAGGACGCGCTTCACACCGTGCCAGCGGGCTGTCGGCGCTGTCCCGGAGGGAGTTGGGAGGCGGAGTATACAAAGTCCGAGATAGCGTTGGCGACCGTGTCCACCTCCGTGCCGGTCAACTCGGCGAAGACCGGCAGGCTGACCACTTCATCGGCCAGAGCTTCGCAGGCCGGCAGCTTCGGATACGGACCGTAGGGGCGGAAGCATTCCTGTTGGTGGAGCGGAACGGGATAGTAGATCTCGGAGGCGATACCGCGCTCCTGCAGCCAGCGGCGGAGCGAATCGCGGGGCGTTTCGGCCCATTGCCAGCCGGCGGCGCGGCGGACGCGGAGCGTGTACTGATTGACGATGTGGGTACGGTCGGGACGGCTGACCGGCGTGAGGACGTCGACCACTCCCCCGCCCCGCAGGCCCTCGAGGGCCCGGTTGTACTCGCAGGCATTGCGCTGCCGGCCGGCGGTGTATTCGGAAAGATGCGGCAGTTTGACCGAGAGCAGCGCGGCCTGCAGCGCATCCAACCGGAAATTGCCGCCGATCATGCTGTGGAAGTAGCGCGGATGAGCGCCGTGGTCGCGCAGGAGGCGCGACTTTTCGGCCAACACCGGGTCGTTTGTGACCAGCAGTCCGGCATCGCCCAGCGCGCCGAGGTTCTTCGACGGGAAGAAGCTGACGATGCCGAATTCGGCGAGCGAACCTACGGCCTTGCCGCGGTACTCGGCCCCGAAGGACTGCGCGGCATCCTCGATGACCGGCAGATTGTGACGGCGGGCGATGGCCAGAATGGCGTCCATGTCGGCGGGCTGGCCGTAAAGATGGACGGGAATGATGGCGCGGGTTTTGGGAGTGATGAGTGACTCGAGAGTGTCCGTGCGGATATTGAAGGTGTCGGGGCAGGAATCCGCAAATACGGGCCGGGCGCCCACGCGGGCGATGCATCCGCCGGTAGCGAAGAAGGTGAAAGAGGGGCAGATGACCTCGTCGCCGGGTCCTATGCCGAGGGCCATCAAGGCGGCCAGAATGGCGTCGGTGCCGGAGGACATGCCAATGCCGAAACGCGCACCGCAGACCGCCGCCGCGGCTTGTTCGAAGCGTTCGACTTCGCCGCCGCCGATATACCGGCCGGAGTGCAGGACGCGCTGGAAGGCATCCGATAACTCCTCCGCGAGAGGGAGGTTCTGCCGGCGCACATCCAGCAAAGGAATATTCATGGAAAGACCAGGATAACAAGGGCTGTGGACTTCCCGACGCAACGGTTGCGTTCTTGGCAAGCGTTTATACTGAAAGTTCACCCTTTGCAGCCTGAATTCGCATGCGTGTAGGCCTACTACAAATCAATCCCACCGCGGGCGATATCCCAGGTAATTCCGCGCTGATCGTCCGTGGCGCCCGCAACGCGCAGGCGGCGGGCGCCGACCTGGTGGTCACGCCGGAGCTGGCGTTAATGGGATACCTGCCGCGGGATCTTCTGATGAGTCCTGGGTTTGTGCGGCGGAGTTGCCAGGAGCTGACGCGCATCGCGGTGGAACTGAAGGACGCGCCTCCGATGCTGGTTGGGGTGGCTACTCCCAATCCTTCGGATATGGGCCGTCCGCTGTTCAACAGTGCGGTGTTGCTGAAGAATGGCGTGGTCGGGCAGGCGTTCCATAAGACGCTGCTGCCGACCTATGACGTGTTCGACGAAGACCGGTATTTCGAACCGGCGCAAGAACCCGGCATCCTGGAATTGGACGGCTGCCGTTTGGGAATCAGCATCTGCGAAGACGTGTGGAACGACCGCGACTTCTGGCATCGCCGCCGGTATCATCACGATCCCATCGAGCAACTGGCGCAGGCGGGAGCGCAGGCGATTATCAATCTTTCGGCATCGCCGTTCACGGTGGAGAAGCAGCTCCTGCGCGAGCGGATGCTGGGGCAGATGGCGCAAAAGTACGGCCTGCCGCTGGCCTGGGTCAACCAGGTGGGCGGCAACGACGATCTGATTTTCGACGGACGCAGCGGGGCGTTCGACGCGCAAGGGCGGATGTTCGCGCGAGCCAAAGGCTTCGCCGAGGACCTGGTGGTGGTGGATCTGACGGCCTCCACGGGGACGATTGCGGAAGACGATTTCACGCCCGAGGCCGAGATCTGGAACGCGCTGGTGCTGGGCGTCCGCGATTATGCGCGGAAGACGCGGTTCACCAAGGTGCTGCTGGGACTTTCTGGCGGCGTGGATTCGGCGCTGACGGCGGCTATCGCGGCCGACGCCATGGGTGCGGAGAACGTGCTCGGGGTGATGATGCCCTCGCGGTATTCCAGCCGGGGCAGCGTGGACGATTCGGTGGAACTGGCGCGCAATCTGGGGATCCAGATTCTGGAACTGCCGATTTCGGGAATCATGGGCACTTACGACGAAGTGCTGGCCGATGCGTTCGCCGGGCGGAAGGCCGATGTGACGGAAGAGAATATCCAGTCGCGCATTCGCGGAAACCTGTTGATGGCGCTGTCCAATAAATTTGGATCGCTGCTGCTGACGACGGGCAATAAGAGCGAGATGTCGGTGGGGTACTGCACGCTGTATGGCGATATGAACGGCGGCCTGGCGGTAATCGCCGACTTGCCGAAGATGATGGTGTACCGGGTATGTAACTGGCGCAACCGGCGCAAGGCCGACATCCCGGAGCAGATCCTCACGAAGGCGCCATCGGCGGAGTTGCGGCCGGACCAGAAGGATCAGGACAGCCTGCCGCCGTACGAGTTACTGGATCAGATTCTGGAATTGCACGTGGAGCAGTGCCAGAGCGCGGAAGACATTATCGCGCGGGGTTTCGACGAAGACACGGTCCGCCGCGTGCTGCGCCTGGTGCGGATCGCCGAGTTCAAGAGAAAGCAGGCAGCGCCTGTGCTGAAGGTGACGTCGCGAGCGTTCGGCACCGGATGGCGCATGCCCATCGTTCGACAGGAGTAGTCAGGAAGTACTGCATACTTGGCGCCCGGAAGCCAGCCTGCGCATTCGGACGACCTTTTCTTTACCTGCAGACTGAAGCCTTTTCCTGGCTGGACTCGATGGCGCGCTGCAGCAGCCATTCCAGCGAGGGCATAGGCCGCACGACCATGAATATCTGGTATGAGAAGATCGATTTCGACAACTTGATGAGTGCAGTGTTGATTCCGAGCAGGAGGCGCGAGAGGAAGTTATCGCCCAAAGCCAGCGGATACGGTGCGGGCACGCCGCGCACCTCGTCGATTACATAGCCGGCCTGTTCGAATAATTCCCGGAAGGTCGCGAAGGTGAATAGACGAGTGTGTGTGACATCGAGAATGCCCCGGCGGCCGTAGTGGAATGCGCCGGCCAAAAGCAATAGGCGGGTGGCGAAGAACGCGATATTGCCTGTGCTGACGATCACGCGGGTCTCAGTTACTTGTTTGCGGCAGGCGCGGAGCGCATCGACGAATGCCTCGGGGGAGTGGAGATGCTCGATGACGTCCAGGATGAGGACGTATTCGAATGACCCGAGGTCCACCGGAAAGTCCGGGCTGTTCAGATCATGTTGAATGAACTGGTCCACCGGTACGGGGATGGACGGAACGTACTGATCGATGCCGGTTACGGAGCAGTTTTTTTTCTTGAGTTCGCGGCTCATGTAACCGGACGCGCAACCAATATCAACCACGGAAGCGCCGGCGGGTACGCGCTGCAGCGCCATGGTGTGCGGGCTGCGATAGGTCAGTTTCGGCTGATAATTCGAAAATTCCGAAGGCGGAGTGAGGTCGAACTTGCGCTGATAAAGAACGCCGAGGTCCTGCGCGCGGGAAAGGAGAGAGGCTTTCACGACGTCAAACGCGTACTTCAGTCCGTTTACGTGGCAGATCTCGTCGCCGTAGTACGTGGGGATGGGCAGTTCCCGAACGCGGAACTTAGCGCGGACGAGTTGAATGATGATCTCGGTGTCGAAGTGGAAATCATTGGTGTTCCGGTCGAACGGCATATGCCGGAGAGCGGCGACTGTGTAGAGGCGGTACCCGGAGTGGAATTCCGAGAAGGAAGTTCCAAGCAGCCGGTTCTGAATCATAGTGAGAATCTTGTTTCCCACGTATTTGTACAGCGGCATGCCGCCCTTGAGCGCGTCGAAGCGGCTCATCATACGCGATCCGAACACGGCGTCGGCTTCCCCATTCAAGAGGGGCGTGAGCAATTCGGGTAATACTTCGGGGGCGTATTGGCCGTCGCCGTGGACGAGAGCCACAATATCGAAGTTCCGCAGGATGGCGTAGTGGAAACCGATCTTCTGGTTGCCGCCGTAGCCCTGATTCACCGGGTTGTGCAGCACCGTGACTGGGAACGGCGATTCCTTATGGCCGTGGGCTTTTTCGAAGGTTTTGTCGTGAGAAGAATCGTCGATGATGAGGACTTCGGTGTCGTGTTCCAGTAGAGAAGCGGGAATTCGACGCAGCACCTGTTCGATCGTCCGTTCCGCATTGTACGCGACGATAAAAATGAGAACGCGTTTTTTGCTCTCAGTCCCGTTAACCATAATGGGTGGACAATTCACATCGCGCGCAGGTGCGACGGCTGTTTCGAATAAGCTTTTAGTATAACGAAGCCTTTACCAGACAACGCCGACAATCCCTATGTAACGGGGGAGGGAGTGGTATCACGGCGCTCCGGGATTCGGGCTGCGGAATTGCGATACCACGCGACGGTCTCAGCGAGCCCTTCCTCCAGTTTCGTCCCGGCACGAAATCCGAACCACTGCTCTGCGCGTGTAGTATCCAAGCTGCGCCGTGGCTGACCGTTCGGCTGCGAAGTATCCCACACGATTTCTCCCTCGAAATCGCACAGCCGCGCAATAGTCGTGACCAGCTCTCGAATGGAGATTTCCTCGCTCGTTCCGAGATTGACCGGTTCGGCCCCCTCGTATCGTTCGGCGGCCAGGAGCAGTCCACGCGCGGCATCAGGCGCATAGAGGAATGCGCGTGTGGCTGAACCGTCTCCCCAACAAACGATATGAGGCGCGCCGGTCTCCTTCGCTTCCAGACACTTGCGAATCAGCGCCGGAATCACATGGGAACTCTCCAGGTCGAAGTTGTCGCGCGGCCCATAAAGGTTTACCGGCATCAGGTAAATCGCATTCATGCCGTATTGGTCCCGGTAGGCCTGACATTGAACCAGGAGAGCCTTCTTGGCGATCCCATACGGCGCGTTCGTCTCTTCCGGGTAGCCGTCCCAAAGAGCTTCCTCGCGGAAGGGGACGGGCGTAAATTTCGGATACGAACAGGTTGTGCCGACTACGATCGTCTTTTCCACGCTATATCGTCGGGCATACTCGATCAATTGAATGCCCATGATGGCGTTCTCGTAAAAAAAGAGCCCCGGGTTCCGACGATTGGCGCCGATACCCCCGACGACGGCGGCGAGATGAAACAAGATCTCGGGACGGCACTCCTGAAACAGCCGCTCAACCGCTGCGAGGCTCGTCAGGTCGTAGTCCCTGCGGCGTGGCACGAATATGTCGCTGCATCCACGCTGCCTTAGTTGTTCTACGACGAAAGATCCGAGAAAACCGCCGCCGCCAGTGACGCAAATTCGTTTATCCGCCAGAGGGGAGACTCCGGTCATGAATTCGACTCCACTGCTACAGCTTCGAGCACCCCCGCGGAACGCTTCTCCAGGTCCGCGACTTCTGCGTCGACCATAATCTGCACCAACTCCTGGAAACCAATGCGATGACTCCAGCCGAGCTCCGTACGGGCAAGTGAAGCGTCAGCCTGCAACGCATCCACTTCGGCAGGCCGGATATAGCGCGGATCCGTTTCCAGGTGTTCCCTCCAGTCAAGTCCGAGGCAGCCAAAGGCGGACTCGAGGAACTCCTTCACAGAGTGCATCTCCCCAGTGCCGATGACATAATCTCGCGGAGTATCCTGTTGAAGCATTAACCACATGGCCTCAACGTATTCCGGAGCATAGCCCCAGTCCCGCCGGGCATCCAGGTTACCCAGATAGATTTTCTTCTGCAAACCCTTCTTGATATGAGCGGCGGCCCGGGCAATTTTGCGGGTCACGAAGGTTTCACCACGCCGGGGTGATTCGTGATTGAATAGAATGCCGCAGCACGCGAACATGCCGTAGCTCTCCCGATAATTCACAGTGATATTGTGAGCGAAGACCTTAGCGCAGGCGTACGGGCTGCGGGGATGAAACTTGGTGGCCTCGTTTTGAGGCGGCGGCACGGAGCCGAACATCTCACTGGAGGAGGCTTGGTAAAACCGGGTCTGAATACCGGTTGCTCGTACTGCTTCGAGCAGGCGTAGCGCGCCATTCGCCGTAATGTCCCCTGTATATTCGGGAATGTCGAAGCTGACACGCACATGACTCTGGGCGGCCAGATTGTAAACCTCATCGGGGCGTACATCGTAAAGAAGTTTCCACAGGCTACTCGCATCCGCCAAATCTCCGAAGTGCATGAAAAAGCGGGTGCCCTTCTCATGCAGATCCGCGTAAATCTGGTCAACACGCCCGGTGTTGAAGCTGCTCGAGCGCCGCTTCAAACCGTGCACTTCGTAACCCTTACTCAGGAGGAATTCAGCCAGGTAGGCTCCATCCTGCCCGGTGACGCCAGTAATCAAGGCCCGTTTCACTTTAGCTCCATTAAGGATAATTCACATGTCCCGTGCCGGAATGCCTTTTTCGAAATCTGACAGCGCGTTTCAGCGCAGTTTTTGAGGCTTTTCACCCGCCGGACTATCCGATTATAATAGCAAGCTGGCGAGCTTTTGATGAGGGCTCTTCTGCCTCCCAATCCCTCACTCCACCCTGAGCGTTACCGGCCGGGCGCGCCGCTAAGGAAAGGTATTGCCCCCAAACATGCAGCGCAGAGTCGAAAACCTAATTAACCAGCCTTGCTTCTCGTACGCCACAATCTTCTTACTGCAGCTTAAGGTGATTTGGGGAATCTGGCTTTACCGCGATTTGACAGCGGGCGATACATCTTCTTATTTTACGACTGCGTGGTTATGGTTCAAGAGTTGGAATGTT
>Ga0308174_10001621_pt1 | contig 10626 bp, 8 predicted proteins | sample PhyPR2_FD_203894 | JGI IMG/M metagenome (GOLD analysis project Ga0308174, IMG submission 203894) | Soil microbial communities from UC Gill Tract Community Farm, Albany, California, United States - DLSLS.P.R2 | ecosystem: Environmental > Terrestrial > Soil > Agricultural land | place: USA... | reverse complement strand
ACGGCCCGCGGATGGATGCGGGCCGCCCGGCGGGCCGCGTACGGCGAGGAGTCGAGCACGACACCGACGGCGTCCGGCAGCCCGTCGAGGACCCCGGCGAGATGGTGCCCGGTGCCGCCCCCGAGATCGAGCAGGACGCCGCCCGCCGGCTCCCCCACCGCATCGGCCAGTGCCCGGGTCACCCCCGCGTAGTGGCCCGCCTCGAGGAACCCGACCCGGTCGGCGACCATCTCCGCCGAGTCCCCCGACGGGGCGCGGTGGCCCGGCGGGAGCAGGGTGACGTGGCCCTGGCGGGCCCGGTCGAACCGGTGACCCCCGGCGCACGCCAGCCCGCCCGGCTCCGCCGACAACGGCCCCGCGCACACCGGGCAGGCCAGGGCGGCGACCGCCCGCGGATCCATCGGCCGGGCGCCGCTCACGTCCGTGGCGGGAGGGCGTGGAAGGTGACGTCCCGCAGCTCGCCGTCGGCGGCGGAGGCTGTGACGTAGGTGCCGTGCGGCTGACGGCGGCGGTCGGTCGGCGAGCCCGGGTTGAGCAGCCGCAGCCCGGACGGCGCGGTCGTGTCCCAGGGGATGTGGCTGTGCCCGAAGACGAGGACGTCGGTGTCGGGGAACAGGGCGGCGCAGCGTTCCTCGCGCCCCTTCTTGTCACCGGTCTCGTGTACGACGGCGATGCGGACGCCCTCGATCTCGGCGCGCGCCACCTCCGGCAACCGCCGGCGGAGCGCGCCGTGGTCGTTGTTGCCGTAGACGCCGATCAACCGCCGGGAGCGCGCCTCGAACAGGTCCAGCAGCGCCGCGTCGACCCAGTCGCCGGCGTGCACGACGACATCGGCGGCCCCGATCGCCGCCCACAGGGAATGAGGTAGGTCACGTGCCCGCTGAGGAACGTGCGTGTCGGAGGTCAACACCAGCGAAACAGGCACGACGACATCGTCGCAGGCGGCTACTTTTTCGCTTCGGCCGATGACCGGTCCCATCCGCTCGACACCGAGGACTTCCCCGTGACCGACTCCACTTCCCCGCCCCGCCGATCGCGCGCGGTACTCGAGGACGGCGTTCCCTACGAGAAGCGCTGGCTCGCCCTCGCCGTCATCGCGCTGACCGTCCTGCTGGTCATCCTCGACGCGACTGTCGTCAACATCGCGCTGCCGGCGGTGTCGGCCGACCTCGGGATCACCCCGGCGACCCAGCAGTGGATCGTCACCGCCTACACGCTGACCTTCGGTGGGTTCCTGCTGCTCGGCGGCCGCATCGCCGACTTCTGGGGCCGCAAGCGCACCTACCTGGTGGGGGCCGCAGGCTTCGCGGTCGCATCGGCCCTCGGCGGCCTGGCGCAGAACGAGGCGATGCTGTTCGGCGCCCGGGCGCTGCAGGGCGCCTTCGGCGCGCTGCTGGCGCCGGCCTCACTCGCCCTGCTGACCGTGCTGTTCACCGACACCAAGGAGCGCGCGAAGGCGTTTGCCGTGTACGGCGCGATCGCCGGCGGCGGTTCGGCCGTGGGCCTGCTGCTCGGCGGCGTGCTGACCGAGTACGCCGACTGGCGGTGGTGCTTCTGGGTCAACCTGCCGGTCGCCATCGTGGCGATCGCGCTGGCGATCCCGATCGTCCCGGAGAGCAAGGCGCCCGGGGACACCAGCTATGACATCCCCGGCGCGGTGCTCATCACCCTCGGCCTGGCGTCGGTCGTCTATGGGTTCACGCGGGTGGCTCAGAACGCGCAGGAGAACGCCGCCGCGGGGGTCACCGACAGCGCCTGGAGCGAGCCCGTCGCCCTGCTGTTCATCGGCGTCGGTGCGCTGCTGGTGGTCGCCTTCGTCGTCCTCGAGCTGAGGACGCGCAACCCCCTGCTGCCCATGCGGATCGTGCTCGACCGCAACCGGGGCGGGGCGTACCTGACGTCGACCCTGGTGGGCGCGGGCCTCATCGGCGCCTTCTTCTTCCTGAGCCTCTACTTCCAGCAGGTGCTCGGCTACCGGCCGGTCGAGGCGGGGCTCGCGTCCCTCCCGACCACGCTCGGGGTGTTCGTCGCCGCGGGTGCCGCCAGCGGCCTGGTGCCCCGGCTCGGGCCGAAGCCGCTGATGGTGGCCGGTGGACTGATCGCCGCCGGCGGCCTGTTCACGCTGTCGTTCCTCACCGTGGACAGCGGGTTCTGGCAGCTGGCCTTCCCCGGCGAGCTGCTGCTCGGCCTCGGCCTCGGGTTCACGTTCGTGCCACTGGCCAACCTGGCGCTCATCGGCGCCGGCGTGCACGACGCGGGTGCGGCCAGCGCGATGCTGAACGCGACCCAGCAGGTGGGCGCCTCGATCGGGACCGCATTCCTGGCGACCCTCTCGGTCGGGGCGATCACGAACCACTTCACCGACGTGGCGATGTCCGGGGGCAACCCGCAGGACCCGGCGGTCGGTCTGCAGGCGCAGGTGGAGGGCTATACGACGGCGTTCACCTGGGCATCGGTCCTGCTCGTGCTCGGGGCCCTGGTCTCGGCGTTCCTCATCCAGGCGACGAAGGACGACCTCCCGGACGAGGCCGTCGTGCACGCGGCCTGAGGGTCTGTCGGGCCGAGTGGGGCCCGGAGGGCTCCGCCCAGGCCCGACTGAGCGGCTCAACGCAGGTGGGGACGGCTCGTGGCCGCGGTGTCGTCCGGGAGTACGACGATGTCACTGCTGCTCCGCCAGGGCACGCAGGCGGGCGTTGTAGGCGGCCAGCTCGGCGTCGTGGGTGCGGTCGGCGGTGCGGTCGATCGCCCGGCCCCGACGCTCCTCGGAGCTCGCCCACGAGAAGAAGACGACGGCGAGCACCAGCACGGTCGGGAGCTCACCGAAGGCCCACACGATCCCTCCGGCCACGCCCTGGTCGCTCAGCGGATCGATGCCCCACCCCGCGGGGGGCTGGGCGAAGGTCTCCACGACCAGCGAGCCGGCCATCATGACCGCGACGCCGAAGAAGGCGTGGAACGGCACGGGCAGGAACAGTTCCAGCAACCGGGCGGGGTGGGACATCGTCCGCGGCCACGGGTCCTGGGCGACGATCGGCCCGAAGAACAGCAGCCCCACGACGACGAAGTGCGCGAGCATCACCTGGTGCCCGACGGGGTTGCTCATGAGCGCGTCGAACAGCGGAGTGAAATAGATGCCGTAGAGGCTCGCGATGAACAGCGGGATCGTGAACAGCGGATGCGAGACGAACCGCGCGAACCGGCTGTGCAGGGCGTCGAGCAGCAGCGCACGCGGGGCGCCGGCCGCCCCCTGCCCGCGAGGAAGGGTCCGCAGGGCGAGCGTGACGGGGGCCCCGATCAGGAGCAGCAACGGGGTGATCAGCGAGAGCACCATGTGCTGGGTCATGTGCACGCTGAACAGCACCATCGAATAGCCGTTCAGCCAGGTGCCGGTGACGGCGACCAGGGATGCGATGCCGCCGATCCAGGCCAGCGATCGCCACCAGGGCCAGGCGACACCGGACCGGCGCACGCGCAGAACGGCGGCCAGGTAGACGACCAGGCCGACGAGGCCGAGCACTGCGAGCACCGACTCCGGCCCGAGATGCGGCAGGAACAGCCGTCCCCAGGTGGGCGGCTCGGCAGGCACCCACATGCTCGAGTGATGTGCGTGCTCCACGCGACCACTGTCCCACCCGCGGCCCAGCCCCCGCAGGCGGTCCGTGCTCAGTCGTGGACGGGTGCCTCGTGCCCGGCGTGCGCTGCCGCCTCGAGCTGGAAGGTGCAGTGCTCGACATCGAAGTGCTCGCCCAGACAGGAGCAGAGGGCGTCCAGCACCCGGCCGCCATGACCGGCCGCGAGCGCCTCGTCGGTGACGACGACGTGCGCGGAGAGAACCGGCAGCCCGGAGGTGATGGTCCAGGCGTGCAGGTCGTGCACGTCGAGGACGCCGTCGACACCCAGGATGTGGGCGCGGACGTCGCTCAGATCGACTCCTCGCGGCGCGGCCTCCAGCAGCACGTCGAAGGCCTCCCGGAGCAGGTGCCAGGCCCGCGGCACGACGAGGCAGCCGATGACGGCGGAGGCGACGATGTCGGCCGGTGTCCAGCCCGTGGTCGCGATGACGACGGCCGCGACGATCACCGCGACCGATCCGAGCGCATCGGCGAGCACCTCGAGGTAGGCGCCCCGAACGTTGAGGGAGTCGTCCCGTCCGCGGTGCAGCAGGGCCATCGACACCAGATTGACGACGAGCCCGACCGAGGCCACGACGAGCATCAGGCCGTAACCGATCTCCGGAGGCCGGCCGATCCGCCGGATCGCCTCCACCAGCACGTACCCGGCGACGGCGAGCAGCAACAAACCGTTGGCCACCGCAGCGAGGATCTCCACCCGCTGCCAGCCGAACGTGCGCCGTCCGCGGGCGGGGCGCTGCGCCAGGCTCACGGCGGCCAGCGCGAGCGCCAGCCCCGCAGCGTCCGTGGCCATGTGCCCGGCATCGGCGAGCAGGGCCAGCGAGCCGGACAGGACCGCACCGACGACCTCGGCCGCCAGAACCGTCAGCGTCAGCCCCAGGACGACGACCAGCCGGCCGCGGTGCGTGCCGCCGGCGGTCGTCGGGGTGTGGCCGTGACTGTGTCCCATCCCCCGCCTCCCTCCCGGCTCCCGCCCCGCGAAGTGTCCCCCACGGCCGACGCCCCCTGCCGGATCTCCGGCAGGGGGCGTCGATCGGTGCGGGATAGGACTCAGATCGCGACGCCGCGCTCCCGCAGCCACGGGAGCGGGTCGATCTTCTGGCCGTTGATGCCGCCGACGTGCACCTCGAAGTGCAGGTGGGGGCCGGTGGCCTGGCCGCGGTTGCCGAGGAGCGCGATCACGTCACCCGCCTTCACGACCTGGCCGTCCTGGACCAGGATCTGGTCCATGTGACCGTAGACGGTGACGTCGCCGTTGGCGTGCTGGATGTACACCGCGAGCCCGAAGCCGCTGGCCGGCCCCGCCTTCAGGACGACACCGTCCATCGCGGCCATCTCGGGGGTCCGCATCGGAGCGGCCAGGTCGATTCCGGCATGCAGCGTGCCCCAGCGCATACCGAAGGTGCTGGTGAGCCGCGCACCGGCGACGGGGAGGACCGCCTGGGGGCGGGCCGCCTCGACGGCCGCCGCGGCGGCAGCCTGATCGGCCGCGGCCTGCGTCTGTGCGGCGGCGGCCTGGTCGGCGCCCCGCTCGTTGCGGCTCGCGGCGAGCTCGCCCAGCCGCTGCGCGGCGCGCTTGTCGGTGATCTCCGCGGTCGGCTGGGCGGAGAGGCCCAGCTCCTGCGCGACGCTCACCGAGTGGCTCACCGTGTCGGACGCCTGGGCCATCGGGTCGACGCTGCTGAAGCCGCTGACGCCGATCGCGCCGATCAGGGCGGCGGCGAGGTACAGCGCCGGACGCCGCCGGATGGACGGCGGACGGGTCCCGAAGAGTCGCGCGCGCCGGCCCTGGGCGACCTCGGCCACGACCTCGGTCGCCAGGGCCTCGGTGGCGGCGGCCTCGGTGGAAGCGGCCTCGGTGGCGGCGGCTTCGGTCGCGGCGGCCTGGACTGCCACGGGGGACTCGACCGGCGCCGCGGAGGGGACGGTGACAGCGGTGCGCTTGTAAGGCGTCGGGCGGACGGCGACGGGCGTGACGGCGGTCGGCTTCGCCACGGGCGTGACGGCGGTCGGCTTCGCCACGGGCGCGCGCTTCGCCGGGGTCGGCTTCGCCGCGGCGGCAGGCTTCGCGGCCTGCGCGATCGCGGGAGCCTTCGCGACCGCGAGAGCCTTCGCGGCGGCCGGCTTGGCGGTCGGCGTGGCCTTCGCGGCGGCAGCAGGCTTTGCCGCCGCGGCGTGCTTCGCGGCGGAGGGGGCCGGCGTCGCAGGAGCCTTGGTGACCGTCGTGCGGGCGTTGCGGGCCGGCACCTTCGCGGCAGCGGCGGCGCGCGCAGCCGTTGCGGCCTTCGAGGTCGCGGCCTTCGCCGTGGCCGCCCGGGCCGTCGCGGCCTTCACGGTGGCGGCCTTCGCGGACGCAGCCGTCGTACCCGCGGCCTTCACGGTGGCGGCCTTCGCGGATGCGGCCCTGGCGCTCGCGGCCTTCGTCGTCGCGGTGGCCTTCGTGGCCGCGGCAGCCTTCGCGCGGGCAGCCAGGGTGCCGGCCGCCGAGGAGGCAGCCTTGCGACCGGTGGCCCGCGGCGTGGCCGCATCGATGGTCGGAGGGGGTCCGGTGCGCCGCGACTTCCCCTGCCGCTGCGTCGGGACCGTGGTGGTGGCCTTCTCCTCAGCCGCCCGGCGAGAGGTTCCGCGGGCCGTGGCGAGGGAGGTTCGGGCGCCCTTGACGGGCTCCGGTCCCTCGACGAGGAGGTGGTCCTGGTGGAGCGAACTCATGCACCTGACTTCCGTTGGACGGCATTCCACACGCACTCCTGGGGAGAGGAGCGGGACCCATGTAAACATGCCGTGACCAGTTCGTGATCTGCGATACCGGGTATTTACCTGCGGTTTTGTGGCGCACGCCACAGGGCTGCACCGCTGTCATTCCGCACTCAGTGAGCGGCGAGATACAGAGCGTGACGGACGCGCCTTGCTTTGTTGAAACTGGGGCGATCCAGGTCACGGCGGGGCAAAAGACCCTTGAAGCCCCCTTTTCGAGGCCCTAGCGAGGGAGAAGCAGACGATGCGCGCAGTGACCTGGCACGGCCGAGCGGACGTCCGAGTCGACACCGTTCCCGATCCAGTGATCCAGGAACCGACCGACGTGATCATCGAGGTGACGTCGTCCGGAATCTGCGGTTCCGACCTGCACCTGATCGAGGTGATGGCGCCGTTCATGTCCGTCGGCGACGTGATGGGACACGAGCCGATGGGCGTCATCCGCGAGGTCGGCTCGGAGGTCACCGAACTGAAGGTGGGCGACCGCGTCGTCGTCCCCTTCAACATCTCCTGCGGCACCTGCTGGATGTGCAACCAGGGCCTGCAGTCCCAGTGCGAGACCACCCAGAACCGCGACCAGGGCTTCGGCGCCTCCCTGTTCGGCTACACCAAGCTGTACGGCCAGGTACCGGGTGGCCAGGCGGAGTACCTGCGTGTGCCGTTCGGCAACACCCTGCCCATCAAGGTCCCCGAGGGCCCGGCCGACGACCGGTTCGTCTACCTCTCCGACGTCCTGCCGACGGCGTGGCAGGCGGTGCAGTACGCCGGCATCCCGAACGGGGGCAGCGTCCTGGTCCTCGGGCTCGGCCCGATCGGCGACATGGCCGCCCGGATCGCGCAGCAGCTCGGCGCCGGGCAGGTCTTCGCCGCCGACGTCGTCCCCGAGCGCCTCGCGCGGGCGCGCGCGCGTGGAGTCACGGTCATCGACACCACGGAGCAGTCCGACGTCGTCGGCCGGGTACGCGACGCCACCGACGGCCGTGGGCCGGACGCCGTCATCGATGCCGTCGGCATGGAGGCGCACGGCTCGCCGCTGGCGACGCTCGCGCAGAAGGCCACAGCGGTCGTCCCGGACGCGATCATGGAGAAGGTCATGCAGGTCGTCGGGGTCGATCGGCTGGCCGCGCTCGACACGGCCATCGAGGCGGTCCGCCGCGGCGGCACGATCTCGCTGTCCGGCGTCTACGGCGGCGCGACCGACCCGATGCCCCTGATGCGCATGTTCGACAAGCAGATCCAGCTGCGCATGGGCCAGGCCAACGTGTGGCGCTGGGTGCCCGACATCCTGCCGCTGCTCACCGACGCCGACCCGCTCGGCGTCGACGACTTCGCCACCCACCACGTCCCGCTCGCCGAGGCGCCCGAGGCGTACATGAACTTCCGGGAGAAGAAGGAAGGCACGGTCAAGGTCCTCCTGCAGCCCTGACCCATCGTCGCCGGCCCGCCTGTGCAGGCCGGCCGGCGACGGCGTACAGAGGAGGGCATGACGACGACCGCGCAGAAGTCCGGTACCTACGCCCTCGGCGACCGATCGGTGAACCGGCTGGGCTACGGCGCCATGCAGCTGGCCGGCCCGCACGTGATGGGACCGCCGGCCGACCGGGACGAAGCGATCGCCGTCCTCCGGCGCGCGGTTGAGCTGGGCGTGGACCACATCGACACCAGTGATTACTACGGACCGCACGTCACCAACGAGATCATCCGCGAGGCCCTGCACCCGTATCCCGACGAGCTGACCATCGTCACCAAGGTCGGCGCCCGGCGCACCGAGGACGGCGGCTGGCCCGAGGCGCTCGCGCCCGAGGAGCTGCGGCAGGCGGTGCAGGACAACCTCGACCACCTCGGGGTCGACGTCCTCGACGTGGTCAACCTGCGTCTGCCGGGGTTCGCCGAGCCGGTCGAGCGCTCGCTCGCGGAGCCCTTCGAGGCGCTGGTCGAGCTGCAGCAGGAGGGCCTGATCCGTCATCTGGGTGTCAGCAACGTGACGACCCAGATGCTCGCCGAGGCACAGTCGATCGGCCGCGTCGTCTGCGTGCAGAACCACTACAACCTCGTGCACCGGCACGACGACCCGCTGATCGACGCGCTGGCGCGGGAGGGCATCGCCTATGTGCCGTTCTTCCCGCTGGGCGGGTTCACCCCCCTGCAGTCCGCGGCGCTGGAGACGGTGGCCCGGAACCTGGAGACCACCCCGATGGAGGTCGCGCTGGCCTGGCTGCTCGCCCGCTCACCGAACCTGCTGCTCATCCCGGGGACGTCGTCCGTGGCGCACCTCGAGGAGAACCTGGAGTCGGCCGCGCGCGTGCTCGGCCCGGTCGAGCTGAAGGAGCTCGACGAGATCGGCGGCACCGGACAGCTCAACCCGGAGCTCTAGGGGCCTTTATGGCCATAAAGGCCCCTAGCGGACCGAGCGGATCCGGCCGACCGAGAGAGCGCCGAGCACCGTGAACAGGCCGGCGGCGGCGAACAGGACGCCGTAGCCACCGAGCTCGGCGATGACCAGGGCGGCGAGCAGGGGCGCGAGAGCCTGCGGCGCGACGACCGCGACGTTCATGACCCCCAGCTCCCCGGCCACGGCGGTCGGATCGGGCAGCACCTGGGTGACCAGGGCCTGGTCCACCGACGTGTAGGCGCCATAGCCCGCGCCCAGCAGCAGCCCGGCGAGCAGCGCGCTCGGCCAGCTGGGTGCCACGACCAGGACGGCGCAGGCCAGCGCCTGGAGCACCGCGGCTCCGGCGACGAACACGCGGCGCCGGCCCGTGCGGTCCGACAGCACACCACCGCCCCACGTCGCCGCCACGGTGGCGACCAGGTAGACGAGCGTCAGGATCAGCAACGAGCCCTCTGGGTCGGCCACCCGGAGCTCGTCGGTGAGGAAGAAGAGGAGATAGGTGGTGCCGAGGGCGTTGCCCAGGTTGACCAGCAACCGGCCGGCGAACGCCCACGCGTAGTCGGGGGATCGGCCCGGGGCCACCCAGGTCGACCGCAGGGCCGAGCCGAGCGACCGCGGCCGCGCGGCGGAGGTCGGCAGGGCCTCGCGGGTGCGCAGCACCCAGGGCAGCGCGGCGAGGACGAGGACGATCGCCAGGAGCGGGTAGCCGCTGCCTGCGGAGCCGCCGAGCGCCGTCACCAGGCCCAGCCCGAGGACGATGCCGAGCGCCTGCGGCCCGTAGATCGCCGCGGAGATCGTGCCGCGCTGGTCCGGCGGCACGTCGTCGGCGATGGTCGCGGTCAGCCCGGCCATCGCGGCGTACATGCCGAGCTGGGCCAGCAGCCACGCCAGGGCCACCGAGGTCCAGGACCCGGCGAGACCGGTGAGCAGCAGCCCGAGGACGTAGACCGCGACCCCGCCGGCGACCCACACGCGGCGCCGTCCCCACCGGCTGCGGGTGCGGTCGCAGAGCGCACCGAACAGGGGCAGCGCGATCAGCGCCGCGACGCCGGCCAGGCCGTTGACGAGGCCGAAGTCGCGCACCTTGTGCGCGCCGTCGACGTCGGCCAGCTGGAGCGGGAGCAGCAGCTGCACGGGCGCGAGCTGCGCCGCCCAGAGCCCCAGCCAGATCAGCGCGAACCGCAGCGTCCAGGCGCGCCCCACCGGCACGGTCGGCACGTCGCGGTCGAGCGCGACGGGAGGGGAGGCCTCCATCTCAGCCGACCGGCCCCAGCACCCGGTCCAGATAGCCGTTGGAGAGGACGCCGCCGGGATCGAGCCGGTCGCGGACGGCGACGAAGTCGGCGAACCGCGGGTAGCGGGTGCGGAGAACACCGGCGTCGAGACCGTGCAGCTTGCCCCAGTGCGGCCGGCCACCGACCTCGCCGGCGATCGCCTCCAGCGCGGCGAACCACGACCCCGGGTCCGTTCCCGCGGGAACGTGCGCGGCGATGTACGCGCTGTCCCGGCCCGAGGCCGTCGACAGCGGGATGTCGTCGGCGGCCGCGACCCGGACCTCCACGGGGAACGCCGCGCGCCAGTCGTTGGTCTCGTGGACGCGGCGCAGTTCGGCCAGCACGGCGGGCGCCTCGGCGCGCGGGACGGCGTACTCCATCTCCAGGAACCGGACGCGGCGGCGGCTGACGAACACACGGTGCGAGTGATCGGTCCACGTGCGCGCCCCCAGCGCCCGGGCCGACATCCGGGCGAGCGGCGGGACCAGCGCCGGCACCCGCCGTCCGGCGGCGACGACCCCGGCGAAGGCACCGTTGGCGAGGATCTCGTCGTCCCAGACCGCCCGCCATCGAG
>Ga0308174_10001620_pt1 | contig 10627 bp, 12 predicted proteins | sample PhyPR2_FD_203894 | JGI IMG/M metagenome (GOLD analysis project Ga0308174, IMG submission 203894) | Soil microbial communities from UC Gill Tract Community Farm, Albany, California, United States - DLSLS.P.R2 | ecosystem: Environmental > Terrestrial > Soil > Agricultural land | place: USA... | reverse complement strand
ACCGCCAGCACCGCGAGCAGGCAGACGGCGGCGCCCGTGCAGCGCAGCGCCGTCAGCCGCGTCGGCGGGATGCCGGCCTGCAGGGCGAGCGTCGAGACCGTCCCGTTGACGCCGAAGAGCGCCGCCGAGGCCAGGGTCAGCACGTAGCCGACGGCGGGGCGGGCACCACGGGTCACAGCGGGACGGTAGTCCCCAACAAGGCCCGAGCCGCCTACCGGCCCGCCGGGAGCCCGAAGCTCGTCCGGCCGCCGGGCTACGGTGCCCGCGTGCCCACCCCCGACGAGATGATGAGCGCGGTCACCGACTCGATGGCCGAGCGCACCGGCCGGGCCCTGGAGGAGTGGGTCGCCCTGGTGATGGCATCGGGCGTCGACCCGCTGGACCAGAACGCCGTGCGGCGCTGGCTGCGCGAGGTCCACGGGGTCAAGCAGAACAGCCAGTGGGCCATCGCCTTCGCCGCCGCCCACGAGGCCGGCTGGGTGCAGCCCACCGTCGAGGAGTACGTCGACTCGCAGTACACCGGCAAGAAGGCCGCGCTCCGCCCGATCCTCGACGCCGTCCGGACGGCGGTCCTCGCCCTCGGGGACGACGTCGTCACCGAGGGCCGCGGCACGTACGTGCCGTTCGTCCGGCGCCGGCAGTTCGCCGCCGTCGCGGCGGCGACGGCGACCCGGATCGACCTGGGCCTCCGGCTGCCCGACCCGCCCCCCGGCGACCGCCTGCAGCCGGCCACCGCGCCGGGCCAGGCCACGCACCGGGTGCAGCTGTTCTCCGTTGCGGACGTCGACGACGAGGTGCGCGCCCTGCTGCGGGCGGCCTACGAACAGAACGGCTGACCGGCACACTGGACGACGTGGAGAACAAGCCGCCGTGGTCCCAGCGGCGGCGCCGGACCCTCCTCGGACTCGGCGCCGGGATCCTCGTGTTCGGCATCGGCGCGATCGCGCTGCCCGGCGAGTTCGGCGCGAAGTCGCTCTACGTGACCGCCCTCTGCGCGTTCCTCCTGGTCGCGGCCGTCGTGGTGTTCCTCGCGATCCCCGGACCGGGCACCCTGCACGCGCTGGCGCACACGGTCCCGCTCGCGGGTGCTGTCCTGGTCGTCGCCGTCCTGCTCCTGCTGTCCGCGACGGGGCTGCAGTGGCTGTGGGCGCTGGTCTCGGTCGCCGCGGCGGCGTGGACGGCGGTCGCGGTCTGGGAGACCCGCCGCTCGGGCGGCTGAGCGGCCCGACAGACTGCAGGGCATGGAGCTGCCCGCATCCCTGTACGTACCGGCCGACGGCGGCTACGAGTCCACCGCACTGACCATCGGCCCCTGGGATCCCCGGTTCCAGCACGCCGGTCCTCCGGCGGCCCTGCTGCTCCGCGAGGCCGAGGCGGCCGGCGGGATCGACGGTGGGCAGACCGTGCGGCTGGCCTACGACATCTTCGCGCCGGTGCCGGTCGGCCCGATCCAGGTCTCGGCGTCCGTCGTCCGCCCCGGACGGCGGATCGAGCTCGTGGAGTCGGTGATCACCGCGGGCGACACGCGACCGCTCATGCGCCTGTCGGCGTGGCGGATGCGCACACGGGAGGGCGGCGTCGCCGCGACCGAGCCCGGGTCCCACCCGGCCGCCGCCGGTTGGCAGGACAGCCCGCCCGAGGTCGCCGGGTTCTTCACCCAGGACGTGGCCTACCACCGGGCGCTGGAGTGGCGCTTCCCCACCGGCAGCTTCAACTCACCCGGCCCGGCGTCGGCCTGGACCAGGCCGGAGTGCGAACTGGTGGCCGGCGAGCCCATGACCCCCATGCAGCACCTGCTCGTCATGACCGACGCCGCCAGCGGCATCTCGGCCGAGCTCGACTGGAGCACGACCTCGTTCGCCAACGTCGATCTGAGCCTCGCCCTGCACCGCGCACCGCGGGGCGAGTGGCTCGGCATGGACGCGACCACGGTGTACGGCGGCACGGGCGCGGCCCAGTGCTACGCCGTGCTGTTCGACGAGACCGGCGCGATCGGGAGGTCCTCGCATGCGCTGTTCGTCGAGCCGCGATGATGGCCCCGATGACTTACGAACTTCTCGCAGCGCAGCCGAGCCCCTTCGTCGAACTGCGCGACTGGTTGTCCGGACGCGGCCTCGAGGTCGTGCTGATCATCATCGGCTCGATCCTGCTGGCCCGGTTCGTGGCCTGGCTCGGGGCGCGGACGACCGAGCGGATCGACCGGCGGGCGACCGGTGGTGACGTCCTCGTGCGGTCCGAGGCCGCCAAGCACCGGCACTCGCTCACCCAGGTGCTCACCTGGGCGGCGATCGTGCTCATCTACTCGATCGCGGTCTTCTTCGTGCTCGACCGGCTCGGGGTCCCGGTGACCGGCCTGGTCGCGCCGGCGACGGTGCTCGGCGTCGGGCTGGGCTTCGGCGCCCAGCGGATCGTCGGTGACGTGCTGGCCGGGTTCTTCATCATCACGGAGCGCCAGTACGGCTTCGGCGACGTCGTCTCGATCAGCGTCACCGGGGCCGCCGATCCGGCGACCGGCACCGTCGAGGACGTCACCCTCCGCGTGACCCGCATGCGCTCCCCCAACGGCGAGGTCGTCACGGTGCCCAACGGCGCCATCTCGAAGGTCGTCAACCTCTCCCGCGACTGGGCGCGCGCGGTGGTCGACGTCCCGATCCCGACGACCGTGGACGTCAACCGGGTGAACGAGATCCTGCGCGACGTCGGCCGCGAGGCCTTCCGCGATCCGGGGCTGCGCCCGCTCCTGCTCGACCCGCCGACCGTGATGGGCGTGGAGAGCCTGGACCTGGAGCAGGTGAACGTCCGCATGGTCGCCCGCACGCTGCCCGGCAAGCAGTTCGAGGTCGGCCGTGACCTGCGCGCCCGCGTCGTCCTGGCCTTCCGCGAGCAAGGCCTGCGCGTGCCACCCCCGCCGCCCGTCCAGCAGCAATCGACCGCGGACGAGCTGGCACGGGAGGAGCGATGAGCGAACCGACCAGGGAGCAGCCGCCTGTTCCCCCGGAGCCCACCACCACCCGGTCGCCCTGGCACGTGTCGCGGATCCCGGCCCATCTCGGGCGGGCCCGCACCTCGACCGTCGTCCTCGGGATCCTCTTCCTGGCCATCTTCGCGCTGTACCTCCAGGTCAAGCCCAACACGACGGCGGCGGTGACCAGCGGCACGGGCAACCAGGTGCCGGCGTCCCCGGTCGCACCGGCCCCCCGGACCACAGCCCCGACGACGACGCCCGAGCCGACCCAGGAGCAGCCGACGCCGACCGGTGCGCCGACGACGACCAGCAGCGCCACGGAGGTCCCGACCCCGTCGGGGACGCCCAGCCCCTCGGGCCGGACCTCGGGCCTTCCGACGTCGCTCGCACCACCGACGACGGCGGCGACCTCCCCCTCCGGCTGACGGCGAGACCGCCGCCCCTTCCGGTGACGGTCAGGACCGAGACGTTCCCGAGACCGTCGGAGCGCCGTGATCAGGCATGATCACTGCGTCGGACCGTCCGAGTCGGGCACACGAAGGAGATGCTCCGTTGTCCAGAAGTTCATTGACCCGCCGCGCCGCTGTCGCGGCCGTCGTCGGCGCGACCCTGGTGCTCACCGGTTGCGGCGGCGGCTCGTCGGACAACTCATCCAGCAGCAGCTCGAGCGGGAAGACCCTGCCGAGCGTTTCTGAGGACAAGGCCCTCGCGTCGAAGGTGCCCCAGGCGATCGCGTCCGACGGGGTGATCAAGGTCGGCAGCGACACGACCTACGCGCCCAGCGAGTTCCTCGACACCGACGGCCAGACGATCATCGGCTTCGACGTCGACCTGTTCACGCTCGTGGCCAAGAAGCTCGGCCTCAAGGCCCAGTTCGAGACGGCACCCTTCGACTCGATCATCGCCGGCGTCGGCTCCGGCAAGTACGAGGCCGGCGTCTCGTCCTTCACGATCAACCCCGATCGTCTCCAGCAGGCGAACATGATCAGCTACTACAACGCCGGCACCCAGTGGTCGACGAAGAAGGGCAACCCCAAGAAGGTCGACCCGGAGAACGCCTGCGGGCTGAAGATCGCCGTCCAGAAGGCGACCGTGCAGGCCGACGACGTCACCGCCCGGTCGGAGAAGTGCACGGCGGCCGGCAAGCCGGAGATCACCATCGACCAGTACGACGCGCAGAGCGACGCCACCGCGGCCGTGGTCTCGGGCAAGGACGACGCCGGGCTGGCCGACTCCCCGGTCATGGCGTACGCCGTCAAGCAGACCAAGGGCCAGCTCGAACTGCTCGGCGACATCTACGACGCGGCGCCGTACGGCTACGTCGTCGCCAAGGACCAGACCGAGTTCGCCCAGGCGATCGCGGACGCCGTCAAGAGCCTCATCGACGACGGCAGCTACAAGCAGGTGCTCGAGAAGTGGGGCGTGGAGGCCGGCGCGATCGACAACCCGACGGTCAATCCGACCGCCGGCTGACCTGGCCCGAGTCCCATGGCCTCCGACACGACGACCCGGCCGGCACCGCCCGAGGAGATCCAGGCGGTGCCGGTCCGTCATCCCGGCCGATGGATCGCCGCCGCCGTCATCGCGCTGCTCATCGCGATGTTCGTGCACATGCTGATCACGAACCCCGTGTTCCAGTGGGGGTTCATGTTCGACAACCTGTTCTCGCCCCCGGTGCTCCGGGGCGCGCGGACGACGCTGATCATGACCATCCTGGCGATGCTGCTCGGCATCCTGCTGGGGATCGTCGTGGCGGTCATGCGACTGTCGCCGAACCCGGTCGTGTCGGGGGCCGCGTGGGCCTACGTCTGGTTCTTCCGGGCGATCCCGCGCATCGTCCTGCTGTTCTTCTCCGCCAACCTGGGCGCCCTGTACGGCACGTACGACATCGGCATCCCGTTCGACCACCAGCTGATGAGCCTGCTCGGCCTGAGCGGCGACCTGCGGTTCCTGGGCCTCGACGGGAACCAGATCTTCTCCGGTTTCACCGCCGGCCTGATCGGCCTCGTGCTGTCCGAGGCCGCCTACATGGCCGAGATCGTGCGGGCGGGGATCCAGGCGGTGGACCCGGGGCAGACGGAGGCGGCCAGCGCTCTCGGCATGAGCCGGGGCAAGACGCTGCGCCGCATCGTGCTGCCGCAGGCGATGCGGGTCATCGTCCCGCCCACCGGCAACGAGACCATCGCGATGCTGAAGGACACCTCCCTGCTCATCGCGGTGCCGGTGACGTCCGAGCTGAACTTCCAGCTGCGGGCGATCGGCAGCCGGACGTTCCAGATCATCCCGATGGCCGTGGCCTCCATCCTCTGGTACCTCGCGCTGTCGAGCCTGCTGATGGTCGGCCAGTACTTCATCGAGAAGCGGTTCAGTCGCGGGTTCGGCGGGCGGGAGACCCGTCAGCAGCGGGGCGAACGCGAGGCCCGAGCGGTGGGGAGCGCGCATTGAACGCCGTGCAGGAGCCGGTCGGCCGGCCGATGGTCAAGGCCGAGGGGGTGCACAAGTCGTTCGGGTCCCTCGAGGTGCTCAAGGGCATCGATCTGGAGGTCGCGCCGCGCGAGGTCATGTGCGTGATCGGCCCGTCCGGATCGGGCAAGTCGACGTTCCTCCGCTGCGTGAACCACCTGGAGAAGATCAACTCCGGCCGGCTCTCGGTGGACGGCCAGCTCGTCGGCTACCGCGAGAAGGGCGGCAAGCTGTACGAGCTCCGGGAGAGCGAGGTGGCCGCCCAGCGGCGGGACATCGGCATGGTGTTCCAGCGGTTCAACCTGTTCCCACACATGACCGCGCTGGAGAACGTGATCGAGGCCCCCGCGCAGGTCAAGGGGATCCGCAAGGAGACCTGCCGCGACATGGGCGCCTCGCTGCTCGAGCGGGTGGGCCTGGGCAACCGCGTCCACTCCTACCCGAACCAGCTCTCCGGCGGTCAGCAGCAGCGGGTCGCCATCGCCCGGGCGCTGGCCATGGAGCCCAAGCTGATGCTGTTCGACGAGCCCACCTCGGCGCTGGACCCCGAGCTGGTCGGCGAGGTGCTCGACGTCATGCGCGGACTGGCCGAGAGCGGCATGACCATGGTCGTCGTCACCCACGAGATGGGTTTCGCCCGCGAGGTGGGCGACACCCTGGTGTTCATGGACGACGGCGTGGTGGTCGAGGCAGGCGACCCGAAGCGGGTGCTCACCGATCCGCAGCACGAACGCACGCGGTCGTTCCTGTCGAAGGTGCTCTAGAAGCTCGTCACGACGGCGATGCCGGGCTGCCGGCCGACCTCCGCCAGCGCGGCACCGGCGTCGTCGAGAGCGAGCCGCCGGGTGATCAGCGGGCGGGGGTCCAGCCGGCCCGCGGCGATCAGGCCGAGCAGCTCGGGATAGGCGTGCGCCGGCATGCCGTGACTGCCGAGCACCTGCAGCTCCAGGCCGATCACGCGCTCCATCGGCACCTCGGGGCGCCCCTGCGCCGGCGGCAGCAGGCCCACCTGCACGTGCCGGCCGCGCGGCCGGAGGCTCTTGATCGAGTTCTCGCAGGTTCCCGCCGCACCGAGCGCGTCCAGCGAGACGTGCGCTCCCCCACCGGTCAGCTCGGCGATCGCTGCCGGGACGTCGCCGCCACCGTCCAGGGTGTGCTCGGCCCCCAGCCCCCGCGCGAGGGTCAGGGCCCCCGGCGCGACGTCGACGGCGATGACCCGTGCGCCGGCGGCCGCGGCGATCTGCACCGCGGAGAGACCCACGCCCCCGCAGCCGTGCACCGCCACCCACTCGCCGGCCCGCACCCGGGCAACGTGCACCACGGCCCGGAACGACGTGGCGTACCGGCAGCCCAGTGCCGCCGCCGTCACGAGGTCCAGATCGTCGGGGACGGCGACCAGGTTCACGTCGGCCGCGTCGAGCGCGACGAACTCGGCCATGGAGCCCCAGCGCGTGAAACCCGGCTGCGTCTGGCGACTGCACACCTGGTGCTCCCCGGCCGCGCACTGCGCGCAGGTCCCGCAGGCGTTGACGAAGGGGACGGTCACCCGGTCGCCGACCTGCCAGTTCCGCACCCCCACCCCGACGGCGGACACCGTGCCGGCCAGCTCGTGCCCGGGGACGTGCGGCGGGACGACGTCCGGGTCGTGGCCCTGCCAGGCGTGCCAGTCGCTGCGGCAGATGCCGCTGGCCGCCACGTGGACGACCACACCACCCGGCGGCGGCTCGGGCGCAGGCACCTGCCGTACCTCGAGCGGACCGCCGAAGGAGTCGAAGACCAGCGCACGCACGGTGTGCAGCCTGCCGCCCCCGGTCACCACGCCCGCGGCCGGGCGGCAGACTGGCGCGGGTGGAGGAGCTGACGGACCTGCGGAAGGCCTGCGACCGCGCGCTGACCGGGCACGGCCCCCAGAGCGCCGCCGCCCTGCTGGCCACGATCCCGCCGGACACCGACATCGACCGGTACGGCGACGGTGGCGTGGTGGCCGAGCTGGAGTCAGAGGTGGCCGGCGTCCTCGGCCTCCCGGCGGCCGTGTACCTGCCCAGCGGCACGATGGCTCAGCAGGCGGTGCTGCGGGTGCATGCGGAGCGCCGCGGACGCCGGACGGTGCTGTTCCACCCCGAGTGCCATCTGCACCAGCACGAGAACCAGGCGCTGGAGCGGCTGCAGGGGCTGGTCGGCCGCCCCGTGGGCGACCGGTCGCGGCTGCTCACGCTCGGCGACCTGGAGGGAGTGGCCGAGCCGCCGGCCGCGCTGCTGCTCGAACTGCCCCAGCGCGACCTCGGCGGGCAGCTGCCGGCGTGGGACGACCTCGTGGCGCAGACGGCGTGGGCCCGCGACCGCGGCGCCGCCGTCCATCTCGACGGCGCCCGGCTGTGGGAGGCCTCCGCCGGCTACGACCGGACCCCGGCCGAGATCGCCGGCCTGTTCGACACGGTCTACGTCAGCTTCTACAAGGGCATCGGCGCGCTCGCCGGCTGCTGCCTGGCCGGGCCCGGGGACGTCATCGCGGAGGTGCGGGAGTGGCGGCGGCGGATGGGCGGCACGCTGTTCGGGCTGTGGCCCGGCGCGGCCTCGGCGCTCACCTGTCTCCGTCGCCGGCTGCCGCTCATGCCCGGCTACCTGCAGCGGGCGCGGGAGATCGCCGACGCCGTCCGCGATCTGCCCGGTGTCAGGGTGGTGCCCGACCCGCCGCAGGCGCCGATGCTGCACCTGCTGCTGCGCACCGGGGCGGACGAGTTCCGGTCGGCCGCGGTGGCCCTCGCCGAGAAGGGGCTGTGGACGTGGGAGCGCGCCATGGCCACCGGCGACCCCGACGTCGTCCGGGTGGAGCTCTCGGTCGGCGACGCGACCATGGCACTGACTGTCGACGATGTGCGCGCGACGATCGCCACTCTGTCCGGTTCCACTGGCTGAGACGGATGTTTCACGTGGGACAGCGGCGCGGCTGGGTAGCGTCCGGCCGGTGAGCTACGACGTCTCTTCGGTCCGCGCCCGGTTCCCCGCGCTGCGGGCGGGTGTTGCCCACTTCGACGGCCCGGGCGGCACCCAGGTGCCCGAGTCCGTCGCCCGGGCGGTCGCCGACACGCTCACGTCCCCGATCGCCAACCGCGGTCGTACCACCGCGGCCGAGCGCACTGCCGACGACGTCGTCCGCGCGGCGCGGCAGGCGATGGCCGACCTCCTGGGTGCCGACCCGCGCGGCATCGTGTTCGGCCGCAGCGCCACCCAGCTGACCTTCGACATCTCCCGGACGCTCGCGGCGCACTGGCGGCCCGGGGACGAGGTGGTCGTCTCCCGGCTCGACCACGACGCGAACGTGCGTCCCTGGGTGCGCGCCGCCGAGGCGGCCGGCGCGACCGTGCGCTGGATCGCGTTCGACCCCGACACCAGCGAGCTCACGACGGACGACGTCGCCGACGTGCTGTCGGAGCGGACCCGGCTGGTCGCGGTCACCGGCGCATCCAACCTGATCGGCACGCGCCCCCCGGTCGCCGAGATCGCCCGGCTCGTGCACGGCGCCGGGGCGCTGCTCGCCATCGACGGCGTGCACCTGACCGCGCACGCGCCCGTCGACGTCGCCGCGCTGGGAGCCGACTTCTTCACCTGCTCGCCGTACAAGTTCCTCGGACCGCACTGCGGCGTGCTGGCGGCGGCGCCGGCGCTGCTCGAGACCCTCTCCCCCGCCAAGCTGCTGCCCTCGACCGAGGAGGTGCCGGAGCGGCTCGAGCTCGGCACCCTGCCCTACGAGCTGCTGGCCGGCACGACGGCGGCGGTGGACTTCCTCGCGGGGCTCACCGAGGCCGGCGGCTCGCGTCGGGAGCGGCTGGTCGCGGCCATGACCACGCTCGAGGCGTACGAGGACGCGCTTCGCGAGCACCTGGAGAAGGAGCTCAGCGCGCTGCCCGGCGTCCGTCTCTGGTCACGGGCGGCGCGCCGGACGCCGACTCTTCTGCTCACCTTCGACGGCCACGAGGCCGCGGCCGCCTACCGCTTCCTCGCCGAGCGCGGCGTGAACGCCCCGGCCGGGTCGTTCTACGCGATCGAGGCCAGCCGCTGGCTGGGTCTGGGCGACGCCGGCGGTCTGCGCGTCGGGCTGGCGCCCTACAGCGACCGGGACGACATCGAGCGCCTGCTCGCCGGGCTGCGCGACTTCCTGGCCGCCTGAGTCAGCTCATGTAGTCGCCGGGGACCGCACCGGCCGGGGGCAGCGGACGGCGGACCACCGGGCGCACCTTGCGGGCCGAGGCGAGCCGCTCGGTGTAGCTCGCCGCGTTGCCGCGGATGTGGGCCATGTCGTCCTCGGTCGCGGGGCGGAGCACCTTGGCGGGAATGCCGCCGACCACCGAGTTCGGCGGCACCACGGTGCCCGGGGTGACCACGGCGCCGGCGGCGACGATCGAGCCCGAGCCGATGTGCGCGCCGTTCATCACGATGCTGCCCATGCCGACCAGGACGTCGTCGTCGACCCGCGCCCCGTGCAGGACGACGCGGTGGCCGACGGTCACCCCCTTGCCGATGAGCAGGGGGAACCCCTCGTCGGAGTGCAGCGTGCACCCGTCCTGCACGTTGGAGCCCTCACCGATCTCGATCTGGTCGGCGTCGGCGCGCGCGACGGCGCCGTACCAGATGCTGGAGTGCGGGCCCATCGTCACCGCGCCCACGACCACCGCCGTCGGCGCGACAAAGGCCTGGTCATCGATCCGGGGCTTCCCGAAGTCCAGCTCAGCGATGTAGTTGTCGTGTTGCACGCCGTCCTCCTCGTTGCGTCGTCGGCGGCAGTCTGGCAGTCAGCCGGTGATCTCGGCGAGTGCTCGCGGAATCTCCGGTGGCAGCTCGCGGGCCAGGAACCCGAGGCGACCCACGGTCGAGGACAGCCGCTCGCCGCACCGGCCGTGCAGGAAGGCCGCCCAGACCGCTGCTTGCGCCGGGTCCGCGCCGCGGGCGAGCAGCCCTCCGGTGATCCCGGCACGGACATCACCGGACCCCGAGACACCGAGCCCGGCCGCCCCACTGTCGTCCCGCCAGAGCGCGCCGTCGGGGGCGGCCACCCACGAGGTGACACCACCGAGACCGACGACGGCCCGCGCGCGGGCGGCGAGATCCGCGGAGGCTCCTGCGGGGTCGTCGGCGAGGTCGTCCTCGTCCACGTGCAGCGCGTAGGACAGCTCGAGCGGATTCGGGGTGAGCACGACCCGT
>Ga0308174_10001619_pt1 | contig 10630 bp, 9 predicted proteins | sample PhyPR2_FD_203894 | JGI IMG/M metagenome (GOLD analysis project Ga0308174, IMG submission 203894) | Soil microbial communities from UC Gill Tract Community Farm, Albany, California, United States - DLSLS.P.R2 | ecosystem: Environmental > Terrestrial > Soil > Agricultural land | place: USA... | reverse complement strand
GCATGCGAAACTGGCGCTGGTGGTCCTGCTGATCGGCTATCACCATGCCTGCGGCTCGCTGCTGCGCAAGTTCGAAGGCGGCCGCAACGCGCGCAGCCACAAGTGGTATCGCTGGTTTAATGAAGTTCCCGTCATCGGCCTGCTGGCAATTGTCATTCTGGTCGTGGTCAAACCTTTCTGAATACGGAGCCTGTCATTCATGACCCATGCCTGCACCTACTATCTCGCCCCGCCTTCGCCTTATGTCTATCTTGGCCACCAGCGCTTTGCCGAACTGGCCAGCAAGTACCAGGTGCAGGTCGATGTCAGGCCATTCGACCTTGGCCGCGTGTTTGGCATTTCCGGCGGCCTGCCGCTGGCCAAGCGCGCGCCGCAGCGCCAGGCTTACCGGCTGGTGGAACTGGAGCGCTGGAGCCGCTTCCTGGGCCTGCCGCTCAACCTGCATCCGCAGTTTTTCCCGGTCGCCGGCGACCCGGCCGCGCACCTGATCATTGCCGCCAAGCTGGCGCATGGCAATGACGCTGCGATGCGACTGACCGGCGGCATAGGCCGCGCGGTATGGGCGGAAGAGCGCAACATCGCGGATGCCGCGACGCTGACGGCCATCGCCGGCGAGGCCGGCCTGGACGGCGCGGCGCTGATGAAGGCGGCCGACACCGCGGCGGTGCAGGCCGAGTACCAGCGCTATACCGACGACGCGATTGCCGCCAATGTGTTCGGCGCGCCGTGGTACGTGGTCGATGGCGTCAGCTACTGGGGCCAGGACAGGCTGGATTTCGTTGAGCGGGCTTTCCAGCAGGCTTGAGCAACAGGAAGACGCGGCGCCTGCATTTTTTTAAGCAAGCGCAGCGATCGCAACACCACGGATAAAAGGTCCCCCATGAACCACTCTTATTTTTGCCCCTGCCCGCGCGGCCTGGAAGCGGCGCTGGCCGAAGAACTGGACGAGATCGCAGCGTCGTATGGCAACACGCTGAAGGTGCACAACCAGGTGCCGGGCGGCGTGCATTGCTCGGGCGTGATGGCCGACGCGATGCGCGTCAACCTGCATTCCCGGATCGCGTCGCGGGTGCTGATGCGCATGGCGCACGCCAGCTACCTGAACGAGAACGATGTCTATGACCTGGCGCTGGCCCAGCCCTGGGAAGACTGGTTCGAAGTGCATCACACGATACGCATCGACGTCACCGCGATCAAGTCGCCGCTGAAGAGCCTGGAATTCACCACGCTGAAGATCAAGGACGCGGTCTGCGACCGCTTCCGCGACCTGTGCGGCAAGCGTCCGTCGGTGGACACCCGCACGCCCGACATGCGGGTGTTCGCCTTCCTCGATTCCCGCAATATCACGCTCTATCTGGATACGTCCGGCGAGGCGCTGTTCAAGCGCGGCTGGCGGCTCGATACCGGCGATGCGCCGCTGCGCGAGAACCTGGCGGCCGGCCTGCTGCGGGTATCGGGCTGGAAGCCGGGCGAAGTGCTGTTCGACCCGATGTGCGGCTCCGGCACCATTCTGGCCGAAGCGGCGCAGATGCTGGCCGGCATACCGCCGGGCGCGCGCCGCCGCTTCGCGTTCGAGAAGTTCAATCCGTTCAGCGCCGATGAATGGCGCGCGGTGAAAGGCAGCGTCAAGCCACGCCCGCTGCCCGCCTCGCCCACCATTTTCGGCAGCGACATTTCCGGCGACATGGTGGCCATGGCGCGCGCCAACCTGCAGCGCGCCGGCATACCGTTTGAAGTGCCGCTGAAGCAGATTGAAGCGCAGGAAGTGAAGCCGCCCAGCGAGACGCCGGGCTATATCATCACCAACCCGCCGTATGGCGAGCGCATCGGCGTGCGCGGCGACAGCACGGTGCCGCAAGACGATATGGCGGTCGCCTTCTTCAGCGCGTTCGGCACTACGCTCAAGCAGCGTTTCGCCGGCTGGAAAGTGTTGCTGTTCACCGCCGATCTTGGTCTGCCCAGGCTGCTGCGCCTGAAGGAAGCGCGCAAGACGCCGTTCTACAACGGCGCGATTGAATGCAGGCTGTTCCGGTTTGACATGGTGGCGGGCTTCAACCGGCGCGAGGAAGCCAAGCCCAAGGCCCCGTAGCCCCGTAGCTTGGGCTGCAAAGCCAGCCCAAGCTACGCCATTTCCTCCTGCAGCGGCAGCCGCAATAACGCAATCCCTTCCCCTACCGCCGGGTGCACCTCGAAGCCCAGCGCCTTCACCATCTCCAGCAAGGGCCGGTTGTTGATCAGCGCCTCGCCGACGATTTCACGGGTGCCGCGGCTGCGGCAATAGGCAATCAGCTTCCTCATCAGCATCATGCCCAGGCCATGCGCCTTCAGGTCGGAGCGGATGATGATGGCGAACTCGGCCTTGATGTTGTCCGGGTCGGCGATGGCGCGTGCCACGCCCAGCGTCTCGGAACTGCCATCCGGCCTTTTCCTGCTGGCGATGAAAGCCATCTCGCGGTCATAGTCGACCTGGGTCAGCCGCGCCACTTGCGACGGCTGCAGCTCGCGCATCCGGGAAAAGATGCGGAAGCGTACATCCTCCGGGTCCAGCGCATTGAAGAAGCGCAGGTGCTCTTCGCCGTCCTCGGGGCGGATGGGCCGCAGCGTCAGCGGCGCGCCCTCCCACTCCACCGTCTCTTCCAGTTCCTTCGGGTAAGGCCGTATCGCCAGCCGGGCGCGGCCGTCGCCAACGGTGCGCGGCACCACCCTGACCCGGGCATCCAGCGCGATCACGCCATTGGCGTCGGCCAGCAGCGGGTTGATGTCCAGCTCCTCGATCTCGGCAATGTCCGTCACCAGATGCGACAGCTGCACCAGCGTACGGCAGATGGCGTCGATGTCGGCCGGCGCCTGGTTGCGGTAGCCGTGCAGCAGCTTGGCCACCCGGGTGCGCGCCACCATCGCCTGCGCCAGCGTCATGTTCAGCGGCGGCAGTTCCATCGCATGGTCGGCAGTGATTTCCACCGCCAGGCCGCCCTGGCCGAACAGCAATACAGGACCGAACACCGGGTCGGTGGCCATGCCCACGATCAGCTCATGCGCCTGCGGCCGGCGCGCCATGGCCTGGATCGTGAAGCCGGACAAGGTGGCATCCGGCAGCAAGGCGCACAGCCGCCTGTGCATGGCGGTCGCGGCCGCAAGCACGGCCGGGCCGTCTTCCAGGTCCAGCACCACGCCGCCGACGTCGGACTTGTGGCTGATCTGCGGCGACAGGATTTTCAGCGCCACCGGGAAGCCGATCGCCTCGGCCTGGGCAGCAGCCTCGTGCGCGCTGGTCGCGGTGCGGGTCGTGACCACCGGAATGCCGTAAGCGGACAGCAGCCGGTGCGATTCCGGCTCGCTCAGCATGCTGCGGCCGTCGGCCAGCACCGCGTCCACCAGCGCCTGGGCGGCGGCGCGGTCGGGACCGAAGTTTTCCGGCAGCGACGGCGGCACCTGCATCAGCAGTTGCTGGTTGCGGCGGTACTGCACGATCTGCATGAAGCCGCGCACCGCTTCCTCGGGCGTGTCATAGGTCGGTATGCCCTTTTCGGAAAACACCTGGCGCGCCGGCGCCAAAGTATCGCCGCCCAGCCAGCAAGCCAGCACATTGCGCGCGGTCGTGGCGGCCAGCGGCGCCACCGCCTGCGCTATGTCAACGCCGGGCACGATGGCGGTAGGCGCATGGATGAACAGCAACGCATCCGACTCCGGATCCGCCAGCAGGATCTCGGCCGCCTGCCGGTAGCGCTCGGCCGGCGCATCGCCGATGATGTCGACCGGATTGCCATGCGACCAGGTCGGCGGCAGCACCGCGTCCAGGGCGCGCAGGCTGTCTTCCGACAGCGCGGCCAGCTTGCCATCGGCGGCAATCAGCGCGTCGGTGGCCATCACGCCCGGTCCGCCGCCATTGGTCATGATGCACAGGCGCTCGCCCACCAGCGGCCGTGCGCGGGCCAGGGTTTCAACCGCGCTGAACAAGTCCTCGGTGGAATACACCCGCAGCATGCCGGCGCGCCGTATCGCCGCGTCATAGACATCGTCGGAGCCGGCCATTGCCCCGGTATGCGAAGCCGCCGCCCGCGCGCCTTCGGCCGCGCGGCCGGCCTTGATCACCAGCACCGGCTTGCTGCGCGCCGCCGCCCGCGCCGCCGACATGAATTTGCGGGCTTCCTTGATGTCTTCGATGTACAGCAGGATGGCGCGGGTGGCGGCGTCGCTGGCCAGGTAATCCAGCAAATCGCCAAAATCGATGTCGGCGCTTTCCCCCAGCGACACGAAGCGGGAAAAGCCGATGCCGCGGCTCCTGGCCCAGTCCAGCACGCCGGTCACGAGCGCGCCCGACTGCGATACGAAAGCCAGCTTGCCCGGCAAGGCGCTGGTATGGGCAAAGCTCGCGTTCATGCCTATGCCTGGCACCAGCACGCCGACGCAGTTCGGCCCCAGGATGCGCAGCAGGGAGCGCCTGGCGGCGTCCAGCATGCGCTGCTTCAGGCTGATGCCCTCGTCGTCGCGGATTGCGCCCAGGCCGGCCGTCAGCACAACCGCGGCGCGGGTGCCGCGCTCGCCCAGTTCCCTGATCAGGCGGGGCACTGTTTGCGGCGGCGTGCAGATAATCGCCAGCTCGGGCGCCTGCGGCAGCGCCGCCAGATCGGCATAGACCGGCCGCCCGTCCAGTTCGCGGTACTTCGGATTGACGGCGTAGATCTCGCCCCGGAAGCCGCCAGCCAGCATGTTGGCCAGCACGGTGGCGCCGACGCTATGCGGCCGTGCCGATGCGCCTATGATGGCGACTGACTTGGGATCGAACAGGAACTGCAGGTTGCGTACGCTCATGGGCCTCCCGATGCGAGTTGTCTGTCAAAGCAATTTTGACCTGTGTCAAATTCCCCGGAAACATCAAGCGTTGCAGCGCAGCCGCTTGTGGACTGGTCCGGCGAAGGCACTTACGCTAGACATTGGGGGCTTTCCGGAATTCCGGAGCCAATTAAAAGGATAATGCCATGTCATATAAAACCATTCTTGTGCATGTCGACCATTCGCGCCACGCCCCGCAACGCATCCGCATTGCAGCTGAACTCGCTTTGCGCGACAACGCCCACCTGACCGGCGTAGCGATGACCGGCATTTCGCGCTACCTGATCGACAGCGACAGCATTAATCTGCAGGAACCCGTGCTGCTCACCCATTTCAACCAGCTTCGCGAGCAGGCCGGGCAGGCGCTGGTGCAGTACGAGCAGATCGTGCGCGAGATGGGCGTGCTGTCCTGGGAGAAGCGGCTGGTCGACGATGAACCGGCCGGCGGCGTCAGCCTGGAGGCGCGCTATGCCGACCTGGTGGTCCTGAGCCAGACCGACAACGAGGAAGTGCTGCCCGGCGTGATGAGCGACTTTCCGGAATACGTGCTGATGAACAGCGGCCGTCCGGTGCTGATCGTGCCCTATGCCGGCGAATTCAGCCATGTCGGCAAGAAAGTCCTGGTCGCATGGGATGGCAGCATGGAAGCCAGCCGCGCCATCACCGGCGCCATGCCTTTCCTGCGCCAGGCGCAGGAAGTGAAGGTCGTGGTATTCAATGCCGAGAAGCAGGTCAACGTGCATGGCGAGCAGCCCGGCGCCGACATCGCGCTGTACCTGGCGCGGCATGGCGTCAAGGTTGATGTGGCGCAGGAGGCCACTGAACAGGACAGCGGCAACGCGCTGCTGTCGCTGGCCGCGGACACCTTCGCCGACCTGCTGGTGATGGGCTGCTATGCCCATTCCCGTTTCCGCGAGATCCTCCTGGGCGGCGCATCGCGCACGGTGCTGGAGTCGATGACGCTGCCGGTGCTGATGTCGCACTGAGCCGGGAAGCTGCGCCTGCCGCGGCGCGGCGCCGCGGCAGGCCGGCGCCTTGAGAATGCAAGCCGCGCCCACCGCGCTTATTGCAGCGCCGGCCCCAATCCCATGGGCGCCGGGGTAATGCTCACGATCAGGGTGAACAAGCGTTCAAAGCTCTGCTTCAGCTCCTTGCCTGCGAGCGGGTCATCGTTGGCGCTGAATGCCCGGTCGGCCTCTTTCCATTCCTCTGCGCTGAGATGCTCGCGCAACGCCGGGAAGATCACTTCCTCCTCCAGCCGCATATGCCTGAAATAGAAATCGGCATAGTGTCCGACCTGCTCGCGAAATGGCGCGAACTCGGCGGCGCCGCCGAATTCATAGCGCGCCAGCAGATGCTCCAACCTGCGCACCAGCGCCTCGCCCTGCGCATGCTGGGCTTCTAGCTCAAGCAGCGTGGCGTCGTACTCTCTGGTATGGCGGCGCAGCGGCGCGAACAGGTACAGGTCTTCCTTCGGATGATGCAGGCGCTCCGGGTATTCGCTGATATACAGCAGCATTGCGCGGAACACCTTGAGATTGGGCTGCGCTCCCGTCTCTTCGACGGTACGCAGCAGATAGCGCATGCCGTGCACGATGGCGGCCAGGCGCTCATGCTCCTCGCGCACGATGCGCAGCGCCGGATGTTGCCGCGCCAGCACGCTGGCCGCGGCGATATGCTGCTCCCGTGAAATCTGCGTTTGTGTCATCACATGCTCCTTTACCGGTAGACCATGACCGGAATTTTTGTATGGGTAAGCACTTTCTGGGCTTCACTGCCGAGCAGCAGGCGATCCAGCCCGGTTCTGCCGTGCGACCCCATCCAGATGCAATCGCAGCCCTGCTCTTCGGCGACCGCGATGATTTCCTGCCACGGGTTGGGAGCGTAGCGCACCACGAGATCGCACTTCACATGCTCGCGCGCCGCCGCGGCCGCGATCGGCTCCAGGAACTGCCGCGCCTCATTCCGGGCGGCCGCTTCGAATGCGGCGACGTCGGTGAAAGCGCCGGCTTCCGGCGGCAGGGGGATCATCACGGCGATTGACAGCGCCACCAGTTCCGCGCCGGCTTCCCGGCCGTAGGCAACGGCGGCTTCGGCCGCCTTAGCCGACAGCGGCGAGCCGTCGGTCGCCACCAATATCTTCCTGAACATCCTGGTTCTCCCCAACCGGCATCACGCCGGTCAACAGATAGCGGATCAGGTCTTGCGCCGGCCGTATCTCCGGGCCGAACGGCAGGCTTTCCGACCCGCGGAAGAAAAGCCCGCGTTGCACATCGCCCTTCAATGCATAGGCAAGCCGGGTATCGATGCAGAACTGGCCGGCCTTGGGATTGCCGTCGCGCAGCCCGCACTGGTGCAGGCAGTCGAACGCGCCGATGCACTCGCGCGCATGCGCCTTGCGCTGCAGCTTTTCCTCTTTGCCGAGATAGGCATCGAGCCACGGCGTGCGCACCGCGCGCGCCGGCAGGCCGGCCACGCTCATGAAAGTCACAGTGTCTTCGGGCCGGGCGCCAGCCAACACCTTCTTGAAACTGGGATGGGCATCGCCTTCCGCGCTCACCGCGAATGCCGTGCCAAGCTGCGCCGCGGAGGCGCCCATGGCCAGCAATGCGCGCAGCTGCGCATGGCTGTGTATGCCGCCGGCGGCGATCAGCGGAATGCGCTCGCGCTCGATGCCGAGCTCGCGCAACAGCGCCAGCGTGCCTTCCAGCACGGTCGGGAACGCATAGTGCGGCGCATCGACTTCCTCCAGCCTCGGCGCGCCGAGGTGACCGGCCGCATGATGCGGGTTCTCGATGATGATGGCGTCCGGCAGCCGGTTGCGGCGCATCCATTTCTTCAGCAGCAGCGCGATGCCGCGCGCATCCGACAAAATGGGAATCAGCGCGACATCGGGATAATCGACAGTCAGCTCAGGCAGGTCCAGCGGCAGCCCGGCGCCCACCACGATGGCCTCGGCGCCGCTCTCGCAGGCTTGGCGCACATAAGCCGCGTATTCAGCGACGGCGCGCATCACGTTGACCGCGACCATGCCGCGCCCGCCGGCCATTTGCAGCGCGGCGCGGATCTCGCGGTCCAGCGCAAGCAGGTTGGCGGCGTTGATGGCGTCCTTGTCGCGCGAACGCGCGGTCTGCGCCATCAGGTCAGGATGATGACGCCGCAGGTCCACGCTGGAAATCGTGCCCAGCGCGCCCAGCCCCGCCACGGTGCCAGCCAGCCGGTGCGCGGAAACGCCCACGCCCATGCCGCCCTGCACGACAGGCAGCAGGGTCTTGCGTTTCAGGGCGAAGGAAGGCAGTGGGGTGTGCGGCACGGTGGGACTTTCATCAGGGATGGGGACGCGCCGACTGTAGCAAACCCGGGTTTATAAAAAATTGACATGGGTCAAAATTTTCCGGGCGGGCGCACGCCGCGCCCGGCAATGAATCGACCGGGCGGTTACTCGCCGCGACTGCCGCTCCAGCGCGTAAAACGCTCATGAAGCCGAAGTCCCATGTCAGGCGTTCTGAGGCAATGCGGCCCTGCGCCCATCCCCACGGAAATGCGCGACCAGGAAATCAATGAAGACCCGCACCTTGGCCGGCAGCTGCTGGCGACTCGGGTAAAACACGAACAGGTCTGCCGGCGCCGGCGCATAGTCGGGCAGCACGACCTGCAGCCGCCCGGATGCCAGGTATTTGGCGAGATCCCATTCCGAGCGCAGCAATATGCCATGTCCGTCCAGCGCCCATCCAAGCACCACGTCGCCGTCATTGCTCGACAGCGTGCCGCGCACCTTGACCACGTGTTCGCGGCGGCCGCGGCCGAGACGCCAGATGCCCCAGGCGTCATTGTTCTGGCGATGGATGATGCAGCTGTGCCGGGCCAGGTCGTCCGGCGTCCGCGGCATGCCGGCGCGCTTCAGATAAGCCGGCGATGCGCACAGGAAGCGTTTGTTGGCCAGGATGCGGCGCGCGCTCAGGCGGGTATCCGGCAGCGCGCCGAAGCGGATGCCGAGGTCGAAGGCTTCCTCCACCAGGTCGATCGGGCGGTCGGTGAGTTGCAGCTGCGCTTCAACTTCCGGGTACGCGCGGGCAAAGGCCGATACCAGCGGCGCAATCGTGGTGCGGCCAAAGCCCAGCGTGGCGTTCACCCGCAGCAGACCCTTGGGCGCGGCGCGGTGACTGGCCACCGACTCTTCCATTTCGCGGATATCGGCCAGGATGCGCTGCGACTGCGCCAGGTAAAGCTCGCCTTCGCTGGTCAGGCTGATCCGGCGCGTGGTCCGGTTGAGCAGGCGCACGCCAAGGCGCTGCTCCATCTGCGCCAGCCGCTTGGTCACGGCCGGCGGCGTGATGTCGAGTTCGCGCGCGGTTGCCGACAGGCTGGCATTTTTCGCCAGCAACGCAAAGAAAGCCATTTCCGAGACGGCGTCATTTTTTACCATGGGTGAATAATGCAATGAATGAAGGTGAATTATAGACAGCGGTTTGCGCGCTAAGCTACGCCCACTTTCAACACCGCAGGGAACATGCCATGAGAATCGTAGAAATCCGCGAAAAGACCCTCCCCATCAGTTCGCCGATCCGCAATGCCTACATCGACTTTTCCAAGATGACGCTGTCGCTGGTGGCCGTCATCACCGATGTGATCCGCGACGGCAAGCCGGTGGTCGGCTACGGCTTCAACTCCAACGGGCGCTATGGTCAAGGCATGCTGATGCGCGAGCGCTTCATCCCGCGCATCATGGAAGCCGATCCGGCGTCGCTGGTCGATGACGAAGGGACGAATCTCGATCCGCACAAGATCTGGAACTGCATGTACACCAATGAGAAGCCGGGCGGCCATGGCGAGCGTTCGGTCGCGATCGGCACCATGGACATGGCGATCTGGGACGCGGTCGCCAAGATCGCCAACAAGCCGCTGTTCCAGTTGCTGGCTGATCGCTACGGCGACGGCAAGCCGGACCGCGAAGTGTTCGTCTATGCGGCCGGCGGCTATTACTATCCGGGCAAGGGCCTGGACAAGCTGCAGGATGAAATGCGCAGCTATATCGACCGCGGCTACAGCGTGGTCAAGATGAAGATAGGCGGCGACAGCCTGGCCGAGGACCAGCGCCGCATCGAAGCGGTGCTGTCGATACTGAAGGATGGCCAGCGCCTGTGCGTGGACGCCAATGGCCGCTTCGACATGGATACCGCGATCGCCTATGCCAAGGCGCTGGGCCAGTACAACCTGTTCTGGTACGAGGAAGCCGGCGACCCGCTCGACTATGAGCTGCAGTCGGTGCTGCGCAGCTATTACCCCAACCCGATGGCGACCGGCGAGAACCTGTTCTCGATGCAGGATGCGCGCAACCTGATCCGCTACGGCGGCATGCGGCCGGACCGCGACTGGCTGCAGTTCGACTGCGCGCTCAGCTACGGCCTGGTGGAATACCTGCGCACGCTGGACATGCTGCGCGAGCACGGCTGGTCAGCCAGCCGCTGCATCCCGCATGGCGGCCACCAAATGTCGCTCAACATCGCCGCCGGCCTTGGGCTGGGCGGCAACGAGTCCTATCCGGACCTGTTCCAGCCGTTCGGCGGCTTCCCGGATGGCGTGGAAGTCAAGGACAGCCGCATCATCATGCCCGACCTGCCGGGCATAGGGTTTGAAGGCAAGTCCAACCTGATCAGCGTAATGAGGGAGCTGAGCGCTTGAACCGACCTCCCCATGAATGGGGAGGATTCCTTAAGAAAGCTACGGGGCACGTTGCTAACTACGCAACGCTCAGGCCGTATTGTTCAGGAATCACGGACGAGACGCTCTGACGACA
>Ga0308174_10001618_pt1 | contig 10631 bp, 9 predicted proteins | sample PhyPR2_FD_203894 | JGI IMG/M metagenome (GOLD analysis project Ga0308174, IMG submission 203894) | Soil microbial communities from UC Gill Tract Community Farm, Albany, California, United States - DLSLS.P.R2 | ecosystem: Environmental > Terrestrial > Soil > Agricultural land | place: USA... | reverse complement strand
CGCACCAGGAGCTAAGCCTTAGAGTGTTCGTCAAGGAGTCCGGGGTCTGGCGGGTTGCCGCGTTCCAAAATACTCTGACGAGACCATTTGAGCCTCGCTCGATGGAGAAGGGTGCTGCCACGCCGTAACAGACAAAGCCCGGTGACGCGGGGAGCAGTTCGGCCTGTTGGGATAGGCAGCAAGCGGCTCAGGAGGAGACGTCTACAGCGAGAGCGAAGCTGTTTGGCACGACAGCGCCAGCAAAGCGACCGCGCATTGCCTATCACTAAGTCTTTGAAGGACGAGGTTGCATGGAAACCGATTGGGAGTCTCCTTCGTGACGCTTCGAACGCCGCGTTTCATAGCTGCGAGGCATGAGAAGTCTCACGATATGCTGCAGAGCACCGAGACCGAACCGTCGTCGTGATTGGACGACCAGTGACCGTTCACAAATTCCTGACTAGCGCTTGGACGCTGCCCGAACCGTGCGTTATTCGGTGATTCGACAGCGCCACAATACGGGACCAACAGTCCGTATATTCCAGCCGCGAGGATTCTTGGCGCCCGCAGCGTGCGCAGAGATTATCGGCGCATGAAAGCATCCGCCAGGGGCCGATGGATTGCGAGCGATGATCGATGAGTACCGAGATCAATTTGATCCCAACGTCAAACTCGCCATCAACGCCCAAGAGGGCCACGGGCACACGCGGCTACTTCCTGATTCGGCCTTTCTCGGACGTTGAACATCCGGTGGTTATCGTCAAAGGATTGGCTCGAAGCTTAAACGAGTTCCTCCACCCCCAACTCGATGGGATGTCATTTTTGCCACGTAATCGAGTTGCTGCTCCCAATCGTGCTCTTCTGCAGCGTCATGCATCGCGCTTCGCAACGCACGCGATTGTGTAACCATTCGTTACCCACTGAATCCGTCCTCGAAACGTTTCCGTATCAGTGACCGAGAGCGGCCCGCGCTGCTTTCCTGTTCCTGGTGCGTCGGGCCATGCGCGAATTGCCCGAACCGGCACCGCCAACGTAACTCCAGGGAGACAGACATGGCTGACAAATCTGTACTGACCGATGTACTTGACCGGCGCGTCGAGCGCCGTGAAAAACGCCGCCAATTCTTTCGTAGTGCCGGCGGCTTGGGGCTCGGGCTAGTGGGCGGCACGATCCTTGGCGCATGCGGCGGTGGTTCGGGAGACAGCGCACAGGCGGCGACTGGGCCGACCGACGCTGAGATCCTAAACTTTGCGTTGAACCTCGAGTATCTGGAGGCGACCTTTTATGCGTATGCGACGACCGGGGCCGGCCTTCCTTCGAACCTGGTAAGCGGAACCGGAACTCCAGGTAAGGTTGTTCCTGGCCAGCAGGTCCCTTTTTCGGACCCCGTCGTGGCCGCCTATGCTCGCGAGATCGCCAAGGATGAACTTGAACATGTGGCCTTCTTGCGCAGCGCGCTGGGCGGCTCTGCAGTCGCCTTGCCTTCACTTGATGTGGGCGGAACCGACCCCAACGGTGCATTCTCCGTCGCGGCGCAAGCAGCCGGTCTTGCGCCAGCTGGAATCGCGTTCAACCCATATCTCAACGACAATAATTTCCTTTTGGGGGCTTTCATCTTTGAAGATGTCGGGGTGACCGCATATAAGGGCGCGTCACCGCTCATCACCAATAAGACCTACCTGGAAGCTGCTGCCGGTATTCTTGCTGCCGAGGCCTATCACGCAGGGCTTGTCAGAACCGTTCTTTACTCAAAAGGGATGCAGACGCCAAGCCTCGTGACCGCAACGCAAGCGATCTCCGATGCGCGTGATTCGCTGGATTCGTCTAGTGACGTGGACCAGGGCATTGGGGGCGCGAATACTCAGGTCTCGAATATCGTTCCGCTAGATAACAACGGCATTGCTTTCAGTCGTAGTTACGACGATGTACTCAACATAGTCTATTTGAACAAGGGCGCAGTCTCGCAGGGCGGGTTCTTCCCAGCGGGTGTGAATGGCACGCTTCACATGAGTAGCGCTTTCGCTTAACGGTGATATGCATCCGTCGACTGAGGATCGCGAGAGTGCTCGGCGCTCGTTTCCTGTCGGTCGACTCAACAAATTCTCGTGGACATGTGGGATCCGGGCGCTTCCAGCGACATCCTGGCCCATTCGGCTCAAGCGCCGACGCGGAGTGACCTCGATCGCGGCGCGCGTCAATGAGCCGAACGTATTGCCAAACTGCGCCGATGTCCGCGGTCGTCCGAGAGAACTATATCTTTGCAGTCGCAAGAGATACTGATATGGCGCAGTGCTATATTGCGCGTCATACGAGCTAAAACGAACCCCGACGCAACTTGCCGATGACGGACACGACCTCAGGCAGCGCCGAAGACCCCGACGCCTATTTCCAGGAAGACGTCGAAGCCCAGCGTCGGGAACGCTTGAACCGGATGCTTCTAAGTGCGGCGACAGGCGACGAGCGAGCTTTCGCCGAACTGTATCGCGCGACCTCCGCGCGCGTCTTTGGTGTAATCGTGCGCATGATCCAGGACCGAGGCGAAGCCGAGGACATCCTCCAGGAGGTCTACGTTACAGCGTGGCGCCGTGCGGATTCCTTCGACCCGGCGCGCGGCAGCGCCGTCACCTGGCTCCTCACCGTCGGTCGCAACCGCACGATCGACCGCTTGCGGCAGCATCGCGACGAACTGTTCACTGAATACGACGCGGCTGAGGTCGCCGACGAGTCTCCGACGCCAGCGGTCGTGGCGCAATCGAGCGAGGAACGGCGGCGGCTCGAAGACTGCCTGGATCTACTCGAGCCACAACAGAAGAAGGCTATTCGCGAGGCGTTCTTCACCGGCGCGACGTATAACGAACTGGCACAGCGCCTCGCCGTGCCGCTTGGCACGATGAAAAGCTGGATCCGCCGCAGCTTGATGCAACTCAAGGCCTGCCTCGCACGATGAATACGCCTGCCTCTAACGACGACGACCTACGTTGTGCGGAATACGCGCTTGGCGTGCTCGATGCGCAGGAACGCGCCGCGCTGGAACTCGATGCGTCGCGCGACCTGGCGCTGCAAAACGCGCTGGATGCGTGGCAGCGACGGCTCGCGCCGCTCTCGGAAGATACCCGGCCGATTGCGCCGCCTGAGCGTGTATGGACGCGCATTCGCAGTGATCTCGCTTTCGCAGGAGGGCAGCCAAGCGCGGCCAGGCAGAGGCCATTCTGGGACAGCCTGCGGGTCTGGCGCTGGCTCACCGTTGGCACGAGCGTCGCGGCGCTCGTCTTGCTGGGCGCGGTCGTCACGCTGACGCAGCAAGTACCGCGAGCCCCGACGACGTCAACTGCTTCACACGGATACCTGGTGTCGACGATCGCACGTACGGACGGCTCCGTGCAATGGAGCGCGACCATCGATTTGCAACGCGCTCGCGTGGTCGTCACGCCTACGACGCCTGCGGCGATCCGCGCAGATCGGGCGACCGAACTATGGCTCGTCCCGCCGCACGCGAAGCCCATCGCCCTTGGTGTCTTTCCTTCAGATCGCCCCGCGACGCTGACGCTGTCGACCGAGACGATCGCTCACTTCAGTGAACAGGCTGTATTGGCGGTGTCGGAAGAGCCACCGGGCGGCTCGCCGACTGGCGCACCCACGGGACCGGTGCTGGCGACGGGCAACATGCACGCGATCTGACGATAGGATCATGGAAAGACTCCCTGCGTGTTGAGTCGGTTTGCAGCGATAAGACTATTCCAACTGAGCCTGTCTGGATGAACGCATGTGCTGTCGGCAACTTCGGTTTGCGGCCTGAACAGCCTTGCTTGACCCATCGCCATGGCTCGTCATCGGTCTCAGGCTCGCCGGCGCGCTTTATCTGATGTGGCTCAGGATAAGCGCCATGCGTGGACGAGACCCGCAAGCGCGGTCACGCATGTGACGCCGCAGGCCAGACGGCCTTGCCTGCGTATCTTTCTTGAGGCGGCCACGGTATCCCTCGTCAATTCGAAAACGCCTGGCTTCTTCGCGGCCGCTGTGCCGCAGTTTGTCGATCTGCATACGCCCATACTGCCGCGACTCGCCACGCTCATCGCGATCGATGCAGACGTGGCGGCATTCTTCCTCGAACGATACTGCACGCGGATGCACAAGCCGACGCCATCGCTCTCGAAGCATGCGCTGCAACAGCTCGAAGTTCACGGTTGGCCCGGTAACGTGCGCGAGCTGGAAAACCTTGTCGAGAAGATGGTGAATTTGAATGAAGGCGATTGCATTGCGGACGTATCGCCGTTTTTGCGCAGCACGATGAACGCGCAGCCAGGCAGTGATACGCGCAACGTGTCACGTCACGAGCCAGTGTCGCTTCAGGAGGCCGAGCGCATCGCGATCGAGAATGCGCTCGAAGCATGTCGCTTCAAAGTCACGACGTGCGCGAAGTTGCTACGCGTGTCGAAGCCCGCGCTTTACGCGAAGATGAAGCGGCACGGCATTCGTATCGAGCGGTCGCTTCGACATCCGTCCTAGAATCTCGTTTCCAGGAGCCACCGTATGTTCCTGAATTCGCCTCGATTTGCTGGAGAGCGAAGAACAGCGTGGCCAGCGCGTGCAGTTGTTGCGACGACTCATCTCGGCGTTCGACGGCCTTTACGAAGCGTGCTTTTACCGATGGGATGCATCGCCGATCGTACAAGCCCTAGGGGAGGAAACTGCCCAGTGGTGTTCGTCGGTCCGACAGACTGCGAGCCTCAGATACGGTTGTCCTGCGTCTTTAGTTCGACGCTGCTGACTTGTTTCCCTTCGTCTTGCTTCCCGACATGGCACGCTCCAGAATTCATTCAATCATAAAGGGGCGATTTCGCTCACCGTTCTGAATCGATCGCTCCGTTAGACACTGCTGTGCGGACACTTGACTCACCGCGATGACATGCGGCCCAAGCGCTTGCCCTTTGCACGAGCGCCTTCATTGCCGCTGGCGACGAGTCCGGGCGACGCGAACATCTCGACGAGTTGCTCGCGCAGCCACATGTGCGCGGGCGATGTTTCATTGCGCTGATGCCAGAAGAGGCTAATCACGCGATCGGGCGCTTCGAGCGGCGCGCGCACACTGACGAGTTCGCCCTTCGGCGCAAGCCGCTTGCATAGATCGCTCGGCAACAGGCCGATGAGATCGCTCGCGCGGATCATGTCGCACGCGACCGTGTAGTGGTTCACCGTCGCGACGAGGTTGCGCTTCAATCCACGCGATGCGAGGAAGCTGTCGAACGAAGGTTGCGTCTGCCCGGCGAGGCTCACATCGACATGACGCGCGTTGAGAAAGCGCCGCGTCGTCAGCTTGCCCGTTGCGGCGAGCGGATGATCGCGGCGCATCACGCAGCCGTACTCGACGGGCCACAACGAAAGCGATCGGATATGCGATGGCGGCAGCGTCTCGTTCACATACACGCCAATCAGATAGTCCACGCGATTGCCTTCGAGCAGCGCAGGCGCATCGAGCAGGATGTTCGGCACGGTATGAAAGCGCACCCCGGGCGCGGTCTTGCTGAAGCGCGTAGTGAGGCGTGGCATCACGATGCCCGCGACATAGTCGGACATCGACAGGCTGAAGTTGACTTCGGCGAACGCTGGCAGGAAGGTCTGCTCGTCCAGCGCGCCACGGATACGGCTCAGCGATTCGCCAATAGGTCCCCACAGCGCCATGGCGCGTTGCGTCGGCGTGACGCCCGCGCCGTGACGAACGAAAAGCGGATCGCCGAAGGCCTCGCGCAAGCGGCTCAACGCGTTGCTGACGGCGGGTTGCGTGAGCGATAGCTTCGTCGCGGCGCGCGTGACCGCGCCTTCGGTCATCAACGCTTCGAACACCTTCAGCAGGTTCAGATCGAGAGTTCGAAAGCTCATGGAAAGCCATTCACCGGATCAATGTGCGGGATCACGATTATAAATATGATTGACGTAGGACGGCTCGTAGAATGGCGAGCTAAACCATGTGCCTCGCTCTGCTCTGGAGAATCCTGTGTCGAACGTATCCGCGCGCATCGAACGTCTTCCTTTTGGACGCTTTCACTGGCGCCTGTTGATGATGGGCGGCCTGGGCTATGCCTTCGACGCGATGGATGCCGCCGCGGTCGCCTTCGTGCTGCCCGTGCTGCGACACGACTGGGCGCTCACGAGCGTGCAGACCGGCGTGCTCGGCAGCGGCAATTTCATCGGCTACTTCTTCGGCGCGCTGTTCGCGGGCACGCTCGGCGATCTGATCGGCCGTCGCAAGGTGATGATGTATGCGCTGCTGCTTTACAGCATTGCTTCCATCGTCAGCGCGATGACCGATACATGGCCCACGTTCCTCGCCTCTCGCATCGTCGCGGGCATGGGAACGGGCGCGGAGAGCGCGATCATCGCACCGTATCTCGCGGAGTTCGTGGCGAAGCGTTATCGCGGAGTGTTCACCGGCGCACTCGCGGGCTTCTTTTCGTTCGGTTTCGTGGCGGCGGCGCTGCTCGGCTATTTCATCGTGCCCGCGTTTCCTGACGGCTGGCGCACGGTGCTGTTCATTACCGCGCTGCCGGTCGTGATGCTCTTATGGTGGCGGCGTTCGCTGCCCGAATCACCGCGCTGGCTCGAGAGCCGCAAGCGTCGCGATGAAGCCGAGCGCGTGCTCGGCCATATCGAAGCGGACTTCACGCGGCGCGGCATCGAATTGCCGCGTGCGGAAGCGGCGACGCCGAGCGGCGAGCCATCGGCTGAAACGGGCACCCTGATCGCCAACTTCCGCGCACTGTGGGCGGGCCGCCAGGCGCGCATCACGGTGATGACGTGGCTCATGTGGCTCTCCATCACCTTCAGCTATTACGCGTTCTTTACCTGGATTCCCGGCCTACTCGTGCAGCACGGCATGAGCATCACGCGCAGCTTCGGGTATTCGCTGGCGATGTACGTCGCGCAAGTGCCCGGCTACTTCAGCGCGGCATGGTTCAACGAACGCATTGGCCGGCAGGCGACGATCGCATCGTACATGTTGTGCGGCTGCGCTTGCGCGCTCGGCATGGCGTTCGCGAACACGAACGGCCAGATCATGGTCGCGGGCATTCTTCTGTCGTTCTTCATGAACGGCACTTATGCCGGTGTCTATGCCTACACGGCCGAAGTCTTCCCGACCGCGGTGCGCACGACCGGCGCGGGAACGGCATCCGCAATCGGGCGCATCGGTGCGATCGTCTCGCCGATTCTCGTCGGCTATCTCTATCCGGTCTTCGGCTTCGCAGGCGTGTTCGGCGTGACGACCGTCGTCCTGCTGCTTGGCGCAATAGCCGTCGTCGTGATGGGCGTGCCGACGCGCGGGCGCTCGCTCGAAGACATCGCGGCGGGCGAGGCATCCAGCATGACGTCGGTGACCGAAGCATCGGCGCGATGACGCAATAAGCCACAGGTGACGATCCGAAGCCATAACGCCGCTGCGCACGCTCGGGCAGCGGCTTTTTCATGGAGAAGATGACAGTGCAAAGCATCCTGTTCAGCAATGCTGCCGTGCTCGATCCCGCGCGAGGCGAGCTGCGCGAAGCGCATCACGTGCTCGTCGAAAACGGGCTCATCAAGGAAGTGTCCGACAAGCCGCTGCAAAGCGCGGCATCGCAGGTGATCGATCTGAAGGGCAAGACGTTGATGCCGGGTCTCATCGACCTGCACGTCCACGTGGTCGCCGTGCAGCTCAATCTTTCGCAGCAAGTGCACATGCCCAACGTGCTGGTGACGCTGCGTTCCGTGCCCATCATGCGCGCGATGCTGCGTCGAGGTTTCACCACCGTACGCGATGCGGGCGGCGCGGGACATCCGCACAAGATCGCGGTGGAAAGCGGGCTCGCTGTCGGGCCGCGGCTTTTCGTGGCGGGACGCGCGCTCAGTCAGACAGGCGGACACGGCGACATGCGCGCCCGCTCCGATTACATGGGCAATAGCGCGCCGTGCGGATGCTGCGTGCGCGTAGGCGCGCTCGCACGCGTGGCGGATGGCGTCGATGAAGTGCGCCGCGCCGCGCGCGAAGAACTGCAGATGGGCGCGGATCATCTGAAGATCATGGCGTCGGGTGGCGTGGCGTCGCCGACCGATCCAGTCGGCGCATACGGTTATGCGGAGGAAGAAGTACGCGCGATCGTCGAGGAAGCGCGCGCGCGCCATACGTACGTGATGGCGCATGCCTACACCGCCGATGCGATCTCGCGCGTCGTGCGCTGGGGCGTGCGCACGATCGAGCACGGCAATCTGGTCGATGCGCCCGCCGCCAAGCTAATGGCCGAACATGGCGCATACGTGGTGCCGACGCTCGTCACGTATGAAGCGCTGGCTTCCGAAGGCGCGCAGTACGGCCTCGGCGAGGAAAGCGTCGCGAAGATCGCGGACGTGCGCGAGGCGGGCTTGCGTTCGCTCGAGATCTATCGCGATGCAGGCGTGAAGATGGGCTTCGGATCCGACTTGCTCGGACCTTCGCAGCGTCTGCAAAGCGACGAATTCCGCATCCGTTCCGAAGTGCTCGGCAACAAGGCGGCGCTGCTCGCCGCGACCACGACCGCCGCCGAAGTGCTCGGCTTGCCCGATAAGCTCGGCTGCATCGCGCCGGGCGCATGGGCCGACATGATCGTCGTCGATGGCAACCCGCTCGCCGATATCTCCTGCATGCTCGGCCAGGGCGAGCGCATTCCGCTCGTGATGAAATGCGGCGAGATTCACTTTAACGAACTGTGAGGGCAGATGCGGCCGTGAGTTATGACTTCCCCGGCCGCGGATCGCCGGGAAAGCCATCGCCATTCGGCATTTTCACTCTTGCGCGCAGAGCATCCTCTCGCTTCACGTCCGCGAAGTAACTCACGGCACTCAGATACTGACGGGCGCGTTGATGGCCGGCATCGCGGCACGTTTGGCGAAGAGGCACAAGATCTCGTACATCATCGTCGCAGCGACGAGCGCGGTGTTGCCGCTCGGGTCGTAAGGCGGCGATACCTCGACCACGTCGCCGCCGACCCAGTTCAGCCCGTCGAGTCCGCGCAAGAGCGCCAGTGTTTCCCGCGTCGTCAGGCCGCCGATTTCCGGCGTGCCCGTGCCCGGCGTGAAGACCGGATCGAGACCGTCCACGTCGAGCGAGAGATAAACCGGCGCATCACCGACGATTTTCCTCGCCTCTTCCGCAATCGCCGTTGGCCCGCGTTTCTCGAATTCCTCGATGAACACCACACGCATGCCGTGATCGAGCGAGTAACGCCAGCCTTCGTCGGTGTTCTGCGCGCCGCGAATGCCGATCTGGATCGTGCGCTTCGGGTCGAGCAGGCCAGCTTCGACTGCCCGTCTGAACGGAGCGCCATGCGTGAATTTCGAACCCTTGAACGCGTCCCAGGTGTCGGTGTGCGCATCGATGTGGACGAGCGCGAGGGGCGATTTCGGCGCTATGGCCTGGAAAACCGGATAGGTAATCGAATGATCGCCGCCCGCAATCAGCGCCATTTTTCCGGCGCGAAACACCGGCTCGAAGAAGCGGCGGATGTCCCCATGCGCGGCCTCAAGATCGTAGAGATGCTCGAACGGCACATCGCCGATATCGGCCACGCGGCACGCCTCGAACGGATTGAAACGCGTGACGTGATGGATCGCACGCATCATCGTCGACATATTGCGGATTTCGCGCGGACCGAAACGCGCGCCGGGACGCGCGGTGACGCCCCCATCGAACGGTACGCCTGCCAGCGCGATATCGAGCGCCGCGAGATCGCGCTCGAACGGGACGCGCATGAACGTGGGGATTCCGGCGAAGCGCGGCAACTGCATCTGTGAAAGATCGGTGGCGGCCATGATGTGAGCGAGAGAGTCAGAAGGTGGGCGGGGTGTTGACCCAAAGAATGCGTGCGACCGTATCGCCCGGATTGCGATAGCTATGCGGCTCGGTGCTCGCGAAATAAAACGAATCGCCGGCTTTCAGCGAATAGGTCTGATCGGCGAGCGTCAGTTCCAGTTCGCCTTCGAGCACGTATCCGAGTTCTTCGCCGACGTGATGAATCTGCTCGTCGCTGCGCGCGAGCGGTTCGAGCACGTGGATGTCGCCCTGAAGCAACTGGCCGGGACTCGGCACGACCAAACGCTCGAGCACGATCGAACCGCGGCCGCGCCTGCTCCGATCCGTCGGGGCACGCGCCCCCGGAAAGCGCACGGACGGCCGCTCGCCCGCACGCTGCACGGGCGATGCCGTCATCGCGGGCGACGACAGCAGCGCCGCGATATTCGTATCCAGGGCGATCGCCAGCTTGTGCAGCATCGCGAGCGACGGCGTGGCGTGGCCGCCCTCGACTTTCGACAGCAAGCTCTCGGAGCAACCGGCCGTCTGGGCGAGCACCTTGAGCGTCATGTGCCGCACCATGCGCGCATGACGCAGGCGCGTGCCCAGGCCATCGGCGGCAGACGTGCCCGCTGCGCCGTCCACTTTGCGCGGAGCCCGTGAAGATGCCGTCTTGCGCGGGGCGCGGGCGGCATCGCCCGTCGATGAAAGTCGTTTGCTGGGCACGAAGAAAGTCCTGTCGAATAAAGGGAAACCGCGCTTACGCGAGAACCGTGAACTCGACCTCGAGCGGGTTGAGCGCGTTGATCGGAATGATATCTTGCGGGCACGCGGACATCACGACGACACAATCCATCGC
>Ga0308174_10001617_pt1 | contig 10633 bp, 6 predicted proteins | sample PhyPR2_FD_203894 | JGI IMG/M metagenome (GOLD analysis project Ga0308174, IMG submission 203894) | Soil microbial communities from UC Gill Tract Community Farm, Albany, California, United States - DLSLS.P.R2 | ecosystem: Environmental > Terrestrial > Soil > Agricultural land | place: USA... | reverse complement strand
TGTTCATTACCGCCGGTGTTTACGGGCTCAGTGACTTCGAAGTGACACCGTCGGCGATCATCGGTTTCCTCACCGTGCTCAGCTACTCCCTGTACGACACAGTGGTGGTGTTCGACAAGATCCGGGAGAACACCTCGGAGATCCAGGCATCCACCCGGCGGACGTTCGCCGAAGAGGTCAACCTCGCAATCAACCAGACCCTGGTCCGCTCCATCAACACCATGGTGGTGGCGATCCTGCCGGTAGGCGCCATCCTCTTCATCGGTGCCGGGTTGCTGGGCGCCGGTACCCTGCGGGACCTGTCCCTGGCGCTGTTCGTGGGCATCCTGGTCGGTACCGCCGCGACGATCTTCATTGCGGCACCGCTGTACGCCGCGCTGCGGCAGGGCGAACCGGACCTCCTCAAGCAGGCCAAGCGCGTCGAGCAGCGGCGCGCGGACGCGGGCGCCAAGGCTGGCGCGCAGGCAACGGCCGCCCCGGCCTGAGTCCACCTCCTCGCGGGACGGTCCTGCCGCCTCAGCGTCGGGGGGACCCTGTCATGGCCGCCCTAAACGGTCGATCGGCGGGCCGGAGAACGTCCTGGGGACGGTCTTCGGCCCGCCTCCGCATCCCGGCCGGTTATCGAAGTATCCTGCTGCGGGAATACACTGGAATAATTAAACCGGTTGCGAGAGGTGCTCCATTGGAAGAACGTTCGACGCCGGTGCCGGTGGCACCTGTGGACAAGGGCCAAGGCCAGGGGCAACAGACTGGCCTGGTGGCTCCCGGACGTCCCGACGTGCCTGTACCTGTCGGCAACACCGGCGCCCGGCCCACATTTCCGGGTCGGCGTGAACGCACAAGGTCGCGCCTGGCCCGGCTGACCGGCCGCGGGGCGCCCGCCTACTCCCCGATCCTGGAGCCGTTGCTGCGCACCGTGCGCGCCAACAACCCAAAAGAGGACTTCGACCTCATCCAGCGCGCCTTCGTGGTGGCCGAACGATGCCACCGCGGACAGAAACGCAAGAGCGGCGACCCGTACATTACGCACCCGGTGGCGGTGGCTACCATCCTCGCCGAACTGGGCCTCAGCGGCACAACGCTGGCGGCAGCCTTGCTGCACGACACTGTCGAGGACACCTCCTACACACTGGCCGACCTCAAGGCTGAATTCGGCCCGGAAGTGGCCATGCTGGTGGACGGCGTCACCAAACTGGACAAGGTCAGCTTCGGTGAGGCGGCCCAGTCCGAGACCGTGCGCAAGATGGTCGTGGCCATGGCGAAGGACATCCGCGTCCTGATGATCAAACTCGCCGACCGGCTGCACAACGCCCGCACCTGGCGTTTCGTCTCGGCTGAGTCCTCGGCCCGCAAGGCCCGCGAGACCTTGGAAATCTTTGCACCGCTGGCCCACCGGCTCGGCATGAACACCATCAAGTGGGAACTGGAGGATCTGTCCTTTGCCGCCCTCTATCCCAAGGTGTACGAGGAAATCGTGCGGATGGTGGGGGACCGGACCCCGGAGCGCGAGAAGAACCTTTCCGTCATCCGCAACCAGATCACCGAGGACCTTAGGGCCGCGAAGATCAAGGCCACGATCACCGGCCGGCCCAAGCACTACTACTCGATCTACCAAAAGATGATCGTCCGCGACAAGGACTTCGACGACATCAACGACCTCATGGGCGTCCGCGTCCTGGTCGACTCCGTCCGGGACTGTTACGCGGCCCTTGGCGCAATGCACTCGCGCTGGAACCCCCTGCCCGGGCGGTTCAAGGACTACATCGCGATGCCCAAGTTCAACATGTACCAGTCGCTGCACACCACGGTGATCGGTCCCGGCGGCAAGCCGGTGGAAATCCAGATCCGGACGCACGAGATGCACCGGCGCGCCGAGTACGGCGTCGCCGCACACTGGAAGTACAAGGACCAGCCCAACGGGACCGCGGCAGGGCCCGGCAGCCCGCGCGACGGCGACATGGGCTGGCTGCGCTCCCTCGTGGACTGGCAGCAGGAAACCTCGGACCCTGGCGAGTTCCTCGATTCGCTGCGCTTTGAAATTAACGCCCGCGAGGTGTTCGTCTTCACCCCCAAGGGCGAGGTCATGGCCCTTCCCGCCGGCTCTACCCCGGTGGACTTCGCCTACGCCGTGCACACCGAGGTGGGCCACCGGACCATCGGCGCCCGTGTCAACGGCAAGCTGGTGCCGCTAAACAGCGAACTGAACCATGGCGATTGGGTGGAAATCTTCACCTCCAAGGCAGAGGGCGCCGGCCCCAGCCAGGACTGGCAGCACTTCGTCAAGAGTGCCCGGGCGCGGAACAAGATCAGGCAGTGGTTCAGCAAGGAACGCCGCGAGGAAGCGATCGACCGCGGCAAGGACCTGCTGACCAAGGCGATGCGGAAGCAAAACCTGCCGCTGCAGCGGCTGATGACCCACGACGCCCTCGCGGCGATTGCGGAGGACTTCAAGTACACCGACATCTCCGGGCTCTACGCCGGCGTGGGCGACGGACACACATCCGCGCAGCACGTCATGGAGCGTCTGGTCGAAAGCCTCGGCGGAAACGAGCACCCCGACGACAACCTCTCCGAGGTCTCCATTCCCACCCAGGTCAGCAAGGCCCGGTTCTCCGATTCCGGTGTTGTGGTCCGCGGCGTGGACGACGTCTGGGTGAAGCTCGCCAGGTGCTGTACGCCGGTGCCGCCGGACCCGATCCTGGGATTCGTCACGCGCGGCTCAGGTGTGTCGGTGCACCGGACCGACTGCACCAATGTCAGCGGACTCATGGACCAGCCGGACAGGATTGTGGAAGTGGACTGGGCGCCGACGCAGTCCAGCGTCTTCCTCGTGGAGATCCAGGTCGAAGCCCTTGACCGCAAGTCGCTGCTGTCCGACGTCACTCGCGTGCTCTCGGACAACCACGTCAACATCCTGGCCGCCAGCGTGCATACTTCCACGGACCGGGTGGCGATCTCCAAGTTTGCCTTTGAGATGGGCGACCCCAAGTACCTTAGCCATGTGCTCAGCGCGGTCCGCCGGATCGACGGCGTCTTCGACGTGTACCGTACTACCGGAAACCGCCGCCGCAGTTAGCCCCGCCAGCCGGCTCCTACGGGGCCGGCTTCTCCGGGGGCCGTTCCTCCTGGTAGCGGTTCCCCCGGAGGCGGCGCCAAGGCGCTGAGCTTGGCCAGTGCCGCCCTTCTGTGCGGGACGCGGGGGCTGGCGTCTACGGCGAGCCTGAGCAGCCGGAGCCGAACACCGAGCTCGGGTCTGGCCAGGAGCGCCGTCAGGGCCGGCACGGCGCGTTCCGCCTCCACGTGCAGGGCGACGTCCAGCGCAGTGCGCAGCGGGCTAGACACCAACAAGCCTCCCATGCTGACGACGTCGAAGGGCCCCAACCGCACTTCGTGGAACGTGCAGCCGCGCACGGATCTGAGGCTGGATATGCGCCGGTTGGCGTCCACCAACAGTGCGAGGCGGTCAGGCTCGGCCGCACAGCCGTAAATCCAGGCCGCGGTCATCCGCCCCGCCACCACCCGCTGCCGGATCGCCGGCGCCACGGCGAGGGCCGCGGCGCGGGCGCGCAACTGCGGACTGGCAGGTGCGCCGGGCGGCAGGTAGCCGCGCTGGTAAAGCTGCGTCAGCACGCCGTCGGCGGCCATGGCCTGCAGTTCCGGCCAGGAGAACAGGGCGCCCGGGGAGTAGAGCTCGCATTGCCCTGGTCCCTGAGCTCCCGGCCCCGGGCCCAGAGCCGAACCCACGGCGGGGGCGCGGGGCATGGGTACCATTCCGCCATCGTTCCCGGTTCCCAGCACGCAGAACAGGCCCCGTTCCGGTCATGTGGATAAACCGGAACGGAGCCTGAACTGGCTGCCTGGTGTGCTTAGGCGAGTTCGCTCGCCGAACGCTCAAGCTGCTCCAGCCAGGCCTGCCGGGCCTCGAGGGCCTCTTTGGCTGACTTGATCTTGCGCTCGTCGCCGGCCTTCTCCGCCTTTGCCAAGTCTTCCTTGAGGCCGGCAATGGCAGCTTCGAGCTGGGTCAGGGCGCTGTTCGTGCGCGCCTTCGTCTCCGGGTTGGAGCGCTTCCAGTTCTCGTCCTCGGCGTCGCGGACGGCATCCTCCACCTTCCGCAGACCGGCCTCAATGCGGCCCATGTCAGCACGCGGAACCTTGCCGGCTTCTTCCCAGCGGTCCCGGATGGACTGCAGCGACTTCTTGGCAGCTGCCAGGTCCTTGATCGGCAGGAGCTCATTGGCCTCGGCCAGGAGTGCTTCCTTGACGACGAGGTTCGCACCGTATTCCTGGTCGATCTCATCGTTGGCTGCCTGCCGGTTGGTGAAGAAGACGTCCTGCGCGGCGCGGAAACGCGCCCACAGGGCGTCGTCGTCCTTGCGGCTGGCGCGGGGGGACGCTTTCCAGTCTTCCATCAGGCGCCGGTACTCGCCGGCGGCAAAGCCCCAGTCCGTCGAGGAGGAGAGTGCCTCGGCCTCGGCGATGAGTTTTTCCTTGGCGGCCTTGGCTGCGGAGTTGTTGCTGTCCAGCTGGGAGAAGTAGGCGCGGCGGTGCCGGTCGAAGACCGTGCGGGCGGCGCGGAACCGCTTCCACAGCGCGTCCTCGTTGCTGCGGCCCAGCCGGACGCCGCTCTTCTGCGCGGTTTTCCAGCTCTCGAAGAGTTCGTTCATCCGGGCGCTGGAAGTCTTCCACTGGATCTGCGCGGGGTCGTGCCCGGCGATTTCCTCGGCCTCGGCCACGATGGCTTCGCGGGCGGCGAGTTCGGCGGCGCGGACGGCATCGTGTTCGGCCTTCTCGGCCTTCTCAAGCTCGCCGATCTGCGTCACCAGTGCGTCCAGCCGGGCCTCAGCCGAGCGGAAGTCGCCCACCGTGTTCCGTTCGGCGAGCTGCTCGCGCAGGTGCGTGACGGTCTTCTGCATGTCCGTGGTGGGTGCCTTGGAGCTGACGCGCTGTTCAAGCAGGTCGATCTGGGCCACGACGTCGTCGAACTTCCGGGCGAAGTAACCCAGCGCCTCGTCGGCGCTGACTCCCGGGTACTGGCCGACGGGGTATTCCGTGCCGTCAATCGTCAGGAAAACGTGGCCGTCACCCTCAGCCCGGCCCCAGCGCGCCGCTTCGGCCAGTGAGGCTGCGGAGGACACGGCCGCCGGAGCGGGAGCCGGTGCGGCCGGGGACGGTTTGGCCTTGGGCCGGGCGGCGAATGCTGCCGGAGTCGGCGCGGGACGTGGGGCCGGCGTCGGGCGCGGGGACGGCGCGGGAGCAGCAGGCGCGGCTTCAGCGGCCGGCTGAGCAGCAGGTGCGGCTTCAGTTTCGGCCGGCGCGGCAGCCTCGGCGGGGGCTTCGTCCTCGCTCGTGGCGGGCTCAGCGGCGTCCGCAGCCTCAGCCGCGGCGGGCACCGCGTCGCCGGCTACATCGCCGGACGCGTCCGGGGCAGCGCCTGCACCTTGGGCCAGGGTTGCCTCGGCTTCGGTCTCGTTGGCAGCTGCTGCTGCCAATGTTTCGTCGGATTTCTGACTGTCTGTCACCGCTAGAAGTCTTTCGCTTGGAGGGATACCGGACCACGGCATTCAGGGCCGCGGCTGGTCACTTCAGTGAGAACGAGTCTATCGTGACTGGTTCCACAGGTGCGCCGTCCGTGGCGTTCTGGCCCGGTTTGAGTCCGGCGGCGGCGATCCCGCTCACCACGTCGAGCCCGGACGTCACCTTGCCCACCACCGTATAACCGCCGGCGGCGTCGGCCGGTATGACCGTGTCCTTGTACACGATGAAGAACTGGGTTCCGTTGCTGTTGGCGTTGCCGCTGGTCCGGGCCACGGCAATCGTTCCAGCGGGGTACTTGTTGTCCGCCGGGGCATTTTCCACCGGACCCCAGACGTAGGACGGATCGCTGCTGCCGTTGCCGGACTTGGACCCGCACTGCAGGACACCAAAGTTCTCGGCCGTGGTCAGTCGGTGGCAGTTGAGGCCGTTGTAGAAGTTTTGGTCGGCCAGGGACTTGAAGACGGCAGCGGCCTGCGGGGCCTTCGTGCCGTCGAGCTCAACGCCCAGGGTGCCGCGGTTTAGTTTCAGTTCGCCGGTAAAGGTCTTGCCCGCGGCGGTATCGGCTTTGGGGATGTTGGCGGCATTCGTCGGGGCAGCAGTCGCGGTGGCGGACGCTGACGGGCTCGCGAGTCCCTCCTGGACGGCAGCGACCTCTTCTTCGGTCGGGTTTGAGGAAAATACGGTGAGCTGCAGGACCAGGGCGAGGGCGATCGCCCCTGCGCCGGCGCTGACGGCCAGAAGGTTGTCCCGCTTGCGGCGCTTGTCCTGGTCCCGGCGCAGGCCGCGCCTGGCCTCCATCTGCTGGACGCGCCGCTTCGCCTCGCGGGCGCTGCGTGAACTGGCCGCCAATGGTCCTCCTGGTTGTAAGGCCGTGACCGCAACGGGCGGTGGGCCCGTCGCAGTTACAGCAGCAAGCTGCTGGCAGTCCACCGGGTCGGTCCCGTTGGAAGAAGCGGGCGCCGAACGCATAAACTGACTGCCGCACACAGTTTATGCACGACTGGCCGGTCTGCCGCCTATCTTCGTTACGTTTCGACAGAGAATGACCGAAGAAGACCGTCCCGGAAGATACTGCGTCGCAACGGCACACCGCAGTAGCAACTAGAGGAGAAAATTTCACCATGGCACGCACAGCCTCCCTGTCAGGATTCCCCGAGTGGCTTCCCGAGGAGCGGCTGGTGGAACTCCATGTGCTGGACACGCTGCGCCGGACCTTTGAGCTCCATGGTTTCTCGTCCATTGAAACCCGCGCCGTGGAGACTGTCGGTCAGTTGCTGCGCAAGGGAGAGATCGACAAAGAGGTTTACGGCCTCAGCCGGCTCCAGGACGAGGAAGACGCAACGCCCAAGACTGATCACCACGCCCTGGCCCTGCACTTCGACCTCACCGTGCCGTTCGCGCGCTACGTCGTGGAAAACGCGGGGTACCTGGCGTTTCCGTTCCGCCGCTACCAGATCCAGAAGGTCTGGCGCGGCGAGCGTCCCCAGGAGGGACGGGCCCGCGAGTTCACCCAGGCGGACATCGATGTGGTGGGCGACGGCGAACTGCCGTTCCGCTACGACGTCGAGATCGCGCTGGTGATCGCCGAAGCCCTCAACGCCCTTCCGATCCCCGACTTCCTGCTCCGGATCAACAACCGCAAGCTGGCCGAAGGTTTCTACACCGGGATCGGCCTGACGGACACCCCCGGCGTGCTGCGCAGCATCGACAAGCTGGAAAAGGTCGGGGCCGCGAAGGTTGCCGAGCTGCTCAAGGAAGAACTCGGAGCCACGGACGAGCAGGCGCAGGCCGCCCTCGAACTCGCCGGGATCCGGACCAAGGACACGTCCTTCGTGGCGCAGGTCCGGGCGCTGGGCGTCAGCAACGCGCTGCTCGAGGAGGGCCTGAACGAGCTGGAGCAGGTCATCGCGGCCGCCGTCCAGCACGCGCCCGGCCGGGTGGTTGCCGACCTCAGCATCGCCCGCGGACTCGACTACTACACGGGCACCGTGGTGGAAACGGTTCTGGTGGGCCACGAGCAGCTCGGCTCCATTTGCTCCGGCGGCCGCTACGACGCCCTGGCCAGTAAAGGCAACCGCAAGTTCCCCGGCGTCGGCCTCTCCATCGGTGTGACCCGGCTGGTTTCCCGGATGCTCAGCCAGGACCTCGCGAAGGCCTCGCGGTCCGTCCCGACGGCCGTGCTGGTGGCGCTGAACGACGACGAGAGCTGGGCAGCCGCGCAGGACGTCGCCGCGCAGCTGCGCAGCCGCGGCATCTCCACCGAAGTCGCGGCGAAGGCGGAGAAATTCGGCAAGCAAATCAAGTTCGCGGACCGCCGGGGCATTCCCTTCGTTTGGTTCACCGACGACGACGGCAAGCACCAGGTCAAGGACATCCGCTCGGGCGAGCAGTACGACGCCGACCCGGCCACGTGGGCGCCGTCGGAGGAGGACCTGCACGTGCGGGTCACCACCGCGGGCTAGTTCGTTACTTCTCTACTGCGTACGGCGCCGCCGCACGATGAGGAACCTCCCGGCCGCCCCGACGGCCAGGACCCCCGCCATGACCAGCATGGAGGCCGGCGGCAGTGTCACGGCCAGGACCAGGCAGCCGAGGAAGCCCAGCACATTGAGCCAGCGCGGGGCGTGCCATGGCCGGCCGGGCAGGGTGAAGGCGGCGGCGTTGGCCACGGCGTAATAAATCAGCACGCCGAAGCTGGAAAAGCCGACCACGGTCAGCACATCGCGGGTCAGCAGCAAGATGATGACGACAGCGGCGACGGCCAGTTCTGCGACCAACGGGACGGTGTGGGCGCCGCCGACCCGGGCCAGCGGGGCGGGCAGGTCACGTTCCCTGGCCATCGCCAGGGTGGTCCTGCCCACGCCCGCGATCAGGGCCAGGAGCGCGCCAAGACACGCGGCGGCCGCGCCGGCCTGGACGAAGGGGGCCCCGGCGCTGAGCCGCGAGTCCTCCACCGCGTCCAGCAGCGGCGCCGTCGAGCCCGCCAGGGTCTGCGGCGGCAGGTGCCACTGCAGCAGGACGGCCAGGCCCAGGTAAATCACGAAGGCCCCGGCCAGGGCAGCCAGGATGGCGCGCGGGATAGTGTGGGCGGGGTCCTTGACCTCCTCGCCCAGTGTGGCGATCCGGGCGTAGCCCGCGAACGCGAAGAACATCAGTCCCGCCGCCGGAAGGACACCCCAGCCACCGCCCGGCGTCGTCGGTGCCGCCAGCGCCGCAAGCTCCCCGGCTGCGCCGGGGGCGCCTTCCGGGTGCGGACCCAGCAGCGACGCCACCGCCACGAACGCTAGCGTGGCCAGCACCACGGCGAGGAGGATCCTGGTCAGCAGCGCAGTCCTTGTAATGCCGAGCAGGTTGACGCCGGTGAGGACCACGACGGCGCCGATAGCCAGCGGCGTGGCGTAGGCCGGCGCCACATAGTGCCCAAACGTGAGCGCCATCGCCGCGCACGACGCCGTTTTCCCCGTCACGAAACCCCAACCCGCGATGAAGCCGGGCCACTCGCCCAGCTGCCGGCGTCCATACACGTACGTGCCGCCGCTGGCAGGGTATCTGGCCGCCAACTGCGCCGACGCGACGGCGTTGCAGTAGGCGATCACGCCCGCCACGGCCACGGCGAGTGTGAGCAGCGGCCCGGCCAGGGCGGCGGCGGGGGAGAACACCACAAACACGCCGGCGCCGAGCATGGAACCGAGGCCGATCGCCGTCGAATCGACGACGCCGAGGCGGCGCTGGAGCCGCTGCTGGCCGGCGTGGCCGCACGGCGGAGTGCCGGGCGGGGTTCCTTGACGCCGGCTTGGCATGGCGGGAGGGGCCTTTCCAACGGGTAAACTCGAACGGGATCGTTCCTGTAGCGATCCTATTGAACATCATTTTCTGAACATCAATTTTGAACGTCACTTTTGATTTTCCGCTGAAAGGAATGCTGTGCTGCGCACACATGACCTCGGATCCCTTCGCTCCGAGCACATTGGACAAACCGTAACCCTCGCCGGGTGGGTCGGCCGGCGTCGTGACCACGGTGGTGTCGCATTCGTTGACCTGCGTGACGCGTCCGGCGTCGCTCAGGTTGTGGTCCGCGAAGAGGAGGTCTTCCACGGCCTGCGCAACGAGTACGTGCTGCAGATTGTCGGCACCGTCTCCCAGCGTCCCGAAGGCAACGAGAACCCCGCGCTTCCCACCGGCGAGATCGAGGTCATGGCCGAGAAGGTCACCATCCTCAACACCTCCGACCCGCTGCCGTTCCAGATCGACGAGCACGTTGAAGTGGGTGAGGAAGCCCGCCTCAAGCACCGCTACCTGGACCTGCGCCGCCCCGGCCCCGCCCGGAACCTGCGCCTGCGTTCGGAGGCGAACCGCGTGGCCCGCGAGCTGCTCCACCAGGACGGCTACGTGGAGATCGAAACCCCCACGCTGACCCGTTCGACGCCGGAAGGCGCCCGCGACTTCGTCGTCCCCGCACGGCTGGCGCCGGGATCCTGGTATGCGCTGCCGCAGTCCCCGCAGCTGTTCAAGCAGCTCCTGCAGGTGGGCGGCTTCGAAAAGTACTACCAGATCGCCCGTTGCTACCGCGATGAAGACTTCCGCGCGGACCGCCAGCCGGAATTCACACAGCTGGACATCGAGGCCAGCTTTGTGGACCAGGACGACATCATCCAGCTCGGCGAGAGCATCGTCAAAGCCCTGTGGCAGCTGATCGACGTCGAAATCCCGACGCCGATCCAGCGCATCACGTATCACGACGCCATGGCCCGCTACGGGTCGGACAAGCCGGACCTGCGCTTTGGCCTGGAGCTCACCGAGCTGACCGAATTCTTCAAGGACACCAACTTCGGTGTCTTCAAGGCGCCCTACGTCGGTGCCGTCGTCATGCCCGGCGGCGCCTCCCAGGCCCGCCGCGCCCTCGACGCCTGGCAGGAATGGGCCAAGCAGCGCGGCGCCAAGGGCCTGGCCTACGTCCTGTACAAGGAAGACGGCGAACTCGCCGGTCCCGTGGCCAAGAACCTGACCGACACCGAGCGTGCCGGCCTCGCCGACGCCGTGCGCGCCAAGCCCGGCGACTGCATCTTCTTCGCAGCCGGCGAGAAGACCCCGTCCCGCG
>Ga0308174_10001615_pt1 | contig 10634 bp, 12 predicted proteins | sample PhyPR2_FD_203894 | JGI IMG/M metagenome (GOLD analysis project Ga0308174, IMG submission 203894) | Soil microbial communities from UC Gill Tract Community Farm, Albany, California, United States - DLSLS.P.R2 | ecosystem: Environmental > Terrestrial > Soil > Agricultural land | place: USA... | reverse complement strand
GGATCGCATCCGGCAACTGTTCGAGGTGCTGCGCGGAGTGTCGCGCAGCTGAGTGAAAGCGTGCGGGCAGCCGCGCGCGGTGAGGACCATGCAGACTTCTGTTCGCCGCGACCCTGACGATCGCGGCTATTTCGGGCCGTTCGGGGGCAAGTACGTTCCCGAGACCCTGGTCGAACCGATCGAGGAGCTTCAGCGCGCCTACTTCCAGGTGCGCGACGATGCGACGTTCCAGAGTGAGCTGGCGCGTCTGCTGAAACACTACGTGGGACGTCCGACGCCGGTCTACGAAGCGGCGCGGCTCTCGGCGGAATCGGGCGGTGCGCGCATCTTCCTGAAGCGCGAGGACCTCACGCACACGGGCGCGCACAAGATCAACAACGCGCTTGGTCAGGCGCTGCTGGCGGTCCGCATGGGCAAGAAGCGGATCGTGGCCGAAACGGGTGCGGGTCAGCACGGTGTCGCGACCGCGACGGCGTGCGCGCTCCTCGGCCTCGAGTGCCACGTGTACATGGGCGTGGACGACATGGTCCGGCAGGCGCTGAACGTTGTGCGCATGCGGCTGCTCGGCGCCGAGGTGATCGGCGTCGATGCCGGCAGCCGTACGCTGAAGGACGCGATCAACGAGGCGATGCGGGACTGGGTCACCAACGTGACCAGCACCTATTACCTGCTGGGATCGGCGCTCGGACCGCATCCGTACCCCCTGATGGTCCGCGATTTCCAGTCCATCATCGGCCGCGAGGCACGCGGGCAGATCCTCGAGCAGGCCGGACGCCTGCCGGAAGCGGTGGTTGCCTGCGTGGGCGGCGGCAGCAATGCCATGGGCATCTTCGACGCCTTTGTCAGCGACACGGACGTGCGGCTCATCGGCGTCGAAGCTGGCGGAGAGAAGATCGCCAGGGGGCGCCATGCCGCGCGGTTCGCCGGCGGAAGCATGGGCGTGCTGCAGGGCACCCGCACGTTCATCCTGCAGGACGATGACGGCAATATCGAGCTGACCCACTCCGTGTCGGCCGGTCTCGACTACGCGGCGATCGGTCCCGAGCACGCCTACCTGCGCCACATCGGCCGGGCGGAGTACGCGTACGCGACCGACGCGGAAGCGATCGAGGCGTTCAGGACGCTCGCCCGCCTCGAAGGCATCCTGCCGGCGCTGGAGTCATCGCACGCAGTCGCGCACGCGCAGCGGCTCGGCCGCGAACTCGGACCGGCGTCGGTGATCCTGGTCAATCTCTCGGGGCGTGGCGACAAGGACGTCCACACGATGGAGAAGCATGTCGAGACTCGCTGACACATTTGCCGCGCTCCGCGCGGAAGGACGCCCGGGCCTCGTCACCTACACGACGGCTGGCGACCCTGATCTGTCGCGCTCGGCCGACATCCTGAAAGCGCTCGCGCGCGCCGGCGCCGACGTCCTCGAGGTCGGCGTGCCGTTTTCCGACCCGCTCGCGGACGGTCCGGTCATCCAGCGCGCCATCGAGCGGGCGCTTGCCGCGGGAGGCAGCCTGCGCAAGTCGCTCGATCTCATCGAGGTTGTGCGCCGGGATATCCAGACGCCGATCGTGATCTTCAGTTACGCCAATCCGATCGTGCGCATGGGGCTCGAGGCGTTTGCCGCGCGCGCGGCGGCAGTGGGCGTGAACGGCGTCCTCGCGCTCGACCTGCCGATCGAGGAAGCCGACGAGTTCAGGGGCGTCCTGTCAGGCGCGGGACTCGATACGATCTTTCTTCTCAGCCCCACGACCACGCCGGAGCGCATCCGGAAAGCCGCGGAACTGGGGCAGGGGTTTCTCTACGCCATCTCGCGCCTCGGTGTCACCGGAGCGAGAGACAGCGTCGCGAGCGGCGCCGAGGCGATGGTGCGGCGCATCAGGGCCATCACGGACCGTCCGCTCGCACTCGGTTTCGGCATCTCGCGGCCCGAGCACGTGGCGGAGGTCGGGGCGTATGCCGACGCGGCAGTGGTCGGCAGTGCACTGGTGGCGCTGATCGCTGAGGCGAGCGGGTCGCCTCAGCTCATCCCACGCGTTGAGGAATACGTGAGGTCGCTCCGGGCGGCCTGCGTTCCGTCCAGGGCGAACTCATGACGCTCGACGACCTGCGGAAGGACATCGACCGGGTGGACGAGGTGCTCGTCCGCTTGTTGAACGAGCGGGCGCGCTGCGTCTGCGAGATTGGCCGCCTGAAGAAGGAAACCGGGATGGAGGTCTACCAGCCCGATCGCGAGAAGCAGGTGCTGCAGCACGTGCGTGCGATCGCCTCCGAGGGGCCGCTCGGTCCCGACGCGGTCGCACGGCTGTTCGAGCGGATCATCGACGAGGCGCGCCGGCTGGAACGGCGCGTGGTACACGGCGAAACGGACGAGAGCGGCAACGTGCCGGCACAGAAGGAATAGGGAGCAGCACGTCATGGTAGTCGTCATGCAGGAGGGGGCGACCGATGCCCAGGTCGAACAGGTGGTGAAGCGCCTGGTCGAAATGGGGATGGACGTCCACAAATCCACCGGTGTCACCAGGACCGTCCTCGGCGCGGTCGGGCAGGGACGCCCGGATGCCGCGCTCATCGAGATGATGGACGGCGTTCACGAGGTGGTCCGGATTTCGTCGCCCTACAAGCTGGCGAGTCGCACGTTCAAGGCGGAACCGACCGTGGTCTCGGTCGGCGACATCCGCATCGGCGGCGACGAAGTGATCGTCATGGCCGGTCCCTGCTCGGCGGAGAGCGAGCAGCAGGTGATGGCCGCCGCCGTGGCTGTCCGTCGTGCCGGCGCGAAAGTGCTGCGGGGCGGAGCGTTCAAGCCGCGCAGTTCGCCGTATTCGTTCCAGGGGCTCGGTGAGGAAGGTCTGCGGATCCTTCGGGACGCGTCGAAGGCCGAGAACATGGCGCTGGTCTCCGAGGTGATGGACATCAGCCAGATCGATCTCATCGAACGCTACTGCGACATCTTCCAGGTTGGCGCGCGCAACATGCAGAACTTCACCCTGCTGCGCGAACTCGGCCATCGTCGCAAGCCGGTGCTCCTCAAGCGGGGCATCTCAGCCACCATCGAGGAGTGGCTGCTGTCGGCCGAATACATCCTGAGCGGCGGCAACACCGACGTCATCCTCTGCGAACGGGGCATTCGCACGTTCGAAACGGCCACGCGCAACACGTTCGATGTCTCGGCGATTGCGATGGTCAAGAAGTTGAGTCACCTTCCGGTGATCGCCGACCCGAGCCACGGCGCTGGCCGGCGGGACATGGTGGCTCCGCTTGCGCGGGCCGCCGTGGCCGCGGGGGCCGACGGCCTGGTGGTCGAGGTGCATCACGATCCAGACCATGCTCTCAGCGATGGCGCGCAATCGATGTTCCCGGCGCAATTCGATCGCCTGATGGCCGAACTCCGGATCATCGCGCCTGCAATCGGCCGGAGTATCTGCCTCGAGGCCGCGCCGCGCCGCGGGTGGGGAAAGTAGGCCCGGCGACGAGCCGGCCGTCTTCAACATGGAAATTCCTCTCGTCCAGGTACGCGGTTCCGAGCGGCCGTCGCCGGTCTTCTCGCGCATCGGCGTCGTCGGCCTCGGGCTGATCGGCGGCTCGATCGCGCTGGCGGCACGCGAACTCTGGCCGTCTGCGCTCGTCATCGGCGTCGACAACAAGGACGTGCTGGAAACGGCGATGAGGCGTCACGCCATCGATGTGGCTGCCGACGATCTCGTCGTCCTCGCCGAGGCAGACCTCATCATCCTCGCGGCTCCAGTCCGGCAGAACCTGGCGCTGCTGGGCGGCATCGCGGAGCATGTCCGGGGCGAGGCGGTCGTCACCGACACCGGCAGCACGAAGCGCGACACCGTGGACGCAGCGCAGGGTCTGCCGGCGCGCCTGGCGTTTGTGGGTGGCCACCCGCTCGGCGGCGCGGCGGTAGGCGGACTCGAGCACGCACGCCCGGATCTGTTCCGGAGCCGACCGTGGATCTTCACGCCGGGGCCGGGCTCGTCGGCAGCGGCTGTCGAGAAGCTCATGGCCTTCGTGGCGGCCCTTGGGTCGGTGCCGTCGACCATGACGGCTGACGAACACGATCGCCTGCTGGCGTTCCTCAGCCATCTTCCGCAGCTGACCGCCAGCGCACTCATGGAAGTCGTCGGGGAAGCCATCGGCGCCGACGGGCTTGCACTGGCCGGCCGCGGCCTCGTCGATACGACACGCCTCGCGTCGAGTCCAGCTGACATCTGGCGGGACATCGCAGCCAGTAATGCGGACCAGATCGGTCCGGCTCTCGACGCGCTGATTGCGGTGCTGCAGTCGCTTCGCGATGACCTGCATGGGGGGGCGCGCATCGCCGACGTCTTCGCGAATGCGGCGCGCTGGCGCGGACAGCTCACCGAGCGCTCGACGCTATAATCGACCGATGAACAAGGTGCTCGCGGGCGCCGACGAGGCGGTGGCGCTCATACCCGACGGGGCGTCGATCCTCATGGGCGGTTTCGGAGTCGCCGGGATTCCCGAGAACCTGATCCAGGCACTTCACGCGCGCGGCACCAAAAACCTCACCATCATCAGCAACAACGCCGGCACCGACGACTTCGGCATCGGCACGCTGTTGCGCGCGCGTCAGGTGAAGAAGATGATCGCCACCTACGTCGGCGAGAACAAGGAGTTCGCGCGGCAGTTCCTCGCCGGCGAACTCGAGCTCGATCTCGTGCCGCAGGGAACGTTTGCCGAGCGCATCCGCGCCGGCGGAGCAGGGATCGGCGGCTTCTTCACACCCACCGGATACGGCACGCTCGCGGCCGAGGGCAAGGAGACCCGTGTCATCGATGGACGGCCGTACGTGCTCGAGCCACCGCTGACGGCCGACTTTGCCTTCGTGCGCGCCTGGAAGGGCGACCGGACCGGCAACCTCGCGTATCGCCGCACGGCCCGCAACTTCAATCCGGTGATGGCGACCGCCGGCCGCGTGACCATCGCCGAGGTCGAGCAGCTCGTCGAGCCAGGCGCGATCGACCCCGATCACGTGATCACGCCGGGCATCTACGTCAAACACGTGCTGGCCGGTGCCAGGTACGCACGGCTCATCGAGAAAAGGACGGTGCGTTCATGACCGCCGCCGACGTTCGTACCCGCGTGGTTCGCCGGATTGCACGCGAGTTGAAGGATGGCGACTACGTGAACCTCGGCATCGGCATGCCGACGCTCGTCGCCAACCACGTTCCGCCAGGCGTCGACATCACCCTCCATTCCGAGAACGGCATGCTCGGCGTTGGTCCCTATCCCCTGGAGTCGGACGTGGACCCCGACCTGATCAACGCGGGGAAGGAAACGGTCAGCGAGCTGCCTGGTTGTTCCTACTTCAGCAGCGCCGATTCGTTTGCCATGGTGCGGGGCGGTCACATCGACCTGACCGTGCTCGGAGCGCTGCAGGTGGACCGCGAAGGCAACCTCGCCAACTGGATGATTCCCGGCAAGATGATCAAGGGGATGGGCGGCGCGATGGATCTCGTCGCGGGAGCCAGGCGCGTCATCATCGCCATGGAGCACACAACGAAGGACGGCGGCCACAAGATTCTCGATCGCTGCACGCTGCCGTTCACGGGCCTGAAAGTCGTCAACATGATCGTCACCGAGCTCGCGGTCATCGAGGTGACGCCCGACGGGCTGGTGCTGCGCGAGATCGCCGCGGACACGACTGTGGAACACGTGAAGGCGGCCACCGGCACGACGCTCATCGTTCCCGACAAGGTAGGAACATTTGAATAAGGACTTCGAGGTCGTCATTCTCAGCGCGTGTCGCACGCCGATCGGCTCGTTTGGCGGCTCGCTGAAGGATGTGCCGGCCGCCGATCTTGGCGCTGTCGTCATTCGTGAGGCGATCGCCCGGGCAGGCGTTGCGAACGAGGACGTGGGCGACGTCGTGCTCGGCTGCGTCCTGCAGGGCGGCGCCGGCATGAACGTGGCGCGGCAGGCGGCCCTCAAGGCCGGACTTCCCAACGAGGTTCCTGGCGAAACGGTCAACCGCGTCTGCGGCTCGGGCCTGCAGGCGGTCGTCCACGCCGTCGAAGCCATCCGCGTCGGGTACGTGGACACGATGGTGGCCGGCGGAACCGAATCGATGTCCACCGCGCCCTATCTGCTGAAGGGAGCGCGCTGGGGCTACCGCATGGGCAATGCTGAAGCGGTGGACTCCATGATCAGCGACGGCCTGACCTGCGCGATCAACGCCTGCCACATGGGGATGACGGCCGAGGAAGTGGCCAGCCGGTTCAACGTCTCGCGGGAAGACCAGGACAGCTTCGCGGCAGAGAGTCAGCGCCGCGCCGCCGCGGCCATCCAGGCCGGTGCATTTCGCGACGAAATCGTTCCCGTTCCGATTCCGCAGAAGAAGGGCGACCCGATCATCTTCTCGGCCGATGAATATCCACGGGCGGGGAGCACCGTGGAGAAGCTGGCCGGGTTGAAGCCGGCGTTCAGGAAGGACGGCACCGTCACAGCCGGGAACGCGTCGGGGATCAATGACGGCGCGGCCGCGCTCGTTGTCGCGACCGGCGACAAGGCACGCAAGCTGGGGGCGCGACCTCTTGCCCGCATCCTGGCGTACGTGTCGACTGGCGTCGACCCGAAGATCATGGGCATCGGCCCGATTCCTGCGGTTCGCAAGGTGCTCGACCGCGCCGGCCTGCAACTCGGGGACATCGATCTGTTCGAGCTGAACGAAGCCTTCGCGGCGCAGTCGGTGGCCGTCGTGCGGGAGCTGCAGATCAATCCCGCAAAGGTCAACGTCAACGGCGGCGCCATCGCGCTGGGACATCCGATTGGCGCAAGCGGCGCGCGGGTGCTCACGACTCTCGTCTACGCCCTGCGCGCGCGGAAGCTTCGCTACGGCGTGGCGTCGCTCTGCATCGGCGGCGGCATGGGTATCGCGATGGCGGTTGAAGCGCTGTGATCACCATCGTCCAGCGTGTGCTGGACGACGTGAGCGCTCACGCGGACGAGGAGGCGCCGCGCGAGTGTTGTGGTGTCCTCATCGGCCGGCCGGATGTCATCCTCGAATCTGCCCGCGCATTGAACCTGGCTGACGGCACGACCCGTTTCCTTCTCGACCCCCGGGATCACATCCGGGCGATGCGCGAGTCTCGCGCGCGCCAGATGGATGTCGTCGGGTTCTACCACTCGCATCCGCGATCGCCCGCCTATCCGTCCCGGACCGATGTGGCCGAGTCCGGCTATGCCGGGGCGTTGCACCTGATTGCAGGCGAGGGCGACAGCGGGCGCGAGATGCGGCTATTTGTCATCGACGGCGCAAGCGTCGAGGAGTGTCAGTTCCAGATCGTGAGCGGCTCAGTCTGAGGTAGCCGTGCGTTAGAAATCGTTCGGTCCACTGCCAAGACCAGGCTGAACCTGAAGCGTCGTGGTCCCTGAGCCGACGACGCGCTGCTTCGCCTTCAAATGGAGGTAAATCTTGTAGGTGCCCGGGCGGCGGAACTCGTGCTGGACCGTGTAGCGCCGCTTGATCTGGCTCTTGCCGGCTTCGTACGGCTCGCAGTCGGTGGTCGACTCCGAACTCGTCTCGTCGCCCCATTCCCATTCGATGGCGGGGCAGTAGTACTCCGCGAAATCGTCGGCGCCGCCGGTCAGCTCCGCCGTGATGGTCACGCGCGCCGGCGCGATGACGACCTGCGGCTGAGCCCGCAGCCGAATCTTCGGCCGCCTGGCTTCCTCTTCCTTCGACGACTGTGCGGCTGCGACGGTGCTCAGCGCGACCGCGAAGGTCGCAGCGGTCATCATCGTCCGGTGAAGGGTGAACATGCCGTTCCTCGAGTGGAAAACGTAGACTCCGCAGGCATTGTAACGGCGCTGGCGCGAGCGCGGCAACCGCGTTCCGGGGATAATACCGAGCATGTCCGGTCCTTCGCTGACGTCTTCCATCACCTGCCAGTTCGGCACCGCGCAGTCGGCGGACGTTGATCTGCTGGTCGTGCCCTGGTTCGAGGGAGAAGACGCATCTGCATTCGACGGGCTCGACCGTGCGGCATCGGGTGAAATCTCGCGCGCATGGGGCGCCGGTGAATTCGCGGGACGGCCCTACGAGCTGTTCGTGACCCCTCTCGTCGATCGCGCGTGGAAACCCCGAAGGGTCGCGCTCATCGGTGCTGGACAGGAGGCCGCTTTCGGTCCGGGTCTCGCGCGCCGGCTCGCCACTGCAGCCGCCCAGGCCGGACGTACCCGCCGCGTTGGCCGCCTCGGCATCGTCATACGTCCAGGGCAGGCGGCTCCCTCAGGCGACGTCGACGTTGCCGCGCTTGTGCAGTCGATTGCCGAAGGTCTGACGCTCGGAGAGTTCACCGGCGCGACGTACCAGACATCGGCTGCGCAAAAGGCAGGCGACCCACCGGCCTTCGTCATCGTCGTCCCTCCATTCACCGACACGTCTCCCGAGAGTCCGGCGCGTCTCGAAGGAGCCGCCGCGAGGGGACGCGTACTCGGCGAATCGAGCAATCTCGCACGCGGGCTGGCGAACGAGCCGGCGAACACGCTCACGCCGCGCGAGTTCTCAGACCGCGCCTCCCGGATCGCACTGGACGGCGGCGCGTCGGTCGAGGTGCTCGATGAAAAGCAGATCGAGGCGCTGGGCATGGGCATGCTGCTCGGAGTCGCCCGCGGCAGCAGCGAACCACCGCGGCTGATGGTCTTCCGGCACGATCCGCCTGGCGTGTCGTCAGGGCCGGTACTGGCGCTGGTCGGCAAGGGCATCACGTTTGACAGCGGTGGCATCTCGATCAAGCCTGCGGAAGGCATGGAGAAGATGAAGGGCGACATGGCCGGCGGCGCCGCTGTCGCGTGCGCGATGAGGGCCATCGCCCGATTGAACGCACCTGTCCGCGTGATCGGCGTTGTTCCCGCCACCGAGAACATGCCAGGCGGACGCGCCCTGAAGCCGGGCGACATCCTTCACAGTGCGGAGGGCAAGACTGTCGAGGTGATCAACACGGATGCTGAGGGGCGTCTCGTGCTGGGCGATGCGCTCTGGTATGCACGGCAGCAGGGCGCGACGCACCTGGTCGATGTCGCGACACTGACAGGAGGCGTCGTGGTGGCCCTCGGCAAGACCACGAGCGCCGTGTTTGGAACGCCGGACTGGTGGGTGGACCACGTTCGGCGCACCGGCGACCGCGCGGGCGATCGCATGTGGCGGATGCCGCTCTTCGAGGACTATCGTGATCAGTTGAAGAGCGAGATCGCCGACATGATGAACAGCGGCGGCCGGCCGGCGAGCCCGATTACGGCCGCGACTTTCCTGAAGGAATTCACGGGCGGCCTGCCGTGGGCTCACATCGATATTGCGGGCACCGCGTGGGCAGACGAGGCGAAGCCCTACATGCCCAAGGGACCCACGGGCGTAGCCGTCCGCACGCTGATTGAACTGGCCCTTTCTTCAGACACGTGGAAACGATGATCTTTGCCCTTCAACAGCAGGCGCCAGCCAACGGACTCATCGTCAAAATCATCCAGCCTCCGAGCGAGGTCGAGGGGTTGGCCGATGTGCTGGTGGGTTCGCTCGGCCTGACCGGCCTGCTGGTCCTCAGCGCGGTCGTGCTCGCGATCGTGTTCGCGGGCGGCCTGTATCTGTTCCGCCTGAAGTTCGGTGATCCGTTTCCGTCAGCCTCGCAGCAGCGGCCCGGTGAGGACCACCAGGGCGGCATCACCCGCTAGGCTCGACGTCAGTTCTGCTGCTGCGTGCTGGCAGGCGCGCTTTTCAGCGAGGTCTGGTAGTCCTTGATGCCATCGAACAGCGCCTGCGCGATCCGCTGCCGGTAGCTGGAACTCTTCAGCAGCTTCGCTTCCTGGGGATTGGTCAGGAACGAAATCTCCGCAAGCACGCTCGGCATCGATGCGCCAATGAGCACCACGAACGGCGCCTGCTTCACGCCGAGGTCCTTCACTGTCTTGTTCGTGTTGCGCAGGGATTCGAGCATCTCCCGCTGCACGTAGGTCGCGAAATCGCGCGACTCGTCGCGCTTGCTGTTCAGCGCGATCGCTTTCACCACGTCCTGCAGCACTCCCATCGTCTGGTCCGACGTCGCGTTCTCGCGGGCGGCAACCGCCGCGGCATTCTGGTTCGAGGCAAAGTTCAGGAAGTAGGTCTCGATGCCTCGTGCGGCTGGAACGGCGCTGGCGTTCGCGTGAATGGACAGGAAGAGATCGGCCCCCTCGCGGTTGGCGATCGCGGTGCGTTCCTGGAGAGGAACGAACTGGTTATCCCGCCGGGTCAGCACCACCTCGACACCAGGCGCCTTGGTGAGCAGCTTCTCGAGCCGCAGCGCCACGTCAAGGACCAGTTCCGCCTCGGTCGTGTCTTCGCCCTTCGCGCCCGGATCGTGGCCGCCGTGGCCGGGGTCGATCACGATACGCGAGACGCCGAGGCCGAGTTGCCTGGCGATGGACAGGCCACCGGCCACATTGGGCGACGGCTCTCCTGACGGAACTGGCGTTGCGGTCGCCGGTGGGAGCGTTTTTGGCAGTCCGGCTGTTACCGCGGGTGCCGGAGCGACGGGAACAATCCGCGTCTCCGGCAGACGAACGGTCGTGCCCGCCGGCATCGCGAACACCCAGCGGACCCGGCGCGACTGCAGCACGGGGACCACAGCCGGCTTCGCCAG
>Ga0308174_10001614_pt1 | contig 10634 bp, 10 predicted proteins | sample PhyPR2_FD_203894 | JGI IMG/M metagenome (GOLD analysis project Ga0308174, IMG submission 203894) | Soil microbial communities from UC Gill Tract Community Farm, Albany, California, United States - DLSLS.P.R2 | ecosystem: Environmental > Terrestrial > Soil > Agricultural land | place: USA... | reverse complement strand
CGCTACGGCAAGCGCCATCAGGAATGCACCCGTTGCGGTCCAGTTCATCCCTTTTAGCCTATCCCAAACCACGCAAAAGGCTGCTATTCTGGTAGTTCTGGCGGCACTCCGCCGCGCAATCCTAGAACACGGAACCTGAACAGCACTTGAAGATCGGATTTGTAAGTCTCGGCTGCCCAAAAAACCTGGTGGATACGGAGGTCATGATGGGGCAGCTCGTTGCGGACGGCCATCAACTCACGCCTCAACCCGCGGATGCCGATGTCATCGTGGTCAATACCTGCAGCTTTATTGATCCGGCCAAGCAGGAATCGGTGGACACGATTCTGGAAATGGCCGAATACAAAAAGACGGGCAAGGCACAGCGGCTCGTCGTGGCCGGTTGTCTGGTAGAGCGTTACCGGACCGACATCCAGAACAACATCCCCGAAGTCGATGCAGTCCTCGGGACAAACGAGCTCGACAAAATCACTGCGCTCTGTGAAGGGCTGGCCCCGAAAGAGATCCCCTCCGAGCCTTATCTTTACCACGACCTGACCGCGCGAGTATTTACTACGCCTCGCCATTCGGCGTACATCAAGATCGCCGAAGGATGCGACCATCCCTGTTCCTTCTGCATCATTCCGCAATTTCGTGGACAGTTTCGTAGCCGCCGTTTTGAGAGCGTCGTCAATGAGGCTCAACGGATGCTCGCCATGGGCGTGCGCGAGATCAACTTAATCGGGCAGGACACTACCTGCTACGGCGAGGATTTGGGTTTGAAGGACGGCTTGGCGCAGTTGATGGGACGCCTGGCCGAAATCCCGACGGAACTGCCCAAATGGATTCGCGTGTTGTACGCTTATCCGAACAAAGTCACGCAAAAGCTGCTCGAGACCATTGCCGCGCATGAGTCGCTAGTGAAGTACATTGACATGCCCCTGCAGCACGCGAGCGCATCCACGCTCAAACGCATGAAACGGGGCGCGCACGGTGATATCTTTCTGAAGCTGCTCGACCGTATTCGCGCCACCATCCCCGGCGTTGCCATTCGAACCAGCATGATCGTCGGGTTTCCGGGCGAGACCGACGCGGAGTTCGAAGAGCTTTGCCAGTTTGTGCAGGCCGCGCAGTTTGACCGTCTTGGTGTGTTCTCTTACAGCGACGAAGAAACCAGCACGAGCTTTCATCTCGATGGCAAAGTGGACAAACGGACCATCTACAACCGGAAGCGCCGCCTGCTCGCGGTCCAGCGTCAAATCTCTCTGTCGCGGAACAAGAAGCTGGTCGGCACGGAGCATCCGGTGCTGATCGAAGGGCCCTCAAAAGAGACGGAACTGCTATGGGAAGCTCGTCTGGCAACGCAGGCTCCCGAAATCGATGGCGTCTGTTACATTAACGACTTTGGCGTAGAGGATTGGGGTCAGCCGCGCCCTGGAGAGATCCGGCGTTTCCGCATTACCGAAGCGCATGACTACGATCTGATCGGCGAACTCGTCGACGGCCCGGAGAGCTTGTATCAATCTCCTCGCCAGCCGGCAAATTTATTTCAGATTCTACCTTCGGGAGAAAAGAAGTTCAGCGGTGCAATGCCGGTTCCCGCCGGCCTATAGCGCCCCGATTAACCGGCCTGCCCAGTTAGGTTGATCCCGGGAAACTGGGCCCCGCCTTCAACACGGTTCGGAGCCGAAGGCCACAGCAATCACAGACTCAAGCTGCCCCACGGTAAAGGGCTTCGTCAAACAGAACTGTCGCCGTTGTGCGCCGATAATGTCGGCCACTGCTTTTGCATGGGCCGTGATGTATACCACTGGCACGTCGAGTGCCTCGCGAATGCGCCGGACCGCTTCAATTCCGTTGATCTCGCCACGCAGCCGTACATCCATCAGGACCAGCTCCGGTTTCATCTCGGTGACCTTCCGCACCGCCGCCTCGCCTGTAGTTGCGTATGCGACGACGTTATGGCCCAAACGACGGAGCTTGTTTTTCAAGTCCTCAACGATGAGGATCTCATCCTCAACTATAAAAATTCGAGCCATCCTCGACGAATCCTGATACGAATCCTGCGAGAGGGAATTCAATCGTTACCCTTGTCCCCGCCGCTGTCTCTAGCTCCAGCGTGCCCCGCAATTGTTCCACAAGCACGTTTACCAAGTGCAGTCCCATCGAACGAGTCTCGTCGAACTTCAGACCCGGCGGCATTCCTATGCCATCGTCCTGGACCGTAAGTCTGCCCAAGCCCTCATCGAGCGTTTGCCCTTTCTCGGCATCGATACTGCTCCGCACATACCCTAGCTCCACCTGCACTGTGCCGCGCCGGTCACCGGGGAAGGCATGCTTTAAGGCATTCGTGACAAGCTCGTTCACGATGAGCCCCAAGGGAATTGCCTGCCCGATATCCACCACCAGGTCCTCCGTCGTTACGGTAACTTGAAGGCGCTTCCGGTCCACGCTATAAAAGCTCACCAGGTCTCTAACCAGTTGCTTCAGGTACGAGCCGAACTCAATGCTGGCCAGGTCCTGGGAGCTGTAGAGAGTCTCGTGAAGGGCTGCAATGGCGCGTACACGGTTCTCGGTGTCGGCCAGTACCGCCGCAACCTGCGGGTTTTCTATGCGCGAGGCCTGAATGCTCAGGAGACTCGTGATGACTTGCAGGTTGTTTTTCACCCGGTGATGAATTTCCTGCAGCAGCGCCTGCTTCTCGGCTAAAGACGCCCGCATCTGCTGCTCGGCCTCCCGGCGCTCAGTCTCATCCCGCAAGACCTTTGCAAATCCTCGGAGTTCTCCTGTTTCGTCCCACATCGGTGTGGTCACCCAGCGGCCAAAAAAACGGCTGCCATCCTTCCGGACCATCCAGCGCGCGTCCTCAAACCGGCCGTGCTCCAGTGCCAGTTCCAGGTCTTTCTCGGCATCACCCCTGACCGCGTCTTCCGGTGGATAAAGCGTGCTCATCTGCTGACCCAGAATCTCTTCTTCCTTGTATCCAAACGTGCGCGCTGCTCCCGTATTCCAGCTTGAAATTCGCGACTCGGTGTCCACCTGGAGCAGAGCGTAATCAGTAACGTTTTCGATAAACAGCCGGAGACGTTCTTCGCTTTCCCGAAGCCGCTCCTGCGCCTCTTTCTGTTCGGTCACCTCGCGCATGACTTTTATAATTCCCACAAGCTCGTTTGCGTCGTTCCGTACTGCGGAAAGCAAGCTGCTAGCCCGAAACCTCCGCCATGAGGATACCAACGCTCTTCCAGGAAATTGCCTTTCTCAAATGCCTCCTTAATTTCTCGCCCGGGACTCCTATGACAAGGTTGGCCTTCGCGTAACCCGGACAGAATCGCTGTTTCACGGTTTTCCCGAGCGCGTTATTCCCCACAGTACTGCCCTCGTTCGGAAATTCTATTCTCATACTTTAAGACGCTCCGGGACGAGCATCCAGTACGCTCATTCTGCAAGCCTGTATATCTCCCTGGAGTGGCTGCATTCGATCAAAGCCGTACGACAGCTTCTCCATCACGCATAACCGCTCAATGAGAGTTGAGGCACCGAGCGCAGCATAACCTTCACCTGTTTTATCCTCGAAAAAATCCTGTCCATACTGAGATAAGCCCCTGCTTTCAGATGTGATGGGAGCGTAATCCAACGTGCGTTCGGCTGCTTCCTCCAGTCCAAGTCTCGACAAGTGTACACTTTGTATACGCGATTCGTTGGTCGAATGAATAGCTGGATTCGATCTGGTTGGCAGGTTGTCCCCGACCCCGGCTTTCTTTAAAGGACAGAGCCTCCCCTGTGCCCCTAAGCAATGGAACAGGCTCTCCATTCTAGGTCTGGCGGAATTCGGTGCGCTAGGTTCCAGAAGATCCGCTGTCGGACACGATCGTTTGCGTAGGTGTATTAGGAACTATCTGGATGGACGAATACCGTGTACGGACTGGAATTGGCGGCTTAGACAACATTTTGACCGGCGGTCTCCCCAATGGCCACTTGTTTGTGGTCGAGGGCGAGCCGGGAACCGGAAAAACCACATTAGGGTTGCAGTACCTGATGGAAGGGGCCAGCCGCGAGGAAAAGGTGATGTATGTCACCCTGTCCGAATCTAAACTGGAGCTGGAAGGCGTTGCCCGTTCCCACAAATGGTCGCTCGAAGGTGTTGCACTTTTCGAGTTCACCCCGACTGAGGACAGCCTGCGTCCAGAAGATCAATACTCGGTTTTCCATCCAAGCGAACTGGAATTTCAGGACACCACACAGTCGATTCTCAGTGAGGTCGAACGAATCAATCCCACTCGGATTGTGTTCGATTCTCTGAATGAAATACGCCTGCTCGCTCGAGATTCGCTCCGTTACCGTCGGCAAATTCTGGCGCTGAAGCATTACTTTTCAAATCGCGGATGCACCGTCCTGCTGCTCGACGACAAGACCGCCGAGGGCCATGACATGCAGTTGCATAGCATCGCTCATGGAGTGATTTCCCTCGAGCGGCTTCCTCGTGAATATGGCATCGAACGCCGCCGGCTCCGTATCAGTAAGCTTCGGGGCTCGCCATTTCGCGAAGGCTACCATGACTACCGGATCGCAACGGGAGGAATGGTTGTCTATCCTCGCTTAGTCGCTCATGAACATCGGCCTCCGAACGAACACGGCGTGTGTAAGAGTGGTTTGCCGGCTCTGGACGCTCTTTGGGATGGCGGAATTCCTCATGGCTCCAGTACGTTGTTTCTGGGACCCGCTGGATCCGGCAAATCGTCCATCGCGGTTCAGTACGCGGCCGAAGCAGCAACACGGAATGAATTTGCGGCGGTTTTCACTTTTGACGAAACACGGGAAACGCTCATGGTTCGATCCGCCGGGTTGGGGTTGAATTTGGCCCCACTGATCGAGCAGGGAAAACTCCGCCTCGATCAAATTGATCCGGCTGAGCTAAGCCCCGGTGAATTTGTGGAATCAGTGCGCCGCAGTGTCACTGAGCAACAAGCCAGAGTGGTCGTTATCGACAGCCTGAATGGGTTTCTCAGCTCCATGCCCGGGGACCGTTTTCTCGGCATACAAATGCATGAACTTCTCACATACCTGAACCAGCAGGGAGTAGTCACTATTCTCGTCATGGCCCAAGCGGGCTTACTTGGGGCGACTATGACATCGCCCATCGATCTCAGCTATCTGGCGGACAATGTTTTGTTGACGCGCTACTTTGAATCTCTCGGGCGGGTTCGAAAGGCGCTCTCCGTCGTAAAGAAACGGAGTGGCAAGCACGAAGAGACAATTCGGGAACTGCGTTTTGTGGACGGCAAAATTCAAGTGGGCGAACCGCTGGCCGATTTTCAAGGAGTGATGACGGGCGTTCCCAAGTTTCTGGGATCCGAGGAATCGCTTTTCCAGAAAGCCGATTGACCAATGGGCTCCGAGCGCATTCTGATCCATGCTCCTTTCGGACGCGATGGAGCGCTGCTGAGTGAAATCCTCAGGCGGGAACAGTTCGTCGTCGAATTATGCCCCTGCTTCGAAAACCTCTGCAATTCGATTCCCGAAGGAGCCGGAGCCATCCTGATCGGTGATGAAGCACTCGGCCTGTCTCGGGTCTTGCGTCTGAGCGAAGAACTCGCAAACCAGCCCGCCTGGTCTGACCTGAATCTACTGGTCATGACTAATGGAGGCCGCGCCGACGTCGGCAGCCAGCATCGCTTGCACACACTGGAGCCGCTGCGTGGGCCCATGACACTGCTGGAACGGCCTCTGCGAATCGCCACCCTTCTCAGCGCGGTTCACTCTGCCTTGCGTTCGCGCCGGCGGCAATATCAGCTTCGGGATCTGCTGCAGCGGGAAACCGAAAACGCCGCTTCTCTGCGAGCCGCAAATGAAGCCCTCCGGCAGTCGAACGCGAGCTTGGCGGAGTTCGCCTATGTCGCCAGCCATGATTTGCAGGAGCCCTTGCGCAGTGTCACTGCCTACACACAACTGCTCAGCCGGCGGTATAAGGGACAACTGGATCAGACTGCCGATGAATACATTCAGTTCGCCACCGACGGAGCTCTCCGCATGATGGCCCTGATCGAGGACCTCCTGCAGTATGCGCAGGTGACAAGCCGCGCGTCCCCATCTGAGCTAAAGGCCGATACCAATGCGGCACTCGCGGTTGCTCAGGAAAACTTGGGAGCTTTGATCAAGGAAACAGCAGCCAATATCGAATCGGATTCGCTACCCTCGATCGCGGTTGATTTCACTCAACTCGTGCAGCTGTTCCAGAACTTGATCGGCAACGCCATCAAGTATCGGAGTGAAGGAACTCCCCCTCATATCCGTATCGCGGCCGTGCGCCAGGGGCCGGATTGGCGCTTCAGTGTTTCCGATAACGGCATTGGATTTGCTCAGGAATACGCCGAACACGTCTTCGGGGTCTTCAAACGTCTCAACCGTAATGCCGTGCCGGGTACCGGAATCGGCTTGGCACTTTGCAAGCGGATCGTCGAAAATCACGGAGGCCGCATCTGGGCCGAGTCGCAGCCGGGAATGGGTTCTACCTTTTACTTCCTGCTTCCTGGCCGGGTCCAGGGTCGGGCGTAGTCCCCGGCTGCTCGCCGATTACCCGCATCGGCATGCTGCAAAGGGGCAATTAGACTGGAAAGGATGATCCTTCGTCCTATCTCCACAATCCTGACCTGCATCTGCCTCGTTTCTGCCGTTGGCTCCCGGACCTACGGCGAACCGCCCGCCAACACCTTGTCGGTCTTCGGTCATCAGTGGAGCGTGTATAACGCAGCCGACTGGAAAGTGGCTGACGATAACGGCACGCCCATATTAGAACTGAACACACCGCGCGAGCCGCTGCCGGGTCCACGTCGTCCTTTTCAGTTCGCTCTTGCCCAAACTCCGGACTTCTCCCGCGTTACCGTGGAGGCGGATATGCGGCCCCGCCGCCGTTCCCTGATCATTGTTTTTGCCTACCGCGATCCGGCCCACTTCGACTACGCCCACCTCTCCACCGACACAGGACTGAAGCAGCCGGTGCATAACGGCGTCTTCCACGTATTCGGAGGCGAGCGTGTGCGGATCAGTTCGCAGGAAGGGCCCGCTGCGTTCCCGGCCAAGGATCACTGGTACCACGTGGTTCTGAACTACGATGGCGCAAAAGGGGAGGTTCGCGTCACGGTGGACGGCAAAGCCGTTCCGGCGCTGCACGCTGTAGATCTCAGCCTGCATTCCGGTAAAGTGGGGCTGGGCTCGTTCGATGAAGTAGGCGACTTCAAAAACGTGAAGGTCACTGGCCAAAGTAGCGGAAGCTGACACATTTCCTCGATGCAGAAGGCAGTGTCCCATTGCACTCACATGAGCGGCGAAGCAGGAATCCCGAGAATCCCCGAAGGTTCTACAGCATTACCCTGAAACGGGTGCAGGACGATGCACACCGGCTACGTTCCTGGCCGGAGTTCACTCTGGACACCCATCTCCAGCAAGACCGGCGGCCCAAGCCATTCCGCCCTCCAGCATTTTCAAATGTAGGGGCTCGCTGTATGTGCTGGCGGAGTGACCCAGCGCGGAATAAAACACGCGACCCCTTCCGACACAATGCTTCCAAATGACCGGATGGTCGGTGCCCATACGGATGTCCTTCCAGAACATCTTGGGACGGTAAGTCCGCTCGTCTACAGTGGCGAGCACCTTTGCCCCTCCACTCCTGGGACTCTTCTCAAACGAATACCACTCGTCGATGCGGCTCCACTCTGCGGGAAGCCCTCTCATCGTTACATCGTTCGAGTCCTCAATATGGATCACGGCTCTTTGAAACTGCGGGCGGAGCGGATGTCCTTTAAACTGCGCTCCTATTAACGTCTCAACGTACCAGCGCCATTCGTATCTGGGGTCGCCGCCAGCGCCGTGGATGCCGACGAAACCTCCTCCGTTTTCGATGTAGCTTCGGAATGCTTGCTTCTGATCGGGTGTGAGCACGTCGCCGCTCGTGTTATTCCAAACCGCTGCTTGAAAGCGGCTGAGGTCGGTGCGGTTGAACACTGCGCCGTTTTCCGTGAAGAATGCGGACCAGCCCTGGTTCTTAGCTATTGCCGCCAGTGCCTCATTGGCGGCGCGAACGGCATCATCCTCCCGGAAGCCGTTTGTCTTGGAAAAGACGAGGATGGCAGGCTGGTTTAACTGCGTGGGCAACCGCGGCGGTACCGTTTCGTACACATGGCGCCCGTAATACACCCTGTGAAGCGAGATCGCGGCGTAGATACCGGCAACGATGACGACACCAGCGGTTCCTATAAGCGACCATTTGGCGATTTGCTTGACCACAACACTCTTCTCCAAATATTTTTGTACACCGTACGATTTGTGTGTACACTGTATCAGGAGACTGTGAATTTGTCAAAAGCAACGTCCCGCCGCTCGAAACGACAAGCAACTCAGGCCTCCTCTACCTGGGACACAGTGGTTCAGCAGGAAACTCGAAATGATCTGACCCGGGAACGCATCGTCGCCGCCGGAATAGCATTGGCGGACCAGGACGGCCTGGCGGCGGTGTCGGTTCGGAGAATTGCCGCGCAACTTGGTTCGAGTCCCATGGCGCTGTATCATTACGTTCCCAGCAAGCGCGATCTTCTGAACCTGATACTCGATGCCTTGGATGCGGAGCGGGAATGGCCTTCAACGAGTTTCACAAACTGGCGGAGCACGTTGAGCCATTTTGCGAGGGAAAGCCGGCGTTGCCTGAAACGGCATCCCTGGGCAAGCGCACTCCGGGCGGCCGATCCGGAGTACGGTCCGAACTGTATCCGCACTCTAGAATCCATACTCACGACCCTTTCCCGATTCGGCCTGGACATGAGGACCGCAAGCCGGGCGTTGGGCGTCTTGTTTGTATTTGTGAATGGCTTCGTTGCTGCGGAAACGGCCGGCGACGCCACACGCCCTTCGAAACGTCAACGGCGGCCAACTCATCAGCCCAGGTTCTCGAGTGCAATTCTGGCGACCGGCAAGTTCCCGAATGTCGCCCGCTTCGTCGACATGGGAACTGAACTACCCGATGATGACGGCTTCGAACGTGCCCTGAAATGGATACTGGACGGCATCGAAGCCGATCTTGAATCTCACGTGCGGACCCCCGCCGCAAAACGAAGGAAAAGCGCCTGATGTTGAACACTCAACAGGCGCACAAATTCAATTCGAACCCGAAGCGACAAACGCAGAGCATGACCACCCATTCCTCCCGCAGATCTTTTTTGAAAACGGCAGCCGTTGTTGGATCAGCAGTTCCATCCGCGCTCAAGCCTCGCGCCATGAATGCAGAGCCTATGAAGATACCCATTGGTCTTGAACTGTACACAGTCGGGAAGGAGATGGATGCCGATCCGTTCGGCACGCTCAAGCGGGTGGCAGCCGTGGGTTACAAGACCGTCGAGTTGTCTCCCCTGAGCAAGGTGCCGTTGCGAGATTTGAAGACAGCCTTGGGCGACGTCGGACTGAAGAACCCGGCAGGGCACTACATGCTGCCCGACCTTATGACGAAGCTCCAGCAGAACATCGACGCTGCGAAACAACTCGGGCAAGAGTACATGGTCATAACAGTGCCTTGGGTAGCTGATCCTTCGCGCCTTAAGCCTGATGCGGCCGGTGGGCAGATCGCAGCCTTTCTTGCCGTCCTCAATGGGCTGACTCTCGACGATTGGAAGTGGAATGCCGAGCAGTTCAATAAAATAGGCGAGCAGGTTAAGAACGCCGGACTCCAGTTGGGCTATCACAACCACAACTTTGAATTCAAATCCTATGGTTCGACGACCGGCTACGACGAGTTCATTCGCCTCACTGACCCTAACCTGGTGAAGTTGGAATTGGATTGCGGATGGATGACGGTGGCGGGTCATGACCCGATCGCTTACCTGACGAAGTATCCGGATCGGTATCGCTTGCTGCACATCAAGGACTTCCATAAGGGTTTCACGCCCACAACGACGTTGGGAGCGCACGGCCCCAAGGCCCCCGTTCCAACTGAACTCGGAAGGGGCGCAATCGACTATCGAAAGATTCTTAGCGCAGCGAGCAAAGGGCAGATCCGTGCCATGTTCGTGGAGCAGGAGCCTCCGTTTACCGAGATGCCCGCGCTCGAAGCGATTAAAGTGGACTACGAATATCTCAAAAATCTGCAGGCGTGAACCGAGGAGACGGACCAGTATGTTGTCTAACTATCTCCGGGCCGGTGTCGTGTTGGTAATTGCCGCGTCGCTCAGCGCCCGGCAAGCCAACCAGGTGGCCGGCGCGGAAAAGGAAAGAACTGCTCAGCAGCAGAAGAAGGATCCAACGCAAAAAGAGAAGACCGAAAACGCGCTTGCCGCGTTAAGGGGTGAACCGCGCCTCGACCAGGCGGCAGTCGAGCGGGGGCGAAAGGTCTTCGTTCCAACCTGCGGTTTCTGTCACGGCAACGATGCCCACGGCAAGAGCGGCCCCGATCTGGTACGCTCGACGCTGGTATTGCACGACAACAAGGGCGACACGATCGGTCCGGTAATCCACAATGGCCGACCTGAGCGAGGGATGCCGGCCTTCCCCTCAATTTCAGCCGAGCAAATTACTGACATCTCTACCTTCCTGCACTCGCGTGCGGCAGACGTCTCGAATCGCTTTGCGTATAAAATCGGCGAGATCATCACCGCGATCCTCGGAAAGGTGCGGCG
>Ga0308174_10001613_pt1 | contig 10639 bp, 9 predicted proteins | sample PhyPR2_FD_203894 | JGI IMG/M metagenome (GOLD analysis project Ga0308174, IMG submission 203894) | Soil microbial communities from UC Gill Tract Community Farm, Albany, California, United States - DLSLS.P.R2 | ecosystem: Environmental > Terrestrial > Soil > Agricultural land | place: USA... | reverse complement strand
GCGTGCTGGTCCGAGCCGAGGGACAACCGCACGCCGGCGTCGGCCAGCGCCCGGGCCGGGCCGATGCCATCGGCCAGGTCGCGCTCGGTGGTGGGGCAGAAGCACGCGGTGGCCCGGTGCCCGCCGAGGAGGGCGATGTCGTCGTCGGTGAGGTGGGTGGCGTGGACCGCGGTGAACCGTTCGGTGAGGAGCCCGGCCTCGGCGAGCAGGTGGGTCGGCGTGGCGCCGTAGAACATCTGGGTGGCGAGGTTCTCGCCGGGCTGCTCGCTGACGTGGGTGTGGACGGTGCGCCCGCGGGTCACCTCGGCGAGCGGCTTGAGCTGGTCGCGGGGTATGGCGCGCACGGAGTGCACGGCCGCGCCGACCCGCGTCGTGGCGTCGGGCTCGAGGGCGGCCACGCGCGCGGCCCAGGCATCGACGTCCCCGTCGGAGAAGCGCTCCTGCACGTCGTCCAGGGGCAGGTGCCCGTCACCGGTCAGGCCTCCGGCGAGGTAGCACGTGTCGAGCAGGGTGAGCCGGACCCCAGCCTCCTTGGCGGCCTCGACGAGGGCGTGCCCCATGGCGTTGGGGTCGGCGTAGCGGCGGCCCCCGGCCTCGTGGTGCAGGTAGTGGAACTCGCCGACGACCGTGATCCCGGCGAGCGCCATCTCGGCGAAGACCGCCCGGGCCAGCGCGTGGTAGGTGTCCGGCGTGAGGTGCCGCGTCACGGCGTACATCTGGTCGCGCCAGGTCCAGAAGTTGCCCCCGTCGCCGTGGGTACGCCCCCGCAGGGCCCGGTGGAAGGCGTGGCTGTGCGCGTTCGCGAGGCCGGGCAGAACGACGCCGTGCAACCGTTCGTCGCCGGGCTCGGGGCGGCCCCTGCGACGCACGCCGGCGAAGCGGCCGTCGACGACCTCGAAGCGCACCTCGGTGGCCAGACCGGTGGGCAGCCACGCGTGCTCGGCCCAGTACGCGGTCACGCGCGACCACCGGCCGCTGGGCCCTGCTCACCCGTGAGGTCCTCGAGCACCGCGGCGAGGGCGGCGACGCCCTCGAGGCAGTCGGAGAGCTCGGCGTGCTCCCGGGGCGAGTGCGAGACGCCCGTGGGGTTGCGGACGAAGAGCATGGCGGTGGGCACTCCTGCGTTGGCGAGGATCCCGGCGTCGTGGCCCGCGCCGGTGCCGAGGACCGGTACGTCGCCGAGCAGGGTCCGCAGGCGGCCGCCGAGAGAGGGGTCGAACGGCGTTGACGGCGTCCAGGACTCCTCGGTGATGACGCCGCCGACCTGCTCGACCATGGAGCGGACGTCGGCGACCGCCCTGCGCACGGCTCGCTGGCTCGCCCCCCGGGCGTCGAGCCAGCCCGTCACGGCGCTGGGGATCGCGTTGACCCCACCGGGGGTGACGGCGACCTTGCCGACCGTCGCGACGCAGCCGTGCGTGGTGGCAGCCTCGCGTGCGGCGAGCACGGCACCGGCGAACCCCAGCATCGCGTCGTGGCGGTCCTCGAGCCGGGTGGTGCCGGCGTGGTTGGCCTCGCCGGGGAAGTCGAGGCGCCAGCGACCGTGGGGCCAGATGTCGGTGCCCACCGCCACGGCGTGGCCGAGGTCGACCAGCGCCCGGCCCTGCTCGACGTGCAGCTCGACGAACGCGCCCACCCGGGCGACGGTCTCGTCGTCCCGGCCGATCTCGCGGGGGTCCCTGCCTGCGGCATCGAGCGCCTCGGCCATCGTCGTGCCCTCGGCATCGGTGAGGCTGCGCGCCCGCTGGGCCGTCATCGCACCGGTGATGACGCGCGATCCCGCGCAGGCGACGCCGAAGCGGGCGCCCTCCTCGTCGACGAAGTTGACGACGCCGATGGGACGCTGCGGCCGGAACCCCTTGTCCCGTAGGAGGTCCACGGCCGAGAACGCGCTGACCACTCCCAGCGGCCCGTCGAAGGCGCCACCGTCGGGGACGCTGTCGAGGTGCGAGCCGGTGACGACGCCGGGGTCGCCGGCGCGCACCGCCTCGTCGGGGTCGCCCCACCACGCCCACTGGTTGCCCATGCGGTCCTCGGTGAGGTCCAGCCCTCGACGGGCGGCCTCGGCGGCGAACCACTCGCGCAGGTCCTGGTCGGCGCGGCTCCACGCGAACCTGCGGTAGCCGCCGGAGCGCTCGCTGCGCCCGACGGGCTGCAGCTCGGCCCACATCGACTCGAAGCTCACGGCGCCCTCTCCACGACCTCGGCTGGCACGGGTGCCGACCCTGTAGGGAGGGGTCGGCGAACCAGACCATTGCACACCAGGCGGCGGGGGCGGGGAGGCGGCTCGCCGGCCATACCGTCTCGGATGGCAGACGCCGGACGTCGGTCGGGTGTCGGCGGGGGCGCCTGGGGTAGACACGGTCCATGCGAATCGGAAGCGTCGACGTCCGCCCCCTCGGCGGAGCCGCAGGGTGCCTGACCATGATCCTGGTCTCGGTGCTGCTCTCGGTCGTGCTGACGGTGGTGCTCAACCTGCTCCTGCGCTGAGCGTGGGCACGCCCCTTACCCTCGTCCCATGAGCGACGACGGCGCGGCCAGGGCCGCGGCTGCCCTGGCGGCCAGCGGGATCCCGCACACCATCACCCGGCACGGCCGGGTCGGGTCACTGGAGGAGGCGGCGGCGGCGCGCGGGGTCGAGCCCCGCGACATCGTCAAGACGCTCGTCGTGCGGCGCGCCGAGGACGACTACCTCTTCGTCCTCGTGCCCGGTGGCCGCGAGATCAGCTGGCCCAAGCTGCGGGCCCTGCTCGGGGTCAACCGCATGTCGATGCCCGACGCCGCGACGGCCAAGGACGTGACCGGGTACGAGCGCGGCACCATCACGCCGTTCGGGGCGACCACCGCCTGGCCGGTGGTCGCCGACGCGACGCTCCCGGGCCGGCCGCTGTCGATCGGGGCAGGCGCCCACGGGGTCGCGGCGACCCTGCAGGCCGACGACCTCGTACGGGTGCTCGGCGCCCAGGTCGCCGACGTCACCGAACCCGCCGGCTGACCCCTTCGGCCGGCGAGCGCAGGCTCAGCCCTCGCGCTCAGCCCTCGCGCATCGGGATGCGGACGCCCTGCTCGGCAGCGGTGCGCTCGGCGATGTCGTAGCCGGCGTCGACGTGCCGGATGACGCCCATCGCGGGGTCGTTGGTGAGCACCCGGGCGAGCTTCTGGGCCGCCAGGTCGGTGCCGTCGGCCAGCGAGACCTGCCCGGCGTGCAGGGACCGGCCGATGCCGACGCCGCCGCCGTGGTGGATGGAGACCCAGCTCGCGCCCGAGGAGGTGTTGACCAGGGCGTTGAGCAGCGGCCAGTCGGCGATCGCGTCGGACCCGTCGAGCATCGCCTCCGTCTCCCGGTAGGGGCTGGCCACCGAACCGGTGTCGAGGTGGTCGCGACCGATGACGATGGGCGCGCTGACCTCGCCGGTGCGGACGAGCTCGTTGAACGCCAGGCCGGCCTTGTCGCGCTCTCCCTGTCCCAGCCAGCAGATGCGGGCCGGCAGCCCCTGGAAGGCGATCCGCTCCTGCGCGCCCCTGATCCACTTGTGGAGCCGGTCGTTGTCCGGGAAGAGGTCGAGCACCGCGCGGTCGGTGGCGGCGATGTCCTTGGGGTCGCCCGACAGCGCCGCCCAGCGGAACGGGCCCTTGCCCTCGCAGAACAGCGGCCGGATGTAGGCGGGCACGAACCCGGGGAACTCGAACGCCCTGGCGTAGCCACCCTGGCGGGCCTCGTCGCGGATGCTGTTGCCGTAGTCGAAGACCTCGGCCCCGCCGTCCTGGAACTCGACCATGGCCTGCACGTGCTTGGCCATCGACGCGCGGGCCCGGTCGGTGAACTCCTCGGGCTTCTTCTCCGCGTACTCGTGCCAGTCGCCGAGGTCGATGCCCTCCGGCAGGTAGGACAGGGGGTCGTGCGCGGACGTCTGGTCGGTGACGATGTCGATGTCGACACCGCGGCGCAGCAGCTCGGGGAACACGGTGGCCGCGTTGCCGACCACGCCGATCGACCAGGCCCGCTTCTGCTCCTTGGCCCTCAGCGCCTTGTCGACGGCCTCGTCCAGCGAGCCGGCGACCTCGTCGAGGTAGCGGTGGTCGACCCGGCGGTGCAGCCGCGCGGGGTCGACGTCGACGATGAGGCAGACGCCGCCGTTGAGCGTGACCGCCAGCGGCTGCGCGCCGCCCATGCCGCCGCACCCACCCGTGAGGGTCAGGGTGCCGGCCAGCGTGCCCCCACCCTGACCTTGCCCGCCCTGCCGGGCGGCGAGCTTCTCGGCCACCGCGGCGAACGTCTCGTAGGTGCCCTGGACGATGCCCTGGGTGCCGATGTAGATCCATGACCCGGCGGTCATCTGGCCGTACATGGTCAGCCCGAGGTGCTCGAGCCGGCGGAACTCGGGCCAGTTCGCCCAGTCGCCGACCAGGTTGGAGTTGGCGATGAGCACGCGCGGGGCCCACTCGTGGGTCTGCATGACCCCGACCGGCCTGCCGCTCTGCACGAGCATGGTCTCGTCCTGCTTGAGGGTGGAGAGCGTGCGGACCATGGCGTCGAACGACTTCCAGTCGCGCGCGGCCCGGCCGGTGCCGCCGTAGACCACGAGGTCATCCGGCCGCTCGGCCACCTCGGGGTCGAGGTTGTTCATGAGCATCCGCAGGGGCGCCTCGGCGCCCCAGTGGGTGGCGTGCGTGAGGGCGGTGCCGCGGGGTGCGCGGACGGGACGGGCGCCTTCCATGTCGTTCTCCTTCGGGCCTTCGGGACGGGAGTGGATGTCGTCGAGGTGGATGTCGTCGAGGTGGAGGCAGATCGTGGTCGTGCAGGCGGAGGGTGACGACTTGCCACCACCTCGGTATGCCGTGGGCTAGCCGAGCGGGCCGGTGACGGCTTCCGCCGCGGCGAGGGCCTCGCCGCTGGCGACGAGCCGGACCGCCGTCTCGATCTCGGGGGCGAGGAACCGGTCGGGGCCGGGGGCGGGGGCGCCTGCTGCGCGCAGGGCCGCGACGACCGCGGCGGTGGCCGGTGCCGGGGTGAGGGGGGCGCGCAGCTCCAGGGCCCGGGCCGCCGTGAGCAGCTCGACGGCGAGCACGCGGGTGAGCCCGTCGACCGAACGGCGCAGCTTGCGGGCGGCCGACCAGCCCATCGACACGTGGTCCTCCTGCATCGCGCTCGACGGGATGGAGTCGACCGACGCGGGCGCCGCGAGCCGCTTCATCTCCGAGACGATCGCGGCCTGGGTGTACTGCGCGATCATGTGCCCGCTGTCGACGCCGGGGTCGTCGGCGAGGAAGGCGTGCAGCCCGTGGTTGCGGGAGATGTCGAGGAACCGGTCGGTGCGGCGCTCGGAGATCGAGGCCAGGTCTGCCGCGACGATCGCGAGGAAGTCCAGGACGTAGGCGACCGGCGCCCCGTGGAAGTTGCCGTTGGACTCCACGCGCCCGTCCGGCGTCACCACGGGGTTGTCGACGGCGGACGCCAGCTCGTACCCGGCGACGCGCGCCGCGTGCTCCACCGTGTCGCGGACACCTCCGGCGACCTGCGGCGAACAGCGCAGCGAGTAGGCGTCCTGCACCCGGGTGCACGCCTCCGGGTCACGGTGGCTGTCGCGGATCCCGCTGCCCTGCATGACCTTGCGCAGGTTGGCGGCCGAGAGCGCCTGCCCCGGCTGCGGCCGCAGTGCGTGCAGGTCCGCCGCGAAGACGTCGTCCGTGCCGAGCTGTCCCTCGACGCTCATGGCGGCCGTGACGTCCGCGACGCGCAGCAGCATCCGCAGGTCGGTGATGGCGAGGACGAGCATGCCGAGCATGCCGTCGGTGCCGTTGATGAGGGCCAGGCCCTCCTTCTCGCGCAGCTCGACCGGCGTGATCCCGGCGGCCGCGAACGCCGCTGCGGTGGGCATCCGCTCCCCGGCCGCGTCGCGCACGACACCCTCTCCCATGAGAGCGAGGGCGCAGTGGGACAGGGGAGCGAGGTCGCCCGAGCAGCCGAGCGAGCCGTACTCGTGGACCACCGGGGTGATGCCCGCGTTGAGCATGGCGACGTAGGTGGCCAGCGTCTCCTCGCGGATCCCGGTGCGGCCCGTCGCGAGGGTGGAGATGCGCAGGAGCATGAGGGCGCGCACGACCTCTCGCTCGACCTCGGGCCCCGAGCCGGCCGCGTGCGAGCGCACCAGGGAGCGCTGGAGCTGCGCCCTCAGCTCGACGGGGATGTGCCGGGTCGCGAGGGCGCCGAAGCCGGTCGAGACGCCGTAGTGGGCCTGGCTGTCGTCCGCGAGCGCGTCGATCACGGCGCGTGTGCGCCGCACTTCGGTGAGGGAGTCCGGCGAGACCTCGACGCGCTCGTCGTGCCGGGCCACGGCCACGACGTCCTCGAACGACAGGGGTCCGACCCCGACGGTCACGGTCGCGGCGGGCGGCCGGCTGCTCGTGGTGTCAGGGCTGGGGACGGTGGCGGTCATGCCTCCCATTGCAGCGCAGCGGCTCCCGTCGCGGGAGCCGCGCACGCGGCATACCGTCTCGCATGTGAGACGCGCCAAGGGGACCGGTCGGACGCCCATTCCGGCAAAACCGCCATCATCCCGACTGGCTGCCGCGTACCGTCCCCCGCATGACTCGAGGGGGAACAGTGCACGTCAACACGATGATGAAGCTTGCAGCGGTGGCCACGACCGTCACACTCATGGCGGCCTGCGGGGGCAGCGACAACGTCGAGCTGACCTCCGGGAGAGCAGCGGCGCTCGCCGGGTCGGCGGCGACCACCACGACTTCTCCGAGCACCCCCTCGGCGACGACCGACCCGGGCGCGGCCGCGAAGGCAGCAGCGCTCGCCAAGGCCAAGGAGGCAGCGGCGGCGAAGGCCAGGGCAGAGGCAGCAGCCAAGGCTGCGGCTGCCGCCAAGGCGAAGGCGGCAGCGAAGGCCAAGGCTGCCGCGGCCGCCAAGGCCAGAGCCGCTGCCCAGGCCAAGGCGAAGGCCCAGGCCGCCGCACAGGCGAAGGCGGCTGCCGTGGCCGCGGCCGCACAGGAAGCCGTCGCTGCCCCGGCCGACGTGTACTACCAGAACTGCGACGCGGTGCGCGCCGCCGGCGCGGCCCCGATCATGGCGGGGGAACCCGGGTACTCGCGCAAGCTCGACCGCGATGGTGACGGCGTCGGCTGCGAGAACTGAGGTCTGGCCCGACGCCGGCAGCAGGCGAGCTGGCTCAGTAGCAGCCGGTGGAGGTGGCGGTGAGCGCGTCGACCGCCGCGCGGGCCGAGTCCGTCGCGGTGTCGGCGTTGACCAGCAACGAGAACAGCCGTTCGCGCCCGTCGGCGCCCTGCGAGATCCCGCTCAGGGTGACGACGTCGTCGAGGCTGCCGGTCTTGGCGCGCACGATGGAGCGGGCGCAGCTCGTGGGGGCGGTGGTGAAGCGGTTCTCCAGGGTGCCGGAGACCCCGGCCACGGGCATGCCGCTCGACGCGAACACCACACTGTTGACGTCGGGCTGGGTGCGCATCTTCTTGACGAGGTAGAGCGCCGTCGTCACCGGCATCCGGTTGGACCGCGAGAGGCCGGAGCCGTCGTAGAAGACCAGGCCGTTGGTGTAGACGCCGTAGCGCTGGAGCACCTGGAGGGCGTTGGCCCTCGCCCCGGCCCAGTCGCCGCTGAACCCACGCTTGAGGGCGGCCAGCCGGAAGAGCGCCTCGGCGTAGTCGTTCTGGCTGACGTTGAGCATGGCCTGGACCATCGACCCGACGCTGGGCGAGGTCGAGCGCGCCACGGTCGTCGAGCCGCTCTCCACGACGGCCCGAGCCACCCCGTTGACGGTGAGGCCGTAGGACCGCAGCTGGTCGGCGAGCACGTAGCCGGCGTTGACCGAGGTGTCCATGACGTTGACCTGGTCGACGACCAGGGCTCGGACGGGCGCGACCTCCGAGGGCACCCACTCGGCCCTCCACCCGGTGGCGTTGACCGGCGCGGGGAAGAGCGAGTCGTCGACGAAGACCTTGACCGCGGTGATGCCCTGGGCCTTGACCGCGCTGGCGGTCGTCGAGGCCATCGTCCTGAGCCGGGCGGAGGTCAGCGTCGGGTCGCCAGCGCCCTTGAGGTAGATCGAGCTGCGGTAGCGGCTGCCCTGCAGCACCGTGGTGGTGAGGGTGGCCCCCGCGCCGAGGGACTTCATGGCGACGTACGCGGTCACCAGCTTCTCGTTGGACGCCGGGATGCGGGTGGTGGTCGTGTTCTTCGACCACACGGCGCGGCCGGTGGCCAGGTCGACCACCTGACCGCTCCACGCCGTACCCAGCCGGGTGTCCTTGGCCCGCGTCGTGAGCCTGGAGGCGATGGTGGAGGTGAGGTCGGCGACCGTGGTGGTGCTGGTCGCGCTCGCGTCGGTCGTCGTCGTGCCGGCCGCGCGGCTCGTCGACGTGCCCGTCGTGCCGAGCGGTGCCACGGCGGTGGTGGCGGTGGTCGGGCGGGGCATCCCGGTGGTCCACGCAGCGCTCTCGAGGTCACCTGACGACGTCGTGGTCGCGGCTGCGGGAGCGACCGTGGCCGTGGCGACGGCCGCGGTGAGGACCGCGGCCAGGGCGGCGAGCGCAGCGGGGCGGGGGCGCGAGATGGTCATGGAAAGCTCCTCGGGTCGCGCCGAGGGTAGCCGCGAAGGTGTGACGGATGTGGCGGAAGTGGCCCGTTCCTGACCAAGCCCTGACCATCCGGGCCCCCTCACATGCCGGCGCCGCGACTCAGCCGGGGGTCACCCGTCGGGGTCGCGGGTCATCCGCGGGCCGGTCGCAGGTCAGCCGGCGGGTCAGCCGCGGGTCACGAGGACGCCGGCGGGTCAGCCGCGGGTCACGAGGACGCCGTCCTCGTCTGCCCAGAGGTGCTCGCCGGGCACGAAGTCGACGCCGCCGAAGCTCAGCGACACCTCACGCTCACCGACGCCGTCCTTGGCGCTCTTGCGAGGGTTCGAGCCCAGGGCCAGCACGCCGAGCGGCAGCTCACGGAGCGCGGCGACGTCCCGCACGGCCCCGTGGATGACGACGCCGGCCCAACCGTTGTCGACGGCGGCAGCGGCGATGAGGTCACCCATCAGCGCCGACTCCAGGGAGGCGCCGCCCTCGACGACGAGCACCTTGCCGTGGCCGGGCTCGTTGAGGGCGCTCTTGACCAGCGCGTTGTCACGGTGGCACCGCACGGTGCTGACCACCCCCTCGAAGGCCAGCCGGCCGCCGTAGTGGCGCAGCTGGACGGAGCAGGACTGCAGGTCCTCCCCGTGCTCGTCGTACAGGTCGGCGGTCGCCGTGCCGGACGGCGGCGGCCCACCGGCGGTTCGGTCCTCCCCCACCGGTCTCAGGCTGCCTTCACCGCGAGCACCGGGCAGTCCGCGTCGAGCAGGATGCGCTGGGCGGCCGAGCCGAGCAGCAGCTTGCCGACCGGCGTCCGGTGGCGCAGGCCGATGACGATCACGGAGACGCCCTCGCGCCCGGCCACGTCGAGCAGCACCTCGGCCGCGTCGCCGCCTTCCGCGATCTGCCGGACCTCGAACTCGAGGTCGAGCTCCTCGAGGTCACGGCGCACCCGGTCGAGCTGCTCCTCGCCCGCACGCCGGGCGTCCACGAGGACGTCGTCGCGTGACATGTTGACGACGAGCAGCCGCTCACTGCGCCGACGCGCCTCGGCGACGGCGGCGGTGAGCGCGGACTCACCCAGGGGGTTGGGCACGAAACCCACGAGCACGGTCATGTCAAGCCTCCGAGGAGTTGTAGCTGTACCCGGCCCGGGCGTTCACCAGGGCGTCGGGGCCCGCACCGTCAGGGCCGGGCCCGTCGTCGGAGCCACCGCCGCCACGACGGCTGCGGAGGAGCGAGATGAGGGGCCACGCGAGGGCGACCACGATGAGCACGTAGCAGACCCAGGCGACCGGTCCACCGACCAGGCCGGAGATGTCGCCGCCGGTCAGCTGGAGCGACTGGCGCCCCTTGCGCTCGACGAGCGGGCCGAGGATCACCCCCACGATGAGCGGCAGCACGGGGAGCCCGAACCGTCGCATCGCGAAGCCGAGCAGGCCGAGCGCAAGCAGCAGCCAGAGGTCGAACGGCTGGGAGTTCACGGCATACGCGCCCATGGAGGCGAAGAAGAGGATGCCGGCGTAGAGGTAGGGGCGGGGGATCTGGAGCAGCTTCGCCCAGGCGGGGGCGAGGGGGAGGTTGAGCAGCAGCAGCATCGTGTTGCCGATGAAGAGGCTCGCGATGAGGGCCCAGACCAGCGCCGGCTCCTTGGTGAGCAGGAGCGGGCCGGGCTCGATGCCCCAGCCCTGCAGGGCGGCGAGCATGATCGCCGCGGTGGCGTTGGTGGGCAGGCCGAGGGCGAGCATCGGCACGAGCGTGCCTGCGGCGGAGGCGTTGTTGGCCGCCTCCGGGCCGGCGACGCCCTCGATGGCGCCGTGCCCGAACTCCTCCGGGTGCTTCGAGAGCTTCTTCTCGGCCGTGTATGACAGCAGGGTCGGGATCTCGGCGCCACCGGCGGGCATGGCGCCGAACGGGAAGCCCAGCAGGGTGCCGCGCAGCCACGGCTTCCACGAGCGTGACCAGTCGCTGCGCCCCATCCACGGACGGCCGACCGGGATGACCTCGCCGGCCTTGCGACGCAGGTGCGCGGCGACCCAGAGGGCCTCGCCCACCG
>Ga0308174_10001611_pt1 | contig 10642 bp, 9 predicted proteins | sample PhyPR2_FD_203894 | JGI IMG/M metagenome (GOLD analysis project Ga0308174, IMG submission 203894) | Soil microbial communities from UC Gill Tract Community Farm, Albany, California, United States - DLSLS.P.R2 | ecosystem: Environmental > Terrestrial > Soil > Agricultural land | place: USA... | reverse complement strand
GTGGCGGCCGCGGCGTCAGAACCCACCACGGAAGCCGACACCGCCACCGGAGCGACCTGCGGACCGGCCTGGCTGGGAGAGCGGCCACCGACGATCAGGCTCACGCCCACGATCAGTGAGACCGCTCCGCCCAGCCAGGCGACCCGACTCGCCCGGTGATGGCGATCAGGCGTTGACACGTCCCAGCCGGCGACGCGCCAGCCCCACCCCTGTGCCCAGGGAGCCGATGGCCGCCAGCGCGATCCCGACCCCCTGCACGGTGGAGATACCGCCGTCGTACTCACCGGCGTGGACGCTGCCCGAGGGCGTGGTGAGGGTGCTGGTCGGCGAGCCGGCCGAGGAGCGGCCGGCGCTCGTGCTGCTCGGCGTGGGGGAAGCCGCCGGGGTCGACCCGGTGACTACCGGCGTACCGCCCGAGGTGCCCGGCGTGCCCGGCGTGCCGGTGCCACCCGGGACCTTGCAGTCGTGCTCGAAGACGGCCTTGCCCTCGCTGTCCCAGTTCTGGCCGGGGTAGTTCGTCCCGTCGAACGTGAACGGCGGGATGATGTCGCGCTCGTCCTGGTGGGCGTAGTGGCCGCTGATCACGCCTTCGGCCGCCGGGGTGATCACGACGAACGGATTGGTCTGGGAGCCGGTCGCGTGGCAGATCGTCACCTTCATGGTGTCACCGCCCGGCGTGCTGCCGCCGCTACCGGGCGTGCCGCCGCCGCCCGGAGTCCCGGTGCTGTCAGGAACTTCGCAGCCGTTGTCGTAGGTGGCCTTGCCGGATCCCCAGTTGAGCCCGGGGTAGGACTCCCCGCGCACGGTGAAGGGCGGGATGATGTCGCGCTGGTCCTGGTGGTCGTAGTGGCCGCGGAGCACGCCCTCCGCGTCAGGCGTGATGACGACGAAGGGATTGCTCGTCGATCCGGTCGCGTGGCAGATCGTGACCTTGTCCCCGTTGACGCCGTCATCGGTCCCCTGACCGGCCAGCGCCATTCCCGGCGCGAACATCAGCGTCGCGCCGCCGACGAACAGGCCGGTCCCGAGTCGGACGGCGGTTCTCCGCACCCTCATGGCGTTCTCCTTCTCCCCGGCGGGGGAGGCGGCGCGGGTGCGCCGTATCCGCAACACGGCCCTGAACGCGCCGGCCTGCGGCCCCCGTTGTGACGGGGCCCCGGTTGCCATGCATCTGGACGGCCATGCGGAGAAAAGGGCCGGTCGGAGGCCGGTTCAGTCGATCGGGTGAACCCGATGTAGCCCGACCGGGTGACGGTTGCTCACTCAGCGTGCAGAAAAAGGACCGCAGGCGACGCCGCGGCACCCGGTGGCGGAGAGGGCGCTGACACTGCGTGACGGCTGGCCTCCGCCGGCACGGCGAGATCGCCCCGTCCGGATACCGACCCGGGGGGATCGCCGTCCCCGAGGACGACGACGCCGTCCGCACTGGACGCCCGACGACCGGCGGAAGCGGAGGCCCGCCGAGGGCGGCGCCGTGGACCAGCCGGCCGCGGAGATCTCAGCGGTGCGACGTCAACGAGCGCCCCCGCCGGTCACGCTCAGGAGCCGCTGCGGACCGTGCCCTCGGGATCGTGGATCGAGCCCACGCGGTCGAGCAGCTCGCCGAGCGCCTCGCCCAGCATCGGCCGGGCGTAGTGGTAGCCCTGTGCGATGTCGCAGCCGAGCGCCCGGAGCGCGTGCACGTGCTCTGCGCCCTCGACACCTTCGGCGACCACCGTGAGGCCCAGGTTGTGCCCCAGGTCGATCGCGGTGCGCACCAGGACGGCGTCCTGTTGCGTGGTGGTCATGCCCAGGACGAACGAGCGGTCGATCTTGAGCTCGTCGACGGGCAGCCGCCGCAGGTAGGACATCGAGCTGTAGCCGGTGCCGAAGTCGTCGATCGACAGCCGGACGCCGAGGTCGTGCAGCCGCTGGAGGACCTCCATGCAGCGGGTGGCGTCGCCCATGACCGCGCTCTCGGTGACCTCGAGCCGGAGCAGGTGGGCCGGCACCCGGTACTGGGCGAGCAGGCGCTGCACCATCTCGGGCAGGCCGGCGTCGAGCAGGCAGCGCGTGGACAGGTTCACCGCGACGGGGACGGCGTGGCCGGCGTCGAGCCACCCGCGCATCTGCGCCAGGGCAAGGTTCAGGACGCGCTCGGTCAGCCGCAGGATGATGCCGGTGCCCTCCGCGACGGGGATGAAGTCGCCGGGCGGGATCAGGCCCTCGGCCGGGTGCTGCCAGCGCAGCAGCGCCTCCACGCCTTCGATCCGCTCGCCGTCGAGGGTGTACTTGGGCTGGTAGTTGAGGAACAGCTCGTCGGTTCCCTCGAGCGCGCGCCGCAGGTCGCCGAGCAGGGTGAGCCGCAGCGGCGAGGTGACGTGCTGGTCGGCCTCGAACACGACGGCTCCGGCCTTGAGCTCCTTGGCCGCGTACATCGCGATGTCGGCGTTGCGCAGCAGCTCCTCGGTGTCGGTGCCGTGCCACGGCGACAGCACGATGCCGATGCTGGCCTCGACGTCCAGGGCGATGCCGTCGACGTCGAAGGGCCGGTGCAGCGACTGGCGGAGGCGCTCGGCGACCGCCTGCGCCTCGGGTGCGCCGTCCACCGATGGGAGCAGGACGGCGAACTCGTCGCCACCCAGGCGCGCGACGGTGTCGCCGTCGCGCAGGACCGACTGCAGGCGGGGGCCGACCTGGCAGAGCAGCTTGTCGCCGTAGGTGTGGCCGAGGCTGTCGTTGATCTCCTTGAAGCGGTCCAGGTCGATCAGCAGCAGCGCGATCTCGTGCTCCGAGCGCGTGGCAGCGGCCAGGCCCTGCTCGAGGCGGTCGCGCAACAGCTCCCAGTTGGGCAGCCCGGTCAGCGCGTCGTGGGTGGCCTGGTGCCGGTCGCGGTCGGCGGAGGCACGCAGTTCCTCGCCCTGCCGTTGCAGTCGTCGCGAGGCCGAGGCGATGAAGCGGAACAGCACGCCGTAGAAGACCGCCAGGCCGACGGCGAGCGTCAGCGTCAGCGTGCGCACGTCGTGGCTGACCGCCGCGGCGACCGGGGAGTAGGGCAGGTACAGCTCGACGACGCCGTCGGGCGAGGCCGAGCCGTCGTACTGAACCGGGACGTAGACCTCGAACAGCTGGCGGGAGCCGTTCTCGCTGCCCTCGCTCTCGTCGGCGGTGTGCGAGAAGCCGGAGACGACGTTGCCCGCCAAGGCCTCGCCGAGCTCGTCGGAGGTCGACGTGGCCCCGATCCGGTCGTGGTCCCCCGAGTACACGACGGTGCGGTCCCGGTTGAAGATGTTCAGCTCGACGGGGTCGAGATCGGACAGCCGGCCACCGCCGGCGCGCACCTGCGACGCGGCGGCCCTGATCGCGCGCTCGACACCGGCCAGCCGCTCGGCGTCGAAACCGTCGGCGAAGTCGTCAGGGGTCAGCTGCGGCATGAGTCCGAGCCGGACGGCGACGATCACGGTGGACTCGGCCTGCTGCCGCGCCCGCTCGGTGATCGAGTTGCTGAGCGCCGAGGCGAGCACCACGCCGACTGCGAGCGTGAGCAGCAGGCTGATCGCGCCGAAGCGGGTCAGCATGCTCGCGCCGCGCAACCGACGGAGGAGGCCCATACCCCCTCTATCGGGATGTGGCGCAGATCCCTTGAGCCGACCCCGGCCGGTCACCCCCGCGGGGGATCCCTACGCTGCGTAGGAGCCCGGCGTCCGTATCCGTCGTTCTCGGGGGGACTCTCCTCACCGGCCCGGCCTTTACCGTCACTCTGCGTGCGGACACGCAGTACCGGTAACCCGAAACGACTCCGTAACGCTCGGGTGTCCGGTGGTCGGGTCTTTGGTCCCTGCCGGACACCCCGAACGGCCGCGACGATCGGGTCCATGAGCGACATCCGACCTCCCCGGGAGCCAGAGTCGGCTGCTGGACCGGAGCCGCAGGCGACCGAGCCCGAGTCGACCGACGCCGAGTCGACGGAGGCCGAGTCGACCGAGGACAGACCGTCCCCGCACGGGAACGGCGTCCAGCCCTTGCGCTTCCCGCCGCTGCTCCCCCGCCGGCAGAACCCCTGGCTGGTCGTCGAGGTCGACGGCTCGACCGCCGGCCACGGCGCACTGGTGTGGGCGTTGCGCGAAGCAGCGCGCCGCGAAGCCACCGTCGTCGCCGTCGCCGTGCTGAACGACCCCGCAGGGGATCCGCTGGAAGGGGCCGGACGGTCGCTCGTGCGTGCCCACCTCGCCGCCCACGAGCGCCTCGACGCCCAGGTGCTGCGCGCCATCGCCGAGACCGGGGTGCACGGCCGGACCCAGACGGCCGTCCTCGAGCGCCCCGTCTTCGAGGCGCTGGCGGCCGCGAGGAGTGGCGCGGACCTCGTGTTCGTGGGACCGGGCGGGAAGACGCTGCTCCGCCAGGCCGTCCCCCGACCACCGGCCCCTCGCCGGCTGGCCCGTGGGGCCTGACCGGGTAGTCCACATGCGCTCGCCCCGGGACCGCTTCCCGTCCCCGGCCGGGCCCCCTACCGTCGGGCCGTGACCCCGCCCGACGGCATGCCTGATGCAGCCGACCGCGACGCCACCGTCGCCCCGGTACTGACCGCCGCGCTCCAGGCAGCGGCCTCCGGCAGCCAGCTGGAGGCCACGCTGCACGACATCGTGCAGGCGGCGGTCCGGCACGTCGATGCGGGGTACGGCGCGATGGGCGTGCTCTCGGCGGACGGCCGCCGCCTCGACCGGTTCGTGATCGTCGGCATGGGACCTGCGGACCGCGAGCGCATCGGACAGCCGCCGTCAGGACACGGAATCCTGGGCCTCCTCGTGGCCGAACCCAGGACGGTGCGCCTCGACGACCTCCGCGAGCACCCGGAGTCGACCGGCTTCCCGCCGGGGCACCCGCCGATGCGCTCGTTCCTGGGTGTTCCGATCCGCGTGGGGAACTCGGTGTTCGGCAACCTCTACCTCACCGAGAAGGCCACCGGTGGCCCGTTCACGCCCGCCGATGCCGAGGTGGCCCAGGCGCTGGCAGCGGTCGCCGGGATGGCGATCGAGAACGCCCGCATGGCCGAGCGCGCCGAGACGCGGAGCCGGTGGGGGCAGGCGGCCACCGAGATGGCCACCGCCCTGCTGTCCGGCGCGGACGCCGACCACGTGCTCCGCACCGTCTCCACGCAGGTGTCGGAGCTGTGCAACGCCGACATGGCCGGCGTTCTCGCACCCAGCGTCGACGACGACTCGACGATGACGATCGCGGCGGCCGTGGGCCCGGCCGCCGACGACGTCGAGGGCGTCCGTTTCCCCTCCGGCCCGGGCAGCTACCTCGCGGAGCTTCAGGCGGCGGGCGCCGCCCGGCTGATCGAGGACGCCAGCGTCGCGCCGCTGCTCGGGCTCCGCTCGCCGGCGGCCGTCGAGGTGACGGCCGGCTTCGGTCCGGCGATGACCGCGCCCCTGGGGAACGGCCCGGGTCGCGGGCTGCTCGCGGTGCTGCGCGCGGAGGGCCGCGAGCAGTTCACCCACGACGAGCTCGAGCTGTTGTCCGGCTTCGCCGCCCAGGCGTCGGTGGTGCTCGAGCTGGCGCGCGCACAGGACCGCGAGCGTCGGCTGCAGGTCCAGGCCGACCGCGACCGCATCGCCCGCGACCTGCACGACCACGTGGTGCAGCGGATCTTCGCCACGGGGCTGGCGCTGGACCGGATCAGCCGCTCGCTGGCCGAGACGGAACCTGAGGTGGCCGCCCGCATCGGCGAGCGGGTCGACGAACTCGACGGCACCATCGCCCGGATCCGCACCGCGATCTTCGCGCTCCAGGAGGCCGACGACGCCTCGCCGGTCGCCGTCCGGCGACGCCTCGGCGAGGTGGTCCGGTCGGTGACCGAAGGCCGCGACCTGCGTCCGGACCTGCGCGTACGCAACGACGTCGAGGATCTCCCGCCCGACCTCGTGCACGAGATCGTGGCCGTCGTGCGGGAACTGGTCACGAACGTCGTCCGGCACGCGGCTGCCTCCCGGCTCACCGTCGAAGTCACCGTCTCCGATGCTGTCTCGGTCGTCGTCACCGACGACGGCCGCGGCCTGCCCTCGATCATCGTGCGCAGCGGCCTGGCCAACCTCGCCGACCGCGCGGACCGGCGCGGCGGCCGCATGACCTGCTCCAGCGGGGAGTCCGGGACGATGGTCAGCTGGACGGTCCCCCTCCCGGACTGACCCTCATCCCAGGCCCGGCCCCCGCAGCCGCGTGGCGAGGATGGCTGCCTGCGTCCGCCGCTCGAGGCCCAGCTTCGCCAGCAGATGGCTCGTGTAGTTCTTGACCGTCTTCTCGGCCAGGCCCATGCGCTCGCCGATCTGCCGGTTCGTCAGGCCCTCGCCGATCAGTCCGAGCACCGAGCGCTCCTGGTCGGTGAGCGTGCCCAGCCGATCGCTGCCCGCGGCTGCGGGTCCGCGCGACCGGGGAACCGCGGGAGCGACGTCGTCGAACAGGCTGCCGCCGGCCGCCACGGTGCGCACGGCCGACACCAGTGCCGGGCCACGCACCTGCTTGAGCAGGAAACCGGAGGCCCCGGCCTGGACAGCGGCGTCCAGCGCGTCCTGCTCGGAGTAGCTCGTCAGCACCAGGCAGCGCAGCCCGGGCATCCGGGCGATCAGCTCGCGGCACAGCGTCGCGCCGTCCCCGTCGGGCAGCCGCATGTCGAGGACGACGACGTCCGGGCGCACGGCGGGCACGCGTGCCAGCGCCTCGGCACACGACCCTGCCTCCCCGGCGACGGTGATGCCGGGATCGTCCTCGAGGACCTCGGCGACGCCGCGGCGCACCACCTCGTGGTCGTCGACGAGGAACGCACGAACGAGCGGGGGGGACGTGTCCACGGGCCGGCCTCCTCCCGGCACGCGGGGAGCCAGGAAGTTCGGAGACTAGGGCCTTCCGACCCTCTCCGGAACCAGGTCGGTCACGCGGGCAGCAGCAGGGCCGCGTACAGCGTGAGGCCGGGGCCGAACGCCATGGCCACCACGGGTCCGTCGACGTCGGCGAGCTCCTGCAGGACCAGCAGCACGGTCGCCGACGAGCAGTTGCCGTGCTCGGCGAGCACCCGCCGGGAGGCCGCCATCTGGTCCTCGGTCAGGCCCAGCTCGTCGCGGACGACGTCGAGGATCCGCGGCCCGCCGGGATGCACCGCCCAGCCGGCGACGTCCTCGATCCGGAGCCCCGCGCCGCCGAGCAGCTCGTCGACCACACCTCCGACGTGGCGGGAGAGCACGTCGGGCACCCGGGGGGACAGCCCCATCCGGAAACCGAGGTCGGTGACGTCCCAGGTCATGTGGTCGGCGGTGGAGGGATCGGTGCGGGCGACGATCCCGGCCAGCCGGCGGCCGCGTCCGGCATCGGGCTCCACGACCACGGCGGTCGCGGCGTCGGAGAACAGGGCGTGGGCGACGACCTGCTCGAGGTCGGGCTGGGCGGGCTGCACGTGCAGGCTGGTGAGCTCGCAGCACAACAGCACGGCCGGCCTGGACCGCGCGGCGACGAAGTCGCTGACGGCGGCAAGGCCCGGGAGCGCCGCGTAGCAGCCCATGTGACCGACGAGCAGCCGCTGCAGTCCGACGGGCATGCCCAGGTCGCTGGCCAGCCGGATGTCCAGGCCGGGAGTCGCGTAGCCCGTGCACGTGGCGACGGCGAACAGGCCGACCTCCCCGGGCGGCAGGCCGGCCGCGTCCAGGGCGGCGGCCACCGCCTGCTTGCCCAGGGGCAGTGCCTCCTGGACGTAGCGCTGCATCCGGGCGCCGGTGCCCCAGCCGCTGAGGTCCTCGTCCAGCGGGCTGGCCACCGCGTGCCGACGGCGGACGCCGGCGCCGGCGAAGATCCGCCGCGCGGCGCGCACGCCCTCGTAGTGGCGGGCGAAGTAGCCGTCCCAGACGGCGTCCTGGTCCAGCGTCGCCGGGAGCGCCGCGCCGGCCCCGGTGACGACCGCGCTGCTCATGCGGGGGGCTCGGGGGCGCGCGGACTCGGCGTCATGTCCCCGACGGTACGTCGACGGTTCTGCGGCTGCCCGTTGCGAGCCCGCCGTCGGTGCGCTTGCGCCCGATTCCGGCGAAGACGCTCCCCGTCCACCGGACCGGCTTCATCGTCACCGCGTCGCGACGGCCGAGCGCCCACGGGATCGCCTCGCGCAGCGACGGACGAAGGCCCACCAGCCGCAGGTCGAGGCCCAGCCGGTCGGCCGCGGCCAGCAGCCGGCGCCGATCGACGAACAGCGCGGGGTCGTGCAGGCCCCGGGGCGGTCCGCCGGGCAGCCGTTCCAGCAGGTGCACGTTGATCAGCACCGACAGGCGGGTGGCCGCCAGCGCGTCCAGCAGCAGGAGGCCGCCCGGCTTCAGCAGCCGGGCGCACTCCGCCAGGACGGCGACGTCGTCCTCGACGTGCTCCAGGATCTCGCAGGCCAGCACGACGTCGGCGCAGCCGTCGGCCAGCGGCACCTCGAGTGCCGACCCGCCCACCGGCCGCACGCCGTGGTCCCGGGCCAGCGCCAGGCCGGGCAGGCCGATGTCGACGCCGACGTGCCGGTAGCCCAGCGGCGCGACGTGCGGGCCCATCAGGCCGCCGCCGCAGCCGAGGTCGACGAGCACCGCGCCGTCCCGCCCCGCCGGGGGCACGTGCTGGGCGCGCCAGGCCGCCAGCCAGTGCAGCGCCGCGAACTGCCCGTGCGGCTCCCACCACTGGTCCCGCAGCTCGGAGTACTGGGCCGGGTCGTTGCGCTGTCGCCCGGTCACGGCACCATGATCGCCGTTGTGGTCCAGCTCCGGGAGGCCCCGTGTCCGTCACCGTCGTCGGCAGCCTGAACGAGGACGTGCTCGTCGCCGTCCCCCGGCTGCCCGGGCGCGGGGAGACCGTCATCGGCACGGGCGTCGAGGTGGCGCCCGGTGGCAAGGGCGCGAACCAGGCGGCCGCGGCCGGCCGGCTCGGACGCGGCGTGCACATGGTCGGGCGCGTCGGCGACGATCCCGCGGGCTCCCGGCAGCTCGCCGCCCTGGCCGGCGCGGGCGTGAACGTGGGCCGGGTGCTCGTGACGCCCGGCACGCCTACGGGCAGCGCGACGATCCCGGTCGAGGAGGGCACCGGCGAGAACCTGATCGTGGTGGTGTCCGGTGCCAACGCCGAGCTGGCGCCGGCCGACGTCGACGTCGACTCGGTGCGGCGTGCGTCGGTCCTGCTGGTCCAGCTGGAGGTGTCGCTGGAGACGGTGGCCGCCGCCGCGCGGACGACCAGCGGCACCGTCGTCCTCAACCCCGCCCCGGCCCGACCGCTGCCGGCCGACCTGCTGGCCGAGGTCGACGTGCTCGTGCCCAACGAGCACGAGCTCGCCCTGCTCGCGGGCGCGGCGGACGGCGAGCGCCCACCGGCCGAGCTCGCCGGGCTGGCCCGCGCGGTGGGCGCCGGATCGGTGGTGGTCACCCTCGGCGCCCGCGGCGCCCTCGTCGTGCCCGCGGACGGTCCCGTGCTGCTCCAGGCGCCGCCGACGGTGACGGCCGTCGACACCACCGGCGCGGGCGACTGCTTCTGCGGCGCGCTGGCCCAGGCCCTGGCCCGCGGCGAGGGCCTGGCGGACGCCGTCCGGTACGCCGTGACCGCCGCGGCGCTGTCGACCACCGGCCCGGGCGCCCGCGGCGCGCTGCCCGACGACGACGCCGTCCGGGCGCTGCTGCCGCAGGTCCCCCACGCTGTGCCCGTGGACTGAGTTTCCGGCGCGCGGCGGCGGGCACAGCCTCGGCATGACCGAGCCCGACGAACAGCAGCACACCGCCGAACCGGCCGAGGGCGGCGACCCCCCGGGCACCGGCGCGGGCGGGCAGACGCCACACCCGGACGAGCCCGCGGAGGGCGCCGACACCGAGGGTGGCGCCGACACCCCCGGCTCCTAGCCCTCCCGCGCCCGCAGCTCCCGGCGGAGGATCTTGCCGCTGGCCGACTTGGGCACGGCGTCGATGAACTCGACCCGGCGCACCCGCTTGTACGGCGCGGCACGCTCGGCGACGAAGGCCAGGACGTCGTCCTCGGTCGCGCTGCTGCCCGGCGCGCGGACGACGAACGCCTTCGGCACCTCGTCACCCTTCTCGTCGTAGACGCCGATCACCGCCGCGTCCGCGACGTCCGGCGAGGTGAGCAGAAGTGCCTCAAGTTCGGCCGGCGCCACCTGGTAGCCCTTGTACTTGATCAGCTCCTTGACGCGGTCGACCACGAACCACCAGCCGTCCTCGTCGACCACGCCGATGTCGCCGGTGTGCAGCCAGCCGTCGGCGTCGATCATCGTGTCGGTCTCCTCCTGCCGACCGAAGTAGCCCAACATCGCGTGCGGGCCGCGCATCCAGATCTCGCCCTCCCCGCCCGGGGCGACGTCCTGTCCGGTGGCGACGTCGACCAGCCGCGCCTCGGAGCTCGGCACGAGCTTGCCGACGGTGCCGGGCGGGGCGGCGTCCTCCTGCGGGATCGGGACGAGGTGCGTGCCGGGGGACAGCTCGGTCATGCCGTAGGCCTGCGTGATCGGCACGCCCAGCCGCTCGGCGGCGATCCCGGCCACCTCGGCGTCGAGGGGCGCGGCGGCGGAGACGATCGAGGTGACCGCCGACAGGTCGTGGCCGGCCACCGCCGGGTGCTTGGCGAAGACGACGACCACCGGCGGGGCCACGAA
>Ga0308174_10001610_pt1 | contig 10644 bp, 12 predicted proteins | sample PhyPR2_FD_203894 | JGI IMG/M metagenome (GOLD analysis project Ga0308174, IMG submission 203894) | Soil microbial communities from UC Gill Tract Community Farm, Albany, California, United States - DLSLS.P.R2 | ecosystem: Environmental > Terrestrial > Soil > Agricultural land | place: USA... | reverse complement strand
CGGCGGCTGGTCGAGCACCCCGACGTCGCGAAAATCGGCTTCACCGGCTCGACCGAGGTCGGCCGCAGCGTCATGCAGGGCGCGGCCGCCACGATCAAGCGCGTCACGCTCGAGCTCGGCGGCAAGTCCGCGAACATCGTCTTCGCCGACGCCGACCTCGAGAGGGCCGCAGCGTCCGCCCCCTACGCCGTCTTCGACAACGCAGGCCAGGACTGCTGCGCACGCTCGCGCATCCTCGTCGAGCGCTCCGCCTACGACCGCTTCGCCGAGCTGCTGATCGAAGCGACGCGCAAGGTGAAGGTCGGCGACCCGAGCAGTGCGGAGTCCGAGATGGGCCCGCTCATCTCGAAGAGTCACCGCGAGACGGTCGCGAGCTTCGTCGAGAGCGAGCCACTCTTCGAGGGCGATGCCCCTGACGGCAAGGGTTTCTGGTTTCCGTGCACGCTCGTCGAGGCGACGAGCGACGATCGCATCGCAAGAGAAGAAGTCTTCGGCCCGGTCGCCGCGCTGATCCCGTTCGAGGACGAAGCGGACGCGATCCGGATCGCGAACGACTCGCCGTACGGCCTCTCTGGATCGATCTGGACGCAGAATGGCGCGCGCGCGCTCAGGTTGGCGCGCGCAATCGACACCGGCGTCCTCAGCATCAACTCGAACAGCAGCGTGCGTGTCTCGACGCCGTTCGGCGGCTTCAAGCAGTCTGGCTTCGGCCGCGAGCTCGGCATGCACGCGCTCGACGGCTACACGGAAGTGAAGAACGTCTACTACTCGACGGAGGGCTGATGGCGCGTCTCGACGGCAAGGTGTGCGTGATCACCGGCGCAGGCGGCGGGATGGGCCGCGACGCCGCCGTCCTGTTCACGGAGGAGGGCGCGAAGGTCTGTGTCGCCGACGTCAACGAGGAGGCGGCGCGGGAGACGGTCGGCCTCTGCCAAGGCGAGGCGTTCGCGATCGCCGCGAACGTCGCGGACGAAGCGAGCGTCGAGGAGATGATGCGCGCGACCGCCGAGCGCTTCGGCGGCATCGACGTCCTCTACAACAACGCCGGCATCTCGCCCGACGACGACGCCTCCGTCCTCGACACGAGCGTCGAGGCGTGGGACCGCGTGCAGGCCGTCAACACGCGCGGTGTCTTCCTCTGCTGCAAGCACGGCATCCCGCACCTCCTCGAGCGTGGCGGCGGCAGCGTGATCAACGTGGCGAGCTTCGTCGCGATCGTCGGCGCTGCAACCAGCCAGATCTCGTACACCGCGTCGAAAGGGGCCGTGTTGAGCATGACGCGTGAGCTCGCCGTGCAGTTCGCGCGGCAGAGCATTCGCGTGAACGCGCTCTGCCCCGGTCCCGTCGAGACGCCGCTCCTCCTCAACATCTTCGGCTCCGATCCCGCCGCGCTCGAACGCCGCCGCACGCACTGGCCGACCGGCAGGCTCGCGAAGCCGCGCGAGATCGTGAACGGTGCGCTGTTCCTCGCGTCCGACGAGTCCAGCTACGTCACCGGCGCGACGTTCCTCGTCGACGGCGGGCTGACCGCCGCGTACGTCACGCCGGCCTGATGCGCATCGCCCTCATGATCGAGGGCCAGGAGGGCGTCTCCTGGGAGCAGTGGGTTGCGCTTGCGCGTGCCGCCGAGGGCGCCGGCCTCGACGCGCTGTTCCGAAGCGACCACTACCGCTCGATCGCCCGCGGCGAGCCGAGCGGTTCGCTCGACGCCTGGGCGACGCTCGCCGGCCTCGCGGCGGTGACGAGCACGATCCGTCTGGGGACGCTCGTCTCCCCTGTCACGTTCCGCCACCCGTCCGTGCTCGCAAAGCTCGCGACGACCGCCGACCACATCTCGAACGGTCGCGTCGAGCTCGGCATCGGCGCGGGCTGGTACGAAGCGGAGCACGACACATACCGCTTCCCGTTCCTGACACAGCGGGGCCGCCTCGACGAGCTCGACCGGCAGCTCGACGAGATCGTTCGTCAGTGGACGGACGCAGGCGACGTGTGGCCGAAGCCGATCCAGAAACCACGGCCGTGGATCATCGTCGGCGGCCGCGCGAAGCCGCGCACGGTCGCCGCGGCCGTGAAGCATGCCGACGAGTACAACACCGTGATGCCGACGCTCGACGAGGCGCGCGAGTGGAAGGCGCGCGTCGACGAGGCCGCGGCGGAGGCGGGCCGCGAGCCGCTGCGCTTCTCCGCGATGCTGAAGCTCGAAGGCACGACGGACGAGCTGGAGGAGCGGCTCCGCGCCTACGAAGAAGCCGGCGTCGAGCGCGCGATGCTCCAGCACCTGCAACACGAAGATCTCGAGCCCGTACTCCGCCTGGGCGAGCTCGCCGCACGTCTACGCTAGGTGCGTGCGCGTCTTCCTGGTGCGTCACGCCGAGGCTGCGCCCGGCGAGCCCGACGAGCTGCGCCCGCTGACCGACGCGGGCCGTGCTGCGGCGCGCGCCCTCGGCGAGCGGCTTGCGGCCGAGAGCCCGGACGCCGTCGTGACGAGCCCGCACCTCCGCGCCCGCGAGACGGGCGACGCGATCGCGCGAGCGGCGGGCCTCCACGCCGAGCCCGACGACCGCCTTGGCTTCGACGCGACCGCCGAGACCTTGAGAGACGCGGTCGCCGGCAGAGGTGAGACCGTCGTCGCCGTCGCCCACCAGCCGAACTGCAGCGAGATCGTGCTCGCACTCACGGGGCGGGATGCGACCTTCGCCCCGGGCGACGTGCGCGAGCTCCAGCTGTGAGCGCGATCAGCGTCACGGGGCTGCGAAAGAGCTACGGCGACTACGAAGCGCTCCGCGGGATCGACTTCGCGATCGAGCCCGGCGAGGTGTTCGGCCTGCTCGGCCCGAACGGCGCCGGCAAGACGACGACGGTCGAGATCCTCGAGGGCTACCGGAAAAGAGACGGCGGCGACGTCCAGGTGCTCGGGATCGACCCGCAGCGCAGCGGGACCGCGTGGCGCCAGCGCATCGGCGTGATGCTGCAGAGCTCCTCGCTCTACCCGCACCTCACGGTCCGCGAGAGCCTCCGCGTGTTCGCCGGCTACTACGAGCAACCGCGCGACACCGACGAAGTCGTCGAGCTGATCGAGCTGAACGAGAAGGCCGACGCTCGTGTGCGCACGCTCTCGGGCGGCCAGAAGCGCAGGCTCGACCTCGGGCTCGCACTCGTCGGCGACCCCGAGCTGATTTTCCTCGACGAGCCGACGACCGGCTTCGATCCCGGCGCGCGCCGAACCGCCTGGCAGACGATCCGCAACCTGCGGGAGCTCGGTAAGACGGTCTTCCTGACGACGCACTACCTCGACGAGGCCGAGCACCTCGCCGACCGCGTCGCAGTGCTGCGAAACGGGCAGGTCGTCCGCGAGGGGCGCCCGTCCGATCTCACCGGCGGCGCCGTCGAGACCGAGATCCGTTATCGCCGGAACGGGGAGGAGCTCGTCGAGCGGACGCGCGAGCCGACGCGACGCCTGCACGAGTTGACCGCCGAAGCCGTCGAGCGGGGCGAGGAGCTCGACGCGCTCGAGGTGCGCCGACCGACGCTCGAGGACGTCTACCTGGAGCTGACCGCGGAGTGAGGCTCTTCCTGCACGAGCTGAAGACGGAGCAGATGCTCTTCTGGCGGAACCGCGAGGCCGCGCTCTTCACCTTCTTCCTACCGGTCATCTTCTTCCTTGTCTTCGGGTCGATCTACGGGAACGACACGATCTCCGGCATCCGCGGCGCGCCGTTTCTCGAGGCCGGGATGATCGGCTACGGCGTCGCGTCGACGTGCTTTGCCGGCCTCGCGATCACGATGGTGATCCGCCGCGAGAGCGGCGTGCTGAAGCGCGTCCGCGCAACGCCGCTGCCGCCCTGGACGTATCTCGGGGCCGTGCTCGCATCGACATTCCTGACGTTCGTGGTGGAAGCCGCGATCCTGATCGGGCTCGGCCGCGTCCTCTTCTCCGTCGCGCTGCCGCAGCGCCCGCTCTCGCTGCTCGTCGCGCTCGTGATCGGCGCCGCCGGTTTCGCGGCGCTCGGCCTCGGCCTGACGGCGGTCGTGCGCACCGCCGAGGGCTCATCAGCGGTCGTGAACGTCTTCTACCTGCCGATGGCGATCATCTCCGGAACGTTCTTCTCGCCTCAGCGCTACCCCGAGTTCCTGAAGGCGATCGCCGACGTCCTGCCGCTGACCTACTTCACGAAGCTCACGCGGGACGTGATGGTGCTTCACCACCACGTCTGGACGGACGGCGGCTCGATCGCGGTCGTGCTGCTCTGGGGCGCATTCGGCCTCGCCGCCGCGATCCGGGGTTTTCGCTGGCAGCCCCACGAAAACTGACCCCCGGCGGGCGGCACGGAACCCGGGAGCGGCCTGGTTCGTTAGAACCTTAGATGGACGATCTCGCCATGTCATTTGCCGTGCACCGGCACGATCCGCCCGCGATCGAGGTGCGCGTGAACTTCGGCGTCTTTGCCGGCCGTGACGCGACGGCTGCGGAGATCGACCGGCTCGCGGAATGGCTCCTCGACGAGGTCGGCGAGGTGTCGATCATCTCGGAGGAGCGGCACGAGATCGACGCGAACGTCGAGGCCTCCGTCCACCAGGTGCGGATCGAGGTCGCATCGGACCGGGTGCCGGCAGACGGCGCGGAGCGCGAGGAGATCGAGCGGCGGATCCTCGAGCGCGCCGAGCACTGGGCGCGCCTCTGCGTGTCCGAGCGGCACGCAGAAGTCACAGACGGCGTGTGACCTCGTCCAGCGTTCGCCGGGCCTGGCGCTCGGCGATCGCGTCGAGCCCCGAACCGGCGAGCTTGCCGAGGATGCCGGACAGCTCGAGCTCGGTGTGCCAGCGCATCAGCGTCCCCTCGCCGTCCTCGGCGAGGTCGAACGTCGACCGCACGTCCGCGCCTCCGCCGTGCGCGCGGAGAGACGCGTGCTCGGGCGGGCGCCGCTCGACCACTTCGAAGCGAATCGTGATGCCGGGCGCGAACGGGAACGGCGGCTTCACCTTCGCCTGCCAGTGATCGGCGTCGGCGACCTCGACACCGTGGACGGCGGGCATCGCCGCGGCGATCACCTCGGGATCGACGAGCAGCGCGAAGACACGCTCGCGGGGAGCCGCAAAGCGGTGTTCGCCGGAGACGGTCGTCACTAGCGCGTCAGCGTAACCTTCGACAGCCCGAGCGGGCTGTCGAGGTCGACACCGCGCAACTGCGCGAGTCGCAGCGCCAGGAGCTGCCCCGGGACGACCGAGACGAGCGGCGACAGCCACTCCGGCACGAGCGTCCAAAGCGGCAGGGCGGCGTCGGCGCGCTGGAGCGCGCGCCCGTCGTCCGAGATCACGATGAGCCGCGGGCGGCGCGCCTCCAGCTGGTCGAGCGCGTCGAGCATCACCTGCAGCGCCGGGCCGCGCGGCGCGACCGCAACCACCGGCCAGCCCTCCGCGATCGCCGCCACCGGCCCGTGCATCAGGTCGGCGGCCGAGTACGACTCGAACAGGAGCCCGGAGAGCTCACGGATCTTCAGCGCGATCTCGAACGACGTCGCGTAGTTGACGCCGCGCGCGATCACGGTGCCGCCGTCGATCCCTTCGAGCCGGTCGAGGGCGCGCGCGTCGTCCCACGAGCGCTCGATCTGGACCGCGAGCTGCGCAGGAACACGTTCGAGCTCGGTCAGGGCGCCGGAGTCTCCCGTCGAGAGCGCGAAGAGGAGGGCGACCGCGCCGAGCGAGTTCACGTATGTCTTCGTCGCCGCGACGGCGAGCTCGTCGCCGGCTTCGAGCGCGAGCACCTCGTCGGATGCCGCCGCGAGCGGAGAGGCAATGTCGTTCGTGACCGCGACGGTTGGCCGTCCCTGGCGGCGCGCCTCCTCGATCACCTCCTTCACGTCGGGGGAGCGGCCGGACTGAGAGATGCCGATCACAAGTGCACCGTCGAGTCGCGGCGGCTGCTCGTAGAGCGTGTAGAGCGACGGCGTCGCGAACGCGACGGGAACCCGGTGCGCACGACCGAGTACGTACTGCGCGTAGCGCGCGGCGTTCGAGGAGCTGCCGCGCGACGCGATCAGGATGTACTTCACGTCGTCGCGCGCGAACAGCGCGCCGATCCGCTTCGCCGTATCGCGCTGCGTCTCGAGCAGGCGCTCGAGCGCCTCCGGCTGCTCGCGCAGCTCGCGTTCGAGGTGCGTCACGCGGAAGTCCGCTCCGGCGCCGGCCAAGCCGGCACCTCCGCTCTTTGCGAGCCTCCGCCAAGTCTACGGCTCGTGAGCAACTCTTCGGCTGCGGCGAGCGAGGCGCGGCCGCCGCCGAGCGTGACGATCCGCCCGCGTGCATGCTGCGGCTGCCACACGGGCAGCCCGGTCTCCACGATCACCGCGCCGGGACGGTCGGCTGCCTCCATCCACGCATGGCGGTGCACGTCGCGCACGACGTAGACGTCGGCGTCGGGAACCGTCTCTCCCTCGCGCACGACGATCGCAGCCCCCAGCGTGTGCTCGGCCTCACCGGCGGCGATGTTCGCGACGGGCCGCAGCTCGACGATCTTGGGGGCGCCCGCGAACGAGACGTCGCCTTCGACGCGCAACGCCCGACGCGCAGCTTCGGTCGCGGCTGCACTCGCTTCTGCCGGCTGCGGTCGCGCGAACGAGGCGAGCGCGGCCAGCCGCGCCTCGGCCTCGGCGAGACGCTCCTCCGTGACCCGCTCGGCGATCGCGTCGACCATCCGCATGGTGTCGTCCTCGCTCACGTCGTGCCCGGCGATGAGGGAGTCGCAACCTGCCTCCACCGCGAGCACCGCTGCGTCGGCGAGGTCGAAACGGCTGCTTACGCCCTTCATCTCGAGCGCGTCGCTCACGACCACGCCGTCGAAGCCGAGCTCGCCGCGCAGAAGGTCGTGGACGATGCTGCGGTCGAGCGTCGCCGCCTCGGCGTGCACCTTGATGTGCGCGGTCATCACCGAGCGGACACCTGCGGCGATCGCGGCGCGGAACGGCTCGAGCCCGTCCTCGAGCGAGCCTTCGAGCGCGGGCAGCGAGAGGTGGGAGTCCTCCGTCGTCGATCCGTGCCCCGGGAAGTGCTTGGCGCAGGCGGCGACACCGAGCCGTTGGGTCCCGCGCACGGCGGCCGCGACATGGCGGGCAACGAGCGTCTGGTCGGAGCCGAACGCGCGCGTCCCGATCACGGGATTCTCCGGCACGTTCACGTCGGCGACCGGCGCGTAGTTCCAGTTCACGCCTGCGGCTGCGAGGTCTGCGGCGATCGCGGCTGCAACCTCCTCCGTCACCGCCGGATCGTCGATCGCCCCGAGCGCCGCGCTCGACGGATACGAGCTCCCGGTGCGCCACTCGAGGCGCGTGACGTCCCCGCCCTCCTCGTCGATCGCGATCAGCACGTCCTCCCGCTCCGCGCGCAGCGCGGCGGTGAGACCCGGCAGGTCGTCGCAGTTGTAGGCGAAGAGAACGACGCCGCGGCCGCCGCCGTCGAGGAACCGCTTGATCCAGTCGGGGACGCTCGAGCCCGGAAAGCTCGGGAGAATCAACCGCGGACGGCCCCCGCCGTCAGGCCGAATGCGATCTTCCGCTGCACGAGCAGGAAGAAGACGACGACCGGGATCGCCGTCAGCGTCGAGGCCGCCATCAGCGCGCCCCAGTCGGTGTGCCTGCTCGTCCCGTAGAAATACGAGAGCCAGACGGTGACGGTCTGCTTCGACTGGTCGTTCAGCAGGACGCGCGCGAAGATGTACTCGTTCCACGTCGTGATGAACGCGAACACCGAGGTCGCGACGAGGCCCGGCCCCATCAGCGGCAGGAGGATCTTCATGAACACGCCGAGCCGGGTCGAGCCGTCGACCATCGCCGCCTCCTCGAGCTCCTTCGGGATCCCGAGCAGGAAGCCGCGCAACGTCCACACCGAGAACGGCAGCACGAAGGTCAGGTACGTGATCACGACGCCGCTCAGCGCGTTCACCTGGTGGTACTTCGCGAGCACCACGTAGAGCGGGATGATCAGCCCCGCCTGCGGCAGCATCTGGATGCCGATCACGAGCAGGACGAACAGCTTGCGTCCCGAGAAGCCGTAACGCGCGAGTGCGACCGCGGCGAGAAACGCGAGCACGATCGAGATCGCGACCGTCACGCACACGATGATCAGGCTGTTCTCGACGTCCTGCCAGAAGTACGGACGATGGATCGCGTTCGTGAAGTGCGCGATCGTCGGATGCAGCGGGATCCACGTCGGCGTCAGGCTGATGATCTGGTCGTCCTGCTTGAAGGCGGTCGAGATCATCCAGAAGACCGGGAACACCATCACGACGAAGACGGCGATCCCGATCGCGTCCCAGCCGAGCCTCCGAACCCTCACTCGGACACTCCGATCCGCACCATGCGGCGCACGTAGACGACGCTCAGCACCGCGACGATCACGAGCATCAGCAGCGAGATCGCGGCTCCGCGTCCGTAGTCCGTCTTGAAGTAGCCCTCTTCGAAGAGGTAGATGCTCATCAGGTAGTTCCCGGACGTGATCTTCGACTGGCCGATCAGCAGGTACGGCTGCGTGAACACGCCGAAGTCCCAGATGATCGAGAGGCTCGTGAGGATGAGCAGGATCGGCTTCAGCAGCGGCACCGTGATGTCGCGGAACGCGCGCCACGGCGCCGCGCCGTCGACCGCCGCGGCCTCGAGCAGGTCGCCCGGCACCTGCGCAAGCCCGGCGTAGAGCGTGATCACGACGAACGGCAGCGCGCCCCACACGATCAGCAGCGTCACCATCGAGAGCTGCGAGAACGGCGTCCCGTACCAGTCGTGTTGCGAGTAGTCGCCGATCCCGAGCTTCGTCAGCACGTAGTTGAGGACGCCGTTCTCGTAGTTCGTCATCCAGTACCAGACCTGCACGGCGACGACGACGGGCATCGACCAGACGAGCACGAGGCCCGAGCTGAGCAGCACACGCACGGGCGCGCTGACGACGGTGAGGAGCAACGCGAGCAGCATCCCGATCACCATCGTCAGCGAGACGTTGGCCGCCGTGAACACGACCGTCCGAACGAGCGTGTGCCAGAAGACCTGATCGTGGAGGACGGAGTGGTAGTTCCTGAGCCCGATCGCGATCCCCTTGTGCTGGATCAGCTCGAAGAGCCCGTACTGCTGGAGCGAGATGCGGACGAGGTAGTAGAGGGGATAGCCGAGGATCACGGCGATCACCGCGACCACCGGTGCGATCAGGAGATAGGGAACCGAGCCGCGTCCCGCGCGGCCCCAGGCACGGCGCCGCCGCCGGGACGTCTCCAAGAGCGTCCCGGCGGCGGTGGCCGTGCTGGTTCCGTCAGACAACGCCTACGGCTGGTTCAGCACCGAGGCGATGTTGTCGCTCGCCGACTGCGCCGCCTGCTTGATGGACAGCTTGCCGGTCAGGATCTGCGCGAGCATGTTGCGCAGGATGTTGCCGTTCTCGACGTCGACCCAGTGCTTGGCGGTCGGCACGAACCAGCTGCGGGACGCAGCGCGCTCGTTGACCGTGTTGCCGAGCAGGTTGGTCGCGTTCGGGATGTTGCCCTTCTTCTGGAGCGCGCGCTCCGAGCTCGTGCTCGTGAAGTCGGCGATCCAGTCCGCCGCGAGCGCCTTGTTGGAGCTCGTCACGGGGACCGCGAGGTCGGAGCCGCCGAGGAAGCCCGGCATCGCCTGGCCCTTGACGTGGCCGGGCATGACGAACTGCGCGGTCGAGCCCGTGTACTTCTTGCCGACGCAACAGCTGAACCAACTCGGCCCGAGCATCGACGCGACCTGCCCCTGCGCGTACACGTCATAGGGGTTCGGGTGCGTCTCGTCGGTCGTCTTGCTGGCCCGTGACGCCGCGGTGAAGAAGTTCTTGTACGCGGTCAATCCGGCGATCGAGTTCTTCGAGGCGAGCAGCCCCTTCCACTGGCCGCTGACGCGGGTCGCGATGCCGCCGCCGTAGTCGAACACGAAGCTCATCGCGACGTACCAGTCGGTGCCCGCGATGTAGACGGGCGAGAAGCCCTTCTTATTGTTCTTCGCGAGCAGCTTCTTGGCGTCCGCCTGGTACTGCGCGAGTGTCGCCGGCACCTTGATCCCGGCCTTCTTGAAGAGGTCGGTGCGGTAGGTGACGACACGAGAACCGGCGTAGTACGGGACGGCGTAGAGCTTGCCGCTGTAGGTGCCGGACTTCGCGAGGCTGCCGAGCCAGGTGGCGGAATTGTCGAACTGGCTCTTCGTGAGCGGAGCGAAGGCACCGGCCGCCATGTACTTCGTCGTCTCGGTGTCGCCCATCTCGACCACGTCGGGGCCGTTGCCGCCGCCCGCCGCGAGGGTCGCGTCGAGCTTCTGGAGATGATCGCCCCAGCTCTGGTACTGCACGTTCGCGGTCCAGCCGGGATGGTCGGACTGGAACTTCTGGTTGGCCGCCGCGACCACGTCCGGCCAGCCGGACTGGGCGTCGGTCTGGAGCCACACGGTGATGCTGTTTCCCGTCGCCTTCTGCGTCGCGCCCGAGGTCGTGGCCGCGATCGCCGCCGCCAGGACGGCGGTGACACAGAGAGCGACGATGCTGCGTCTCTTCATCTGGAAGCCTCCAGAGTCGGGCGGGCCGCTCCCTGTGAACGAGTCTCGGCACCGCGCATTGTGAACCCAGGCATTTGGTACATACCACTTACCACTAAGG
>Ga0308174_10001609_pt1 | contig 10649 bp, 9 predicted proteins | sample PhyPR2_FD_203894 | JGI IMG/M metagenome (GOLD analysis project Ga0308174, IMG submission 203894) | Soil microbial communities from UC Gill Tract Community Farm, Albany, California, United States - DLSLS.P.R2 | ecosystem: Environmental > Terrestrial > Soil > Agricultural land | place: USA... | reverse complement strand
GTGCCGGTCTTCGTCGGTCACTCGGAAGCGGTGAACGTCGAGTTCGAGAACGAGATTTCGGCCAAGGAAGCGCAGAACATCCTGCGGCAGGCTCCGGGTGTCATGCTCGTCGATAAGCGCGAGGATGGCGGTTACGTCACGCCCGTTGAAGCGGTCGGCGAATATGCGACCTATGTCAGCCGGGTGCGCGAGGATCCGACGGTGGACAATGGCCTCAGCCTCTGGGTCGTCAGCGACAACCTGCGCAAGGGCGCCGCGCTGAACGCCGTGCAGATCGCGGAGCTGCTCGGCCGCAAGCATTTGAAGAAGGCCGCCTGACCAGCTAGCAATTCGGTCGTTCTTTGGAGGGCGGCTATGCGGCTTCTTGGCTTATCGACGATCGTTCTAGCGTTGGCGGGATGCAAGGTCGGCACGGCCGACCAGGGTAAGCATTCGGCTGTGACCGCTTCCGAAGCTCAGCAAATCGCCGAGCAGGCGGAGGCGAACTTCACGACCGGCGACGTCAATGCGATCATGCGACAATATGCCAATGGCGCGGTGATGTTTGACGCGACGCATCCCGCCTTCAGCACGGACCGGAAGGTGCAGACCGGCTGGGCTCAGGCTTTCGCAAGTATGAAGCCGGCGGACTATCACGTGCCGGATCGCCAGATTCAGCTTCTGGGGCCCGATGCATTCGTCAGCTCCGGAACGGAGATGTTCAGTGTCGCCGCCGGTACCGCCCGGCCCACGATCAGCGCGCGGTTCACGGACGTGTTCCAGCGCCAGGGCGACGGGAGCTGGAAAATCGTCCACGAGCATGTTTCGCTGCCCCCCGCCGCCACGGCGCAGAAGTAAACGGTTGTGGCAGAGCAGATGACCGGTGGCTGCGCCTGTGGTCGGATTCGCTACACCGCGAACATCGACAATAGCGACGCCTATCTGTGCCACTGCCGCATGTGCCAACGCTCAACGGGGTCGATCTCGATCGCGTTCAAGGGCGTGAAGCAGGCGGACGTTCAGTGGGAGCATGAGCCCGACTGGTACGACAGCTCGCCGATCGCCGTCCGCCCTTACTGTCGCGAATGCGGCACCTCTTTCGGCTTCAAGTTCAAGCAGGGCAGTGACAACATGGACCTGACGGTCGCGAGCTTCGACGATCCGTCGCGCTTCGAGCCAAAGCACCACTTCGGCGCAGAAAGCATGCACCGCGCCTGGCTCAACACCGAAGGCCTGAAGGAAATCCGCACTGACGAGCATCAGAAGCTGGTCGACAAATGGGTAGAGGCGACTGGGAAGTTCCCGGGGTAAGTGTTCCGGAGTCTGCTGCCGCCGTTGCAATGTAGGTTTGCGCCTGACATGCCCCGCCTCCCGATGCACCGCCTCTCACTGACTGGCCCTTCACGTCGAGCGCTACTGGATGCCGGCAGCAGAATCATGCGCGTCACTGCGAACATTCGGACCATTCGCGCGGATGACTGAGCCTGCCACCCACTTCTGGACCTCGTCCGACGGTGTCGAGCTCGCTTATCATGAGCTGGGAGAGGGCAGGCCCGTCGTCCTGCTCCACGGGCTGTTCTCCGACGCGAACATGAACTGGATCCGCTTCGGTCACGCGGCAAGGATCGCGGCCAAGGGCTTTCGCGTCATCATGCCGGACCTCCGCACGCACGGGCTGAGTGGAAGGCCGCACGGCGCCGAGCACTATCCGACCGGAATCCTTGCGCGCGACGTTCGCGAGCTGGTGACGCTTCTCGAATTGACCGACTTCGACCTCGGTGGATTCTCGCTCGGCGCCCGAACCACGGTCGAAGCGTTAGGCGAAGGAATGCGCCCGCGCCGGGCGGTGCTAGGCGGAGCGGGGCTCGAGGGGCTGCGCAACTGGAAGCGGCGGAAGAACTTCTTCGTCGAGGCGATCGAGCTTTTCGACAAGGTCCAGCGGGGCGATCCGCACTGGCTTTCGATCCAGTTCATGAAGAGCCAGAAGGTCGACCGCGTCGCCTCGCGGCTGCTCCTCGACAGCTTCGAGGACGCGTTCATGGGTTGGCTTCAGGCTTTCACAATGCCGACGCTCGTGGTCTGCGGCAGCGAGGACGACGACAATGGCTCGGCCGAGGAGCTGGCGAATGTGATGCCAAATGCCGTTTTCGTGGAGGTGCCGGGAACGCACATGAGCTCCGTCACGAAGCCGGAGTTCGGCGACACCATCGCGACTTTCCTCGCCGCATAAGAAGAGGGCGCCCGAAGGCGCCCTCTGATGCTTCGGTAATTGGAGTTACTGCTGCGTCGTAGGAGTCGATTTCGCCCGTCCGCGGCCGCTCGCCGAGCCGGTGCTGCCACCGCCGCCGCTGCGGGCGCCGAGGTTGGCGTTGCCGCCGCCAGTTTCACTCATGCCACGTTGGCTGCTGCTGCTGGTCAGTCCAGCGGTGTCGTCGCCGGCGCTCCAGTTATCGCTGGAACCCATGCCTTCGCGCCATTCGCTGAACTGGTCGGAAAGGTTGCTCAGCTGATCACTGATCTGCGTGCGCTTCGACCACAGGAACAGGCCCGCTGCTGCGGCACCGGCTGCAACGGCCGCAGCGGCCATCGGACGATCCCGCGCGATATCCATCACGCCGGAACTATATTGGTTGCGGCCCGACGGGTTGTTGTTGCGACTGCCGCGATTGCTTCCGCCACGATTGTTGCTTCTCGCCATGATATTCCTCCTCAATGTGATTTCGCTCTCGAACCGTTTAAACGATTGAGGGCGCTCGCCGTTTCGCCTGTTGCGGGGCGAACAGCGGTGAGGAGAGACGAGCTAGCGGCGAGTGGCCGACAGAAGCGTCAGGCGGTGGCGAGTTGGTCCAGCATGGCTTCCGCGCTGGATGCCCGGTAATCGCCCGGCGCCTCGATGTTCAGCTGCTCGACGACGCCGTCGTTGACGATCATCGAATAGCGCTGGGAACGCTTGCCCATGCCGAACTTGCTGCCATCCATCTCCAGGCCGACAGCATCGGCGAAGGCACCATTTCCGTCGGCGAGCATGGTGATGTCCTCCGAGCCATCGGCCTTCCCCCACGCAGCCATCACGAAGGGATCGTTGACCGAGATGCAGGCGATCTCGTCGATGCCCTGGCGTTTTAGATCCTGCGCCTTCTCGACATAGGAGGGCAGGTGACGCGCGGAGCAGGTCGGCGTGAAGGCACCCGGAACCGCGAACAGCGAGACGCGCTTGCCGGCGAAATAGTCACTGCTGGTCGTGGGCTTCGGGCCCTCGGACGTGGCGATGGCAAGAGGTACGTCGGGCAGGCGCTCGCCTACTTGGATGGTCATGGGAAAGTCTCCGTCGCGTGAAGATGAAACGGCAGATACGCTCGGCATACGGCTCCCTCAAGCCTTGCCCGTCGCGCTGGAGCGGCCCATTGTCGCACCGTGGTTGAGCAACCGAGTTTCCTGTCCGGCAAGCTGCTTCTCGCAATGCCCGGAATGGCCGATCCCAGGTTCGAGCGCGCGGTTATCGCCATGTGCGTTCACGACGAAAACGGCGCGATCGGCGTCGGCGTGGGACACAAGCGCGCAGGCATCACCTTTCGCGCCCTGCTGCGGCAGCTGGAGATCGATCCCGGGGAAGCGCCCGACTGCGCGGTCCATCACGGCGGCCCGGTCGAACCCGGACGCGGCTTCGTGCTGCATTCGGCGGACTGGGGCGGGCAGGACACGCTCCACGTGAACGGCGACAATGGCGAGATCTTCGCCATGACCGGCACGATCGACGTCCTCCGAGCCATCGCGGAAGGTCGCGGTCCTTCCCAGTGGATCGCCGCGCTCGGCTACGCGGGTTGGGGCGAGGGACAGCTCGACGAAGAGATGACGCGTCATGGCTGGTTCGCCGCGCATGGCGAGCCGGCGATCCTCTTCGACACACCGACGGACGAGCGCTGGGCCGCATCGTTCAAGCGGGAAGGGATCGATCCCCGGTTACTCGCCAGCGAGACGGGCGCCGCCTGAGGGATAGTTAAGCCGCCCGCCGCGTTCGGGCGAGGATGCCCAACCGAACAGCAGCCGAGAAGAAGAACTCGGCAGTCCGCAAGGTCCTCTCCAGCTGGCGCAGCTGGGTGCTGGCCGCGCTCCTCATCGGCGGCCTTGTCATCGCCGTCCTTCACTGGGGCGACGTCAAGATGTTCGGCAAGCTGCTGACGGAGGCGAAGCCGCTGTGGCTGGTCGTGGCGATCCTGCTTCAGCTCGCCACTTATGTCGGTCTGGCCGCGCAATGGTGGCTGGTCCTTCGGAAGGGTGAGACGCCGGAGGAAGGCCGCGACTTGCTCCGCCTGACATTCGCCAAGCATTTCGCGGATCAGGTCGTGCCGACGGCTGGTATGAGCGGGAACGTCCTGGTCGTTGATCGGCTGGTGAGCTTGGGCGTCCCGCGAAGCAACGCGGTCGCCGCGCTGCTGCTGCAGATCGTCGCCTATTACATCTCCTATGCGCTCGGCGCCCTCTGGGTCCTCGTTGTTCTGTGGTGGAAAAGCCGCTCGAGCCTGCTGCTGACCGCTGCAGTGCTCGTGTTCCTGGTCATCGCGGTCGGGATGCCGTGGGCGACCTTGTGGCTCCATCGCCGCGGGCAGGAACGCCTTCCCCGGTGGGTCGCGCGCTGGTCGAAAGCGCAGAGCTTCTTCAAGCTCGTTGGCGAAGCGCCGCGCGAGCTCGTTCGAGACCCTCAGCTGATCGGCTGGCTCACTTTGCTTAACGGCGCGGTCTTCATCGCCGATGCGGCGACCATGCAGGCGTGCCTGCTGGCCCTCGGAGTGCATGCGCCCCTGAGCGCAGGCTACGTCGCATTTATGTTCGCATCGATCGCCGTCATCCTCGGCCCGATCCCGATGGGCCTCGGCTCATTCGAAGCGGTCAGCATCGCGATGCTCCGCTTGTTCGGCGTGCCGTTCGAGGCGGCCTTGTCCGCGACTTTGCTATTCCGCGGCTTCACCCTCTGGCTGCCGCTGATCCCCGGCGGCCTGCTGCTCCGCAAGGAGCTCAAGCCGGCCAAGGCGTGAAAAAGGGCGGGAGCCTTACGACTCCCGCCCTGATGTTAGTCTTGGGTACGCCGAAGCTTAGAACAGCTTGTCGAGCTTCACCTTCGCCCCGGCAAAGAAGAAGCGGCCAAGCGCACTAACGGGATAGCGCGACGTGCCGATGTCCGGCTTCTGGTTGAACAGGTTGTTCACGCCTCCGTAGAAGGTGAAGCGCTTGTCCACGTCGACCGACGCATACAGGTTATGCTCCCAATGCTCCTTCAGATACTTGTACTCCGGGGCGGTAATGTCCGGGTTTGTGTTCGTCCGCAGGTTGCTGAAGCGCGTGGTCTTCGAGAAGTAGAGCAGCCCGTAGTTCAGCGTGAATGGACCCTTGTTCCAGGTGAGGTCCGTGTGGACCGTGTACTTGGGTGCGTAGGTCTCGCCACGGCTGTCCGTCGGATCGGCGCCGGGGGTGCCGATGAACTGCAGCTTGTCGAGGTAGTTGCCGATCACGTTCAACGAGAAGGTGCCGAGGCGCGCCGTGCGCTTGCGGTAGTTCAGGTTGAGGTCGAGACCAGCGGTCTTGAACGCCGCGACGTTCTGGGGAGCAACGGTGAATCCGACGATGTTGCCGGCATCCGCATTACCCGCAGCGCCGTTCTGACGAATGATCGAGCTGCAGAAGGCGTTGTCGAGCGTCGGCTGGTCCACGCACAGCTCCGAGAGCTGCTGCGGAGCCACCGTGTTGATCGCGTTGGTGAGGTTGATGTTGTACCAGTCCGCGCGCGCGGTCAGCCCCGGTATGAAGCGCGGCTGCAGGATCACGCCCGCGGTCCACGTCTTCGCCGTCTCGGCCTTCAGGTTGGGGTTGCCGCCCATGGAGCCTGAGATGTTGACGGATCGCGTGTCCATGTACGCGGCTGGATCCGTGACTCCGAGCGAACCCAGCAACGCAGCGCAGTTCGCGGCGCGATAGCTCGTGCCGGAGCTGACGTTGTTGCTGTTGCAGGGATCGTCGAAGAACTCATAGGTTTGCGACGCGCCGCTGAAGAGCTCGCCGATGTTCGGCGCGCGAACCGCCGTCGAGTAGGTGCCCGTGAAGGTGATGTCCTTCACCGGCGCATAGCTACCGTCAACCTTCCATGCCTTCGTCGTTCCGACCGTGGAGTAGTCGGAGACGCGAAGCGCTGCGCCAAGCTCGAGGTTGTAGGCGAAGCGCTGCTTCTGGAGCAGCGGAGCGCGGACTTCCCCGAACGCTTCCTTGACGTTGAAGGAGCCATGATCGTTGGAGAGGGCGTTGCCGAAGGTCAGGCCCTGCGCCGCGAGCGGATCGGCGATGAACCGGCTCGATTCCTTACGGTATTCCGCACCGAAGGCGTAGCCGAGAGAGCCGCCGCCAGGGAAGCTGAACAGCGCGCCGAGGTCGCCCGAGACGCTGCCGGAAACCACATGCTGCGTGATCCGCGAACGGTCGATCGTGTCAGCCGTGATCCAATCGAGCGCCGCCTGCGAAGGCGAGCCCTCGCCGATGATGTTGATTGGCACGCACTGACCCGGGGTGAAGGTCGTCGCGTCGGCTGCCGTCGGATCGAGGTTCACACGGCAGGTGATGTTGCCGTCAGGACCAACTACCGCGTCAAGCGCCGCGTTGAAGCGGTCGGTGATGCGGTCGTTGATGTAATGGTTGGTGACGTCGGTGCGGCCGTAGGTGTAGCTCACCTCGTAATTGGCGTGGCTGCCGATCTCACCCTTGGCGCCGAGCACGCCGCGGTACGTGTCGCGCTTGATGTCCTCACCGCGCTGACCGAAGTCGAAGTTGTCTCGGGTTACGAGGACGCCGTCGGGAGCAACAGCCGCCAGGCTCGCAGGCAGGTAGGCGTTGTCGGGCGCGAGGTAGAGGTAGTAATCGAACGTCGGCTGCGCGAGCGAGAACGACTTGTTCCGGGCATACTTGCCCTCCGCAAAGATCGTCAGAGCCGGCGAGACATCGAAGTGACCGATCAGGTTGACGACGTCGCGGCGGATCCTCGGCAGGAGGTCGTTGCCATAATCCGCGGTCCGCGTGGCGCTGCCGCCCTGCTCGTAGCCGCCGGGGATGTCCCTGCCGAACTGATAGGGAGCAACTCCGCCGCCGGGCAGTCCGACGAAGCTCGGCGTGCCGAAATCGAAGTCGGTCGAGATGGCGCCGCCGCGAGCGGTCCAAGCGTACCGGACGTCCGTCAGCGGAACATAGTCGGGAATGCCGTTGTCGGCAGGCCCGGTGTAGCCACCCTGGTTCTCGGGATCGTCGGGATTGAGGACGAAGCGAACCGAATTCGGGCCGCTCAGATAGGAGCGATCCTTCGTCTCGAGCCGGTCTTCCTCGCCGTGCTCGTAAGCGATCGCGAAGTTGCCGCGTCCGCCGGCGAAATTGTGACCCGCGGTGACGGAGAAGAGGCGCTGGCCGGCATCGCCATACTGGCTGGTGCCGTCCTGGGCACGAACCGTCAGGCCCTGGAAGTTCTTCTTGAGCACGAAGTTGACGACGCCGCTGACGCCGTCCGCGCCGTAGATCGCCGAAGCACCGCCGGTCAGGATGTCGACGCGGTCGACAAGGTCGCTCGGGATGGTGTTGATGTCGACAGCCTGGCTGCCCGGCACGCCGGAAACGTGACGCCGTCCGTCGACGAGGACCAGCGTGCGGTCAGTGCCGAGGTTGCGCAGGTTGAGGAGGTTGAGGCCGGTATAGCCGATGCCGGCCTGGTCGCCGGAGTTGAGGCTCGAGCCGGACGAACCCTGAAGGGCGGGGTAGCCGCTGAGGAATTGCGTCAGGTTGGTCGTGCCGGATTCCTGGATCTGGGCGGCGCCGAGCGAGACGACCGGGTTCGGCGTCGAGAAGTCCGGCCGGCGGATGCGCGAACCGGTGACGACGATGGGCTCGCTCGTCTTGCCGTTCTCAGCCGCCAGGTTCGTGGAAGGCTGAGTGGTCGACTGGTCCGCGGGCGTCGGGGTGGGCTCGACCGGAGAATCTTGGGTCGCTGCTTGCGACGGCTGCGAGTCCTGGGCTTGAGCGAGGGCAGGGGTAGCCGCGATAAGTGCGAAGATGGACGCGGTAACTGCAAGCGATTGAACGGAACGCATTACGAATCCTTGGAAAACGGGGGACGCGGCGCCCCCTACGCCTTGAAGAGCAGGCGTTTCACGCGCTATTAGTTTTCGATCGAAACTTTTCTGCAGAGTGTCATATCTTTGCAACAGATGTGAAGAACGTCTGTCATGTAACCGACAAACAGCGAAATTCTGGCGTGCAATGATCCCACGCCGTCGGCTTGAAACATGAAGCAGCGGGTAACATATAAAGAATCCTTTATATTTGCCTTTGACGCGCGCCCCCGCTAACGGCGGCGACGAAGAGCGCCCGTGAGGCGTGCCCATCAGACCGACTGGAGAATTTCAACGTGGCGACGCAGGCTGAAACCCGTTTCAACGACTATGTCGTGAAGGACCTCGGCCTTGCCGACTTCGGCCGCAAGGAAATCGAGATCGCCGAAACCGAGATGCCGGGCCTGATGGCTCTGCGCGAAGAATTCGGTGCATCGAAGCCGCTCAAGGGCGCGCGTATCACCGGCTCGCTGCACATGACGATCCAGACCGCCGTGCTGATCGAAACGCTGATCGATCTTGGTGCCGAGGTGCGCTGGGCGTCTTGCAACATCTTCTCGACCCAGGATCATGCCGCGGCCGCGATCGCCGCGCGCAACATCCCCGTTTTCGCGATCAAGGGCGAAACTCTGGAGGATTACTGGGACTACGTCGTCCGCATCTTCGACTGGGGTACCGACACCACCTGCAACATGATCCTCGACGACGGCGGGGATGCCACGATGTTCGCGCTGTGGGGTTATCGCGTCGAGAAGGGTGAGGAGCTGTTCACGCCGTCCAACGAGGAAGAAGAGATCTTCGTCGCGACGCTGAAGCGCTTCCTCGCCGAGCGTCCAGGCTATCTCACCAAGACCGTCGAGACGATCAAGGGCGTGTCGGAGGAAACCACCACTGGCGTCCACCGCCTCTATGAGCTCGCCAAGCAAGGCAAGCTCCCGTTCCCGGCGATCAACGTCAACGACAGCGTGACCAAATCGAAGTTCGACAATCTCTACGGCTGCAAGGAAAGCCTGGTGGACGCGATCCGCCGCGGCACCGACGTGATGCTCGCCGGCAAGGTCGCCTGCGTTGCCGGCTACGGCGACGTCGGCAAGGGCTCGGCAGCGTCACTCCGCAACGGCGGCGCACGCGTCCTCGTGACCGAGATCGACCCGATCTGCGCGCTCCAGGCGGCGATGGAAGGCTATGAGGTCGTGACGATGGAAGAGGCGACCAAGCGCGCCGACATCTTCGTCACCGCGACCGGCAACATGGACGTCATCACGCTCGACCACATGCGGGCGATGAAGAACATGGCGATCGTGTGCAACATCGGGCACTTCGACAGCGAGATCCAGATTGGCGCCCTCGCCAACATGAAGTGGACCGAGATCAAACCGCAGGTCGACGAGGTCGAGTTCCCGGATGGCAAGAAGATCATCGTGCTGTCGAAGGGCCGCCTGGTGAATCTCGGCAATGCGACGGGTCACCCAAGCTTTGTGATGAGCTCAAGCTTCACGAACCAGGTGCTGGCGCAAATCGAGCTGTGGACCGGCGCCGAGAAGTACAAGAACGACGTCTATGTGCTCCCGAAGCACCTCGACGAGAAGGTCGCGCGACTGCATCTCGACAAGCTCGGGGTGAAGCTGACCACGCTTAGCGACAAGCAGGCGAGCTATATCGGCGTATCCGCAGAAGGACCGTTCAAGCCGGATCACTACCGCTACTGAGCGTCGGCTGGGCTACATTACAGGCTCATGAATGTTGCATTAATGTGACACGCGGTTCGCATTCGACGAACGGTGGCAAATGTTGTTTGCACTTTGGTCGCGAAATTCCGCACCAATCCTGCCGGATTTCCAAAAAAACTTGGAAATAAAGGGGACCGGTAGAATGCGTACTTTCGGCAGCGTTTCTCGATTCACATTTTCGGTTTCGGCCATCGCGCTCGGAACCGCCGTCGCAACACCTGCATCCGCGCAGACCAACACGCAGACGCAGCAGGCGCAACAGCAGAATACGGCTATCGACTGTTCGACTGTGACGGACGCTGCCGCGCACGCAGATTGCATTCGCACCCAGACCGCCAGTGCCCAGACGCCCGCAACTGCGGGTGCCCCGGAAGCTGGCGCCATCGTCGTCACCGGCTCGCGCATTCCGAAGCCGAACTACGACACGGTCCAGCCTGCGACGGTGATCGATTCCAAGGCGCTCGAACAGCGCGGTTTCAACAACGCCGCGGACGCTCTGAACGAGCTGCCGCAGTTCGGCATTCCCGGCAGCTCGCCAGTCGGCGCGGGCCAGGGGGGTGCGTTTGGTACCGGCCAGTCCTTCGTCAACTTCCTCGGCCTCGGCTCGCAGCGTACCCTGGTGCTGGTCAACGGCCGCCGCTTCATCAGCTCGAACACCTCGAGCATCTTCGGCCCGACCTCGGCTGGTGAGCAGGTCGACCTGGGCCAGATCAACACCAAGCTGATCGACCGCATCGAGACGATCGCGATCGGCGGTGCACCGATCTACGGCTCGGACGCCATTGCGGGCACGATCAACGTCATC
>Ga0308174_10001608_pt1 | contig 10655 bp, 9 predicted proteins | sample PhyPR2_FD_203894 | JGI IMG/M metagenome (GOLD analysis project Ga0308174, IMG submission 203894) | Soil microbial communities from UC Gill Tract Community Farm, Albany, California, United States - DLSLS.P.R2 | ecosystem: Environmental > Terrestrial > Soil > Agricultural land | place: USA... | reverse complement strand
ACGCTGACGAGGACGGCCGGTAGCGAGCCGGCCACGGCACCGACCAGCAGCCCGAGGTACGGCGCCGCGAGGGCCGGCACCCAGCGCCCGCGCGGCGACGCGCTGGCCTGCGTGTGCGACACCGTGTGGGCACGGCGTTGGCGGCCCCAGAGACTGCTCAACATTCCTCCGGACACCACGGCCGGCGGGGGGCGGACCGTGACTGGCGCTGTGATCAGGACGAACGGGCACGCCGGCCTCCGGCGGTGCCCGAAAGGTCCGCAGTCTACAGGCGGCACCGACCGCTCCGGGCCGGAGCGCGGCCGGTCCGGGGGCGGTCAGTCGGCCTGGCCGAGGTCCCGGACGGCGCGGGCCTCGATGTCGCGCAGCACCTCGTCGGCGGTGGCGGAGCTGACCTCCCCGGTGCGGCGGGCGTGGAGCACCACAGCGCGCTCCACCTCGCTGGCCCGCTCCAGCAGCCGTTCGAGCTGCTCGGGTGCGGCCTCGCCGGCGGCGCCGGTCCGGGCGTCCGAGAGCGCCTGCTGCGCGCGGGCGTACGACTCGTACTGCACCACCACCGCCCGGCGCACCTCGTCCGGCACCGCGCCGTCGTCCGGCGCCCGCAGGTCCTCCAGCACGGCAGCGGCCGCGCGGGCCCGCAGCTCGGCGATGGCCGCGGCCTCGTCCACCTCGCTGCCCACCCCCAGCAGTCGCACCAGTGGGGAGAGGGTGAGGCCCTGCACGACCAGCGTGACCAGCACGCAGACCAGAGCGACCAGGATGATCTCGGCCCGGTGCGGGAAGGCGGCGCCGGACGCGACCAGCTGCGGCAGGGCCAGCGCCGTCGCCACCGTGACGACACCGCGCATGCCGGCCCAGGTGACCACCGTGGTCTCGCGCCAGCCGTGCAGCACCTCCGCGTCGGCCCGTCGTTGCAGGGCCCGGGCGACCGCGACGGCGGGGTACATCCAGGCCGCGCGCGACAGGACCAGGGTGAGCAGCACCAGCGCCGCGAGCGCGATCGTCCCCTCCCCCGTGTCGGTGTGGGTGAGCACCGTCGTCAGCTCGAAGCCGATGAGGGTGAAGGTGAGGCTGCTGAGGATGAAGTCCAGGTAGTTCCAGACCGCGCGCCCGAGCAGCCAGCCCTGGGCGGTGATCGCGGGGTGACCGTAGCTGCGCAGGTACAGCCCCAGAGCGAGGACGGCGAGGACCCCCGAGCCGTGCAGGTGCTCGGCCCCGAGGTAGGCCACGAACGGCAGAACGACGGTGACCGTGGTCTCGGCCGGCGCGTCGTGCAGCGCCGCCAGGGCCACCCGGGCCAGCCAACCGAGGGCGACGCCGAGACCGAGGCCGACCACCACGGCCAGCAGGAGGTCCAGCGCCGCGGCACCCGCCGACAGCTCACCGGTGACCGCCGCGGCCACGGCCAGCTGGTAGAGGACGAGCGCCGTCGCGTCGTTGAACATGCCCTCGCCCTCGAGCACCGTCACCACCCGCGCCGGCAGCCGCAGCCGGCGGGCCACCGCGGTGGCAGCGACCGGGTCGGGTGGGGACACCACCGCCCCGAGCACCCAGGCGGCCGCCCACGGCAGCCCGCCGGCGTGGGCGACGACGGCCACCACGGCCGCGGTCGCCACGGTGAGGCCGACGGCCAGCAGCAGGATCGGTCCGGCGCTCTCGCGGAACTCCCCTGCCGTGGTGCGCTGCGTCGCCGCGAACAGCAGCGGCGGCAGCAGCACGGGCAGGATCAGGCTGGGATCCAGCTGCGGCTGCACCACCCCCGGCACGAGGGCGACGGCGAGCCCGAAGACCGTCAACAGCACCGGCTGCGGCACGTTGACCCGATCGCTCACGGGGGTCAGCACGACGACTCCGACAAGCAGGGCACCGAGCAGGAGCAGCTCGCTCACGCGACCCCTCCTTCCGGGCGTCACGGGGACCGGGCCTCCCGCGAGAGTAGCCACGGCGGGGGCGGTGCGTCAGCGGCCGGCGCGCCGTGGGACAGGTGCCCGACGTCCGGCACGGCTGCGTCGGCGACGTCGCGCTGCACGTGCTGGAGCTCGCCGACGTACCCCTCCTGCTCGTGCCCGGTGCGACGCAGGCCCCACCGTGCGCAAACGCGGTGAACTGCACCTTGATGAGAGCGCTGCGGGGTGATTCACTGTGGCCTGCGTCAGGCATTCGTCTGCATTCGTCCAACGTGGGGTCAAGAACACCCCTGCTGGCGAGCAGCGATGTCAGGGGGTGAGCTGGGGCTCACGAGGCCGGCCGAGGTCGGCGCGAGAGGGGGCGGCTGTGGCTGTGACGGGGGCTGACGTGCCTGGTGGGCGGGCACGGGTGGGGCGCGGGTGGCGGGCGCCGCCGGGCGGGTGCCCGGGCGCACGCCGGCCGCTGGAGACTGTGGGCCGCTCCGGTGCGCGCCGCCACCGGGAGCACCACCATGACTGAGGACAGCGCCGACGATGCTCAGCCCCCTGACGACCCGGGGCCGTACGACGACGCGTTGCACTACACGGTGCAGCTCCCGGCCACGCCGTACTCGGTGGCCGCAGCCCGCGCGATCTCCCGGGCCTGGTGCCAGAGCGCCGGCGGCGAGCGCGACGGTGAGGCGCTCGAGCTGCTCGTCAGCGAGGCGGTCACCAACGCGGTGCGTCACGCCGCCCGCGGCCCCCGCGACCTGATCACCGTCGACATGACGCTCACCCGGGAGGTGACCGAGACCTCCGTGTCCGACCACGGCCCGGCGTTCACGGCGGCCAGCACTCCGCCTGACCTGGAGCAGACCAGCGGCTTCGGGTTGCACATCATCGCCCACCTGGCCAGGACCTGGGTCGTCGAGCGTCACGCCACCGGCAACCGGGTCACCTTTACCCTGTGACGAGGCCGCGCTCGACGGCATCGGCGACCCGCTGCACGCCCGGCGCCCCGAGGATCACGGTGTAGTGGTTCACGTCGGGCACGGCGGTGACGCGGACCGCCGGCGGGACCTCCAGCGCGGCCAGCCGCGCCTCGTCGTACAGCCCCTGGGGCTCGTCGAACATCCCGCGGGAGGCCCACAGGTGCTCGACCGGCACCCCGGCCTCGACGGCCGAGCGCACCGCCCGGTGCACCTCCGGGTCGGCGAGCACGCCGGACCCGTCGGCGCGGACCGCGTCGGGCACACAGCTGCTCACCCACTCGTCGCCGTCCTGGACGAGGTCGTGCAGCAGGTAGGCCCGCAGCGCGTCACCGTCGGCCGAGTCGAACACCGACTGCAGGGCGGGGTGCTCGCGCCAGAAGTCGAGGTAGGCCTCCGCGCCGGCGAACCGCATCGACAGCCGGGCCATGGCCGGTCCGATCACCGCGTGCAGCGCCGCGTCGATGTCGAGCCCGACCGGCGTCGCGAACGCCAGCCCACCATCGACGAGGACCGCCGCACGCACCCGCCCCGGATGGCGAGCCGCCGCCAGGGCGGCGATGAAGGCCCCCATCGAGTGACCCAGCAGGACCACCCGCTCACTACCCAGCTCGTCGGCGACCGCCAGCAGGTCCTCGACGTGCTCGCCGAGACCCCACGGCCCCTGGACGTCGCGGCTGCCGGCGCGCCCCCGAAGGTCGGGCGCGACGAACCGCACCGCACCGGCCCCGAGGCGCCGGGAGAGCTCGTCGGCGACCGGCCGCCAGGACAGCGCGTTGGCGGTGATGCCGTGCGCGGCGATGACCAGCGGCCGTGCCCCGCCTGCGGCACCGGGGCCGCGGTGGCCCGTGAGGTCGTGCACCTCGAGCCCGCCGCCGGGTCGCTCGAGCCGGAGGGATCCCTCGACCTCGTCAACGCTCACCGCACACCTCCTGCTCGGCGGGACCCGCCCGGCCCCGAGGCACGGTAACCCACCCGGACGGGGACAGCCCGGGAACCGTTGACCCACCGACCACCACCTGCCAGAGTCGGCGGACGACAAGTCCAGACACGTGACGGGGTTCCCATGGCGGTGGCGAAGAAGGTCCACGTCCTCGACTGCGGCGCGATGAGCTGCGACCTCACGTGGCTGCTGCTGAAGCCGGGCCGCTCCATCCGGCCGCGGGCCGACCGCGACAAGCCGGTCGAGTGGTACCCGTGCACCACCCACGCGGTGCTGGTCGAGACCGACGAGGGCACGATGCTCTGGGATACGAGCTGCCCGCGTGACTGGGAGACCCGCTGGGTCCCGACCGGGCTGCAGGAGTTCTTCCCCTACGACCAGGTCACCGACGAGCAGTACCTCGACGCGCGGCTGGGCCAGCTCGGCGTCTCCCCCGAGCAGCTCGACTACGTCGTCATGTCGCACCTCCACTTCGACCACGCCGGCAACGTGCGCACGTTCGCGGGCAGCGGCGCCCGGCTGGTGTGCAACGACAAGGAGAAGGAGTTCGCGTTCGGCTACGACGGGGCGTTCAACGGCGCCCACCTCAAGGCCGACTACGAGGGGCTGGACTTCGAGACGGTGTCCGGTGACGTCGAGTTCCTGCCCGGGGTGACGCTTCTCGAGGCTCCGGGCCACACCCCCGGCACCATGTCGATGCAGGTCGAGCTCGCCGACTCCGGCACGATGATCTTCACCTCCGATGCGATCTACATGGGCGACTCCTACGGACCTCCCGCCACGCCCGCCGCGATCGTCAACGACCTCGGCGCCTGGTACTCCTCGGTGGAGAAGATCCGCGGCATCGCCGAGAAGACCGACGCGACAGTCATCTTCGGCCACGACGCCGACCAGCTGCGCAACCTGCGCCTGGCCCCCGAGGGCTCCTACACCTGACCGCACATGCACCACGACTGACCGAGGAGGGGCGATGACCACGCCCGCGAGCTACCACCCCGCCGACCCCGAGAGCGTCTTCACCTACGGCGCCCCGCAGCTGAAGTTCGGCCACGGCGCCGCCGACGAGATCGGCTACGACCTCAGCCTCACCGGCGCCAGGAGGGTCCTCGTCGTGACCGACCCGGGGGTGGCGGCCACGGGCAACCCGCAGCGGGTGGCCGAGCAGATGGGCCAGTTCGGCATCGAGGCCCACGTCTTCGACGGCAGCCACGTCGAGCCGACCGACGAGAGCCTGCAGCGCGCCATCGACCACGCCCGCGAGTCCGGCCCCTGGGACGCCTACGTCGCGGTCGGGGGCGGCTCGAGCATCGACACCGCCAAGGCGATCAACCTGCTGACCACCAACCCCGGCGAGCTGATGGACTACATCAATGTGCCGGTCGGCGGCGGCAAGGCTCCCACCAACCCGCTCAAACCGCTGATCGCCGTGCCGACGACCACCGGCACCGGCTCCGAGAGCACGACGATCTGCGTGATGGACGTGCTCTCGCTCAAGGTCAAGACGGGTATCAGCCACGCCCGCCTGCGCCCCACACTCGCCGTGATCGACCCCTCGCTCACCCTCACCCAGCCCGCCGGCGTGACCGCGGCCGCAGGCATGGACATCCTGTGCCACGCCCTTGAGAGCTACACCGCGAGGCCCTACACGTCGTACGAGCGCAAGCGGCCCGAGCAGCGGGTGCCCTACTGCGGCTCCAACCCGATCGCGGACATGTGGTCGGAGAAGGCGCTGAGCCTGCTCGCCGAGTCCTTCCGCACCGCCGTGCACCACGGCGACGACGAGGACGCCCGGGGGATGATGGCCCTGGCCGCCACGTTCGCGGGCATGGGCTTCGGCAACGCGGGTGTCCACATCCCACACGCCAACGCCTACCCGATCGCGGGGCGGGTCAAGGACTTTCATCCCAAGGACTACCCCGCCGACGAGCCGATGGTCCCGCACGGCATGTCCGTCGCGCTCACGGCGCCCGAGGCGTTCCGGTTCACCTTCGATGCCTCACCGGAGCGGCACCGCCGGGCCGCCCTGCTGCTGGCGCCGGGGGCGCAGGAGCCGGACGACCCCGCCGAGCTGCTCCCCTCGGTGCTCATCGCCCTCATGCGCGACATCGACATCCCGGACGGCGTCGGCGCGGTCGGCTACACCGAGTCCGACATCCCCGACCTGGTCGACGGCACGATGAAGCAGCAGCGGCTGCTGGCCACCGCCCCCAAGCCGGTGACCGAGGACGACATCGCCGGCATCTACCAGCGCTCGTTGAGCCTGTGGTGACCCGGACGTGCCCATCTACGACCTGCGCTGCCCCCAGGGCCACACCCTCGAGGTGATCCAGTCCCTCACCGCCCCGCTGCCGCAGTGCCCCTCGTGCGGCGCCACGATGCGAAGGGTCCCGTCCCGCTTCGGGATCGGCGGGCGGGCGGGCGTGCCGCCGGCGCCCGAGCAGATGCCCCAGACGTGGAAGGGCACGTACGGCGGGGACCGCGACTACGTCACCTCCCTGCGCCGCACGGCCGAGCGCCGGGAGGCCTTTGAGCAGCGGCACCCCGAGGTGGCCGGTGACCGGCGTCCGATCCTGGCACACGAGGGCCGGTTCGAGCAGGCGCCGCTGCGCCGCGGCGACCCGGCCCCACCCGCGGCGACCGGCGGCGACGCGGGCTCCCAGTTCCCTCCGCACCCCCATCCCCACGGGACGGGACACCGGCCCTCCCCTAGAGTCGGCTGAGTGACCGGGACTGACGCCGACCTGCTGTCCGCGCTACGCCGTGCCGGGGTGGCTGACGTGGACGGCTCCGGTCTGGCCCGGGCGCTCTACTCCTCGGACGCCTCCCTGTACCGCGTGCTCCCGCGCGTCGTCGTCCGTCCCCGGCACGTCGACGAGATCGAGGCCACCCTCGGCGTCTGCCGCGCCCTGGGCGTCCCGCTGACCGCTCGCGGCGCCGGCACCTCCATCGCCGGCAACGCGGTCGGCCCGGGGGTCGTCCTGGACACCAGCCGGCACCTGCACCGCGTTCTGGACGTCGACCCCCAGCGCGCCGTCGCGGTCGTGGAGCCCGGCGTCGTCCAGTCCTCCCTCCAGGCAGCCGCGCGTCCGCACGGTCTGAGGTTCGGTCCCGACCCGAGCACGCACAACCGCTGCACCATCGGCGGGATGATCGGCAACAACGCCTGCGGGTCACGCGCGCTGGCCTACGGGCGCACCTCCGACAACGTCACGGGGCTCGACGTGGTGACCGGGTCTGGCGCCCGTCTGCGGCTGGGAAGCGGTGGAGGGCAGGGGAGCTCGTCGTCGGCGGAGGCGCTCACGGTCGCCCTGCGCCGACTGGTGGAGTCCGACCTGGCGGCGATCCGCACCGAGCTCGGGCGCTTCCCACGCCAGGGGTCCGGCTACTCCCTGGAGCAGCTGCTGCCCGAGCGCGGGTTCGACCTCGCCCGCGCGCTGGTCGGCAGCGAGGGCACGCTCGCTCTCACCCTGGGCGCCACTGTCGCGCTGGTGCCCGACCCGTCCGCCCGGGTCCTGGTCGTCCTCGGCTACCCCACGATGGCCGACGCGGCCGACGCCACCCCGGGGATCCTGCCGCACCGGCCCACCGCGTGCGAGGGGCTGGACTCCCGCATCGTCCAACGGGTGCGCGACGTGCCGGCGGCGGTGGTGCCGGACCTGCCGCGCGGTGACGGCTGGCTGGTCGTCGAGCTCGCCGGTGACGACCCCACCGAGCTGGCCGCGCGCGCCGTACGCGTGGTGGCCGACGGGGGCGCCCTCGACTCCCTCGTGGTCACCGACCCGGCCGAGGCGGCCGCCATCTGGCGGATCCGCGAGGACGGCGCCGGGCTGGCGGCGCGCACCAGCGAGGGCCGCCCGGCGCACGCGGGGTGGGAGGACGCCGCTGTCCCGGTGGCGCAGCTCGGCGCCTACCTGCGCGACTTCGATGCGCTGCTCGCCGCCCACCGCCTGGACGGTGTCCCCTACGGCCACTTCGGCGACGGCTGCGTCCACGTGCGGATCGACTTCCCGTTCGGGCAGGCCCACGGCGGTGACGGCGGGCGCGCGGGCTACCGCGCCTTCGTGGAGGCCGCGGCGCGGCTGGTGGCAGGGTACGGCGGGTCCATGTCGGGTGAGCACGGCGACGGCCGCGCCCGCAGCGAGCTGCTCCCGCAGATGTACTCCGCCGAGGTGCTCGCGCTGTTCGGGCGGGTCAAGGCCCTGTTCGACCCCGAGGACCTGCTCAACCCCGGCGTCCTCGTGCGCCCGGCGGCACTGGACGGCGACGTCCGGGTCGCCGAGGTGGCGCCGCACCGGCAGGGCCTCGCCCTGGCCTACCGCCACGACGGGGGCGACCTCACCGCGGCGGTCCACCGCTGCACCGGGGTCGGCAAGTGCCGCGCCGACCTGACCGCGACCGGCGCGGTCATGTGCCCGTCCTTCCAGGCCACCCGCGAGGAGAAGGACTCCACGCGCGGCCGGGCCCGGGTGCTCCAGGAGATGCTTGCCCCGGCCGGCCCGGTCCGGGACTGGCGGTCGCCCGAGGTGCACGCCGCACTCGACCTGTGCCTGTCCTGCAAGGGCTGCGCCCGCGACTGCCCCACGGGCGTGGACATGGCGTCGTACAAGTCCGAGGTCCTGCACCAGTCGTACCGGCGCCGGCTGCGTCCCCGCTCGCACTACACGCTGGGCCGGCTGCCCCGGTGGGCCGATCTCGCGGCGCGGGCGCCGGGGCTGGTCAACGCCGTGATGACCTCGGCGCCCGGGCGGCGGCTGGCCCGCTGGTCGGCCGGGGTCGACCAGCGCCGGGACCTGCCGACGTTCGCGCCACTGACCTTCCAGCAGCTGTGGGCGGCCCGGCCCGCGCCGGCCAGCGCCGGGGGCGCGCCGGTCGCGCTCTGGGTCGACTCGTTCACCGACCACTTCGCCCCTGAGGTGGCGGTCGCCGCCGTGCGGGTGCTCGAGGCGGCCGGCTACCACGTGCAGGTCGCCGGCGACGACACCTGCTGCGCCCTGACCTGGGTCACCACCGGGCAGCTCGACGCCGCGCGGACGATCCTGCAACACACGGTCCGGACCCTCGCCCGGTACGTCGACTCGGGTGTCCCCGTCGTCGGCCTGGAGCCGTCCTGCACGGCAGTGCTGCGGGGCGACGCGACCGAGCTGCTCGACGACCCGGCCGCGGCCCGGGTCGCGGCCGGGACCCACACCCTGGCCGAGCTGCTCGCCGCCACTCCCGGCTGGACGCCCTCGTCGCTGGCCGGCCTGGAGGTGGTGGCCCAGCCACACTGCCACCACCACGCCGTCATGGGCTGGTCCGCCGACGCGGCCCTGCTGCGCACCGCCGGCGCGACGGTCACCCGGCTCGGCGGCTGCTGCGGCCTGGCCGGCAACTGGGGCGTGGAGCGCGGCCACCACGAGGTGTCCCTCGCGGTGGCCGCCCAACACCTGCTGCCCGCGGTGCAGGACCTCGACCCCGCGGCGGTGGTGCTGGCCGACGGGTTCTCCTGCCGCACCCAGCTCGCCCAGCTCACCGACCGACGCGGGACCCACCTGGCCGAGCTGCTGGACCGCGCGAGCCGCTGAACGGCCGCCGCAGCCCGCGCCGGTCGGGTCGGGGCGTCCCGGTGCTGCTCAGCAGTGCCCCCACAGCCCGACGTGGTGGCTCCTGGCCTGGCGCTCCGCGGCCTTGAACTCCGGGCGCAGCCGGTAGCTCGGCCCGTACGAGCGCTCCTTGGCGTAGCCGGCGCGGAGCGGCTTGATGTTGAACAGGCTGCCGGAGACGTAGACGTAGGCGAACAGCCTGCTGCCGTCGCTCTGGTCGTGCTTGGGGTCGGTCTTCAAGGTGACCTGTCGGCCGTCCAGCTTGCTGTTGACGTACCGCTTGGCCTGCGCGGCGTAGCAGGCACGTCCGCTCGATGCGGCCACCCCGATCAGGCGCACCTCGCGCGTCCTGCCGTTGATCCGCACCCGGATCGAGTCGCCGTCGATGACGCTGCGGACGGTGCCCGAGTACGAGCGGGCCCGCGCCATCGGCGTCACCATCACCGGCGGTGACGCGGTGGTGGTTGCTGCCGTCGCGGTGGTGGCCGTGCTGGTTGCCCCCGTCGCGGCCGAAGCCGGAGCCGCGCCGACGAGCGGGACTGCCAGTGCCGCCGCCAGCCCGCCGGCCATGTAGAACGTTTTCATGGTGTTCCCCTCCGTCGACAGATGTCGACACCCTTGGAGCACCAGCGTCACTCCGCGTCCGCACACCGACAAGGCCCCGGAAGAAGGCTGGCACAACACCCCTTTCGAGGGTTGTGCTGACCCGGGACCTGTGCTGGCGTAGAAGGTCCTCCCGCGCGGGTGCCCCTCGCCCACCTGGCCCTGGGCGCCCCGGCCGACCCACCCCTTCGGAGGTTGCCATGATCATCCGCGTCTTCCGGGCCCAGCCGCGTGCCGGGCAGGAGGCGGCCTACGAACGGCTGATCCGCGTCGACTCCATGGACCTCGTCCGCGCCCAGCCCGGGTTGCTGGCCCTCTACGCGGGGCAGTCGGTCGGCGAGGGTCCCACCGGCGAGATCGTCATGGTCTCGGTGTGGGAGGACCAGGCCTCGATGGAGGCGTTCACCGGGCCGGACTGGCGCACGCCGGTGGCGCTGCCCGACGAGGACCGGCTGGTCGACTCCACGGAGGTGCGCAGCTACGCGTCCTGGACGTGAGAACCGTTGGTGGACAGGGCGGTCCGACCCGAGCAGGTCAGCCCAGCGCGCGCCAGACGACGGCGCTGACGACACCGTTGGCGGCCAGGTGGTGCTTCTTCTCGAACGCGACCACGGCGCTCCGGGTCTGCGCACCGAAGTCTCCGTCCACGAGC
>Ga0308174_10001607_pt1 | contig 10655 bp, 10 predicted proteins | sample PhyPR2_FD_203894 | JGI IMG/M metagenome (GOLD analysis project Ga0308174, IMG submission 203894) | Soil microbial communities from UC Gill Tract Community Farm, Albany, California, United States - DLSLS.P.R2 | ecosystem: Environmental > Terrestrial > Soil > Agricultural land | place: USA... | reverse complement strand
ACGCGGCCGGCGCTCTCCTGGCCGGTCTCCCGGTCCGGCAGCTGCGGCTGGCCCCGTCGCGGGCCGCCGACGGGACGCTCACCCTCCAGCTGACCACGGCCGGCCTCGACCGCGTCGACGTCTACGCCGACGGGCGGCCGCGGGGGAGCAGCGACGTCACCGACGGGGACACGACGCTGACGTTCACCGGGGTCGCTGAGAAGGCGACGATCCAGGTGCAGGGGTTCGCGGCGGGAGGGCTGGTGGCCGCGCGCACTCAGCTGCTCTGATCCCGGGCGTGACGTCTCCTCATCTCACGTCCCCCGGGACCGAGACGCCAGCCGCCGGGCTGACCGCGGCCGAGGTCGCCGAGCGGGTGGCGCTCGGCCGTACCAACGCCACGACGGTGCGGACCAGCCGTACGACCGGCGAGATCGTCCGCGCCAACGTGTTCACCGTCTTCAACGCCATCCTGGTCGTCCTGTGGGTGCTCGTCCTCGCCACGGGCAGGTGGCAGAACGGGTTGTTCGGCATCGTCGTCGTGGTCAACTCGGCGGTCGGCATCGTGCAGGAGGTGCGGGCCAAGCGGACCCTCGATCGGCTGGCCGTGCTGAACGCGCCGCGGGCACGCGTGGTGCGCGCTGGGGTCGAGCAGGAGGTGCCGGTCGCCGACGTCGTCCTCGACGACCTGCTCGTCCTGGCCACCGGGGACCAGGTGCCGGCCGACGCCGTCGTGCGGACGACGGCCGGGCTCTCCGTGGACGAGTCACTGCTCACGGGTGAGGCCGAGCCGGTGGCCAAGACGCGGGGGGACGAGGTGTGGTCCGGGGCGATCGTCGTCGCCGGTCGCGGCCGGGTGCAAGCGACGGCGGTGGGGGAGCAGTCCTACGCCGCCGGGCTGGCCACCGAGGCCCGCCGGTTCACCACGACCTACTCGGAGCTGGTCGCGGGCACCAACCGGCTGCTGCGCTGGATCGCCGTCGCGCTGCTCGTCGTCGGCCCAGCGGTGCTGTGGAGCCAGCTGCGCACCCCCGACAACGCCGGCTGGCGCGAGGCGCTGACCGGCACGGTCGCGGCTCTGGTCGGGATGGTCCCGGAGGGGCTGGTCCTGCTCACGACGCTGGCATTCGTGGTGGCGACGGTGGGTCTCGCCCGCCGGCAGATCCTGGTGCACGAGCTGCCCGCGGTGGAGGGCCTGGCCCGGGTCGACGTCGTCTGCCTGGACAAGACCGGCACCCTCACGCACGGCGACGTCCGGTTCGACCGCCTCGTGCCGCTCGGGGCGGCCGGTCAGGCGGGCGCGGCGCTCGGTCTGCTCGCCGCCGCCGATCCCGCCAACGCGACCGCCGCCGCACTGGCCGCAGCCTTCCCCGGGTCGGACGGCGCACCGGTGGCGAGCGTCCCGTTCTCCTCGGCGCGCAAGTGGTCGGCGGTGACGACCGCCGCGGGACCGACCTGGGTGCTCGGGGCGCCCGAGATGGTGCTGCCCGCGCCCGACGGTGCGGCGCAGGCGGGTGCCCGGGCGCGCGCCGACGAGCTCGCCGCCACCGGGTCCCGGGTGCTGCTGCTCGCGCGGTCCGCGGATGCCCCCGCAACCGTCGACGACGATGCCGTCCTCCCCCCCGGCCTCGAACCGGTCGCGCTGGTCCTGCTGAGCGAACGCATCCGGGCGGACGCCGCGGAGGTGCTCGCCTTCTTCACCGCCCAGGGAGTGGCGCTGAAGGTCATCTCCGGGGACAACCCGCGGACCGTCGGCGTGGTCGCGGCGGCGGTGGGCGTCCCCGGTGTGTCGGGCCCCGAGGACGCCGTCGACGCCCGGACCCTGCCGGAGGACCCCGGCGCGCTGGCCGCGGCGATGGAGGCGGGCAGCGTGTTCGGGCGGGTCACGCCGCAGCAGAAGCGGGCGATGGTGCGCGCGCTGCAGCGGAGCGGGCACGTCGTGGCGATGACCGGGGACGGGGTCAACGACGCCCTCGCGCTGAAGGACGCCGACATCGGGGTGGCCATGGGCAACGGGTCGGCGGCGAGCCGGGCGGTGGCCCAGCTGGTCCTGCTCGACGGCCGCTTCGCCTCCCTGCCGCAGGCGGTGGCGGAGGGCCGCCGCGTGATCGCGAACATCGAGCGTGCCGCCAACCTGTTCCTCGTCAAGAACGTCTACTCCCTCGTGCTGGCGCTGATCACGGTCGTCGCCGTGTCGGCCTATCCGCTCGAGCCGATCCAGCTCACCGTGATCTCGACGCTCACGATCGGCGTGCCGGCGTTCTTCCTGGCGCTGGGGCCCAACAGCCGGCGGTACCTGCCCGGGTTCCTGCACCGGGTGCTGCGCTTCTCCCTGCCGGTCGGGCTGATCACCGGGGCAGCGGCCTACGTCGGGTACGCCGCGGCGCGCTGGGCCGACCCCGCCGCCGGCGTCGCGGGGGCCCGGACGACCGCGACGGTCGTCGTCCTGATCGTCGCCCTGTGGACGCTCGGGATCCTCGCGCGGCCGCTGCGCGCCTGGAAGCTCGCGCTGATCGCGACGATGGGCGCGCTCGCTGCGGCGGTCGTCGTCCTGCCGGTCGGCGAGCGCGTCGTGCTCCTCCAGGTGACCCCGGAGGTGCTCCTGATCGCCGGAGTCCTGGGAGCGTGCGGGGCGCTCCTCGTCGAGGTCGCGGCGCGGCTGTTCAGGTCTGATCCGGCACCGCCCAGGACGATGCCTGGGCGTACGCGCTGATCGCCGCCGCGCCGAGGGCGTCGACTGCACCGGCGAGTCGTCGCAACGGCACGGGATCCGGCGTGCGCAACAGCGCGGCCAGCCGCACGGTGCTGACCGCCACCCGGGCGGGCGCGGCGAGATCCGCGTCGTCCACCGGCGCGGCCACGCCCCACGGCTCACCCAGCTCGTCGCAGAGAGCGGGCATCCGCCGGAGGAGATCGGCGCAGGCGAAAGCCAGCCGCCACCAGCGCTCGGCGTCGAGGTCGGTGCCGGTCGTGCTCGCCGTCGACCACCGGAGGAGGTGGACGACGTCGTGCCAGACGACGTCGGAGACCACACTCGTCATCGCGGAGGCATCCCGCGGACGCCGGGCCAGCACCATCCGATGAGCGTCGCGGGGGTCGAAGAGCCACTGCCGCAGGTCGTCGTCCATGCGTCCACGCTGGACCCCGTACCCATGACGGAGCTGAACGGCGGCTGTGGGTCGGGTGACCACCGTCGGACAGGATGGTGTCGTGATCAGGGATGCGGCCGCGGCCGACGCCGAGCGGTGTGCGTCCATCTACGCGCCGTACGTCCGCGACACCGCCATCTCCTTCGAGAGCGCGCCGCCGTCCGCGGCCGAGATGGCCGGCCGGATCGCCGAGGCGCAGCGGTCGCACGCCTGGCTGGTGCTGGAGGCCGACGGCGAGGTCGTCGGGTACGCCTACGGCGGCCCGTTCGCGTCGCGCGCCGCCTACCAGTGGGCGACGTCGGTGAGCGTGTACCTCGACCCGGCGCGCCGCCGGAGCGGGGGAGGGCGGGCGCTGTACGAGGCGCTGTTCGACCGGCTCGCCGCGCGCGGCCATCGCACCGCGCTGGCCGGGATCGCCCTGCCGAACGAGGCGAGTGTCGGGCTGCACCGTGCGCTCGGGTTCGAGCTCGCCGGCACCTACCGCCGAGTGGGCTGGAAGCTCGGCCGCTGGCACGACGTGGCCTGGTACCAGCGTCCGCTCGGGCACGACGACGGGCCCCCCGCGCCGCTCCACTAATCCGTTGGTCAGCAACCTCCGTGCGCCCTAGCGTCGCTCTCGTGCCTTCTCGCCTGATCGCGCTCAGCGTCGATGCGGTCGACCCGATCGGACTCGCGCGGTTCTGGGCCGGCGTCCTGGGCTGGGAACCCCTCGACGACCAGACGCTGGCGCCCAACGACGACACAGGGTTCCGCCTCCGGTTCCTGCCGACCGATGAGCCCAAGGTCAGCCAGAACCGTGTGCACGTCGATCTCACGAGCGCGTCCCTCGAGGACCAGCAGCGGACCGTGGCGCGGGCGCTCGGCCTCGGCGGGCGACACGTCGACGTCGGCCAGCTCCCGGAGGAAGGCCACGTCGTGCTCGGCGACCCCGAGGGCAACGAGTTCTGCGTTCTCGAGCCGGGCAACAGCTTCCTCGCCGACTGCGGGTTTCTCGGCGCGCTCTCGTGCGACGGGTCGCAGGCGGTCGGGTACTTCTGGAGCGAGGCGCTGGGCTGGCCGCTGGTGTGGGACCAGGACCAGGAGACGGCGATCCGCTCGCCACACGGCGGTCCGAAGATCACCTGGGGCGGGCCGCCGCTGATGCCGAGGGTCGGTAAGGACCGGTTGCGCTTCGACGTCGCACCGGTCGACGGCGATCAGCGGGCGGAGGTCGACCGGCTGATCTCGCTCGGCGCGACGCGGATCGACGCGGGCCCTGACGGCTCGGTGGTGATGGCCGACCCCGACGGCAACGAGTTCTGCGTCCTGCCTCCCGGATAGCCGCGGGTCAGGTGGTGGGCAGGCCGGCGGCCGCCCAGGCGAGGAAGCCGCCGACGACGTCGGTGGCCCGGTGCAGGCCCAGCGACCGCAGCGCGTCGGCCGCGAGGCTGGACGTGTAGCCCTCGGAGCAGAGCACGATCACGTCGACGTCGTAGTCGGTGGCCTCCGGCAGCCGCGCGTCGCTCGCGGGGTCGAACCGCCATTCCAGGACGTTCCGCTCGACGATCAGCGACCCGGGCACCCCGCCCTCCCGCGCCCGCTGGGCGGCCGGGCGGATGTCGACCAGGTGCGCGCCGGCGGCGACGCGGGCCGCGGCCGCGCGCGGGGTCACCCGCTCGATCCGGGCGCGGGCCTCGGCCAGCAGATCGTCGACCGTGCGGGCGCCCGGCGGCCGGGTCAGGGGTGGGGCGCTCACCAGTTCACCCCCGCGCGCTCGGTGCCGGTGCGGACGAGCGACGGGCCCTCGATCCGGTAGGTGTTCATCCACGACAGGCCCGGGGTGTAGACGTGCACGCTGACGGCCGGCTCGGTCGCGACGTTCATCACCTGGTGGACGTAGTACGGCCCGAAGTGCCGCACCCGCCCGGCGGTGAGCTCGTCGGTGGTCTCCTGCACACCGGAGCGCCCGGCAGCGGCCACCCGCTCGGTGAGGGTTCCCCGCACGACACCGAAGGCGCCGGCGGAGGTGCCGTGGTCGTGCAGCGGCGTGCCCTGCTCGGGCAGCCAGGACAGCAGCCAGACCTGGGCGTCGGCGAGGTCGCCGTGCAGGGCGGGATCGAGGATCCGGGCCGCCTCGTCGATCGGCAGCAGGTGGGTCCACCGGCTCCGGGCGCGGTACTCGACGAGGTCGAGCCAGCGCGGTGCGGCGGCGGCCAGGGCCGCGGCGAGGCCGGCCGCTCCCGTGCGGCGGGTCGTGGGGTCGGACGGGGACAGGAGCGTGCTGGTCACAGGGGTTCCTCGGAGGTGCGGCGCGTCGGCAGGCCGGACGGCGGCGGACGCGGAAGTGGCTGGAGGGCGCGGGGTCGGTCAGCGCGCCGGACAGAGCGCGCTGGCGACCCGTCCCAGGTCGACAGCGGCCCGGCGGTAGAGCTCGGACGCGGCAGCCATGGCCCGATGTCACCACCCCGGAACTATCCGCGTCAAGTCGATCGGGTTGGTAGGATTTCCGTGTCGCGCCTGCCGCGAGCACACTGGGGGACGACGGAGATCGAGGAGGCGCGGCGATGCGGCACCTGCGGTCCGACCTCGAGGGGTTCTGGCCCAGCCGCCGGCTCGAGGCCTTCGACGGGCTGTGTCCGGGGGCCGCGCCGTCGTCGGCTCCTGGGTGATCCGAGGGGTCCGAGGGCGCGGCCGTGCAGGTGACCGCCCACCCCGCCCCCCTCCCAGGAGACCCCGTGACCGTTACCGACGAACTGCTCGCGAACAACGCTCGTTACGCCGAGTCCTTCACCGGCCCGCTGCCGCTCCCGCCGTCCCGCCACATCGCCGTCCTGGCCTGCATGGACGCGCGCCTCGACGTCTACCGGGCCCTCGGCCTGAACGAGGGCGAGGCGCACGTCATCCGCAACGCCGGTGGCGTCGTCACCGACGACGAGATCCGTTCCCTGGCCATCAGCCAGCGGCTGCTCGGAACGCGCGAGATCGTGCTCATCCACCACACGGACTGCGGCATGCTCACGTTCACCGACGAGGACCTGCTGGGGGCGATCGAGCAGGACACCGGCGTCCGTCCGGCCTGGGCCTGCGAGACGTTCACCGACCTCGAGGCCGACGTCCGCAAGCAGATCGCTCGCATCACCGACAGCCCGTTCGTCCCGGACACGAGCAGCCTCCGCGGGTTCGTCTTCGACGTCGCCACCGGCCGGCTCACCGAGGTGAACTAGTCGGGCAGGCCGCCGCGCTCCACCAGCTGGGCGACGATGACGTTGCGCTGGATCTCGTTGGTGCCCTCGCCGACGATCATCAGCGGCGCGTCCCGGAAGTACCGCTCGACGTCGAACTCCGTGGAGTAGCCGTAGCCGCCGTGCACGCGCACGGCGTCGAGCGCGTTCTGCATGGCGCTCTCGGAGGCGAACAGCTTGGCCATGCCGGCCTCGAGGTCGGCCCGTTCGCCGCTGTCGACCCGCGCCGCCGCGTGCAGGACCAGTTGCCGGGCAGCGGTCAGCCGGGTGGCCATGTCGGCCAGGAGGTTGCCGACCGCCTGGTGCCGCCAGATCGGCGTGCCGAAGGACTCCCGCTCCTGCGCGTAGCGCAGCGCGTCCTCGAACGCCGCCCGCCCGACACCCACGGCCCGGGCGGCGACCTGGATCCGGCCGAGCTCCAGGCCGCGCATCATCTGCGCGAACCCCCGGCCCGGCTCCCCGCCGAGGACGGCGTCGCGCGGGGCCCGGTAGCCGTCGAGGACCACCTCGCAGCTCTCCACGCCCTTGTAGCCGAGCTTGGGCAGGTCGCGCTCGACGGTGAGCCCCGGCCCGTGCTCGGCCAGCAGGATGCTCATGCCCCGGTGCGGCGGGTCGGCGTCCGGGTCGGTCCGGCAGAGCAGCGCGATCAGCCCGGCCCGGCGGGCGTTGCTGATCCACGTCTTCGACCCCGTGACCACCCACTCGTCGCCGTCGGCCCGGGCGGTGGTGCGCAGAGCCTGCAGGTCGGAGCCCCCGCCGGGCTCGGTGAGCGCCATCGTGGCGCGGAGCTCGCCGGTGGCCAGCCGGGGCAGGTAGCGCTCGCGCTGCGCTTGCGTGCCGTAGGTGGCCAGCAGCGAGCAGACCACGCTGTGCCCGCCCATCGCGCCGGCCAGGCTCATCCATCCCCGCGCCAGCTCCTCCGTGACGAGCGCGAACGCGGCCGTGGAGACCTGCACGTCGCCATAGGGCGGCGGGACGACCAGTCCGTAGACGCCCAGGGCCTTCATCGCCTCGATGAGGGCTTCGGGATAGGTGTTCGCGTGCTCCAGCTCCCGGACGACCGGCTTCACCTGCTCGTCGACGAACTCGCGGACCAGCGCGACGATGTCGCGCTCCTCCTCCGACAGCTGGAACGTGCTCATCGGGGTCCTCTCGTCGGTCTCGGCCGCACCGTGATCATCCTTCCCGGCCGTTGTTATGGTTCGCCCGTGCAGCCCCCCTCCGGCCCCCTGACCGGGATCCGCGTGGTCGAGCTCGCCGGGATCGGGCCCGCGCCGTACGCCTGCATGCTGCTCGCCGAGCTGGGTGCCGACCTGATCCGGGTCGACCGCCCGGGCGGTGGTGGGATCTTCGTGGACCCGTCGAAGGACGCGCTCAACCGCAGCCGGCCGAGCGTGGCCGTGGACCTGAAGTCGGCCGAGGGGCGGGACGTCCTGCTGCGGCTGCTCGACTCCGCCGACGTCCTCGTCGAAGGGCTCCGGCCCGGCGTCCTGGAGCGGCTCGGCGTCGGCCCGGACGAGGCGCTGGCGCGCAATCCGCGGCTGGTCTTCGCCCGGATGACCGGCTGGGGCCAGGACGGACCGATGGCCCAGCGGGCCGGGCACGACATCAACTACCTCGGGCTGACCGGGGCCCTGCACGCCATCGGGACGGCGGACACGCCGATCGTCCCGCTGAACATCGGCGCCGACTTCGGCGGCGGGTCGATGTTCCTTCTCGTCGGCATCCTGGCGTCGCTGGTGGAGCGGGCGACGAGTGGCCGCGGCCAGGTCGTGGACGCCGCCATGGTCGACGGCGCGAGCTCGCTGATCACGATGGTCTACGGCCTGCTCGGTTCCGGGCTCTGGCAGGACCGGCGGGCGGCCAACCTGCTCGACGGCGGGGCGCCGTTCTACGACACCTATGAGTGCGCCGACGGCCGGCACGTCGCGGTCGGCGCCCTCGAGCCGCAGTTCTACGCCGCGTTCCTCGAGGGGCTCGGTCTGACCGGTGCGCTCCCGGGCGGGCAGTACGACGTCGCGCACTGGCCGGAGCACCGGCGGCGGTTCGCCGAGGTCTTCGCGACGAAGCCGCGCGACGAGTGGGCCGCGCTGTTCGTGGACACCGACGCGTGCGTGACACCGGTCCTCGGCCTGCGCGAGGCGCCGTCGCATCCCCATCTGGCCGCGCGGGGCACGTTCGTCGAGAGGGACGGCGGGAGCCAGCCCGCACCGGCACCGCGGTTCTCCCGGACGCCGGGCGCCGTCCGGGGCGCGCCGCGGACGGGGGGCGCGGACACGAGGCAGGTGCTCGCGGCCTGGGGTTTCGCGGACGACGAGGTGGCCCGGCTGTTCGAGGCCGGTGCGGTGAGCGAACCGACCGACGAGGAGTAGCTGTGGCTGACGAGGTGCTGGTGGAGCGCCGTGACGGCGTCCTGGTGATCACGATCAACCGGCCGGAGGCGAAGAACGCCCTCGACCGCGCCCTGGCCGAGGGGGTCGCCGCCGCGGTCGACGAACTGGACGGCTCCGACGACCTGCGGGTGGGCGTGCTGACCGGGGCCGGGGGCACGTTCTCCGCCGGGATGGACCTCAAGGCCTTCCTGCGCGGGGAGACCCCGGCCATCGAGGGCCGGGGTCTGTGCGGCATCACCCAGACCCCGCCGCGGAAGCCGCTCATCGGCGCGGTCGAGGGGTGGGCGCTGGCGGGCGGCTTCGAGTTGCTGCTCGCCTGCGACCTGATCGTCGCTGCGGAGAACGCCCGGTTCGGCGTGCCCGAGGTGAAGCGGTCGCTGGTCGCGGCCGGGGGAGCGGCGCTGCAGCTGCCGCGCCGGGTGCCGTTCAACGTCGCCCTGGAGATGCTGCTGACCGGCGAGCCGCTGACCGCCGTCCGCGCGGCCGAGATCGGCCTGGTCAACCGGCTGACTGCCGAGGGCGAGGCGCATCCCGGCGGCCTGGAGCTGGCCGCGGCCATCGCCGCGAACGGACCGCTGGCCGTGGCCGCGACCAAGGCGGTCGCCCGTGGCAGCGCCGACTGGTCCTTCGCCGAGGGCTGGGCGCAGCAGGCGGAGCTGATCGCGCCGGTCTTCGCCAGCGAGGACGCCCGGGAGGGTGCCACGGCGTTCGCCGAGAAGCGCCCGCCGGTGTGGAAGGGCCGCTGACGGCCCCCTCGCCGGGCGTGGGATGGTGAGGACGACGTCAACGAGGACGGAAGGGATCGAGACATGCGGGACGCAGTGATCGTGGAGGCCGTGCGGACGCCGGTCGGCAAGCGCAACGGCGGGCTCTCCGGGGTGCACCCGGCCGACCTGTCCGCGCACGTCCTGAACGCCCTCGTGCAGCGGGCGGGCGTCGACCCGGCCCTGGTCGACGACGTCATCTGGGGCTGCGTCAGCCAGGTCGGCGAGCAGACCTTCGACATCGCCCGCACGGCGGTGCTCACCGCCGGCTGGCCCGAGTCGGTCACCGGCGTGACGGTCGACCGCCAGTGCGGCTCCTCGCAGCAGTCGGTCCACTTCGCGGCCGCCGGTCTGGTCGCGGGGCAGTACGACGTCGTCGTCGCCGGCGGCGTCGAGTCGATGAGCCGGGTGCCGATGGGCTCGACCATGACCCCCGACGGCGGACGCCCGTACTCCCAGGCCTACCTGGACCGCTACGACGGCGTGTTCCCCAACCAGGGCATCGGCGCCGAGATGATCGCCGAGAAGTGGGGCCTGTCCCGCCAGCAGCTCGACGAGTTCTCCGTGGCATCGCACGAGAAGGCCGCCACCGCGCGGGCGGAGGGCCGCTTCGAGGCCCAGATCGCCCCGGTCACCCTCCCCGACGGCACCGTGATCAGCCAGGACGAGGGCATCCGCGAGAGCAGCGTCGAGAAGCTGGGCACGCTCAAGACGGTGTTCAAGCCCGAGGGTGGCGTGATCACCGCCGGCAACGCCTCGCAGATCTCCGACGGCTCGGCCGCCCTGCTGATGATGACGGCCGAGAAGGCGGCCGAGCTCGGGCTGACGCCGATCGCCCGGGTACACACTGCCGTCCTGGCCGGTGCCGACCCGGTGATGATGCTGACCGCGCCGATCCCGGCCACCGAGAAGGCGCTCACCAAGTCCGGCTTGCGGATCGACGAGATCGGCGCGTTCGAGGTCAACGAGGCGTTCGCCCCCGTGCCGCTGGCGTGGCTGGCCGACCTCGGTGCCGACGCCAAGGCGCTCAACCCCAACGGCGGCGCGATCGCGCTCGGGCACCCGCTCGGCGGCTCCGGCGCGCGGCTGATGACGACGCTGCTGCACTACATGCGCGACAACGGCATCCGCTACGGCCTGCAAACGATG
>Ga0308174_10001606_pt1 | contig 10656 bp, 9 predicted proteins | sample PhyPR2_FD_203894 | JGI IMG/M metagenome (GOLD analysis project Ga0308174, IMG submission 203894) | Soil microbial communities from UC Gill Tract Community Farm, Albany, California, United States - DLSLS.P.R2 | ecosystem: Environmental > Terrestrial > Soil > Agricultural land | place: USA... | reverse complement strand
GCTCGTCGAGCGATTGAACATCGCGAGCATTGCGGGGCTTTCGGTCGCGATGGCGGCTTACTTGTGGGCAAACCGGCTGCTGCCCGCTGCGATGGCGGATCGCGCGAATGCCGAAGTCAACGTGTTCTTCGCCGTGTGGAGCGCAACGCTCCTCTTTGCGACGACGCGATCCGCGCGGCGCGCGTGGATTGAATTGTTGTGGCTCGCGGCTGGCTTGCTCGCGCTACTGCCATTGCTCAACGCGGTCACGACTCAACGGCCGCTCTGGCGCAGCATCGTGGAAGGCGACCCGGTGTTCGCAGGCTTCGAACTGATGCTGTGGGCGTTCGCGGCGCTGCATGCGGTTCTGGCGCTGCGCGTGGTGCGTCATCGTCCGCGAATTACGCGTTCGACGGGTCATCGGTCAGACGTCGTCGAACCTGAACGCGAGAAAGCGAGCGCATGATGCACATCATCGCGTTGCTCTGCTGCGTCGCTTCGTTCGCATGTCTCGCCCTCGCGATGGAGCGTCACCAACGGCCGATTCTGCGCGGGCACACCCGCAGTCTTCGCGTCGCTGGCTGGTGCGGACTCTTGCTTGCGCTTGTCATCGCCGTCGCGAATGAAGGCTGGGCGATGGGTCTCGTTCGCTATAGCGGCGACACGAGTCTTGGCGCGGGCATCGTCTATCTTGCGTTGATTGCGTGCGAGCGTTTTAGTCCGCGCGCATGAATCTGACGAACACAGTCCGCGTTTTCCCCTAGCGAATCTTCGTTGACGCTCGACCGTTCACGTACCAGAATTCAGACATCGCACTGTGATCACAGGTCACAGTTCTCGCAGCGCACTCTCAGGCATAGGACCGGAAACGCATGGCGCCGACACGCTCCGCAACGGATCTTCCCGCGTTGGAACTCGTGGCACGAGAAACGATGGCCGGCCGCGTCTATGCGCAATTGCGCGAGGCGATCATGACCGGACGCTTCGCGCCGGGCCAGTTGTTGAGCCTGCGCAGCGTCGCCGAAGCCGTCGGTTCATCGACGATGCCGGTGCGGGCCGCGCTCACGCGCTTGCAAGCGGAAGGCGCATTGATCGACGGAGCGGGCCGCGCGCTGATGGTCCCGCCCATGACGCTCGAGTTGCTCGGCGAATTGCGCGACGTGCGCATCGCGCTCGAAGGCGCAGTCGCGAAGCGAGCGGCGTCCCGCATGACGCGCGCACATCTCACCGCGCTGCAAGCCGTCTACGACGTGATGGACGCGCATGTCGAAGCGGGCGACGTACCCGCTTATCTGCGCAGCAATTTCGAATTCCACATCGCCATCTACACGCACGGCGCGAGCGACATCACGCTTGCGACGATCCAGAACCTGTGGATGCGCATCGGTCCGTTCCTGAACCTCGTCGCGCCCGACATTCCGCATATGCGGCGTTCGATGGCCGCGCACCGGCATATCGTCGAGGCGCTGTGGCGCGGTGACGGCGAAGGCGCACGCGCGGGCATCGAAGAAGATATCGGCGATGCAGCGGCGGACCTCGCGGAGCGTCTGCAAGGCGCGGAACAAGGCTACGAAGAAAGCGGCAAGAAAGGCGGCGCGCAGGCGAGCGCCTAGCAGCAATAAAGATCAAAACAAACGGAGACAGCGAATGACGGTTCTTCAGATGTTGAAACCGCAGGCGGGCTTGCGCGTGCTCATCACGGGCGGCGCGTCGGGCATCGGGCTCGTGATCGCGCGGGCTTTCATCGACGCAGGCGCACGCGTGCATGTCTGCGATGCAAGCCCCGAAGCGATTGACGCCCTCGCCAAGGCGGAGGCCAATGCGGAGCTGAACCCCATCACCGCGACACTTGCCGATGTTTCGGACCGCGAAGCAGTCGATCGCGTATTCGCCGATGTGCAGAGCCAGCTCGGCGGCCTCGATGTGCTCGTGAATAACGCGGGTATCGCGGGGCCCACGGGCGGCGTCGAAGAGATCGACGTGAAGGAGTGGGAAGACACCGTCGACGTCAATCTCAACGCGCAGTTCTACTTCGCGCGGCGCGCAGTGCCGCTGCTGCGCGAGGCGCCGAATGGCGGAGCGATCGTCGCGCTGTCGTCGGTGGCGGGCAGGCTCGGCTACGCGTTCAGAACGCCGTATGCCGCGACGAAATGGGCCGTGGTCGGCATGGTGAAAAGCCTTGCGATCGAACTTGGCCCGACGAACATTCGCGTCAATGCGATTCAGCCGGGCATCGTGAAAGGCCCGCGCATCGAGCGCGTGATCGCCGCGCGCGCGAAGCAGATGAACCTCTCCTACGAAGACATGGAAAAGCAGTATCTCGCGAAGATTTCGCTGCGCCGCATGACGACGCCCGAAGAAGTCGCGGCCACCACGCTATTCCTGTGCTCGCCGGCCGGCAGCGGCATTTCGGGGCAGGCCATCTCGGTGTGCGGCAACGTCGAAGTGCTTTGATACAAAGACTCAGAGGATCACATGGCAACCAAACGCAAGGTCATCATCACGTGCGCGCCGACCGGTGCGATTCATACGCCGTCCATGTCGCCTTATCTTCCGGTGACGCCGCAGCAAATCGCCGATGCGGCGCTCGCCGCCGCACAGGAAGGCGCGGCGATTCTGCACCTGCACGCACGCGATCCGAACGACGGCCATCCGACGCAAGATCCCGCCGTGTTCCAGGAGTTTCTGCCGCGCATCAAGGCGGAAACGGATGCGGTCATCAACATCACCACTGGCGGCAGCCCGCATATGACGGTTGCGGAGCGCCTCAAGCCCGCGCATCACTTCAAGCCGGAAGTCGCATCGCTCAATATGGGATCGATGAACTTCGGCCTGTATCCGATGCTCGATCGCTTCAAGGAACTGAAGCACGACTGGGAGCGCAAGCATCTGGAAAACAGCCGCGATCTCGTCTTCAAGAACACCTTCGCGGATATCGAGTACATCCTCACTTCGTGCAGCGCGAACGGCACACGCTTCGAGTACGAGTGCTACGACATCTCGCACCTGTATAACCTCGCGCATTTCGTCGATCGCGGGCTCGCGAAGCCGCCGTTCTTCGTGCAGAGCGTGTTCGGCCTGCTGGGCGGCATCGGTCCGCATCCGGAAGACCTGGCGCACATGCGCCGCACCGCGGACCGGCTTTTCGGCAGGGACTATGTCTGGTCGATTCTCGGCGCGGGCCGCAACCAGATCACGCTCGGCTCGATGGGCGTCGCGCAAGGCTCGAACGTGCGCGTCGGTCTGGAAGATTCGCTGTGGATCGAGCCGGGCAAGCTCGCCGAATCCAGCGCCGCGCAAGTGCGCAAGATGAAGCAGGTGATCGAAGGGCTGTCGCTGGATATCGCGACGCCCGACGAAGCGCGCGAGATGCTTCAGCTCAAGGGCGGCAGCGACACCAACTTCTGATGCGGAGGGCATCGTGAACGACAGTGCAAGGCGCAAGCTGAAGGTAGTCGCCATGCCGACGGGCTGGCTCACCGTCGATCGCTCGTCGCAGGTCTATGGCCGGTATTTCGGACAGCAGATCAAGGTGCCGGTATGGTCGACGGCCATCGTCGGGGCGGAGAAGAAGATCGTCGTGGATACCGGCATCCACGATCCGGGCTGGGTGTCGAACTTCGTTTGCCCGTGCGATCAGGCGCCGGAAGAGCGGCTCGAACGCGCGCTGAAGGAGTACGTGGGCTGGAGCGCGGACGAAGTCGATATCGTCATCAACACGCATCTGCACTACGACCATTCGGGCGGCAACACGCTGTTCCGCAATGCGCGCTTCGTCGTGCAGGCGGCCGAGTGGGAATATGCGGGGCATCCGCTACCGACGCAGGCTACGTATTACCAGGAGTTCCTGATTGGCCGCGAACCGCTCGCCTACTTCCGCTGGCAATTCGCGCATGGCGTGACGGATATCGTGCCCGGCGTGCGCGTGGTGCCGACGCCGGGACACACGCCGGGGCATCAATCGGTGGCGGTGGATACGGAAGAAGGCGTCGTGCTGATCGCGGGCGACTGCGCGAACTGCATGGAGAACATCGTCGATCTCGTGCCGGTCGGCATCGTGCATGAAACGCTCGCGGAAATGAGCTCGCTCACGCGCATCCGGCAGATTGCGGACTTCGTGATACCCGGACACGATCCGAACGTGGTGCCGGGAAGCGCGGGCATTGCGCTGCCTGCGAGCGCACGTCTTCCGCATGTCGCGAAGTGAGCTGCACAGTCGCAGAACCACGAGCTGTAGTCGGGATACCAATAACGAAGGACCGGAGGAAGACATGAAAGCATGGACGCATTCGATTCGCCGTGCGGGCCGGGCAGCGCTCGGCGTCGCTATCGCGGCGGCGCTCGGGGTATCGGCGCACGCGGACGCAGCGGGCAAATACAAGGTGTTCCTGTCGATGAGCTATGTCGGCAACGACTGGCAGACCGAAGCCGCGAACATGGTGAAGGCGATGGCCAACACGCCCGCGCTGAAGGACAAGGTCGATCTCGAAGTACAGGTCGCGGGCACCGACGCGCAGAAACAGATACAGCAGATCAACTCGATGGTGCAGGCGGGAGCGAAGGCCATCATCATCTATCCGATTTCGCCGACGGCGCTCAATCGCGCGATCAAGAACGCGTGTTCGAAGGGCGTGGTCGTGGCCGCCTACGATGGGGAAGTGACCGAGCCGTGCGCGCACAACGTGACCATCGACCAGCATCAGGCGGGCACCGTGACCGCTGAATGGCTCGCGAAGACCATCAACGGCAAGGGCAATATCGTGATGATCAACGGCGTGCCGGGAACCTCGGTCGACCGTGCGCGCACGGAGGCCGCGAAGGCGGTGTTCGCGAAGCATCCCGACATCAAGGTCGTCGCGGAGGGCACCGGCATGTGGAGTCAGGCGACGGCCAAGACCGAACTGTCGAAGATTCTCGCGACGAATAGCTGGGACAAGATCGACGGCCTGTGGATGCAGGTCGGCTGCTTCACGGCGGCGTCGATGCAGCTCGAAGCGGGCATCCCCGACGACAAGATCAAGCCGTGTGCGGGCGAATCGTCGAACGGCCATCGCGTGCAAATGCTGCCGCCGGGAACGGTGAAGGGCGAGGGCAGTTATCGCTCGATCGGGTATCGCTCGATCTCGTATGGCGCGCCGCCGTATTCGGGCGCGATGGCGCTCAAGATGGCCGTGCAGAAGCTCGACGGCAAGGAGTTCCCGCAGCGAGTGACGCTCAAGCTTCCGCTCGTGCTGACGTCCGAATCGAAGCTCTGCAAGAGCGGCAGTATCGACGAACTGAAGGCGGGCTGCACGGCGTTCCCGCCGGACAAGGTGCCGCCGGGCTGGTTCGCCGACATCTATTCCGACGACACGCGCGAAGTCGGCTTCAATGCGGCGCTGACCGGCAACCAGGACTGACGCGGCCAACGCGAGGAGGCGAGCAATGACGAGCGCATCCATGACCGGGAACGGCGCGCTGGCGATCGACGTCGCGAACGTGACCAAGCGCTTCGGCGCGACGGTCGCGCTCGACGGCGCGTCGTTCAAGGTCAGGCGCGGGACGGTGCACGCACTGCTCGGCGAGAACGGCGCGGGCAAGTCCACCACCGTCAAGCTGCTGTCCGGGCTGATGCAGCCGGATAGCGGCAGCATCCACGTGATGGGCAGCGAAGTGACGATGCGCGGCCCGAAGGACGCGCATCGCGCGGGCGTGCAGACCGCGTATCAGGAGATGACCCTGGTGCGCGATCTGACCGTCGAACAGAACCTGCTGATGTCGTATGAACCGACGGGCTTCCTCGGCCGCATCAGGAAGCGCGAGGCGCAGCGGCAGGCGTCCGAATGGCTCGAGCGACTCGAGCTATCGGATGTCCGCCCGAGCGCCTATATCCGCGATCTCGCGTTGCCGGTGCGACAGAAGATCGAGATAGCGAAAGCAATCGTTCGGCGTCCGAAGGTATTGTTGCTCGACGAGCCGACGTCCGCGCTCTCCGGTGCCGATGTCGCGTGGCTCGCGCGCCGCATCGACGAACTGAAGGCGGACGGCGTCACGTTCGTGTTCATCTCGCATCGCATGCAGGAAGTGCGCGAGTTCTGCGACAGCCTCACGGTGTATCGCAACGGGCGCGATGTCGGTGCGTTCGATGCGGCCGACATCTCGGACGAGGAAGTCATTCGCCTCGTCATCGGACGCTCGATGGAAGCGAAGTATCCGCCGAAGGTGACGCCGCCCGCGCTCACGCAAGCGGCGGCGCAGCCGCCCGCGATGGAAGCGCGCGGCATTCGTGTCGATGGCGTCGTGAGCGACTTCGACCTCACGCTGAAAGCGGGTGAAGTGCACGGTATCGCGGCGCTGCAAGGCATGGGGCAGCGCGAACTCTTCGAGGCGCTGTTCGGCGCGCAGTACATCGACGAGGGCGAGATTCGCATCGACGGCAAGCCGGTCACGTTGACCTGCACCGCCGATTCGCTGAAGGCCGGCGTCTCGACGAGCTTTCTGCCCGAAGACCGCAAGACCGAAGGTTTGTTTCTGCGGCTGCCCGGCGGCGAGAACGTCTCGCTGCCGGTGATCGGACGCTATGCGCGTTTTGGACTCATCGACCGCAAGCGCGAGCGGGCCGCCATCGCGAAATCGCTTGCGCAAATGGAAGTGAATCCGCGTGCGCTCTACAAGCCGTGTCTGTCGTTCTCCGGCGGCAACCAGCAAAAGATCGCGATGGCCAAGTGGCTGCTCACGCAAAGCCGCGTGTGGCTGATGTTCGATCCGACGCGCGGCATCGATGTCGGCACGAAGCATCAGATTTTCGTGCTGATGCGCGCGTTCGCAGCGGCGGGCGGCGCGGTGCTGTTCTATTCGACCGACGTGCCCGAACTGGTGAACGTGTGCGATCGCGTGTCGGTGATGTATCGCGGGCGCAATGTCGGGGAGCTGGAAGGCGACGCGCTCACCGAAGAAAGCGTGATGCGCAAGATGCTGTCCAGTTAAGCCGTCCAACGCTACGGAGAAGTGTTCATGAAGATTGCGATTGCGTCGCCCGAAAGCGAGATCGTGCGGCCGGGCGCGCGCGTGGGATGGGGCGCGCGCATCGATCATCATCGCGGGCTCATCATCGCGATCAGCGCACTCGTCGCGATGCTGGCCGCCTGGGTGTCGCTATCCGCGACGCCGGTGGGCATGTACGACATCGGCTCGGTCATTTCGAGCTCGACGACGCTCGCACTCGCGGCCATCGGGCAGACCATCGTGGTGCTGTCGGGCGGCTTCGATCTGTCCGCGTCCGCGGTGGTGTCCCTCGCCAACGTGCTCGCGGTGCGCTTCGTCGCCGGCACGCCGATGGAGCAATGGGCAGGCGCGGCGCTCATCCTCGCGATCGGCGGCGGCATCGGGCTCGTGAACGGCGCGTTGATCGCGTGGTTCCGGCTGCAATCCATCGTCGTCACGCTGGCGACGATGTTCATGGTGCAAGGCCTCACGCTGCTGATCCAGAACAAGCCGGGCGGCGCGGTAGGCGAGCAGTTCGGCGCGTTCATCACGTCCGACCTGATTCCCGAGAAGCTGCCGATGTCGGCAGGGGTACTGATTATCGCGTTGCTGGTGTGGGCGTTCATCCGGCGCACACGCTTCGGCGTCGGGCTTTATGCGCTCGGCAGCGACCCCGACGGCGCATTCGCCAACGGCATGCCGGTCACGCGCTATCGCATCGCCACGTATGCGCTCGCCGGCGTTTTCTATGCAGCGGCGGGCCTGTACGTCTCGGCGCAGACAGGCTCGGCCGATCCGCTCGTCGGCAGGCCGCTGTTGCTGTCGATGTTCACGGCCGTGGTGCTCGGCGGCACGCTGCTCGGCGGCGGGCGCGGCGGCTGCACCGGCACCGTGTTCGCCGCGATGACGCTGATGATCACCGTGAACATCCTGCTCGTGCTAAACGTGTCGGCGTTTTTCACGACGATCGCCGAAGCGGTGATCCTCATTCTCGCGGTACTCGGCTCGTCGATCGGCAAGCAATCGGCAGCGCACGAGTGCGCGCGCCACGCCGCGCAATGGCTCAAGGCGGTGCGAACGGGCACGCGAGCAAAGGATGATCCGCATGCGCGGCGGGTGTCGTTCGAAGTGAGCGACTATCAGCCGATCAAGAACACGGAGCTGAAGGGCCGCGCGCTGTCGGACTGGATCGAGCGCAATCGCGAATGGGTGAAGTACGTAATGCCCGCGTACCTGCTCTTCATCGCGGTCGTCGTCGTGACGGGCTTCGTCTACGGGCCGGGCGTGCTCACGAGCGCGGGCTTCTACAGCAGTCTGCTGACGCTCACGCTGTTCCTCGCCATTCTCGGCCTCGGCCAGGGCGCGGTCATTCTGACGGGCGGTCTGGATCTGTCGATGCCGTGGCTCATCACCTTGTCCGGCGTCTTGCTGACAGGTCTCACGCACGGCGCGAACGGAGCAGCAGCGTGGGCCGTGCCGGTCGTGCTCGGCGTCGGCCTGCTCGTCGGCGTGTTCAACGGCGTAGGCGTCGTGATGCTGGGGCTGCCGCCCATCGTCGTGACGCTCGCAGCCAACGGCCTGCTGCAAGGGCTCACGCTCATCTACTGCAACGGCTCGCCCCAAGGCTGGTCGCCGTCCGTGATCAGCGAGTTCACCAACGGACGGCTCGGGCCGCTGTCGCTCGCAGCGTGGAGCGTGCCCGTGTTTCTCGTCGTCGCGTTGTTGCTGCTGCATCGCACGCCGTTCGGACGGCGCGTGTATGCGGTCGGCAATTCGCAAGTCGCGGCACGGCTTTCGGGTGTGCGCGTCGGCGCGACGCTGATCGCGGTGTACTGCCTCTCGGGTCTTTGCTCGGCCATCGTCGGGCTGCTGCTGGCAGGCTTCAGCTCGCAGGCGTTCCTCGGCATGGGCGATCCGTATCTGCTGCCATCGATCGCGGTCGTCGTCGTGGGCGGCGCGCTCATCACCGGCGGGCGCGGGCACTATCTCGGCGTATTCGGGGGCGCGCTTCTGCTGACCGCGCTCGGCACCCTGCTCGCGGGCACGACCGTGCCGCCTGCGGTCAGGGACATCATCAACGGGCTCGTCGTGCTGGCTGCGGTCATCACGCTGCGCGACAAGCGGGCCTGAAACCATCATCGAGGATGCATCGAATGCAAGGAAGACACATCGCGGTCATCGGGTCGGGGCGCATCGGCCGCGCGTGGGCCATCGTGTTTGCGCGCAACGGCTTTACGGTGAGGATCCACGACGCATCGAAAGACATGCTGACGGGCGCGATTCCAGCGATACGCGAAAGCGTCGAAGACCTCGCGTCGTTCGGTCTCGTCGACGAGCCCGTCGATACGATCGTCGCGCGCATCTCGACGTGCGACACGCTCGCCGAAACGGTCGCGGATGCCGAACTCGTGCAGGAGAACATCGCGGAAGTGGTCGAAGCGAAGCGCGCGCTGTTCGCGGAGCTGGATCGCCTGACGAAGCCCGATGCGCTGCTCGCCAGTTCGACATCGGGCCTGCCGGCATCCACTTTTACCGAAGGGCTGGAAGGGCGTGCGCGTTGCCTCGTTGCGCATCCGGTCAATCCGCCGTCGCTCGTGCCGCTCGTCGAATTGTGCGGTGCGCCGTGGACCGCGCCGGAAACGCTCGAACGTGCGCGCGCGCTGTACGAGGAAGCGGGACAGAAGCCCGTCTTGGTCAATCGCGAGATTTCGGGCTTCCTGCTGAACCGCCTGCAAGGCGCGGTGCTCGATGAAGCCTTGAGCCTCTACGAACAGGGCTATGCGAGCGCCGCCGACCTGGACACCGTGATGCGCGATGGCCTCGCGATGCGCTGGTCGTTCATGGGTCCGTTCGAGACTATCGACCTGAACGCGCCCGGCGGCGTCGCCGATTACGCATCGCGCTATGGCGGCACGTATCGCAGCATCGCCGGGACGCGCGTGCCATTCCACTGGTCCGATGAAACGCTCGCGCGGCTCGATGCCGAACGCCGCGCGGTGCTCGACCGGGAGCGCATCGAAGAGCGCAGCCGCTGGCGGGATCGCCGGCTGATGGCGTTGCTCGCGCATCGGCGGTCGCTGAAAGACCAAGACTGAACCTAAGCTCAAGGAGACGACGATGGCCGAAGTGCGCTTGCTCGTGGACGCGAACAATCATCTGGGCGAAGGCCCGCTGTGGGACGTGCGGGAAGAACGGCTCTACTGGATCGACAGCACGGCAGCGGAAATTTACCGATGCCGCGCGGACGGCAGCGATGTCGAGCGATTCTTCGTGCCGCATCACATCGGTTCGATGGCCCTGCGCGAAAAGGGCGGCGCGGTCGTCGCACTCGCGAACGGGCTGCATTTCTACGACTTCGAATCGCAGACGGTCGAGTTCATCGCCGACCCCGAGGCCGACGATCCCGAAACGCGCTTCAACGACGGCAAGGTGGATCGCCAGGGCCGCTTCATCGCGGGCACCATGGCCTACGACTTCGACCGCTACGATGCCGATCGCGGCCAACGCTCGACGCGCAGCGGCGGACTGTACCGGCTCGACACGAACGGCAAGGTCACGCGGCTCGACAGCGGCATCAGTTGCTCGAACGGGCCGTGCTGGAGCCCCGATAACCGCACGCTTTATTTCACCGATACCTACAGCAAGGAGATGTACGCCTACGACTACGACATCGAAACGGGCGCGGCGACCAACCGGCGTCTCTTCGTATCGGCG
>Ga0308174_10001605_pt1 | contig 10658 bp, 10 predicted proteins | sample PhyPR2_FD_203894 | JGI IMG/M metagenome (GOLD analysis project Ga0308174, IMG submission 203894) | Soil microbial communities from UC Gill Tract Community Farm, Albany, California, United States - DLSLS.P.R2 | ecosystem: Environmental > Terrestrial > Soil > Agricultural land | place: USA... | reverse complement strand
GGGCGTGGAGCGCGTCGACGTCGTCGCGCGGGATCGCGACCGGCTCGCCGAGCTGCCGCGCGACGTGCACCGTCCGGGCGACGTCCTCGAGCATGACCGCGGCCTTCACCGCCGCACGGGCGTCCGGGCCGACGGTGAAGGGACCGTGGCTCTGCATGAGCACGGCGCGCGAGCGGCTCCCGCGCAGCGTGGCGACGATGCCCTCCCCGATCGAGTCGTCGCCGATGCGCGCGAACGGACCGACCGGGACCTCGCCCCCGAACTCGTCGGCGGCCATCGTCAGCACGCACGGGATCGGCTCGCCGCGTGCGGCCCAGGCCGTCGCGTACGTCGAGTGGGTGTGCACCACCCCGCCCACCTCCGGCCGGTGCCGGTAGACGTAGGCGTGCGCAGCGGTGTCGGAGGACGGCGCGTGGTCGCCCTCGACGAGGGCACCGAACAGGTCGGTTACGACCATGCTGGAAGCGTCCAGGCCGTCGTACTCGACCCCGGACGGCTTGATGACCATGAGGTCGGCGCCGGGCACCCTGGCCGACACGTTGCCGGCCGTCCAGACGACCAGCCGGTTGCGGACCAGCTCCTGGTGCAGTCCGGCGACGGTGCGGCGCAGCGCCTCGACGGTGGCTCGCAGCTCCGGGCTCCACCCCGCCGGGGGTGGTGAGGTCGAGGCGGTCGACATGTGCCTGCTCCTGTCGTCGAGCCGTGGGTGGTCGGACGTCATCGCGAGGAGAACCGGTACTCCGTGCTCGAGGAGTAGACCTGCCCGGGGTCCAGCCATGTGCTGGGGAAGTGCGGGACGTTCGGCGAGTTGGAGAAGTGCTCCGGCTCCAGCGCGAGCCCGTCGCTCTGCCGGTAGGCCGTGCCTCCGGTCCCCACCAGGCTGCCGTCCAGGAAGTTGCCCGCGTAGACGTCCAGACCCGGCTCCGTGGTCCACACCTCCAACGTCAGTCCGGAGCCGGGCTCGCGCACCCGGGCCGCGAACGCGAGCGCCTCGGGCTGGAGGCCGTCGCGGTCGATGACGAACGTGTGGTCGTAGCCGCGTGCGAGGAGCAGCTGCTCGGCACCGGACCTGATGCGCTCCCCCAGGGTGTGCGGGGTGCGGAAGTCCATGACCGTGCCCGCGACGTCCTCGATCTCACCGGTGGGAAGCAGGTCGGCGTCGACGGGGAGGTAGCGCCGGGCGTTCAGCGTCACCTCGTGGTCGAGCACGCTGCCCGACCCCTCGCCCGTGAGGTTGACGTAGGAGTGGTTGGTGAGGTTCACCACCGTGGGCCGGTCGGTGGTCGCGTGGTAGTCCACCCGCAGCGTCGGCCGGTCAGTGCTGAGCCGGTAGGTGACCACCGTGTCGAGGTCGCCCGGGTAGCCCTGGTCACCGTGGCGGCTCAGGTGGTGCAGCCGGATCCCGGTCCACCCGTCCCCGGCGACCGGCTCGGCCTCCCACAGCTGCTTGTCGAAGCCCCGGTCGCCGCCGTGCACGCTGCTCGGGGGCTCGTTGACCGGAACCTCGACGGTGGTGCCGTCGAGCTCGAACCGACCGCCGGCGATGCGGTTCGCGAACCGGCCGATGATCGCGCCGAAGTACGGGCTGCGGGCGACGTAGTCCTCCAGCCGAGGGAACCCGAGCACGACGTTGCGCGGGCGGCCGGTCGCGGCGGGGACCTCCAGCGACTGCACGATGCCGCCGTAGGTCAGGACCCGGACGCGGGTGCCGCAGTCGTTGGTGAGCAGGTGGGCCTCGACCTGTCGGCCGTCCGGGAGCGTGCCGAACGGCTCGCAGGCGGTGTCGTCAGCCACGCCGGTCCTCGGCGTGCGACGGCTCCAGCAGGCGGCGCACCTCGGGGACCAGCTCGTGCCCGAGCCGCTCGGCGGCGCGCGCGACGAAGGCCCGGTCCAGCTCGGGATGGATCGTGTGGCCGCTCGAGACCGCCAGCGACGACACCAGGGCGGCGAACCGGTTGGCGTCGGCCAGGCTGGCCCCGGCGACCGTTGCCGCCACGACGGCGGCGAGGTGCGCGTCACCGGCGCCCGCGGTGCCGGCCACCTCGACCGGGAGCGCCGGGGCGTGGGCCAGCGTCCGGCCGTCCCAGCTCCAGCTGCCCCGCGACCCGGCGGTCACCACCACGAAAAGCCCGGGGTGGGCTGACGACAGCCGCGTGACCAGCGCCTGCACCACGTCGGGGGTGGCCGGCGGGACCGGGTCCCCCAGCAGCGCGGCGGCCTCGTCGAGGTTCAGGGCGAGGAGGTCGGTGAGGTCGAGGAGGCCGCGCTCGAGCGCCACCTCGACCTCGCCCGGGACCATCGTCGCCACCCGCAGGAAGCTGTGGTCGGTCGCCGAGGCCAGCAGCCGCAGGCGGGCGTCGAGCGGCACCTCCGGGAGCGCGATCGCCACGCCACGCCCCCGGTAGCGCTCGAGCACCGGGAGGGCCGCGTCGAGGTCGGCCGGGCGCACGTCGGAGCTGGCGGAGAGGCTGGTGGTGAGGTTGCCCCCGTCCCCGTTCGGGTAGCGGAAGCAGACCGAGAACAGCGTCGGCCTGTCGGACCGCCCCACCAGCGACACGTCGAGACCGAGCTGTGCCATCTCCTCCAGCAACCTGTCGCCCGCGGCGTCGACGCCGACCCGCCCGACCGGGAGCACGGGAAAGCCGGGCCCCAGCAGCCGCTGCAGGTAGTGGCAGACGATGTGCAGCTTGCAGTAGTCGCGCAGGTCGAGCAGCCGGGCGGGTCGGCTCTCCTCGCGGCCCAGGGTGTGGTCGCCCTCCAGTGCCATGAAGATGCCGGTGCCGATCCCGCCGGTGGCGACCACCACGTCCCTCGCCGCGCTCACGCCCGGATGCCCAGGTCCCACTCGGGATGGTCGCCGAGCGGGTGGCGCGCCGTCTCGTGGGTCGCGGTGAGCAGCGCGTCCGGGTGCTCCTGCAGGAGCGTCAGCGGGTACTCCGCGGTCACCGGGCTGAACAGCCCCACCCGCAGGGCGGTCTGCTTCCAGGCGCCGGTGTCGCTGAACAGCCGGATCTTCGCCGCCGCGAGGATCTCCCGCATCCCGAGCGTGGCCGACATCGGTGGCACGAACTGGTACGCGCCGCCGAGCGTGCGCTGGGCCAGGGCGACGACCGTGTCGACGTTGTTGTCCTGCACCCGGGCGGTCGACCCGCGCAGCTCCGCGACGGTGAGGGGGCTGAACGGGGTGCGCCGCGCCTGGTTGTAGGCGACGTGGCCGTCCTGGCCCCAACCGCCGTACACGAGGTCGGCGGGTCGCGCCAGGAGGTCCGCGGTGATCTCGGCGAGACGGTGTGGTTCGGGCCAGTGCCGGTTGGCCACCGGTACGCCGAGCTCGTCCGGCACGGGCCCGTAGAAGCTGCGCTCCATGAAGCCGCGGAAGCTGTAGGGGTGCTCGCGCGGGACGTCCTTGCCCTCCCAGTCGAGGCACTCGTCCATGTGGAACACCTCGACGTGAGAGAGGTCGACCCGGCGCCGTACGACGAGCTCGGTGAACGGCTCGTACCAGCTGCTTGGCCCGCACGGGATGATCGCGCGGAACGAGCGACCCGCCCGCGCGGCGCCGAGGATGTCGTCCACCAGCTCCTCGGCCATCAACCGGCCCATCGCCGCGGAGTCCGCGCACAACCGGAACGGGACCCGGCGCTCGGAGTGCGCCGCCAGCTCCTCGACCGGCACGGCGCACCAGCGAGCCAGGTCCTCCTTCCGCACGAAGTCGGGCACGCTCAGCTCATCTCGGGAAGCCACTGCTGCTGGGCCTCGAACATCTCGTCGGTCATCGCCCGGATCTGGTCCAGGCTGAGCAGGGAGCTGGTGAGCCGGTCCAGCGAGACGGCGGTGCGGACGAGGTCGCGGGAGCGGCTGCGGTAGGCCTCGACGACCGCCAGCTGGTAGCCCACCGAGGCCAGGTTGACGCCGGCGCACGCGGCTGGCAGGTCACCGACGTGCGTCGGCTGCACGCCGTTCTGGTCCACCAGGCACGGCACCTCGACGCAGCAGCCGTCGGGGAGGTTCGTGATGAGCCCGTCGTTCGGGACGTTGCCGTAGACCACCCGCGGCGTGTTGGTGACCACGGAGTCGACGATGCGGGCGGCGTACTCCTCGCTCACCTCGAGGGTCCCCTCGGCGAACTGCTTGGCCAGCCGCTCGAGCTCGGCCTCGTTGTTGCCCCGCGTGATCTCGAGGTAGTCCCACCGCTCGGGGAGCACCGCGGTCACGTCCTGCGGGGTCCGCCTGAAGTGCGGGTAGTACTCGGAGGCGTGGTGCGAGGACTCCGTCTGGAAGTACCCGGTGAGGTCCAGGATCGCGGTGCGCACCCCCTCGCGGCCGCCGGCGTACCACTCGTCGATCGGGCGGGCCGGGTCCAGGTCGCCGCGGTGGTAGGCGGTGACCTTCTCCTTGAGCTGGGGCAGCACGTCCTGGCCGTGGTGGCGCAGCTCGAGCATCCAGGCCTGGTGGTTGATGCCGGCTGCCCGGAACGACCAGGCGCCCTCGTCCAGCCCCATGATGGCGGCCAGCTCGTCGGCCGTGTGCTGAACGGAGTGGCACAGCCCCGTCGTGCGGACGCCCTCCCCCGCGGCGAACCAGCAGTTGACCGCCATCGGGTTCGCGTAGTTGAGCAGCAGCGCGTCCGGGCACAGGTCCCGCATGTCACGGGTGATCTCCTCGAGAGCCGCCATGGACCGCAGCCCGCGGAAGACACCGCCGGGTCCGAGGGTGTCGCCGACCGTCTGGTCGACGCCGTACCTGCGTGGGATCTCCATGTCGACGGCGTACGCCTCCCGGCCGCCGACCTGGAAGCACACCACGACGAAGTCGGCTCCCCGCAGGGCGGCTCTCCGGTCGGTGGTCGCCTCGATGCGGGCGGGCAGCGCGTGGGCCTCCACCAGCTGGCCGGCCAGCCGCTCCGTGCGCCCCAGCGAGGCCGGGTCGATGTCCATGAGGGCGTACGTCGCCCCCTGCAGGCTCGGGTAGGACAGGAAGTCGTTCATCAGCTGCAGGGGGAACTCGTAGCCCCCGGCACCGACGATCGCGATCTTGGTCATGCGTCTCCTCCGCGCCCCTCGGCGGGGCTGCCCAGCCGCGGCACCAGCCGCACGGCGTTGTCGTGGTAGACGAGCCGGAGCACGTCGTCGGGAAGGTCGAGCCCGGAGATCGCCCACCGCCCCATCAGGGGCAGGTCGTCCGGGGAGTGCGGGAAGTGCTCGTCGGCGGTCTCCAGGAACCGGAAGTGGACCGGGTAGCTCTCGCCGGTGTGCGGGATCTGGTCGGTGCCGAACAGCACCCGGTCGGCGTGGTCCACGAACAGGGCGCGCGTGGTGCGAGGCTGGCGACCGAGCTGGGCGATCCGAGCGGAGATGTCGATGTTGAAGTTCGGGTAGCGCTCGAGCATCCGTCGCACCCAGCCGAGGTTCTCCGCGTAGCAGCCGGCGTGCACCGCGACGAACGTCGTCCCGGGGTGCACGGACACGACGCTCTCCATGCTCTCCACCAGCCGGTCGAACGTCGGGAAGTCCGGTCCGGCGAAGGACCAGTCGGGGCGAGCCGCGAGCATCTCGAGGTACTCGTTGTGCTCGTCGACCTTGTCGAAGAAGGCAACCGGGTCGGCGACGTGCCACCAGACGGGGACTCCCAGGTCGCCCGCCGCGTGCCAGGTCTCCGTCAGTCGCTCGTCGTCGGGCAGGACGAGCCGGTCGTCGCCGTCGCGGACGTGGAGTCCCAGGTCCTTCCAGACCTTGACGCCGGCGGCGCCGGCGCCCACCGAGTCCGTCAGGTTCGCGACCAGCGCGCGTGACTGCTCGGACGCGGAGCCACCCGACAGCAGCGACCAGTCGACGTGGCAGAACGTGGCCACCCGTCCGGGGAACCGGTGGTCGAAGCGGTCCAGGTTCGCCCGCAGCTCCTCACCCCAGCGTCCGTCGAGGTTGACGAAGCCGTGGACGTTGGCCTGCGCCTGCGACGCCAGCCAGCTCTCCACGTCCTCGACGAGCCAGCTGCCCTCGCGGTCGGCCCACCCGCTCAGCCAGCGGCCGAGGTGCGTGTGCGCGTCGACGGCCCCGTGGCGGGCCCGCGGCACGTGGTGCTCGGGCAGCACCAGCCGGGCCCGCGGCCGGTACGCGCTCAGCGGGAGGTCGGGTCCAGCGAGATCCGTCATCCCTACCACCCACCCATCGTTCGATATTTCGAACTACGATCGACTAGTCGGACATACGCTAGCGTCCGTGAGGAGGTTGTCAATGCCGCACGAGCCGTCGCGCGTCCTGTGGGGGCGCGGCGAGCCGTCAGGGACGGAAGCCCAGGCTGGCCGAGAGCTGCTCGGCACCTTCCCGCACGAGCGTCGGCAGCGCCTCGCGAGCGGCGTCGTCCCAGCGCATCGACGGCACCGAGATGCTCATCGCGGCGACCATCCGGCCGGTGTGGTCGTAGACCCCCGCAGCGACGCATTGAACCTCGTCGGTGGACTCACCCTCGTCGTAGGAGAGCCCGACCCGCCGGATGCGTGCGAGCGCGGCGTCGAGCCTCGACCGCGACGAGATGCTCCTCGAGGTCATGGTCTCCAGCCGGGTGCCCGACGGGTACAGGGCGTCGATGGCCTCGGGAGCCAGGGAGGAGAGCAGCATCTTCCCGACGCCCGTGCAGTGGGCGGGGAGCCGGCGCCCCACGGCAGAGACCATCCGGACCGGATGGGTGCTGTCGATGCGCGCGATGTAGAAGGCGTCGCGACCCTCGAGCACCGCCACGTGCACGGTCTCGTCACAGGCCGCTGCGACCTCGGTGGCAACCCGCTGGGCCTCGCGGGTCAGGTCGAGGTTCTCGGCGAAGACGCTGCCGAGCTGGAACAGGCGGACCCCGAGCCGGTAGCGCAGCGGCTGCCCCGGCATGAGCACCAGGTAACTGCGGTCGACCAGGGTGCCGAGGAGCTCGTGGACCGTGGTGCGGGGAAGGCCGAGGCGGGTCACCACCTCCGGCGCGGATAGCACGGGGGTGCCGAGGAACAGCTCGAGGATGTCCAGCGCTCGGTTGGCTGCTGGGACTGCTCGACCCATCGTTGCTCCTGTCCAGAACCTTTGACAGCCACGTGACCGCTGGCTAGCGTTCCGCATATATCGAACCGCGTTCGATATATCGTACACAGGTTGTCGACGAGGAGGGGCATGCGAGGCCTGCGCGACAAACGAGTGCTCGTCTCCGGGGGCAGCAGCGGCATCGGCCGGGCGGCCGCGGAGCGCTTCCTCGAGGAGGGCTGCCGCGTCGCCGTCGGCGGCCTCGACGACGAGCAGGTCCGCGCCACCGTCGCCGACCTGAGCCGGGTCGGTGACGTCTCCGGTGTCAGTGTCGACGTCGCCGACGAGGACGGTGTCGCCGACCTGGTCGCCGCCGCAGTCTCCCACCTCGGCGGGATCGACGTGCTCGCCAACAATGCCGGCACGGCCTGGCGTCGACCCTTCCTCGACCTCACCGCCGAGGAGTGGGACCGCATGCAGGCGGTCAACCTCCGCGGCATGTTCCTGGTGGCCCAGGCCGTGGCACGCGTGATGGTCGAGCAGGGCCAGGGCGGGGCCATCGTGAACATGTCGTCCACCAACGGCCTCGCCGGCGAGGTCGACTACACCCACTACAACGCGTCCAAGGCCGCCGTCCTGCTGCTCACCCGCACCATGGCGCTCGAGCTGGCCCCCCACCGGGTCCGGGTCAACTCGCTGTGCCCCGGCTGGATCCTCACCCCCCTCAACGCCTCGATCAGCGAGGGAATCGGCAGCGACGCCTTCGTCACCCGCTACGTCGAGGAGAAGATCCCGCTGGGCCGCACCGGCCGGCCGGAGGACGTCGCGGCGGCGTACGCCTTCCTGGCCTCCGACGAGGCGGCGTTCATCACCGGCACCGAGCTCGTCGTCGACGGCGGCCAGCTCGCCGGCGGCTGACCGATCCCCCACCGTCCAGAAGGAGAGCCATGACCGACCGCTTCCTGACCGCGCCGGGCCTACCCCGCCCGGGCGGCGCCTACAGCCACCTCGCCCGGGCCGCCGGTCTGGTGTTCACCGCCGGCTTCGGCCCCCACGACCCGGAGACCGGCGAGGTGCCCGAGGGGGTCTCCGCGCAGACCGAGGCGACCCTGGCCAACGTCGCGAGCGCACTGTCGGCGGTGGGACTCGACCTGTCCCACGTCGTGAAGGCGACGGTCCACCTCGCCGAGCTGGACCGCGACTTCCGGGGCTTCGACGAGGTCTACGAGCGCGTGATGCCCGCCCCCTACCCCGTTCGCACCACGGTCGGCTCCCGGCTGCTGGGGATCCTCGTCGAGATCGACGTGGTCGCCGTGGCGGACGAGAAGTGAGCGCCGTGGCCGATGCCGCGATGCGGGCACTCGTCTTCACGGGGCCGGGCGTCATGGAGCTGCAGGACGTCTCGAGGCCCGCGGCCGGCGACGGCGTGCTGCTGTCGGTCAGGGCGGCCGGCATCTGCGGCAGCGAGCTGCACGGCTTCCGCTCGGTCGGCTTCCGCAAGCCGCCACTGATCATGGGGCACGAGTTCGCCGGCGAGACCTCCGACGGCCGCCGGGTGGTGGTGAACCCGCTGGTGACCTGTGGGCACTGCGACCTGTGCCGGGCGAAGCGGCCCGAGCTGTGCCGGTCCCGGGAGCTGCTGGGCGTCCACCGTCCGGGCGGCTTCGCCGAGCAGGTGCTAGTGCCCCCCGCCACGCTGCACGACCTCCCCGACGACCTGTCGTGGGACACCGCCGCGCTCATAGAGCCGCTGGCGAACGCCGTGCACGCGTGGCGCCAGGTGGCGGCCACGAGTGGCGACCGGGTGGCGGTCGTGGGCGCCGGCACCATCGGGCTCGTGAGCCTGCTGGTGGCGCGGTCGCTCGGCATCGACGACGTGACCGTTGTCGACGTCGTCCCCGAGCGGCTGGAGCTCGCCGAGCAGCTCGGAGCGACCCGGTGCCGGAGCTCCCTGGAGGGCGAGTTCGATGTCGTCGTCGACGCGGTGGGCAAGGCGGCGACGAGACGGTCCGCCGTGGCCGCCCTCCGTCCCGGCGGCACGGCGGTCCTGATCGGGCTCGCCGAGCCCGACGCGGGATTCGATGCCAACGACGTGGTCCGCACCGAGAAGCGGGTCGTCGGCTCCTTCGCGTACAGCCCGTCGGAGTTCGCCGACGCGGTCCGGCTCGCTTGCGAGGTGGACCTCCACTGGACTACGCCGATCCCGCTGGAGGACGCCCAAGCGACGTTCATGGCCCTCGCCGAGGGTGCCGTCCTCCCGGTCAAGGCCGTGATCCGGCTGTGAGCGCCGAGCTGGTGCTCGGCGCCGACGAGGTGCTGGTGCCAGCAGCCGGCGACCTCTGCGAGGGCCCGCAGTGGGACGACCGGTCGCAACGGCTCGTCTGGGTGGACATCCTGCGAGGCCGCGTGCACGAGGCCGACGCCGCCGGCGGCAGCCAGGCGGTCCACGAGCTCGGTGCACCCGTCGGTGCCGTCGCGCCTCGCCGGCAGGGGGGCTGGGTCGCGGCGATGGAGCGCGGCTTCCAGCTCCTCGACGACCGGTGGCAGCCCCGAGGATCGCTCATGGAGGCCCCCGGGCAGCGGCCCGGCACCCGGTTCAACGACGGCGGCTGCGACCCGGCCGGCCGGTTCTGGGCCGGCACCCTCTGCTACGAGGGCACTCCCCGGCAGGCCGCCCTGTACCGCCTCGAGACCGACGGCAGCTGCACAGAGGTCCTCGCCGAGGTGACGAACTCCAACGGGCTGGGGTGGTCGCCGGACGGCGGCACCCTCTACTACGTGGACACCGGCCGCGGCACGCTCGACGTCTTCGACTACGAGGCGGGCACGGGATCGGTGCGGGAGCGCCGGACGCTGGTCGGCGTCCCGCCGTCGGAGGGCGTCCCCGACGGCCTCTGCGTCGACGACGAGGGCCACGTCTGGCTGGCGCTGTGGGGCGGGGGCTCGGTGCGGAGGTACTCCCCCGACGGCCGGCTCGAGCTGGTGGTCAGGCTGCCGGTGAGCAACGTGACCAGCGTGGCGTTCGGCGGCGCCGACCTCGCCGACCTGTTCGTCACGACCGCCCGGGAGGGGCTCGACGCGGCGCAGCGCCGTGCCGAGCCGCTGGCCGGCTCAGTGTTCCGGTGCTGTCCCGGCGTCACGGGGCGGCCCCGCGCCACGTACGACGGGTAGGCCCCGGGCCCCAGCAGGTCAGAAGAAGGTCCGGACGAGGTCGACCACCTGGTCGCGCTCGTCGGCCAGGGGCAGCCACCGCCACTTGTCGAAGGTCGTGCACGGGTGGGAGACCCCGAGCACCACGTCGTCCCCGGGCGCGAGCGGGCACGCGGGGCCGACGTCGAGGACGAGGTGCTGGTCGAAGATCTTGGTGGCCGCCACGTCGCCGAGGGGCAGCTCGTCCCCGGCCCGCCGGGCCGCCAGCACCACGGGGAGCCCGGCGTCGGTCGACACGTCACGACGGCCCACACCGACGACCGCCGTCCGCGACTCCGGTCTCGACAGCACGTTCGCCCGGACCCGGAGGGCCGCCTGCAGCTGCGGGGGGCCGGCCAGCCGCGCGAACGGCGACACGGACCGATACAGCCCGTCGTCGTGCGCCAGGTAGCAGCCGCTGCGCAGCACGAGGTCCCACTCCGGTGAGCCGGCGAGCTCGGAGACGAC
>Ga0308174_10001604_pt1 | contig 10662 bp, 12 predicted proteins | sample PhyPR2_FD_203894 | JGI IMG/M metagenome (GOLD analysis project Ga0308174, IMG submission 203894) | Soil microbial communities from UC Gill Tract Community Farm, Albany, California, United States - DLSLS.P.R2 | ecosystem: Environmental > Terrestrial > Soil > Agricultural land | place: USA... | reverse complement strand
TCAGCATCGCCTAGCTTTTTGCCCATTTTTTCTTCGAGCATTGAAAGGGCTTCTAATGATTGATTTTCAACTAATGCTGGGATCGTTTTACCAGATTCATAGTATGCATTACAAGCTTGTGTCGAAATAGTAAAACCATAAGGAACAGGCAATCCGATACGCGTCATTTCCGCTAAATTGGCCCCTTTTCCGCCAAGTAAATCTCTCATTTCCCCATTACCTTCATGAAACAAGTACACGAATTTTCCCATGATTAAAAGCTCCTCTCTTTTTTTAAAACATCCAGTATTAAGCCAGCCGTTTCTTCCACCGCTTTATTGGAGACATCAATAATCGGGCAGCCTACACGCTTCATTATTTTTTCAGCGTGATCGAGTTCATCTAGGATTCTTTCAAAGCTTGCATAATTTGCCTGTGAAGCTAGTCCAAGAGCTTTAAGACGTTCTTTACGAATTTCATTTAATTTATCTGGTGAAATAATCAAACCAATACAATTTTTTCGCGGAATTTTAAACAATTCATCAGGCGGTGCCACCTCAGGAACTAACGGGACGTTGGCCACCTTAAAACGCTGATGTGCTAAATACATCGATAATGGTGTCTTAGATGTGCGGGAAACACCAATTAAAACAATATCTGCTTTTATCATTCCTCTTGGGTCACGGCCATCGTCATATTTTACCGCAAATTCAATGGCCTCGATTTTTCGAAAATATTCTTCATCTAATCTTCGCATCATTCCAGGCTGATGATTAGGTTCTTTATTAAATCTAGTGATAAACGCATTCATCAACGGGCTTAAAAGGTCCACCGCATGGATCCCTTCTTCCGAGGCTCTACGGTCTAAGTACTCTTTTAATGCCGGGACGACAATCGTATAAGCGATAATCGACTGTCCCTTTTTCGCTAGCAGAATCGCATCTTCAATATCTTCAAAATCATCTACATAGGAATTGCGACGAATTTCCACATGCCCGCCGTTAAATTGGGTTGCCACTGCTTTTACTACAAATTCAGCTGTTTCTCCGACTGAGTCAGATACAACGTAGACAACTTCTTTTTGGTTCAAAATCCCTGCCACTCTCCTCAACCTAATTTTTGATCCATTATTTCTAAATATGCGCGTGTGATTGTCGTCTTCGTAATCCGACCTACCAATAAATATGTATTCATGTCTTGACCGATTTCCTTCACAACAGGCAAGGAGTCAATATGATTACTTATCATTTTCTTGGCTGCTTCGAGCAAGGTCTCATCTGGATTAATCGTAATAATGTTTGGCATCCGCGTCATAATCACGCTCACCGGCAATCCCTGAAGGTCCTTATTGCCAATCGCCGTTCGCAGCAGGTCCTTTCTTGAAATAACTCCTGCCAAATGACCATCATGGTCCACAGCATAAAGCGTCCCAACATCCTCTAAAAAAAGCTGAACAATTGCGTCATAAACAGATGTTGATTTTTCAACGACAATCGGATGGGCTTTAAAGTCGCTTACTTTTTGATGTAAAAATTTTTCTGCTTGCTGCTTTACTTCAAAATCATGATTATAAAAATAGCCAACCCTTGGCCGGGCATCCAAGTTCCCCGACATCGTCAGAATAGCTAAGTCTGGTCTGAGTGCTGCTCTTGTCAAGGAAAGCTTCTCAGCAATTTGTTTCCCTGTTATGGGTCCGTTTGTCCTTACAATCTGGAGAATCTCGTCTTGACGTTTAGTAAGTTTAATCTCCTTCACCCCCCTTTATCATATGTTATAATCTTAGGGTTTTTGATAAATGTGTTATACTTATTTGTATATAGTATATTACATTTAACAAAAATGCGAAACAATTATTTATACATTTTTTCACAATATAAAAAAGGGGATCCCAGCCTGGTGTTTGGGATCCCTAAAAGCTGTTTAGTGCTGGCAAACAGTGCAATAGAACGTTTTACGTGAGGAAATGGTTCCTTTTTTTATCGGAGTTTGACACCTTGGACATGGTTCATTCTCCCTGTCATAGACTTTACATAAATGGTTATAGCGGCCTGTTTGTGTATCTCCATTAAAAAGTGGATTTTCCAAATATCCTCCATGATTTAATGCAGCCGTTAATACAATTTTGATTGAATGATATAGCCTATCTTTCTCTTCATCACGAAGTTCTTGAATTTCCCTGGTAGGCAAAATTCTTGAATCGAAACAAATCTCATCCGAATAACAATTACCTATTCCCGCAATAAATTCCTGATCGAGCAGCTTTGCCTTAATTCTTCCACGCTTATGTCCCATTAATTTCAAGAATTCTTCTAAAGTAAAACTGCTTTCCAAGGGCTCTGGTCCTAAATCTGAAAGCTGCTTTTGAACTTCTATTTCATGGAATAGATGTAAATAGCCTAGCCGTAAACCAATAAAGTATAGGTGTTGATTCCCGAATGATAATCGAATTTGGATCGTCCTTTTTGGTTTTTCTTCTTTTCTCCCAAAAAACATCCAACCACCCAACATCAAATGCAACAGGAGGACCTGTCCATTTTGGAGATGAAAAAGTAAATGCTTGGCCCTCCTATGTACCTTAACCACTCTTTGATGGATAACATTATTAATAAATAAAGTTGGAGGAACATTTATTGATTTTTCACGGTTAATTTGGATATCCGTTATAACTTGATTCATAATTCTTTGATTTAATAATCTTCGGTAATTTTCCATTTCCGGGAGTTCAGGCATTTATTCTGCCTCCATTTCATTTCCTTTTTAGAATATCTTTTCCTTACTGACTTAAAAATAATGCTGAAAAATCCATTCTCACAAAAGTAGCTTTTAATTTAACTTTCATAAAATGGCTTTCCGATAATTCTAAAAAAAAGATCGCTCTTATTAGTAAGAAACGACCAAAATAGTTAATTAAAAAAGTTGATCAAGGCTTTCATTAAAGGGAGCTAATGGATGACGGAATTGGTGTTTATGGTGAACTCCTGAAAAATGATCATGCGGAAAAAACATAGTTGGTTCTGGTTCATCTAGTGTACTGCCATCGGATGAAAATCCACCCGTAACACTAACTTGTATTTGATTGCCTGAATGGGAAACCTCTCCATTTATAGTTATTATTAAGATTTGTGGTCCGGTGAAAGTTGGGGTAGTTTGAGGGACGATAGTTTGGGCGAGTAAAACAAATGAGTCTGGCGTAAGACTGATGGGTGTGGCGGGCAATAATTCTGTTAAAGGAGATGGAGGAGTGCCTACCAAAAAGCCTTGGTCAATACGGACCGTTGCTGTTAAGGTTCTTTGAGTGAGATTGGTGAAGGTAAGAAACAAATGGGTGATTGGATTTCCACTGCTTGTCCTTGATGGTACCAAAAAAGGACCGGTTCTAATAATGGCCACTGACTTCACCTCCTTTCTAATTTGAAGTCTATTAACCATCAATATAGTAAATGCAAACATTCCTTCTTTTGAAAGGGACAATCAATAAAATCCACTTTTAATTTAACCGTTTAAAAATTAAAAGCGACTTCCAATGCTAAAGTCGCTTTTAATCTCAGTGTCCCATCTTGTTAAAACTCCCTTTTTCTTGCCACTTTTGATATGGAAAAATTATGAGGGAAATAAGAAGCATTAATCCGTAAATACCGAATCGCGAAATATTTTGCAATTTGACGATGTTAACTTTTTCTAAAAAAGGTAAAAACACAAAGGAGAAAAAAGCGTCCAATAATATATTAACGAATGTATAAACAATAAATCCAAACCTATAGGTTAGATGAAAAACCCAAATCGTCCCGATTAAAAACGGACCTAGAACAAATGATAAATCAGTTACCTTCATCCACGGAAAAATACTCCTTTTTATTTTCCACCATCCAAAATAATAAGATAATTCATAAACAATTGTAACTAATAAGGCTGCTAGAATTGCAGCTGGTGAGTATTTCTTAACTTTTTGTTTCGGGATAAAGAAAATGGTAAGCCATGAGATAGTTAGGCATGACCATAACATAAATCTCACTAACAAGAAAATCACTCCTGACCTAAGCTCCTACACATTTTTATTATGGTACAAAGTGCAAATTCAATGCTTATAATTTTCTTTTGATCCAAAACGGACTATACAAAATATAAAAACTAAATATCATCACCAGTTCAAGCGAAATTAAATACCAAGGCCATGGTCCCAGATAATCTAAAAGTGAAGCATTGCGCGGTTTTTTCATGATATATAGATATTTCGACCCCAGGAATTTATTGAGGAAAAAGATACATCCAGAATATATGCTAACAATTAGAATAGTTGCCCACATGGAAGAAATCGTCGGTCGAAAGTCGAGAACCGCCACCATTAGCAAACAGGCAAGCACAACTCCTCCATGTGAAACAAAGAACTCGATGTATTGAAAGTGGGGAAACGAATATCTGCTAAGGTCAGGGGTCAAAATGGCCAGGATGGAGCTCCCTAATCCTGCAAAATACATAAATTGAAAAAGCCTATAACTCATCGTCAGTAGCATCACACTAGCAAGAATGGCTGTTAGATCACTTAGTTGAAGCGGTAACGCCCTTTTCAATGACCATGCATGTTCATAAAGAAGCCAAAGTTGTTGTGAAGTATCAGAAACCAGGATTAGAAGAGCTAGAGTGATCCGAAAATATTTTCCCTTCTCCTCAAGCTTATTTTTGAATACAAATACTAGGATGGAAAAAACAAAAATAATTCCCATCGTTACAATATGTTCTAATGAAAATATGCGGAAGGGATGGAGTTTTGAATGAACATGAAAATATGTCTGCATATGTACTCCCCTTATTCAAGGTAATTTCTTTGAATGACCTTAATTTGGGGCAAATTCAAGTGAGTCTATACTAATTTTTCTCACAAGTTTGAGTAGCTTAGTCAGGACTTTTAATTGTTTATATTTCTTTCAAGGTCTAATTTTAAAAAGCTTGTCTGGTTCCGATAACGACGTGGGCGTCCAGTTCTTCGGAACTTTTCAATTTAGTTTTTAGCCCGTTGCGAGCAAAGATCTTGACAGTCTCAGCCGCCTGCTGCTCGCTGGTCTCAACCAGCAAATGGCCACCCAGAGATAGCCAATAAGGTGCCGCGACAACCACCCGGCGCTGGATATCAAGTCCGTCCTCACCACCGTCGAGCGCAAACCGCTTCTCGTGTATGCGGGCCTCCTGGGGTAGTAACTCTATCGCCTCGGTGGGTACATAGGGTACGTTGGCAACTAAGAGATCGACTCGCCCCCGTAGTTCAGCGGGTAGCGGCTCATAAAGATCACCTTCGTACACATGACCGCTAACGCTAGAGACATTACGGCGGGCACATCTCACTGCTAAAGGGTCAATGTCAGTTGAATACAACTCAATGCAGTCCAACACTGATGCAACCGCTGCTCCCACCGCACCTGATCCGCAACACAAGTCAACCACTATGGCCCCTGGATGGCCGATTTCTGCGGACTGACTGACGAGAAACTCTGTACGGACGCGGGGTACGAAGACTCCCTGGTCTACCTCTATCTTTAGACCACAGAATTCCGTCCAACCAATGACATGTTCGAGTGGCATACCGGCTTCTCGCTGTTGCACCATAGCAAAAAGGTTATCCTCAGTCCTTGCAGCAGCGAAGAGCAACCGGGTTTCATCTTCAGCAAAAACACACCCAGCTGCCCGTAACCTGTTTAGAATGGCTGTATATTTGGTTTCTTCAAGGAGGTTGCACGCACCATTTTGTTTAAGAAATTCTTTTTTAAATTGGAACATATAAGTCGACCTTACACTTTCCTTCGGGATCCACTGCAAGATTATTCAAATTAAACTCCAGGTTATCTCTATCGAAATCCGCATCATATTCACTATTAGGTGGCCATTTTTCATACATAAAACCATGATTAACTAGAGATATTCCAATGAAAAAATGATTTGGCGGATAAAGCTCATTATCAACTACCCATTGTACCAATTTCCCCCAATGGTCTTGCGGTTCAAAATAACTCCCATTTCGTCTCATAAAAGTAACTTCATATTCAGGTAATTCCTTTATTTTAATGTTCATTACTCTCAACTCCTAATATGGAAATCGATCCTTTTATTAATTTCGTTACTTTTGATTAAATTCCTTTTCAGCTAATCTATTTCGCTTTTTATGAAAACAATAAAAAGACTATTGCTCCCTATTTATAAAGATAGGCCCCCTGTGATTTTAATTGATATTTTTTATTCCATTTAAAGGATATTGGAATCCTAATTATTTTTTGACTATATGCAAATAGTATATAGAGCAAATAACTAAAGGCGGTATCTGGAAAATATAGAAAAATTATTCTCCGGTCCAAGGTCATTAAGAAAAAATCCTCTGCCATTGGAAATAAATCCAAAGAATGTTAAGAAAATCTTTTCACCCCGACTTACTGCGCTATTAATGAAACATTCCAACCATTGGCTATAAATCTTACTTAGTTGTCTCAGTATACTAGCTAGCAGCCAGTGTTTTTTTATTTATTTATTTGCAATTAAACCAAAAGGACAGAGTTCTCATTGACAAGCGCTGAAGTTTTTTCCGTAGTTTTAACATATGAGGAGGTATTGCATGGATTTTTTTATTCCTAGTGGTCAAGGCAATGGAAGTAAAGACGGAAATTTATCCTGGTGGCAACTATCCTTAATAGGGGTTGGCTGCACGATTGGAACTGGTTTTTTTCTTGGATCGGCAATTGGCATTGAAATTACAGGACCATCTATTGTCTTTTCTTTTGTTTTGGCTGCAATTGGAACTTACATTGTATACAATTTATTAGCTAAAATGACAGCAGAAGATCCTCAGGACGGCTCTTTTTGCTACTATGCAAACAAAGCTTATGGGCGTTGGGCAGGATTTAGTTGTGGCTGGAATTATTGGAGTTCAAACATCCTGATAATGGGAAGCCAGTTAACAGCACTTTCAATCTTATCGAGATTTTGGTTCCCAAAAGTTCCACTTTGGCTTTTCGCAGCTGGATATGCCATTCTCTCAATCATTGTCGTTATAACCGGAAATAAGGGTTTTGATAAAGTGGAAAATGTATTAGCCATTATCAAAACAGCGGCTATTGTTATGTTTATTATTCTTGCAGCTGCAGCCGTATTCGGGTGGATTCACGGGGACGTAAAACATCCTGGGTTTCCTCATTCAACCGATCAACTATTTCCAGAAGGGTGGAAAGGTTTTTGGTCCTCCTTGATCTATGCCTTTTATGCCTATGGTGGAATAGAAGTAATTGGACTAATGGCGATGAGACTTAAAAAGAAAGAGGATGCCACGAAAGCAGGAATCATTATGTTGATCGTATTAGTGGTGATTTATATCATTTCACTTGGACTTGCAGTTTATATGGCTGCACATGGGGCATTTAATGAAAAAGAAAGTCCTTTTGTAACTGCATTAGATAAGTATCATTTTGCCTTTTTCCCACATGTATTTAATGCAGCTATTATCTTAGCCGGTTTTTCAACAATGACTGCTTCCTTATTTGGGGTTACCACCCTCCTTGTGACTTTGGCAGAAGGCGGTGATGCTCCAGCCTTGTTTTCTAAAAAGCTAAAAAAATTTAAGAAGCTCCCTCTTCCTTCATTAGGTCTTGCAACGATTGGTTTAATTGTATCCATTGTCACTGCTTTGCTTCTACCAGGAAAAATTTATGAGTACATTACGACAGCAGCAGGAATTTTAATTTTGTTTAACTGGTCTTTTATCATTATTTCTGCTCTTCATATTTTGAAAATAAAATTATGGGGAAAGATGTTAGCTTTTATGGGACTTGTCCTTATTCTTGCTGCGATCAGTGGGACATTAATGGAAAAAAGCATACGAATGGGTTTTTTTGTTAGTATATTATTTGTTGCTATCATCGGTTTGGTTGCTTTAATTATGCAAAAAAAGGTCTGGAAAAAGGAAAGCCATCAGAATTAATTTAATTTAGGTCATAAATGAAGATTTGAAAAAAGTCACACTACTTTTTAATGTGACTTTTTATTATGTATAAACATCTTATTTAATGCTGATTCATAGCCATTAACATTTCAACATAAAATGGTACAAGTTGTTTAATTAATGGAGAATTGGGGTGAGTTTTTGAGCCTTACTATTTTATTCAGTTACATTTTATTGGGATTGACATTAGCAGCCCCCATAGGACCTGTAAATTCTGCTCGTTTAGATAAAGGTATCAAGAATGGCTTTTGGCATGCGTGGATGGTCGGGACAGGGTCAATGATTGCAGATGGATTCTTTATGTTGATGGTTTTCTTTGGAATGGTTCATTTCTTAGATGTCCCAATCATTCAAATTTTTCTTTGGTTATTTGGTGCATTTATCCTTATCTATTCGGGGGTTGAAAGTATCTTAAGCATAAAATCAATAACCCTTGCTGATAGCAGAGGAAAAGATTCCATGGTTAAATGTTTTCTTACTGGATTTATCATGTCAATCACAAGCCCGTTATCGATTCTCTTTTGGTTAGGGATTTATGGCTCCGTTTTAGCCAAAACAGCTCAGGTAAGCGGTACGGGACATCTATTGGTATACAGCAGTATGATATTTCTAGGATTAACTTTATGGGATATTTTCGTTGCAGCTTTAACGACAGGCTTTCGAAGCTTTCTAAAAATGGGGACCCTAAGGTTTATCTCGATCATATCGGGATTATCATTAATTGGGTTTGGATTTTATTTCGGAAGTCAAGGAATACATGCCATCCTAAGATAACTATTTTTGAAAAAAGTCCATTTTTCGAGATCAAGTAAAGGGGAAGAATTTTGACCCTTAACTATTCTGATATATCCTCAATTGCTATATTTGACGTACCAAGCACAGACATAAATAAGTCTTTTACTACAAAAAGGAGAAGGAATGAATTCCTCTCCTTTTTGTCTGAAAATTTTAACCAAAGTAGTTGTTGGTAGACTAAGGAACTTACCAGTCTAAATATAAAAAATTATTTATAATTTCTTTGGATCAAGTCATAAGTGATTAATCTTTTTGCTTATCTGCCTTCTTTTCCGGCATTGATCTGTATATTTGTGTATTCATACTACCTTGTGTAATGGTTTCTAGAAAAAATTCACCGATTAGTTTCAAATACTCTTCATCTTCGAACATTTTTTTGTTTTGCAGTTCCATTTCTGCGAGCCCTTCGTATGTCGACAGAAGTGCGTATGTATGATCTGGTCCAGTAACTGGTGTTAATATGTCTACCTTATGGCTATAGTTCTCATTTCTAAACTTTTTAATGTTTTGTATATTGTCTAATCCTTCTTTAAATTTATCTTGCTTAATCTGGAATGTTTGGTAAACAAAAACAGACATTATTTAATCCCTCCTCTATATATTACATAAATCTCCATTTTATTTTAACCTTTTAGTTTTTTTACATACCTTTTTAAAGGATAGAAAACAATTAAAGATCCCTAACACTATTTTATCGATTGATTAAAAAATAATCTTTAAATTATATGACCGTTGGAAAACCTATTGTTGTGCTCTAGGAAAGGTGGCACTTTAAATGAATAAATTTTCCTATATTATAAGGAGGGCAACAATGGGAATTTTAAGTGGAAATCCTAAGGAAGAGCCTTTACACTACGGTGAGGTTTTTGATCTTTGGGCGTCAGTCTTAGCAGGAAATGGTATGATTGCAGCTTATCAAACCATGATAAACCATGCAGGTGACGAGGATTTAAGAAAGGTATTAATAGAGGCGATTGAAATTTGCCAGCAAGAAAAGAAACAAGTCGAAGAACTATTAAAAGAAAACGGCATTGGCTTACCGCCAGCTTCACCCGAACCGCCTGAAGCATGCTTAGAGAATATTCCGGTAGGAGCTAGAATCCCTGACCCTGCCATTGCGGCTACACTTTCAGTTGATATTGCTGCAGGATTAGTAACAATCAGTCAAATAATAGGTAAATCAATCAGAGAAGATGTGGCCATGATGTTTGGCCAATTTCATATCCAAAAAGCTGCACTCGGTGCAAAAGTGCTTCGTTTAAACAAAGAAAAAGGCTGGATCATTCCTCCTCCGTTGCATCTAAATAAAGAGGGTGATTGTTAAGAATATTTTTCTTAAATGAATACCTCCAGTAATTCCCTTAAATACATTTTTAAGACATGGAAAGTTTAGCCATGTCTTTTTTATTAATTTCCTTTCACCCAATTTTGGGACAACGAAAATATGAGCTTTTCTATTTTTGTTTTATGTGCATTTTTAAAGTTTTATGTGCCTGTAATTCTTTTTATATGCCATTTTAGACCTTTTATGTGCCACTCTAACCTTTTTATGTGCCAGGCCAACAGTATAATGAACTCTGATTATAAAACAAACAATTTAATTGGCTATATTTTATAACTTTATTGGAAAGAAAAATAACCCTCACATTTTGTGAGAGTCATACTTTAATACCGGTGGTCGGGGTCGAACCGACACTCCAGAAGGAACACGATTTTGAGTCGTCTACAGTCAATACACCTACGTTATTTAACGAGATATTGCGTATTTTCAAGCGTTTATTGATACGTCTTACTTCCTACACTTGCCTAACCGTTACACACGATTACGCTTAATAATGACAATTATACTTACAAGCGTAGTTACTCGCAACCTTTTTTATGCAAAAAAGAGCGCATAGCTGTTAAGCCTGCGC
>Ga0308174_10001601_pt1 | contig 10676 bp, 7 predicted proteins | sample PhyPR2_FD_203894 | JGI IMG/M metagenome (GOLD analysis project Ga0308174, IMG submission 203894) | Soil microbial communities from UC Gill Tract Community Farm, Albany, California, United States - DLSLS.P.R2 | ecosystem: Environmental > Terrestrial > Soil > Agricultural land | place: USA... | reverse complement strand
AACTGCATTGCCATGGATATCTGATAAAAAAACAATTCTCATAATATCACCTCTGATTAATTTTGAATGAACTCTTTACTCATAATAAACACTTTAGCAATTATTCCCTTAATTTTCTAGAAAACCCACTTAAATGATTGGATTAATACTCGAAAAATATTTGACATAATTATGTCATTGTAGTAATTTTAAAGAAAAGTTAAATAATACTTTCTTATCAAGAGAGGTTGAGGGAACGGCCCGATGACACCTCAGCAACCTTCAATGGATTTTTCATTGAAAAGGTGCTAATTCCTGCAAGTTTTTTAAAAACTTGGGAGATAAGAAGAATGACTATGTGATCTATTCAAACAAAAGTCTTCTTCTTAGCGGGAAGACTTTTTTTAATACCATAATACTGTATAACATTACTACACCACATTAAGGAGATGTCATCATGGTTAAAATTGACACAAAATTGGCTCAAATCGGAAATCGAAGTGAAACAGCAACAGGAACTGTAAATCCACCTGTTTATTTTTCAACTGCCTATCGTCATGCTGGAATTGGCCAATCAACCGGCTTTGATTATGTTCGTACTGGAAATCCCACTCGTCAAATCCTAGAACAGGCTATCGCAGATTTAGAGGGCGGCGATCGAGGATTTGCCTGCAGCTCAGGAATGGCTGCTATTTTTACCGTTCTTTCATTATTCCAATCTGGCGATGAATTAATCGTATGTGAAGATCTATACGGCGGTACATACCGATTATTAGAGCAAGGCTACAAGAAATGGGGATTAAACGCTAAGTATGTAAATACATGTAATGTGGGAGAAATCGAAAAACACATTACTCAAAACACCAAGGCCATCTTTCTTGAAACACCAACTAACCCGTTAATGCAGGAAACAGATATTGCTGCAGTTTCTGAAATCGCAAAAAAACATAACATTCTCTTGATCGTAGATAACACGTTCTACACTCCTCTCTTGCAGCAGCCGATTCAAGAAGGAGCAGATATTGTGATCCATAGTGCAACAAAATACCTTGGAGGCCATAATGATGTTCTTGCAGGACTGATCGTTGCAAAAGGAAAAGAACTATGTGATGCCTTGTTCCTTTACCATAATGGCACCGGCGGGGTTCTTAGTCCATTTGACTCATGGCTCGTCATACGCGGAATGAAGACATTATCGCTAAGAATGCAACAACATGAAAAAAATGCGAAAGTAATCGTTGAGTATCTATCCAAACATGAAGATGTTACGGATGTTCTATACCCTGGTAGAGGCGGGATGCTTTCCTTCCGTTTAAAAGAAGAAGCTTGGATTAATCCATTTTTACAAGGGCTGTCACTTATCTCTTTTGCTGAAAGCCTTGGCGGTGTTGAGAGTTTAATTACTTATCCAGCTACACAAACACATGCCGATATTCCCGAGGAAATCAGAACCGCTGCTGGTGTAGATAATCGATTGTTACGTTTTTCAGTCGGTATCGAAGATGCAGAAGACCTAATTGCTGATCTGGAGAAAGCTTTTATCAATATTAAAGAAAGGGTGAATGCGTAATGAGTCACGAAGAATATAGTTTTGAAACGAAATTACTGCACAATCGTCATAAATTTGATAAAGCTACTGGAGCTGTAAGTGTACCTATTCAACATGCATCAACTTTTCACCAATCTGATATCGATCAGTTTGGGAAATTTGATTACAGCCGCAGCTTAAATCCAACAAGGGAAGCCCTTGAAGAAATCATTGCCGAACTAGAAGGAGGCACAAGAGGTTTTGCCTTTGCATCAGGAATGGCTGCCATTTCAACAGCATTTCTGCTGCTTTCAGCTGGAGAACATGTGGTAATTACTGAAGATGTTTATGGCGGAACATTCCGCCTGGTTACCCAAGTGCTTACCCGCCTTGGGATTGAACATACTTTTGTCGATATGACTAATTTGGATGAAGTAAAAGCAGCAATCAAACCAAATACAAAACTATTTTATGTAGAAACACCGTCCAACCCAACTCTAAAGGTTACGGATATCAAAGCAATTAGTGAAATTGCAAAAGAAGTGGGGGCACTTACTTTTGTTGATAATACTTTTTTAACACCAGCGCTACAAAGACCTCTAGAATTGGGGGCTGACATTGTCCTTCACAGTGCGACTAAATTTTTGGCAGGACACAGTGATGTTCTAGCAGGGCTTGCAGTTGTAAAAGATGAAGAATTAGCAAAACGGCTTTACTTCCTACAAAATTCCTTTGGCGCCGTTTTAGGTGTTCAAGACGCATGGCTCGTTATGAGAGGAATTAAAACGCTGAATGTTCGATTAGAAAAATCACAAAGTTCAGCTCTCAAAATTGCCGAATTTTTAAATTCGCACCCATTGGTCAATAACGTCTATTATCCCGGCCTGAAAAGCCACCCGCAGTATCAAATTCAAAAGGATCAGGCTGAAGGCGCAGGTGCTGTCCTTTCTTTTGAATTAAAAGATGAGGAAACTCTTCGTTTATTTGTGTCACAAGTAAAAATCCCTGTTTTTGCGGTTAGCCTGGGGGCAGTGGAATCAATTTTATCCTATCCGAAGACGATGTCGCATGCTGCAATGCCACAGGAAGAAAGAGAACAACGGGGCATCACAAACAGCCTGTTAAGACTGTCCGTTGGATTAGAAAATCCTGATGATCTTATTAAAGATTTTTCAGAGGCGCTTAAGTTTGTAGAATCTAAACAATTAGTTTAGGAGAATGAAAATGAACTTTTTACAAAGGTTAGAAAAGCAAATTTTAATCGGCGATGGAGCCATGGGCACCCTTCTCTATTCCTTCGGCAAGGATAGCTGTTTTGAGGAATTGAATATATCACATCCTGAGCAAATTCAAAGTATTCACAAAGCCTATATTGATGCAGGAGCAGATGTGATCCAGACAAACACCTATGCAGCAAACTATCTAAAGCTTCAAAGATATGGATTAGAAGATTCAGTGAAAGAGATTAATAGTGCAGCTGTAAAAAATGCGAAATTAGCTGCTGGAAACAAGGCATTTGTACTTGGAACGATAGGCGGCAATAGGGGAATTAAACCAAATTCTGTCCCAATTGAAGAAATCAAACGCAGTTTCCGCGAACAATTGTATTGCTTGCTTTTAGAAAAAGTCGATGGAATTTTGCTAGAAACCTATTATGACCTAGGCGAACTCGAAACCGTCTTGACAATTGCCCGAAAGGAAACAAAACTGCCAATTGTAGCACAAATATCCCTTTCGGAAATTGGTATCTTACAAGACCAAACACCAATCAATGAGGCCTTGAGGCGCCTTGAGGGAATTGGAGCGGATGTTGTCGGCTTAAACTGCCGGCTTGGTCCGCACCATATGTTAAAGAGTCTTGAACAGGTAGAATTGCCAAAACATGCCTTTCTTTCAGCTTTTCCAAATGCCAGTCTCCCTGCTTATACAGATGGTAAATTCCATTATGAGGGTGACGCTGAATACTTCCGAAAAGCAGCTCAGGAATTCCGCGACCAAGGTGTTCGTTTATTAGGCGGCTGCTGCGGAACAACGCCAGAGCATATTAAAGCATTTGCATCGGAGCTAAAAAATGCAGTTCCGATCACGGAAAAGATTGTAAAAATAGCTCCAGAAAAAATTGTAGTTGAAGTTTCAACAGTAAAAAGAGAATTTCCTCGTCTGGAGGAAGAAGTCATGCAAGGGCCATCTGTGATTGTTGAATTAGATCCACCGCGCAAACTGGATACAGCCAAATTTTTTGAAGGAGCAAAGGCGCTCAAGGAAGCAGGAATTGACGCCATCACACTTGCAGATAATTCACTGGCTTCCGTCAGAATTTCCAATGAATCACTTGGTTATCTTGTTAAATCAAAATTTGGGATGAGACCATTAATTCATATTGCCTGTCGGGACCGCAATATCATTGGCTTACAATCTCATTTAATGGGGCTTCATACATTGGGCCTGCATGATGTTCTTGCCATCACTGGTGACCCAGCTCGGGTTGGGGATTTTCCTGGTGCTTCATCGGTTTACGATGTTTCTTCATTTGAATTGATTCAAATGATCAAGCAGTTAAATGAAGGTTTATCATTTTCAGGAAAAGACCTTGGTCAAAAAACTGACTTTAGTATCGCTGCGGCATTTAATCCCAATGTTCGTACACTTGATAAAGCCGTCAAACGGTTAGAAAAGAAAATTGAATATGGTGCTGATTATTTCATTACCCAGCCGGTCTTTTCAGAAGAAAAATTAATTGAAGTTTCTGAACATACAAAAGGGTTGAAAGCACCTATTTATATTGGTTTGATGCCATTACTAAGCCATAAAAATGCCGAGTTCCTTCATAATGAAGTACCTGGTATCAAAATTTCTGAGACAATTCGCGAGCGAATGACTAGATTTAAAGAAGATCCAATCAAAGCAGGCCGAGAAGGAATCGAGATTACTAAATCGTTAATTGATACTGCCCTTGATCTGTTTAATGGTATTTATTTAATCACACCATTTTTACGTTATGAGTTAACGGCTGAGTTAGCCAAATATACGCGTGAGCGTGCAATTAAATTAGGGAGGATTAACGACCATGCCGAAAGTACCTTTAAGTGAACAGTTAAAAAAACGCATCCTGGTAATGGACGGTGCTATGGGTACCATGCTGCAACAAGCCAACCTTACTGCCAGTGACTTTGGCGGAGAACAATATGAAGGCTGTAATGAAAACCTTAATTTAACCGCTCCTTCTGTGATTACAACCATTCATCAACAATACTTGCAAGCTGGTGCCGATATCATCGAAACAAATACATTTGGCGGTACAAATATTGTTCTTGATGAATATGGACTAGGGGTTAAAGCTTATGAGATTAATAAGGTCGGTGCTCAAATTGCCGTACAGTAGCACAAGACCTATCAACTGATGTGTGGCCGCGTTATGTTGCAGGCTCAATGGGACCAACCACAAAAACATTGAGTGTCACAGGCGGAGTAAGTTTTGATCTGCTGGCTGCAGCCTATGAAGAGCAAGCCATTGGTTTAATCGATGGCGGTGTCGACCTATTGTTACTTGAAACAAGTCAGGATATGTTGAATGTTAAGGCTGGGTTTGTTGGAATTCAAAAAGCCTTTGAAAAAACTGGCAAAACCTTGCCATTAATGATATCGGGTACGATTGAACCAATGGGAACGACTCTTGCAGGTCAATCAATCGAAAGCTTTTATATTTCTGTTGAGCATATGCATCCAATTGCTGTTGGCTTAAACTGCGCAACAGGTCCGGAATTTATGCAAGACCATATCCGCTCACTTTCAGGTATGGCCTCCACCTCCGTGATCTGTTACCCAAATGCCGGTCTTCCTGATGAAGAAGGACATTACCACGAAACACCTGATAGTCTTGCGAAAAAGCTTGCCGATTTTGCTGAGCACGGCTGGCTAAACATTGTTGGCGGATGCTGCGGCACAACGCCGGAACATATTAGGGCTCTTTCTCAAGCTGTGAAAACCTTCCAGCCTCGGGAAGCAAAGACAAGCACTGTTCATATGGTTTCCGGGATTGAACCATTTGTCTATGACGACCCGACATTACGGCCGATCATGGTTGGCGAGCGTACTAACGTGATTGGATCACGAAAGTTTAAGAGATTAATAACCGAAGGAAAATTTGAGGAAGCATCGGAAGTTGCCAGAGCCCAAGTGAAAGGCGGCGCCCATGTTATCGACATCTGCTTAGCTGACCCGGATCGTGAAGAACTTGTTGATATGGAAAATTTCATTAAAGAAGTAGTTAAAAAAGTCAAGGTTCCTTTGGTTATTGACTCAACGGATGAGAAAGTGATTGAAGCTGCCCTGAAATACTCACAAGGGAAAGGGATTATTAATTCCATTAATCTTGAGGATGGCGAGGATCGTTTCAAGGCAATTGTACCGCTGATTCATCGCTACGGTGCAGCGGTCGTTGTCGGGACGATTGATGAAAAAGGAATGGGTGTTACCGCTGAGCGGAAATTAGAAATTGCCAAACGTTCTTATGATTTGCTCGTTCATCAATATGGCCTCACCCCACAGGATCTTATCTTTGATCCATTGGTATTCCCGGTAGGTACTGGGGATGAACAGTATATTGGCTCTGCTAAGGCAACTGTCGATGGCATCCGCCTGATTAAAGAGGCCTTGCCTGAAGTGCAGACCATCCTTGGCATCAGTAATGTTTCATTTGGCCTGCCGCCGGTTGGCCGCGAAATTTTAAATTCTGTCTTTTTATACCATTGCACCCTGGCAGGACTTGATTACGCGATCGTTAACACGGAAAAGCTGGAACGCTTTGCTTCCATTTCAAAAGAAGAAGTCGCTTTAGCAGAGGACCTCTTGTTTAATACAACAGACAAAACATTAGCAACCTTTACCGAGTTTTACCGCGGGAAAAAGAAAGAAGCTAAAACTACGACTCTTGATATGAGCTTAGAAGAAAGACTTGCCTACTATGTTGTCGAAGGAACAAAAGAAGGTTTACTTCCAGATCTTGAAGTAGCACTTGGCATTTTCCCAGCACCATTGGATATCATTAATGGTCCATTGATGAACGGCATGAAAGAAGTCGGACGTCTTTTTAATGACAACCAGCTAATTGTTGCCGAAGTGCTGCAAAGTGCTGAAGTCATGAAGGCAGCAGTATCCTTTTTAGAGCCTTATATGGAAAAGGGAGATGTGTCAGCCTCTAAGGGGAAAGTTATTTTAGCAACGGTTAAAGGCGATGTCCATGATATCGGTAAAAACCTTGTGGATATTATTCTTAGCAATAACGGTTATAATGTCGTCGATCTCGGAATTAAAGTAGCACCAAATGACCTGATTCAAGCCATTCGCAAGGAAAAACCAGATATGATCGGCCTTTCAGGCTTATTGGTTAAATCCGCCCAGCAAATGGTGCTAACAGCTCAAGATATGAAAGCAGCTGGAATTTCATTGCCAATCCTTGTTGGCGGTGCTGCCCTTTCTCGGAAGTTTACGGAAACAAGAATTTCTAAGGAATACGATGGTCTCGTTCTTTACGCCAAAGATGCGATGAACGGGTTATCACTTGCAAATAACGTTCAATCGCCGGAGGAATATCAACAGCTCGTTGAGGAGAAGCAGGAGAAACTCGCTTCTTTAGAGTCTGCTGGAAATCGCGTAAACCATTCTTCTGTTACCACAGTGGTTAAACCAAAGATAACAGTTTCGACAGAGGTTCCAGTATTCGTTCCAAAGGATACAAAACGTCACGTTCTTAAAACATATTCTCTCTCCCATATTGAGCCCTATATTAACATGCAAATGCTAATTGGACATCATCTGGGTGTTAAAGGAAAGATTTCTAAGTTACTTGCGGAAAAAGATGAAAAAGCAGTAAAAGTTAAAGAAATGGTAGATGGGCTCCTCCTGGAAGCAAGCCAAAACAATTGGATTACACCAAATGCCGTATATCAATTTTTCCCGGCTCAATCAGAAGGTAATAAAATTTACATTTTTGATCCAGAGCAACAAGACAAAATCATTGAAACATTTGATTTCCCACGCCAGGAATCAGAACCATATTTATGTTTAGCAGACTTTATTAAATCAGTCGGAAGCGGTGTGAAGGACTATGTTTGCTTCTTTGCGGTTACTGCGGGCAGAGGCATTCGTGAAAAGGCCGATCAGTTCAAGCATGAAGGCCGTTTTCTTGAAAGCCATGCTCTCCAAGCATTAGCACTTGAGTCAGCAGAAGGTTTTGCCGAATTAATTCACAGACAAATCCGCGATCGCTGGGGTTTCCCTGACCCGCTTGATTTTTCGATGCAGGATCGGTTCTCGTGTCATTATCAAGGACAGCGATTTTCATATGGATACCCTGCCTGCCCGGAAATTGAGGACCAAAAGAAATTGTTCGGATTAATTCAGCCGGAGGATATTGGCATTCAATTAACGGATGGATTTATGATGGAACCAGAAGCCTCTGTTACAGCGATGGTCTTTGCCCATCCAGAAGCGCGTTATTTTAATGTGTTGAGATAATGAATTGTTAGGGGCCCGCTTGGAATTTAAATCCAAGTGGGCTTTTTAATTCATTGACAAATTTGTGACAACCCTATATAGTTACCTAGGTAACTAATTACATTTATAGAGAGGATCCCCTCCATGGAAAAACATGAATTATTCCATACCCTTCACCAGCTTTCCCGCCAGCTTATGAACAAACTAAACGAAGAATTAAAAAGGTACGGATTATACCATGCACAATGGTCCGTTATCTATACCTTGAAAACTCAAGGTTCTTTAACACAAAAACAGCTTTGTGCATATTTATCTGTTGAAGCACCGCCACTTACAAGAACAATACAAAGACTGGTGAAACAAGACTTTGTTAAACAAATTCAAGGAAAAGACCGACGTGAAAAACATATTGTCTTGACTGAAAAAGCTCTTACAGAATATCCCACATGGGAAAAAGCAGTCCTGAATGTGAACCAAACTTTACTAGAGCCACTGCCAAATTCATCCCAACAAGAATTGTATGAACTTTTACATACATGGTTAAAACAACTGCCTCAATGAAAGGAGTCCAACTATGAACAAACCAAAACTTTGGACAAAAGATTTTATTAGTGTTTCCTTAAGCAATTTTTTTCTTTTTAGTACCTTTTATTTCTTGCTCGTTACCTTGCCCGTATTTTCAATCGATCATTTTCATACCAGCTCATCGGAAGCAGGTTTAATGACAACTGTATTTCTAGTCTCAGCAATCATATCCCGTCCATTTGCAGGTCAATGGATTGAACGTTCTGGTTTCAGAAATGTACTTATAGCAGCCATGCTTATATCTCTTTTATCATCCCTGCTTTATTTTTTCCCAAAAACCATTACTACTTTTTTAATTCTACGTTTTATACATGGGATTGGCTTTGGAATGGCTACAACTGCCGCAGGAGCAATCGTGGCCACCATCATCCCAGCATCACGGCGTGGAGAAGGAATGGGTTATTTTATTATGTCAACCAACTTGGCAATGGTTCTAGGCCCATTCATTGGGCTGACAGCCATTCAACAATGGGGAGCGAACACCCTGTTTATCATTAGTATCGTTGCAGCTGTTGGTGCTTTTGTTACTGGACTGATTGTCAAAATTCCTAAAACAGTGCAAAGCCAGGCCAAAAAAGTACAAAATTTTTCCTTTAAAAACCTATTTGAGGCTACTGCTGTACCGATTTCAATCGTTGGTGCTTTTTTTGCAATTATCTATTCATCATTGCTATCCTTCGTGTCGGTATACGCAAGCGAAATTCATTTAGGCAGCGTATCAAGCCTATTTTTTGTCGTCTATGCCATTATCCTTCTGGCTGCACGCCCTTTTACTGGAAGAGGGTTTGATCTATTTGGAGCAAACAAAATTGTGTTTCCTTCCATTGTTTTTTATGCCATTGGCATTCTTTTGTTAAGCCAAGCACATGGTGCAGGAAGCTTTTTAACATCGGCAGGATTAATTGGATTAGGCTGGGGCTCCATCTTCCCGATTTTGCAAACGATAGCGATTCAGGATGCGCAGCCGCATCGGAAAGGTGTAGCTACCGCTACATTTCTTTCCATTTATGATACAGGAATGGGTCTTGGCTCCTTAATCGTAGGAATAATCGCTGCACACACTGGCTTCCGTTCGTTGTATTTGATCGGTTCCATTTATGTAGTGTTGGGGATCGTTCTCTATTACGCTCTATTTGCTCGTCACCGGGTTTTCCCAAAAAAGCAGAGCATCAATCAGCAAACAAGTCTGGACAAAGTAGCACATTGAATTTTTTCTATAGATGCAGACATACTAAAAATGCCAGTAAAATTTTCCAATAGTTCAAGTTGGATTATTTTACATGCTAATATTAATTAAGTTATAATTCTTATATAAAAATAATTATAAATATAGGAGGAATTCAAAGATGTTTGATGTTGTTGTAATTGGTGCTGGACCTGCTGGCGGAAGCGCAGCTGTATTTGCTGCTAAATCTGGTAAAAAAACATTAGTAATTGATAATGATAAGAGTGTAACAAAGCGTGCCTGGATGGAAAATCATTATGGTGTACTCGAAATTTCCGGACCAGACTTGATTGAAACAGGAAAAAAACAAGCCGCTAAATTTGGCGCAGAGTTTGTTACAGCAACTGTAACAAACCTTAGCAAAACAGATGCTGGTGTAAAAGTTGTAACCGATCAAGGTGAATATGAAGCAAAACATGTAATCCTTGCTACTGGCTTTGCTGTTGACCTTGCTGAGGCAGCAGGATTAAACACAAAACCAGGAACAGAGCCACGCGTGAAAACAATCATTGATGTTGATGCAAATGGTAAAACAAATATAGATGGAATTTGGGCTGCTGGTACTGTTGCGGGTGTAAGTGTACATACCATCGTAACAGCTGGCGACGGCGCAAAAGTTGCTATCAATGTAATTAGTGAACTTAATGGTGAGCGCTATGTTGACCATGACGTTTTAAAAGCTTAATAAATATACAAAAAGAAGTCGTTAGTTTTTTACCAACTAACGATCTTTTTTTGTATTTGGCTGTGTTAAAGGAAATTGTTTGATTTTTTAACCCTGTTGATTGGAGTGGAGGGCACCCGACTCCTGCGGGATATAGAGGTCACTGGAGACCCCACAGGCGCCAAAGCGCCGAGGAGGCT
>Ga0308174_10001600_pt1 | contig 10679 bp, 9 predicted proteins | sample PhyPR2_FD_203894 | JGI IMG/M metagenome (GOLD analysis project Ga0308174, IMG submission 203894) | Soil microbial communities from UC Gill Tract Community Farm, Albany, California, United States - DLSLS.P.R2 | ecosystem: Environmental > Terrestrial > Soil > Agricultural land | place: USA... | reverse complement strand
TTCACAGGTGCCGGTGCCCGATGAGATAGAGCATTGGGTAAAGGAAAATCCAGACAATGTCGACGAAGTGCCAGTACAGGGCAACGTTCTCCACCGGGTTGTGGTACTCCGGGGTGTACCGGCCCTTGTTTGCGAAGTACGCAATGATGCCCACCGCCGTGACGCCGATAATCATGTGCAAGGCGTGGAAGCCGGTAAGAAAGAAGTACAGCACGAAGAACAATTCGGCATGCCGCGGATCGGGGCCGTCCCATTGAAAGCTAGCACCCGGCACCTTATGTTCCACCCAGTGGTCCCAGTATTCATATCCTTTGATAGATAAGAAGCAGATGCCGAGGAACATCGCGGCAATCAGACACCAGACCAGTACCTTGCGGTTGTCCAACTTGGCGGCATGCAGGGCCAGCACCATGAATAAACTCGCGGTGATCAGGATCGCAGTGTTGAGGGTTCCCGCCATGAATAGCATGTGAATGCTGCCCAGCCGGAATGCCTCCGGATAGGCGGACCGGTACGCCACGTAGCCGGTGATCATGCCGCCGAAGAACATCACCTCGGTGACGAGGAACACCCACATGCCGAGGCTGGCCGCCTCTCGCTGCTGATCCAGTTCGGCGAATTGGCCGTGCAGCGAGTGAACGTCAACCGTTCTTCGTCGTACCAGATCGTGGACGTGGCTAATGGCCGACAACGGTTGCCTCCCTTGGAATCTCGATGTCTCTGGGTAAGTCCTCGTAGTTGTACGCTTCCGTCGTGACGATAGGTGACTCTTTGAAGTTGTGGGTGGGAGGCGGCGACGGAACTGTCCACTCGAGCCCGGCAGCGTTCCATGGATTCGCGCTCGCTCTTGGGCCGTACTTCAAAGACCAGGCGAAATAAGCGAGCGGTAGCAGGTAGCCGATGCCCAGTATGGACGCACCCGCAGTCGAGAGAACGTTGAGCACCTGGAACTGCGGCGCATATTCCCAGTACCTGCGGTTCATCCCGAGATAGCCAAGTACGAACTGCGGGAAGAACGTCAGGTTGAAGCCAATGAAGATGGTTCCGGCGGCGATGCGGCCCCACATCTCGGGGTACATGCGTCCGCTGATCTTAGGCCACCAGAAGTGGATGCCGCCGAGGAAGGCCGTCACCATGCCGCCGACCATGATGTAGTGGAAGTGCGCGATGACGAAGTAAGAATCGGTGACGTGGACGTCAATGCCGAGTGAGGCGAGAAACAGGCCCGTCATGCCGCCAATCGTGAACAGCCCGATGAAGCCCAGTGCATACAGCATTGGCGTCAGCAAGTAGATGCTGCCGCGATACATAGTGGCGGTCCAGTTGAAGACCTTGATTGCCGAGGGCACCGCGACGAAGTAGCTGAGGAAGCTGAACACCATCGCCGAATAGACGGATATTCCGGCGACGAACATATGGTGCGCCCACACCAGAAATCCGAACACGGCGATTCCCAGGATCGCCAGCGCCATCGACGAGTAGCCGAAGACCTTCTTGCGCGAAAAGCAGGTCACCAACTCGCTGATCACGCCCATACCCGGCAAGATCATCACGTACACGGCGGGGTGCGAGTAGAACCAGAACAGGTGCTGGAAGAGCAGCGGATCGCCTCCCAGCAGCGGATCGAAGAAGCCTATGCCGAAGAAGCGCTCGAGCGCGACCAGGGCCATGCTGATGGCGACCAGTGGCGTCCCTAGCACGATGATGACAGCAGTGGCATAGCTGGCCCACACGAACAACGGCAGCCTGCCCCAGGTCATGCCCGGCGCGCGCAGCTTGTGCACGGTGACGATGAAGTTGATGGAAGTGAGAATCGAGGAGAATCCAACCACAAAGATCGATAACGCCCCGACGACTACGTTGCTGCTGGCGAAGCCTGTGCTGAGCGGCGTATAGAACGTCCATCCGGTATCCAGTCCACCCGTGCAGATGGTGTACACAAACATGAGCGCGCCCAGGTTGTAGACGTACCAGCTCATCAGGTTGAGCTTGGGGAAGGCAACGTCCTTGGCGCCGATCATCAGCGGAATGAGGAAATTTCCCAGCACGTTGGGGATGGATGGGATCAGGAAGAAAAAGATCATCACCAGGCCGTGCATGGTGAACATCTTGTTGTAGGTGTCAGCCTGCACGAGGTCGCCCTTAGGCGTTAGCAACTCGAGGCGGATGATCAGCGCAAACAGGCCGCCCACGAAGAACATCACGGTGATGGAAAATAAGTACAGCAGTGCTATGCGCTTGTGGTCGGTGCTGAGCAACCACGACTTTATGCCATATTCGGAATTGAGATAGTCCGACTCGGCTGCGGGGATTTCCTGCGTGATGTGCTGTGGAACTTCGACCTCAGTGGCCATTCTTATTGCACCTCTGGGGCGCCCGACTTGGGCACCGGCGGACGATTACTGACCGGTTCGCTCTGCTCCGGCGTGGAGATTGACTTTAAGTAGGCGACTAACGAAAGCAGTTGGTCTTCGGTGACGATGCCCTGGAAACTCGGCATAATCGGCTGGAATCCGGCAACAACCTTCGCCCCCGGGTTCAGGATGGATTCGCGTACGTAAGCGTCGTCAGCCGTGACAGTGCTGCCGTCTGACAGCAGCACCGGCTTGTTGTAAACGCCAACCAGATTCGGACCGCGTCCCTGGGTGTCGAAGCGATGGCAGGTTGCACAACCGAGTTCCTGGAACAGTTTCTGCCCGGTTCCGGCGAACGAACCCATGGCACCGCCGCCGGTCAGCCATGCTTCGTATTTCGCCGGATCCATGACGATTACCTTGCCGACCATGTTGGAGTGCAGCGTTCCGCAAAACTCGGCGCAGTTCAGCATGAAGGTTCCGGTCTTGTTCGCGCGGAACCACAAGGTGGTGTAGCGGCCGGGCAAGATGTCGGCCTTCACGCGAAACTCGGGGATCCAGAAACTATGGATCACGTCCTGCGAGATCATGGTCAGCCGCACATCGCGGTCGAGGGGCACGTGCAAGGTGTTAATTTCGCGGACGCCGTTTTCGTGCTGCAGCTTCCACATCCACTGCTTGGCGATGACGTAGATCTGCAGTGAGTCGCGCGGGGGCGTCGCTTCCGCCATGTAGATGCTGGCTCCCCACGCGTAGAAAATCATGAAGATGCCCAGGGGCACTAGCGACCACGTCAGCTCGAGCGGGATTGATCCTGAGACCTGATCGGCGACGGGATGTTTGCTGTGCCGATACTTGAAGAGGAACACGACTACGATGACGATCACCATCAGGGTGACCGCACCTGTAACGGAGATGAGGAACAGGTACAGAGCGTCTACATTGTCGGCCGTGGTCGAGGCGGCAGTTGGCCACAGGGGAAACATCTACCCACGCCTCCCCTCAGAGCCTGCATGCATAGGCTGGTGCTGCGCTGAAAGCTGCTGCTTGTGATTGGGATAGGCGCGGAATAGGAAGACAATCACGCCTCCTAGAATGAGCAGCGTCGCGCCCCCCGAGACTTGTATGACCCGGCTCACGATCGCGCCGTAGCGTCCGGTGCGTGGGTCCCAGTGATAGCAGTAGAGAACGATCTGGTCGGCGATGGTGCCGATGTGGTTCTGCGAGGCTTCGACCAGGCCAAGGCGCAGGTCGGAAGGAAAGTACCGCGCCCCGTAATAGTATTGGGCTACTCGGCCTTCGGGCGTGAGCAGCATAATGCCGGCCGCGTGCGCAAACTGCTTGGTGCGCTCGTCCCACCGGTAATGGAACCCTACCGCCTGGGCCAGTGCCGCTATGGATTGCGGATCGCCGGTGAGGAAGTGCCAGCCGTTTTCGGTGCCTGCCCGGTTGTACATGCCGAGGTATTTCTTCTTTGCGTCGGCCGCCAGAGACGGCGTATCACGCGCGTCGAAGCTGACGGTAAGCACTTCGTACTGATTTCCTGCGTCAAACATGACTAGCCGCATGGCCTTCGTCAGGGCGGCCAACACCTCACTGCAGAGCATGCGGCAGTCGAAGTAAACGAGTGACAGAACTACCGGTTTGCCGGGCGCAAAGTACTGTCCGAGCTCGACGGGGGCTCCCGTTTCGTCACGGAATCGCAGGTTCAACGGGACTTGCGCATTCAGCCGCTGCTCGATGCTCACGTCGCTCAACTGCGGCGGCAGTTTGTCAGCGCTTGGATCGGTCGCAAATTGTGCGAATGCCCGGGCACCCGAGAACAGCAGCAGTGCAAGGCAACACACCAGCAGGCTTGTTTTGATAGAAGCGTGCATCAGTGGCTTTCACCTCCGCTGGCGACACCACTTGGTGTGATCGCAGTCTGTTGTGTGTCCGGAGTGACCTGCCCTTCATCGGTCGCGGACTCCTGCTGTTTTGGCCACGTCGATGCCATGATGTCCATGGCTTGCTCGATCGGGATGTGTACTCTCCCCGCTTGTGGGTCAACCCATCCGTAGCTGTTGAGGCGCTGCTCCTCGCGCAGGCGAAACTTGTTCAGGTCGGCAACGGGATTAGGCTGCAGGCGAGGCATGGGGAACGAAAGCGCCGGGTCGCCGCCTACTTCCTGCAGCTGTTCGTTACTCGTGCCGATCGGGTTTGTGGTCTGGTGAGAGACGAACTGCGACTTCCCAAGCTCCCGGAAAGCGCCCCAAAGGAACAGGTGAATCATCAACCCCCCGCACGCCAGCGCGGCCAGGAATCCGAATACCACGTGATGGCTCAGATCGCGTCGCTCGTACGCAACGTCCTTGTGGCGGATGTCTAGATACTCGCTATTGCTCGCTTCCATAAGCCTGCTCCAGAACGAGGTCAACATGGGGGTCTTGCAATGCCAGCAGCGGTCTGGCCTTCAGATGCTGGAAAAACAGGGCCAGCCAGAACCCGCCAAGCGAGATGGGCACCGTAGCATCCAGCCAGCTGTAGTGAAACTTGCCTGCCGTGTCGGGGAAGGCCGGCCCGATGAACCAAAACACATCCATGTAGCGTGCCAGCAGTGTCAGCATCGCGAGCTTCGCCAGCTTATGCGGGTTGCTCTTGAAGCTGCGCGAGAGCAGCAGTGCGAAAGGAATACAGAAGTAAATAACAATGAGCGCCAAGCCATACCACTCCCAGCCTCCGCGAGTGCGGTCCACGTACCAGGTGATTTCGTCAGGCTTGTTGCCCGACCAGTAGATGATCCACTGGGCGTAGCTCCACCAGCCCCACATCATGACGAACGTCAGCATGATCTTGCCCTGGTCCAGGAACTGTCCCGGCTGCAGCAGGCTTTTCATGGGCTGGTAAGCCAGCAGCAGTTCCGCGACGATCACAGCAAAGCTGATGGCTGCGAGTCCGTGCCCGGCGTTGAAGATAAGGGCATAGATCATCGAGTACCAGTCGGGCGTCAGAGACATCAGCCAGTCGGTGTACAGGAACAACGTCATGAATAGGTAAATGACGGCTCCGGGCCCGCTGATGGCGCGCAAGCTTCGCGCCATCGAGACTTCAGGCTCGCGGTCCTGCCGGCGCGAGAACGCCATCAGCACCCATACGAGGCTGCCGAACACGATGAAATACAGCGCCGCACGAGGCAGCCACAGTCCCAGCCGCAGATATTGGTGTGCGATGAAGCGCAAGTGATCGTTGCCCGCAAGGTCCTCGGGCCGCGCCCAGGGATAAAGGTGGTGAACGCCGATGATGATGGGCGCAAACAACGGGATCATCAGCCAGATGTTTTGCATCGCCGCTTCCAGGATGCGGCGGACCACCGTTCCCCAGGCACCGCCGGTGAGGTGGTAGAGCATTACCAGCGCCATGGAGCCGACCGTCAGCTCGAAGCACCACATGTAGCCCAGCAGATACGCGCGATAGAACTGGTCGGTATTCAGGATCCAGCCGAGGATCGAGGGCACGGCGAAGACGCAGCCCACAATCAGGGCGCGAGTGCGCCAAACGTTCACCACCGCGGGCGCCATGAAGCCCAGTTCGGATTGTTCGCCCGTACTCACTTCTGCTTCACCTCGTGTTCCTTATCGGCGCGCTTCTTCTTCTCCTCGGCTGCTTTCTTCTGCACTTCGCTGAGAGGGCCTTCAGCGCCCTCGAGATTCCCCGATTGCGGGGCCGCCTGCGCCGGAGTGGCGCCGCTTCCCGGCGTCCCTGGCAGAACTGGTGCAGGCGGAAGTTTGGTTCCAGCCGGCACCACACTGGCCGGAGCGTACTGGCTTAGCTGGAGCACCCGTATGTAGGCGGCAATGGCCCAGCGATCGCGCAACTCGATCTGGGCCGCGTAGTCGGGCATGGCGCCAAAACCATTGCTGATGACCTCGAAGAAGTGGCCCAGCGGAGCGTTGCGCAGCCGGTCAATGTGGTACGACGGCGGGCGGCGATACCCGCGCTGCACGATCATGCCGTTGCCGTCCCCGGTACGGGCGTGGCAGGGCGCGCAATAGATGTTGTAGCGTTGGCGTCCGCGCTCGAGCACCGCACGATCCACCGGAAACGGCATCACATTGCCCACAACATTTCCCATGTACCCGGTATTGAAGTAGGTGCTGCCGCCTTCGTCTCTAGAAATCGTGCCCTGTACCGGTGCGCTGGGAGCATCTTGCCCCAGGAAATTGCTGGGCCGCATCGGTTTGAGCCGGGGCTGGTCCTGCATATCTTCGCGGCAGCCGAGCAGAGCCATCCCCAGCAAACCAATCCCGACGGTTGCGCCTAGTCGCAAGTTGGGCCGGAATTTGCTCCAGCTAGCGATAAGGCACCTCCTCAATCGCGCTGGGGTGCAGTGATAAAAGGAAGCCTCGCGTGTAATCGAGATCAAACTGCGGATCGGCACACTCGATACAAAGGAAGAACCCATCGCGACTCGCCGCTTTGAATCGCGGTACGTTGAATACTGGATGGAAAGGCATGGGCAATCCGTTCAGCGCCCACATCCCAAAGAACGCGCCGAAGCTGGCAAACAGCACCGTCATTTCGAACGTGACGGGGATGAACGATGGCCAGGAGTGCAGCGGGCGTCCGGCGACGTTCATGGGCAGCGCGATGACGTTGATCCAGTACTGCAGTGCATAGGCCGCAGTGCCGCCGAGAATTCCTCCCACAAGGCACAGAAACGGAACGTGGTTGGTGTGGACGCCGAGGGCCTCAGACAGGTTCGGCACCGGGAATGGCGAGTATGCGTCCATCTTGCGATAGCCCCGCTCGTACGCTCGCCGCGTCGCCTCGAGCAACTGCTCGGGACCTTCGAACTGGGCCATGAGCCCGTAGAGAATCCTCATGTCTGCGGCTCCTCCTCGAGTTCATGCACCAGCTTGCGCATCTCGAAGATTGGGATCATGGGTATCAGGCGAACGAAGAGCAGGAAGCACAACACGAAGAACCCGACCGTTCCGAAGAGGACGGCCCAGTCCCAGCGCGTGGGAATGTACAGCCCGTACGAAGAAGGAAGATGCGTGCTGTTGAGGGTGATGACGACGATCATCACGCGCTCAATCCACATGCCGATGACGATATCCACCGAGACGATGAACAGCAGAACCGGGCTGCGACGTACCTTGCCAAACCAGAGCACGAGCGGGATGACACATACCATCAGCACGTCGAGGTACCACACGATGCGATAAGCGCCATGGGCGCGGTTCCAGTTCCACCACGCGCCGTACACATCGTTGCCGTACCACGAGAAGAAGGTCTCGGCGACGTAGGTGTAGGTCACGAGCAGACCGGTGGCGATCATGAACTTGCCGCAGTTATCCAAGTGCCTCAGGGTTACGAGGTCCTCAAGGTGATAGAACTTGCGCAACGGAATGGCGAGCAGCAGCACCATCGCGAAGCCCGAGAAGATGGCACCCGACACGAAGTAGGGCGGATAGATGCTCTCGTGCCAGCCCGGCATGATGGCGACAGAAAAATCGAAGCTCACCACCGTATGCACCGACAGGACCAGGGGCGTTGCAAGAGCAGCCAGGAGCAGATACGCCATCTCAAAGCGCCGCCAATGCCGGGCGGAGTTGCGCCATCCGAGCGCCAGGATCCCGTAGACAGCCTTGCCAATATAGGTTTTTGCTTCGTCGCGAAGCGTGGCGACGTCGGGGACAACCGCCTGATACCAGAACAGCAGCGACACGGTGAAGTACGTGGAGACCGCGAACACGTCCCATACCAGCGGGCTGCGGAAGTTCGGCCAGGTGGTCATCGTGTTGGGATACGGGGTGAGCCAGTAGAACAGCCACGGTCGCCCCAGATGCAGCAGCGGGAACATGCCCGCGCACATCACCGCGAAAAGCGTCATCGCCTCGGCGAAGCGATTGATCGAGCTGCGCCAGGTTTGATTCAGCAGGTAAAGGATTGCGGAGATGAAGGTGCCGGCGTGACCGATGCCGATCCACCACACAAAATTGATGATTGCGAAACCCCACGCCACCGGGATGTTGACGCCCCAGATACCGACGCCGCGCATCAGCAGATAGGCGATGCCGTACTGCAACAGCGCAAAAAGGAATCCCGCACCACCGAACAGTGCGAGCCAGAGCAAACCCGTCGGCCTGTGCAGCACGATGCCGGCGATCTGGTCGGTGACGCTGCGGTACGTCTGCCCCGGTAACAGCACAGGAGCTTGCCCGGCGCGTTGTTTCATCAACTCGGCATCGCGTGTTTCGGGCATCGGGCTTAGGCTCCCATGGGCTTCGGTGGGGCATCGCTATGGTGCTCCGCCGGTTCGGGAATCTTTGGGTTGGGGTTGTGTACCAGCGCGAGATAGGTGGTGCGCGGGCGCGTGTTGAGATCGGCCAGCAGGCCGTAATTGCGGGGATTCTCCTTCAGCCGAGTGACACGGCTCGCCGGATCATTGATGTTGCCGAATACGATCGCATCCGCGGGACACGCCTGCTGGCATGCGGTTTGTATTTCGTTGTCGCGGATGAGACGCCCTTGTTCCTCCGCGCGAATGCGCGCCGCGGTTATGCGCTGCACGCAATAAGTGCACTTCTCCATCACGCCGCGACTGCGCACGCTCACGTCCGGATTACGCATCAGCTTGAACTGCGGCTGCGACCAATCCTGGAAAAGCAGGAAGTTGAAGCGGCGTACCTTGTAAGGGCAGTTATTGGAGCAATACCGCGTGCCCACGCAGCGGTTGTAGATCATGTCATTCAAGCCCTCGGTGCTGTGCACCGTGGCCTCAACCGGACAAACCAGCTCGCAAGGAGCGTTCTCACACTGCATGCAGGGCACGGGCTGGAAAAACGCTTTGGGATTGTCCGGATCACCCTTGTAGTAGGTATCGACACGCAGCCAGTGCATGCGGCGGCCGATCGCAACTTGCAGTTTCCCAACCACGGGAATGTTGTTCTCCGACTGGCACGCAACCACACAGGCGTTGCATCCCACACACGCGTTCTGGTCGATCGCCATTCCCCAGGCGTAGCCGGTGTACTGGTAGTTGGGATAGAGCGTCAGCGCCCGGGGAGGTATGTCCTCCTTGCGTTGCGCAAAGCGCGGATCGGCTTTGTATTCGTCCAGCGTGGCTTCGCGAACAAGGTGGCGCCCTTCCATGTCCTGCAAGCCCTGCGCGGTGATCAGCTTGTAGCTCTCACCGGTCTTGCGGATTTGCAAGCCTTCGCCGCCGTCCAGGGCGTTGCTGGTCCGGATCTTGTAGGCGTTATAGCCGCAGCCATCGCCGCTCCGTCCAGCCCGGTCGCGTCCATAGCCGAGGAAAACCGTGACGGCGTTATCCGGATGACCGGGCTGGATCCACGTCGCGGCGACAACCTTGCGGCCCTGGAATTCCAGTTCGACAACCGACCCGTTCTCCAGCCCCATCCGCTTCGACATGGCGACGCCGATCATGGCCGGGTTGTCCCACGTCAGCTCGGTCAGCGGCTTCGGCAACTCCTGCAACCACGCGTTGTTGGAAAAACGGCCGTCGTAGATGGAAGGATCGGGCCGGATGATGAGTTCCATCCCATGGGCATCCTCAACCGGCATCGCGAGATTGTCGGCCTTTACCCGAACGGTACGCGCAGGCAGCGCCGTATCCGCGACGAATCCGTCGAACAGTAACTTCCGCCAGTAGTCCTCGAAGGCGCCGCTCTTCGGCCCATTCGCTTTCCAGTACGAACGCACCATCTCATAGCTCGATTGCTGCGGAGCATCAGTGAAGATGCCAAGCACTTCGTGTGCGCTCTTGCCCCCATACAAGGGCGAGATGAGCGGCTGCACGATCGAAACCGTTCCGTCGTACGCGCGCACATCGCTCCAGTCCTCCAGGTAATGCGTTGAGTTGACGTGCCAGTTGCACTTGGCGCCCGTCTCGTTGAGGTGCAGCCCGTGGTGAATCGAAGTCGGGACGTGTTGCAGTGCTTCGGCGAAGTCGAGATCGGCGGGCGCGTCGTAGAGGGGATTGCCGCCCAATATGAGCAGCAAATCAACCTGGCCGTTCCTCATGTCGCTGACCAACGCCTTGATGGAGTCGGTGTGACTCGCGGGATTCGCGACCACTGGATCCGTGTAGACAACCGTCTGCCCTACATTCCCGAGTGACTCGTTGGTCGCATGCGCAAGCGCGTGTACTTGGGGCGGCATGTGGTCGCCGACCACGACCACGCTCGTGCCGCGATGCGATTGCAGGTCCGCCACCAGCCCGTTGATCCAGCTTTCGTCCTGGTCGCTGTCCGGCTTCGCACTGTCTGTCTTGACGCCGAGCCGTGCGGCAACCGTGGCGAGGTATCTAGAAACCTGCTT
>Ga0308174_10001599_pt1 | contig 10682 bp, 9 predicted proteins | sample PhyPR2_FD_203894 | JGI IMG/M metagenome (GOLD analysis project Ga0308174, IMG submission 203894) | Soil microbial communities from UC Gill Tract Community Farm, Albany, California, United States - DLSLS.P.R2 | ecosystem: Environmental > Terrestrial > Soil > Agricultural land | place: USA... | reverse complement strand
ATACGTCGACAAGATATTGAAGGGCGCAAATCCCGATCGTCTGCCGATCGAACAGCCGAACCTGTACGAACTCGTGGTCAACCTCAAGACGGCCAAGGCGCTCGGACAGCGAATCCCGTCGTCGGTGCTCCTGCGAGCGACAGTGCTCGAGTGATCTCTCTCGCCCGTCAAGGGATACCGGACGATGAATGCGTCGTTGCTTCCGGCCAATTGCCGACTTTCCTCGACGGCGGCTTAGCGCCAGTCAATCGGAGCGCGGCAGGGCCGTCGCCCAGCACCTGAGGGTCCCCGAGGACTCAGCAACTAGTCCGAATACGGTGTCCTGGGCGCCGGCTACTTGACAAGCTCCGCAACGGAGCAAAGCCCGCTTCGCCGTCGACCAACCGTAGCGGCCGTCGAGACGTTCGCGGCCGCTTAGGTCGGCATAGGCTCACGATCGAACGTCATCTGCTCGAAGAAGCACGCTTTGCGGGATCGACAGCCCGATCGTCCTGGCAGCTTTGAGGTCGACGAGGAACTCCAGCTTCGTCGGTTGCTCCATCGGCAGCTCACCGGCCTGTGCACCGTTGAGTATTCGGGCCGCGAACTCGGCGATGCGACGAAACATCGCTGCGTAGTCGGGCCCGTAGGCGAGAACACAGCCGGAGCCTCGGTAATCGGACATGAGCGGGATCCGCAGGCTTGCTTGCGCTTGGGCCCATTCACCTCGCAGCTTGGCATTGATCTGGGTGGGCATCAGGAGCACTCCACCCGGTGTTTCGTTCTTGAGGAGGGCAACAGCCGCCGCGAACTCCGTGTCTGCGTTGATGTCGAGAGGGAATAGCGACACGCCAAGCGACTGTGCGTCCTCGCGATATCGGTCGAGTGCCCCCTTTATCGATGCAGCGCTGAGGCCGGAGAGGAGGCCGCATCGCGGGCACCGTGCCAGTGCGAGCTTCGTCATGCTGGGCACAGCGGCTTTGAAGAGCTCGATGCGCTTCGCCACCAGGTCGCCGCTGAAGTTCGACATTCCCGTGACTTGGCCACCGGGATGCGCCAGGCTCGCGACGAGGCCCGTGCGCAGAGGATCGTTGATGCCGAACGTGACCACCGGCATGGTGCGGCTGGCTTCGACGACGGCGTGCGCTGCGGTGGAAGTGCCGGTCACCACGACGTCGGCCCTCAGCTGGACCATTTCGCGCGCGAACTCGGCGTAGCGTTCGTTCTTTCCCTCGGCGTAGCGCCACTCGATGATCAGGTTGCGACCTTGAACGAAGCCCAGCTCCGCGAGGCGATCGACGAACGCCGCGACGGTCCGATCGTCGTCGGCGGAGTTGGTTGCGGTGAATCCGAAGTACGCAATGCGATACGTTCGCCCGGGCAACTGGCCTCGCGCGGGGATGCCCAGCGCGCAGGCCGCCGTACTTGCAACGAGCTGACGACGTCGGATCATGAAACCTGCTCGGACGGGGCAGCTAGATTACTCCGCGTGTCCGGCGGTGTCACGAAGGCGGAAGCGGCCGGGAATGCCTGCCTGCCGTCGTGATCGAGAGGCATGCGCGCTTCGGCCACGCATGGTTCTCTGCGCTGAACGCCGAAGGGCAGGTTTCAGGCGCAAATTTGCGCGTCGTGTAGGACCGCAGGGTCGAAAGCAGCCATACCGGTGCGGCAGTCAGCCTACGGAATCGGGTAGCCCTTCCACAGCCACTCCAGCGCCGCCGGCATCGTCTGCGCGACCGTCGGCCGGTCGACGTGCTTGGCGTTGCGCGCGAACACGAACTGGTAGTGATAGCCCTTGGCGGCCAGCACCTTCGCCATCAGCGCGGCCGACAGCGTCCAGTCGTGCATGCCGTCGGGGATGGTCGGGTTCGGATAGAACAGGTCCTGGTCGCCCATCTCGAACCAGTAGCGGATCGGCTTGGCGGCGGCGCTCGGGATCAGCGGCGTTCCGGGCGCCTCGGAGGGCGTGAGCACGCCGGCCTTGACGATCAGGTTCGGCCCGGCCGGTCCCGCCCAGGCGCTGTGATATTCCCAGGCGCCGCCGCGCAGTGCGGGGTTCCACGGCCACTGCTGGTTCGTCATCGTCGGCGAATAGGCCAGCACGCGGCGATAGAGCTCGGGATGAAACCACGCCATCGTGAACGCCGCGGTGCCGCTCGAGCTGAGCCCCATCGTCGCGCGGCCTTCGGGGTCGCTGGTGAGCTTCACGCCGGCGCGCTGCTCGACGAGCGGCAGCACTTCGCGCTCGACGAACTGCGCATACGTGCCCGACACTGTGTCGTACTCGCGCCCGCGCTGCGCGCCCTGCGCATCCTGCCCGCCGTTGCCGATCTGGATCGCGACCATCGGCGGCACGCGGCGCTGCTGGATCAGGTTGTCGAGGATGGTGTTCACGTCCTTCCACGCCGTCGAGCCGCCGTCGCCGATGACGATGAACGGCGCCGCCGTGCCGCGCGCGTAGTTCGGCGGCACGTAGACCTCGATCGTTCGCGTCCACGTGCCGGGATGGCTGGTGGTCACGACCATGTTCGACTTGTCGCCGGGCGCCGTCGTCGCGATCATGATCGAGCTGTTGCCGCAGCCCGCCACGTCGTCGCGGATCAGGCCGGGGTTGTAGATCGTGCTCTCTTTCGACGAGAGCGTGAACGAGACGGTGGTCCCTTTCGGAACGCCTTCCTTCGCGATCGTTTCCGGCGCGGGCGCATGCGTCGGCCCGATGATGAAGTTGCCCTCGGAGCCAGCCGCCGGCAGCGCGCCGTCGGCGAGCTCGGTGGCGCGCGGATAGCTCGGGTTCTTCGGGTCGCGCGTCGGCGGCTGGGTGGTGAAGACGAGGCCCGTCGTGTCGACGAAGAAAGGCGCCGCCTTGTCGCTCGTGTTGGCGCCGGGCGGAACGACGAAGTTCTGGGTGACGCACGGCGTCTGCGCGGAGGCGTGAGGAGCGAGCCACGCGGTCGAGATCAGCAACGCGCCGGCGACGGCGGACGACTTGCGCTTCATCGTTGTCTCCACTCGGCGAGTCTGGCGCTCGTCGTCGCGGGGAGTATGTTGACGCGCTCCCTTGCGGTCAAGGCGCCTGCGCAGACGCGGGCGCGCGCCTCAGCCGATCGTGTTCTTCGTCAGCCGCACCGTGCAGCGCCGACTGATTTCGCCGCTCGCCGAGCCGATGTTCGCCTCGCCGTCGAAGCGCGCGTCCCTGCCGGTGTTCGCAAAGCGTCCGGTGACTTCGGTCGACCAGGTGTTCGACGCGTTCGCCTTGTTCGCGCCGCGGCCGCGCAGGGTCGCGGAGCCGTCGGCCTGGACGTCGCCGCTGACGCTCTCGGAATAGCGCGTGTCGCCGCGAACGATCGTCGCGTGTCCGTCGTTGCCGACGGTCATGTTCGCCGTCACCGTCCAGCCGTTCGGATTGGCAACCTTGGCCTGCAGCAGGTAGGGGCCGCAGCGGAAGTCGCCCGACCATTGGCCCGCCAACGCGTCGGGCGCGAGGGTCGCCGCCTGGGTCGATGGGTCGTGTGCTTCCGGCGCGGCGCTGGATGCGGCAGGCGCCCCTGCACCGCTCGTTCGTGATCCGCCCTCGCCGCCGCTCTTCGCGCGCTGCGCCGCCGCGTGGCGCTCGGGCAGCGCGCGCACCATCTCCACCGGCAACGCGAGGTTGAGGTTCTGCGCACCACCGGTCACCGTCGCCGCGGTGATGCCGAGCAGCCGGCCGCGCTCGTCGAACAGGCCGCCGCCGCTCGAGCCCTGCGAGATCGCCGCCGACGTCTGGATGGCGACGAGGCGGCCGGCGTCGTCGAGGCGCAGCGCCGAGACGATGCCGGTGCTGAGCGTCAGCTCGAGGCCGGCCGGCGCGCCGAGCGCGATCACCGATTGGCCGACCGCGATCGCGCCGTCTTCGCCGAGCGCGACGGCCGGTGCCTGGGTGCCGGCGGCGCGCAGCTGGCAGAGATCGCGCGCCGTGTCCCACAGCTCCAGCGTCGCGGGCAGAACGACCTTGCGGTGCGTCACCTCGACGCGCTTGGCCTTGCGCAGCACGTGGCAGTTCGTCGCCAGCGTGTCGGTCGCGATGACGACGGCGCTGCCCAGGCCGAGCGGGAGGTTGTCCTTGTCGAACGTGCGAACGACCCAGACGCTCGGCTCGAGCATTGCGTAGAGCTGCGTGGTGCTCAGCGTCTGCGCGCCCGCGCCCGCGGCCGAGGCCGCGGCGATCGTCGCAGCGCAGGCGGCGATCGAGCGAGCCGCTGCGCGCGATGGTGCGATTCGCCTGCGTGCCACGGTCATTTCCTTTGCAGTGCCGAGAGATCGTCGTCGCCGACGACCGGGCCGTTCGGGCCGGCCGGCTGCGGCGCAGCGATCCCGATCGGCAGGTCCACCTCGCCGACGGCAGCCGTCGAAGCGCGCGCCTGCGCATCGCCGACACGCCTCGTCTGCGCCAGCGGCACGCACAGGCGGCCGGCGACGTCGCGGCGCCGCGACGTCGGCTCGAGCACGATCCTGTGCGGATCGGTCGCATCGAGGATCTGCGCACGGCAGCCGCCCGGCGTGGTCGCCGCGGTGACCACGTACTTTCGGCCGGCGGCGGGCTCGAACGACCAGCGCACTCGGCACACCGAGCGGTTCGCCTTGACGACGAACACCTCGGCCGTCTGCAATCCGGTCGCGATCGCGGTCGTTTCCGGGTTGCGGTTGGTCGCGCCGATGCCGACCTGGCGCAGGCCCGCGCATTGCGCCGCATCGTCGAAGAGGTAGACGCCGTAAGCCTCTCCCGACTGCACGTCGCCGCGCATCACGAGCTGCGCGCGCGCGCCGGCAGGTGCGACGTACTTGGCGGTGGGCGCATGAGTGCAGCCGCCGAGCAGCGCCGCTGCGCCGACGGCGAAGAGCGTCCGGCCGTGCGAGGTCCAACGGCGCTTGTCCATGCCCTTTGTCTTCCTGTTCGGGTCGGCGCACGACGCGGCGCCGCACCTGCTGGATCGGCATCGGCGCGGCGAACTGCAGCCGCGAGGCCGACGGGCCGAGAAATCCGGCACGGGCCGGGCGGGTGTCTGACGAGTGCGTGCCGCCGGCCGGGGCGGTGCGGCAACCGCGTCGGCGATCTACCATCGACCCTCGCATGGACCGCCTGCCGCTCATCGACCTGCGCGCCACGTCCGACGAGGTCGCGCACGGCATCGGCGAAGCGTGCCGAGCTCACGGCTTCTTCTACGTCGTCAACCATGGCATCGACGAGTCGCTCGGCCAGCGCCTCGAAGCCTTGAGCCATCGCTTCTTCGCGCTGCCGCAAGAAGCCAAGGCGCGTTACGCGATGCCGCTCGGCGGCCGCGCGTGGCGCGGCTGGTTTCCGCTCGGCGGCGAGCTGACCTCGGGCCGGCCCGACTGGAAGGAGGGCCTGTACCTCGGCACCGAGCTCGATGAAGCGCATCCGCGCGTCGCGGCGGGCGTGCCGCTGCACGGCCCGAACCTCATCCCAGGCGACGACGTGCTGCCGGGCTTTCGCCGGACGATCCTCGACTGGATGGCCGCCGTCACCGCGCTCGGCCACCGCGTGATGCAAGGCATCGCGCGCTCGCTCGATCTGCCGGCCGACTACTTCGCGCGCCGCTACACCGCCGACCCGCTCATCCTCTTTCGCATCTTCAACTACCCGAGCCGGCCGATCCCGGCGGGCCTCGACGTACGCCACGGCGTCGGCGAGCACACCGACTACGGCCTCCTCACGCTGCTTCGCCAGGATGCCGTCGGCGGCCTGCAGGTGCACACGCGAGGAGGCTGGATCGAGGCGCCGCCCGTGTCGGAATCCTTCGTCTGCAACATCGGCGATATGCTCGACCGCATGACCGGCGGCCTGTACCGGAGCACACCGCATCGCGTGTGCCTCAACAGCAGCGGCCGCGACCGGCTCTCGTTCCCGCTCTTCTTCGACCCCGACTTCGACGCCCGCATCGAGCCGATCCGCAGCGCCGCCACCGACGACCACGCGACGCGCTGGGACGGCGCGAGCGTGCACGCGTTCGCGGGGACGTACGGCGACTACCTGATCGGCAAGGTCGGCAAGGTGTTTCCGGAGCTGCGGCGCGAGCTGCGGCGAACTAACGCGTCGGATTGAGCACGAAGTCGTACTCGACGAGGTAGCTGCCGTCGGCCTGCTCCTTCCAGTCGGCGATCAGCGACTGGCGCACGCCGAACACCGCGTCGGAGTCGAGGTAGGGATCGTCGCTGCGAAAGACGTGAGTGATGAGCGTCTCGTAGCCCGGCGCCTTGATCATGAAGTGCAAGTGCGCCGGCCGCCAGGGATGGCGACCCGCGGCCTTCAGCAGGTCGCCGACCGGGCCGTCGTGCGGAATCGCATACGGCATCGCGAGGATCGAGCGGAAGTGATAGCGGCCGTCGCGGTCGCTGACCAGGATGCCGCGTGCCTGCGCGTGATCGATGCTCGCGTGCTGCACGTCGTACAGCCCGTCCTCGTCGGACTGCCACACGTCGAGCTGGGCACCCGCGACGGGCTCGCCGTGCAGTCCGCGCACGCTGCCGCGGACCTCGCAGGCGATTCCGCGCGCGCCGTTGGCGATGTCGGCGCCGAGCTCGTAGCGCGGCGCGCCTTCGACGTGGAACGGCCCGAACACGGTCGCTTCGGTGCAGCCGGCCGGCTTGTCGTTGTTGATCGCGACGGTGAGCATGGAGAGGCCGAGCACGTCCGACAGCAGGATGAACTCCTGCCGCTGCGCGTCGGTGAGGTGGCCGCATCGCGTCAGGAACTCGATGCCCTGGAACCACTCCTGCTCGGTCAGCGCGACCTCACGCGCGAACGCGTGCAGGTGCTTGACCAGGCTGGTCATGATCGTCTTCAGGCGCGGGTCCGCAGCATTGGCATGGCGGGCGAGCACGGCGTCGGTGATGGTGTTGGCGTCGAGGTTGCGCACGTTCGCAGTCCTTGTCGGTTCGGGTTGATCAGCGACCTGTCACGCGGGCCAGCACCTTGTCGGCATCGTGCGCCGAGGCGCCGCGCCACGCGACGATCTGGTCCGGGCGGATGAGGACCAGCGGCATCTCGTAGAGCTCGCGCAATGCGGGCTGCGGCAGGCGAACGACTCGCAAGTCGACGGCCTGCGCCTCGGCGGCGGTCTCGAACGCAGCGGTCGAGGGGGCGTCGGCGCCGAGGCCGAGCAGCGTCCATTCGCTGTGGAACAGGTCGAAGAGCGAGCGGCCGTCGTCGAGCCACGCGTGCGGCGGTCGGCCGCCGGGGCTCGCGGTGGCGGTGTAGGTGTTCGGCTCGTCAGGCGGCAGCACGGCGCCGTCGCGGACGATAATCGGCGACGCGTCGTATCGGCCGCCGAAGGTCACGCCCGGGATGTTGAACTCGAGCCGCGCGTGCGCGTCGAGGTGGCGCGATGCGCGTTCGCGCTCTGCGTCACCTCGCTCGGAGTCCTCGTCCAGCTCGGGGCGGGCGACGAACAGGCCGACCGAATCGGCGAAGCGCCGCGCATACGCGGTGTTGCGTTCGGCGAGCGGCTTGCGCTCGGCTTCGTAGCTGTCGAGAAGCGCGATCGGCGCCTGGCCGCGAATGACGCTGGCGAGCTTCCACGCAAGGTTCACGGCGTCCTCGATCGCGGTGTTGTAGCCGAGGCCGCCGGTCGGCGTGAACAGGTGCGCGGCGTCGCCGGCGATGAACACGCGGCCTCTGCCGAAGCGTCGTGCCACGAGCGCGTGGCCGGCCAGCCAGGTGCCCGTCGACAGGACCTCGATCGGCACGTCGGCGCCCATCGCCTCGGCGAAGACGCGGCGCGCGTCGTCCTCGCCCCATTGCTCGGCGTCTTCTCCCGGCCGCAGCGCCGCGTGAAAGGCGTACTCGGACACGCCGTCGACCGATGCCATGAAGGCGCGTCGCTGGTGATTGACGGCGACGTACATCCACGCCTTGCGACGGCCGAGGAGGTCGGCCAGGCGCGGTGCGCGCAAATAGACCGCGAACATCCTGCCGCCCATGAACTCGCGCTCGATTCCGGCGACGCCGCTCCACTCGATGGCGAGCTGCCGGCGCACGAAGCTGCGCGCGCCGTCGGCGCCGACGAGAAACATCGCGTCGAACTGCTGCGCCGGGCCGCCTTCGGTCGGGCGCAGGGTCGCGGCGACGCGGTCGCCCTCGTCTGCGAAGCGCTCGAGCGTCCAGCCGTAGCGGATGTCGACCGAGGGCCGCGCCTCGCCATGCCGAAGCAGCACCTGCTCGACGAACTTCTGGGAGACGCGATGCGGCAGCTCGGCCGCGCTCCACGAGCCGGCGAGCGACTTGATCTTGACGACGGCCTCGGCGGCGGTCGGCAGGCGGATGCGTGCCAGCTCGTGCTGTGCGATGCGCGTGAAGTAGGCGATGTCGGTCGGGTGGTCGCTCGGCAGGCCGAGCTCGCGCACCTCGTGCGCGAAGCCGAGCCGCCTGAAGTGCTCCATCGTGCGCGCCTGGGTGGCGTTGGCCTGCGGGTTGAACGCCGTGCCCGGCTTGGCGTCGGCGACCAGGCAGCGGATGCCGCGGCGGCCCAGCTCGTTGGCGAGCATCAGGCCGCACGGGCCGCCGCCTGCAACGAGAACGTCGGTGTGCATCGCGCTGGATTGTTCAGAGCCGCGGCGTTCGCCGCGTCGAAGCAGAAGCCTATCAGTCGCTGCACGCCGCCCGCGCGGAGCGGGTCGCGTCGGCGGGCGCGCGGTGGCAAGCCGCGTGCCGCGATCGAGCTTCGCAACGGCAGTCGTTGGGGGATTGACCTGCGGTTTTCATGGTGCTCAGATCGCTCGCTCGACACGATTCCTTGCCGCGTTCGCGAAGGCAAGGAGCGCATCCACCAGCTGAGGAGAACGCCATGAAGTTGCGTCCATTGGCCTGCGCTGCCATCAGCGTCGGCTCCGTCACCGCGGCGGCTGCCGCCGGCATCGACACCAACGACCCGGGCGTCATTGCGGCGTTCCAGAGCGGGCTCACCGTGCAGACCTTCGAGTCGCTCGCCGGCCGGACGCCGCAAGCGATCACCGCCTACACGACAGGCGCCCCGGTGAGCGCAAACGCATTCGTCTTCAACCAGGTGCCCGGCGTGCAGTTCTCCGTCGGCGGCGTCGTCGGCACCAACATGCCGGCGCTCTACCAGCTCGGCGGAACGCTCGCCGCCAACGCGCATTCGGGCAGCACCGTGCTCGGCCCGGTCGACTTCGACTTCACCACGAAGTTCGGTGCGGGCGCCTTCATCGAGGTGTTCTTTCCGGTCAAGGTCAGCAGCGTGGGCTTCTGGCTGAACCCCGCGCTCGGCAACGTGACGCTGATCGCCGCGGACACGAACTTCGCGTTCTCGGGCCTCACCGAGACCACGCTCGAGACGTTCGCCGGGACCGCCGGCCGGTTCGCCGGCATCTCGCGGCCGACGGCTGACATCGGCGGCTTCAAGATCATCGGCATCGGAAGCACCGGCTTCACCATCGATGACTTCAGCTATGGCGCGGCGGGCGCCGTGACGACGCCGGTGCCCGAGCCGGCCGAGTGGGCGCTGCTGCTCGCGGGCCTCGCCGCGTTGGCGAGCGCGCGCCGCCGCCGCATCCGCTAGCGGCGCCGGCGCCCGCCGCTCAACGCGTCGCCGCCACCGCCTCGGCAAGGTGGCGCAGCAGCGCGCCGCCGTCGCCTCGCCACGCGCTGCCGTGCATGCAGGCGAGCGTGCGCGGCTTCTGCTCGGCCAGGCGCAGGAGCGTCGCCGTCGTCTGCGGCGCATGCGCGTAGTAGTCCATCGGCTGGCGGAACGCTTCGCTCGGGCCGAGGATGTCGCCCTCGGTCAGGGCCTCGTCGCCGTGGCCGGGCTGGGTGAACAGGTCGCCGCAGAGGAAGGTGCCCGTCGACGTGTCCATCAGCAGGCCGCAGTCCCAGCCGTGGGGAACGTGCGGCGTGTCGAACCACTGCATCGTGTGGCGGCCGAGCGCGAGCTGCTCGCCGTCGGCGAGGGCGCGCGGCGCGCGGTCGGCGACGTCGCTGACCGAGACCATCGCCGCGACCCGGCTACAGATCGCTACGGCCGTCGGCGCGGCGGCGAGCAGCTCGTTCATCGCCCCGCATTCGTCGGCCTCGAAGTGCGACAGGCCGATGTAGCGCAAGCGATCGATCGGCATCAGCGCGGCGATCGCTTCGCTCACCAGCGGAAACATCCGGCGCGGGCCGGTGTGCCAGAGAAGCGGCTCGTCGTCGACCAGCAGGTACTGGTTGAAGCTGAAGCCCTGCCCGTCGGGGAAGTCGATGGGCGTGTTGATGCGGTAGATGCCGTCGGCGATTTCCTGGACGTTGGTGCCGGCCTGCGGGTTGGTGATCATCGCGTTCCTTGCCATGAAGAGTGGAAGACCGCAGGTTGTGGTGCGACCCGGCGCGGCGTTACACGAACCTTTTCGCCGCCGCTTGGCTATCCTAGGGTCATGCAAGCGCTCGCCACCTCCGTCGAGGGCGACAGCCCGGAGGCGCAGGCCGCGCGCCGGATCGCCGGCGCCGCGCCGGGCGAGGCGCGCGAGGCCGAAGCCGAGCTCTATCGCCTGCTTGCGCCGCGCGCCCGGCGTTTCGGGCTGCGCCACCTGCGCGACGCGCACGCCGCCGCCGACCTCATGCAGCACGTCATGACGCTCACCATCGAGCAGCTGCGCGGCGGCCAGCTGCGCGAGCCGGAGCGTGTCCTGTCGTTCGTCCTCGGCGCGTGCCGGCT
>Ga0308174_10001598_pt1 | contig 10683 bp, 6 predicted proteins | sample PhyPR2_FD_203894 | JGI IMG/M metagenome (GOLD analysis project Ga0308174, IMG submission 203894) | Soil microbial communities from UC Gill Tract Community Farm, Albany, California, United States - DLSLS.P.R2 | ecosystem: Environmental > Terrestrial > Soil > Agricultural land | place: USA... | reverse complement strand
CGATCAGCCGCTCGGGCGGGGCGCCTTCCGCCGGCTGGGCGAGCGGCCAGACGAGCAGCGCCGCCACCAGCACCGGCGCGGCGAGCAGCTCGACGAGGTCGAGGCTGGTGTAGGCGCCGTGCGCCAGGCCGCCGACCCAGCCGAGCACCACGGCGGCGGCCGCCGCCAGGATCACCAGCGCGACGGGGCCCCTGCGCGCCCCAGCGTCGGTGGCCGCCGCGGCCAGGGCGGCGAGCGCCAGCGGCCAGGCGATCACGAAGCCGGCGAGCGGGGCGGCGAGCTGCGCGGCGATGGCCAGGATGAGGCCGAAGACCAGCACCCCCGACCAGGCGCCGGGCCGGCTCGCCGGCCGGCCGTAGGCCGCCAGGCCGATCAGGGCGGCGACCACGCCCAGGCCCAGGCCGAACGGATCGAAGCCGCCGAACAGCGAGCTCGCCAGGCCCGCGGCCAGCGGCAGGAAGGCGATCTGCCGGCGGCCGCGGCCGAGCTCGGCGGCGGCGGTGAGCAGGAAGCCCAGGCCGATCAGCACGAGCGCGATCTCCCAGCGGGTGACCTGGGCCAGCAGGAAGCGCTGCGCATAATAGCCGAACCCCGCTCCGGTCGCCCGCCGGGCGAAGTGCAGGATCGCCGCCGCGCCCAGGACGGCGAACAGGCAGGCGCCGAGCCCCTGCAGGGGGTCGGTCCAGGGGAACGGCGCGGCCCGCCGGGCCCGCACGACGGCGACGCCGATCAGCAGCGCCGAGAGCGCCAGGATCAGCCAGCCCCAGGCCGGCGCATAGGCCAGCACCAGGTTTCCGAACACCTCGCTGTAGGCCACGTCCGGGGTGCGGGCCGGCAGGGCGGGCGCGAAGGCTGCGGCCTGCGCCACCGCCAGCACCTGCTGGCCCATGTCCTGCAAAGAGCCCTGGTCCAGGGTCGCGGGGATCGAGGTCGGCGAGTGGTAGTCGAACTGCCGGCCGGAGAAGGCGTAGTTCAGCCCCGCGATCCCGGCCTTCCGGGAGATGGTGAAGTCGGTGTCGTTGGGCATGTGCTGGTAGATGAACACCGTCAGCGAGGACGACTGCGGCCGGGGCGCGGCCTTGCGCATCAGCGCGATCGTCGCGCCGTTGCCGGGGCCGGTCTGGAACATCTGCACGCGGCCGGCGTCGCCGCGCGCCTCCATGTTGATCAGGAAGCCGATGTGGCGGGCCGCCGGGTCGCGGTTGAAGAAGGCGTCGGCGCCCAGCAGGCCCGCCTCTTCGCCGTCGGTGAACAGCACCATCACGTCGCGCGCCGGGACCCCCTTGGTCTTCAGCGCCCGGATGACCTCCAGGGCCGAGACCACGCCCGCGCCGTCGTCCGCCGCCCCGGAGGAGTCGGGCACGCTGTCGTAGTGGGCCATCAGCGCCACGGCGGGCTGGCTGCGGTCGCGCCCCGGCAGCACGCCCAGGATGTCCTGCACCTCGCCGCCCAGGAACACCCCCTTGGCGCGCGGGCTGGCGTAGGCGGCGACGCCCGGGCGGACCTGCGGCGACAGGCCGAGCTCGGTCATCCGACCCACCAGATAGTCGCGGACCTTGTGGTTGGCCTCCGAGCCGATCGGGTGCGCGGCCGGGGCGATCGCCCGGTCGTCGACCATCGCCCGCTCGGCCGAGAAGGCGCCGGGCGGCGCAGCGGCGGGCGCCGGCGGCGGCGGGCGCAGCGAGGCCCAGGCGATCGCGCCGCCGACGATCAGCGCCACGATCAGCGCGACAAGCCGTCCCATGCGTCCCTCCCCGGGTGGTCTCCCGAAGGGAGCCTAGCCTTGCCGTGGCGAAAAGAAAAACGCCCGCCGTCGCCGGCGGGCGCTGCACTCTCCTCGAACCGACGCCGGCGTCAGGCGGCGATCGCGCCTTCCTGCGGGTCGCGCAGCACGTAGCCGCGGCCCCAGACCGTCTCGATGTGATGCTTGCCGTTGGCCGCGGCCGCCAGCTTCTTCCTGAGCTTGCAGATGAACACGTCGATGATCTTCAGCTCGGGCTCGTCCATGCCGCCGTAGAGGTGGTTGAGGAACATCTCCTTGGTCAGCGTCGTGCCCTTGCGCAGCGAGAGCAGCTCCAGCATCTGGTATTCCTTGCCGGTCAGGTGCACCCGGATGCCGTTCACCTCCACGGTCTTGGCGTCCAGGTTGACCACGATGTCGCCGGTCTTGATCACCGATTGCGCATGGCCCTTCGAGCGGCGGACCACCGCGTGGATGCGGGCGACCAGTTCGTCCTTGTGGAACGGCTTGGTCATGTAGTCGTCGGCGCCGCCGGAGAAGGTCTTCACCTTCATCTCGATTTCGGCGGTGCCGGAGAGGATCATGATCGGCGTGTTGATCTTGCCGACCCGAAGCGTGCGCAGCACGTCCATGCCGCTCATGTCCGGCAGGTTGAGGTCCAGCAGGATCAGGTCGTAGTCGTAGATCTTGCCCAGGTCGACGCCTTCTTCGCCCAGGTCGGTGGTATAGACGTTGAATCCCTCGGACTTGAGCATCAGCTCGATGCTCTGCGCGGTGGCGCTGTCGTCCTCGATCAACAGTACGCGCATCGATCTCTCCTGCCCTTGACCCTGACCGCGCCGCGAATTCTGTGAATCCGCCCCGATGCTCGCCGTTAACTTGCCAGCGAGTTAATTTAAGACTGGTTAATGAGTGATGTCCCGTCCGCCGAATCGTTAATCTGATTTGAGAATCGGCTTCAAGCGGCTCCGTGACCGCCGTGGTTGCGGCCGCCGTTGAATCTTTTGTGATTGGACGCGCCGCGCGAAGCAGATGGCCGGCGCCGATGCGCGCCGGCGGCCCGCCGCGCCGCCCGGGGCCGCGATCTTCACCACCCCTTAAGGACGAGCGCCGGATTCTGCGGCCTGGGTTTCCGAGGGGCGTTCGTGCAGAGCCTGGTGGCCGCCGTCGAGCGGCTGGATCCGTTGACGGTGTCGGGGCGGGTGGCGGCGGTCCATGGCCTCCTGATCGAGGCGCGCGGCGGCCTCTCGCGCCTGCCGGTCGGCGCGCGGGCCGAGATCGAGCGGTTCGGCGCCGGTCCGCTGCCGGCCGAGGTGGTGGGCTTCCGCGAGGCCCGCGCGCTCCTGATGCCGTTCGGCTCCATCGAGGGCGTCGCCCCGGGCGCGGCGATCCGCATCGAGCCGATGGGCTCGGCGGTGCGCCCGACCAAGGGCTGGCTCGGCCGCATCGTCGACGCCTTCGGCGCCCCGATCGACGGCAAGGGCCCGCTGCCGCGCGGCCCCGCGCCCTACGCCCTGCGCGCCGCCCCGCCGCCGGCCCACGCCCGCGCCCGGGTGGGCGAGCGGCTCGACCTCGGCGTGCGGGCGATGAACGCCTTCGCCACCTGCTGCCGCGGCCAGCGGCTGGGGGTGTTCGCGGGCTCCGGGGTCGGCAAGTCGGTGCTGCTCTCGATGCTCGCCAGGAACGCCGAGTGCGACGCCGTCGTCGTGGGCCTGATCGGCGAGCGGGGCCGCGAGGTCCGCGAGTTCATCGAGGAGACCCTGGGCGAGGAGGGGCTGAAGCGCGCCGTCGTGGTGGTCGCCACCTCCGACGAGCCGGCGCTGAAGCGCCGCCAGGCCGCCTACATGACCCTCGCCGTCGCCGAGTTCCTGCGCGACCAGGACATGGAAGTCCTCTGCCTGATGGATTCCGTCACCCGCTTCGCCATGGCCCAGCGGGAGATCGGGCTGGCGGCCGGCGAGCCGCCGACCACCAAGGGCTACACCCCCACCGTCTTCACCGAGCTGCCGAAGCTCTTGGAGCGCGCCGGCCCCGGCCCGGTCCGCCCCGACGGCACCCGCGCCGGGCCGATCACCGGCCTGTTCACCGTGCTGGTCGACGGCGACGACCACAACGAGCCGATCGCCGACGCCGTGCGCGGCATCCTCGACGGCCACATCGTCATGGAGCGGCCGATCGCCGAGCGCGGCCGCTTCCCGGCGATCAACGTGCTGAAGTCGATCAGCCGCACCATGCCCGGCTGCCAGCGGCCCGACGAGCGCGAGCTGGTCGCCCAGGCCCGCCGGCTGATGAGCGCCTACGCCAACATGGAGGAGCTGATCCGCATCGGCGCCTACCGCCCAGGCTCCGACGCCCAGATCGACCGCGCCATCGCCCTGCACGAGCCGCTGGAGGCCTTCCTGGCCCAGGACAAGGACGAGGCCATGAGCCTGGAGGGCGCCTTCGCCGAGCTCGCCGGCATACTCGAGAGCCGCCCGGCATGAGCTGGTCGGCCTCGCTGATCAAGCTCGCCGCCTATGAGGTCGAGGTCTGCCAGAAGCGCCTCGCCGACATCGCCCTGCGCCGCGCCGAGGCCGAGGTGCGGCTGGCGGCGCTGGAGGCCGAGGGCCTGGCCGAGCTCGCCCGCGCCGAGGCCGACCCGATCTCCGGCCTCTATCAGGCGGCGTTCCTGCAGGCGCTGCGCGGCCGCAAGGCCGAGGCCCGCGCCCGCCTCGCAGCCCTGGCCGCCGAGGAGCAGGGGGCCCGCGACGCGCTCGCCCAGGCCTTCGAGAGCCAGAAGAAGTACGAGCACCTGGCCGAGCAGGCCCGCCTGCGCGAGCGCCAGGCCGAGCGCCGCCGCGACACCGCCGCCCTCGACGAGCTCGCCCGCCGCAAGGCCTAGTCCTCTTCCTCTGGGGGAGGTGGCCCGAAGGGCCGGAGGGGGTCCTCCTCCCCCTCTGGGGGAGGTGGCGCGAAGGGCCGGAGGGGGCGCAAGCTGTCGACCCTGTCACGCCTCCTCGTCGTCCGCCCGGCCCGGCCCGTCATAGGGCCTGCCGTAGGCCCTGACCCAGGCCGCTTCCTCCTGCTCGTTCATCGGCGGGATCGACAGCACCTCGTCGTTCGGCCCCCGCTCGAAGCGGCGGATGGTGATGATCCGCGGCGCCTCCGCCTCGGCCCGCGCCTCCAGCGCCGCCCGCGCCGCGGCCTCGGCGGCGATCACGCTCTCCATGTACTTGCGCGGCGCCAGTCTCGCCGCCTGCCAGCGGATCGCGTCATAGCGCAGCCGGTCGGCGCGTTCGGTCCTGGGCGTCGCGCCCATCGCCACCTCCCGGGCCATGTCGAACAGCGTCTCGGCCTGCCGCTGCCGGGCCCGCACATAGGCCGCCTCGAACTCCGGGTGGCGCTCGATCCAGTCATAGACCGCCGTGGCCGAGGGCATCCGCGGATCGCGCGAGATCGCCAGCAGGCTCTCGCCCTCGGCCAGCCGCTCGCAGATCTCGGCCGCCAGCTCGGGCGTATAGAGGCTCTTGGCGCCGCTTCGCCGCCTCGCCCGCGCCGCGCGCCCGAACCGCGTCCGAAGCGTCGCCGCCCGCGCCGCCACCCGCGCCTGATGCCTGGCCGCCTGCAGGGCCGCCCCGAACTCGGCGTGCCGCTCGGTCCACTTCAGCACCGTCGAGGCCCACGGCATCCGCGGATCCTCGCACACCGCATAGAGCGGCTCCCCATCCGCCACCCGCCGCACGATCTCCCGCCCCTTCGCCTCCGTGAAGCTGCTGATCCACTGCCCCGCCGGCAGCCGCGCGCCCGCGCCGCCGGCCCCGCCGTCGTCGTCCCGATCCATCCCGATATGTCCTTGAGAGGCGCCGCTCCTCCCCTGTCCCGAAGAGGACGGGGGAGGTGGCTCGAAGAGCCGGAGGGGGCGCACAAGCCGCACCTCCGGACAATGCCCCAATCCTACCCAAAAACGCGCGCGCGGTCAAGAACAAACAGCGAACGACAGCGTCGTCGCTCCTGACCGCGCCCTACCTCGACCGAGCCGCCTGCCCAACCCGCTCATCCCCGCGAAGGCGGGGATCCAAGCCGAGCCTCAGGTCTGGCTGCCGGAGGTATCCCGCCTTCGCATGGGCGGGTCGCAGGCGTCCGCTTCTCCCCCGTCGCACAGACCGCGGGGGGCGCTTCCGGCTGGCGGCCGACCTAGAACTTCATCCGCGCGCCGACCGCCAGAACGTGCGTGCCGGTCTCCACCTTGAACGGGATGACCCCCAGGGTCCCGGCGTCCACCGATTCATGGAACCGCGGGCTGCGCACATAGCGGTATTGCAGGTCCCAGCTCAGCTTGTCGCTCACCGGATAGGAGAGCCCGGCCATCGCCTGCCACATGAAGCCGCCCTTGGATTCCGAGCCGCCCAGCAGCTTGTACTTGGCCTCGCCGTAGCCCGCGCCGGCCCCGACGCTGGCCGTGAACGGCCCCACCGGCGCGACCGCATAGTGGGCGTTGACCAGCAGGCCCGTGGTGCGCACCGAGGCGCCGAGGTTGACGCCCGTCAGCCGGTCGAGGTCGCCGGTGTCGATGTCGTTGTGCAGGTAGAGGATCTCGGTCTCGAAGGCCACGCCGCCTTCCAGCGAGCGCCCCACCGCGGCCGAGGCGAAGAGTCCGGCGTTCAGCCCCTCGTGCAGGGAATCCCCCGGGCTGCTGAGCTTGGTCCGCCCGCCGATCCCGCTGCCCAGCGACAGCTGCCCATAGAAGCCGGGCGAAGTCGCCACGGGCTCGGCCGCCAGCGCCGCGCCGGCGCAGAGCGAGGCGGCGCCAGCGGCCACCGCGAGTAGACGAAAATTCATGCTGTCCCCCAAAAGTTGCGCCGGCGACATGACCCTGACGCGGTAAACCAAGCGTTAACGCCCGCTCCTCCCCCAGGCGCGCAGCGCCGTTCGGGGGGAGGGGGACCGCGGAGCGGTGGAGGGGGTCTCCGCCGCTGCTCCTCGCTTCCTTCGCGCCCGCAGCCCCGCTAGCCTGCTCGCGTGACCTCGCCCGACCCCGCCCCCTTGCGCCGCCCGCTTGAAGCCCCCCCAACCCGCTCATCCCCGCGAAGGCGGGGATCCAAGCCGAGCCTCAGCCTCCCCAGCGCTCACAGCCTTTCCTGCCGCCGCATGGGTCCCCGCCTCCGCGGGGACGAGCGGTGGAAAGGGGTTCCACGCCGGCCCACACACCCGGTCATCCCCGCGAGAGGGGGGACCCAGGCGTTTTTCATCCTGCCTCAGCAGCTCACGCTGTCCGGCGAGTCCGGCGAGTAGATCGGGCAGCGCCAGCGCTTCCCAACCCTGGTGGGTTGCTTCGCCGGCGGGAGCACCGCGGTCGGCGTCGCCACAGGCGCGGGCGCGTCCGTCCGCAACACCGCCTCGGTCCGCACCGCGCCCGCCGCCACCGCGCCGCCGGGCGTATGCGAGACCGCCGTGGCCAGCATGGGCGCGGGGGTGGGCGCGGTCGCCAGCGCGGGCTGCGGAGGAGGGGGCGCGGTCACCGGCGCCAGGGCCGGCAGCTGCGCTATGGCGGCTTCCGAGCCGGCGTTGAAGCGGAACTCGTGGGTGTCGCCGTTGAACGCCACCCGCACGGTGAAGCCCGCCAGCGCGTCCTTCGCCATCCTGGGCCGCTCCACCACCACCTGGCCGCCGTCGATGTGGCCCACATCGATGGTGGTCGTCTGCAGGACGTGGCCCTCGAGCCCCGCGATGGTCGCGTCCAGAGCCGCGGAAATCTGGCCGATCCCGGCGGCGGTATCGTCGGCCGCCTGCCGGGTCAGCACATTGGCGGCCACCGGGTTATAGGTGCGGTAGCTGTAGGTCGAGAAGGTGCTGCCGTAGCGCCCGTAAGTCGACACGTGCCCATAACCATAGGAATAGGCCGACTGCTGCGCCGCATAGGTGTTGGCCGCCCCGGCCAGCGCCACGGCGAAGGCCGCCCACGCGGCCTTGGTCTTCGCCTCCCGCTCCAGCTCGGCCACGGTGAAGAGCCGCATCGGCGTGCCGTCCGCAGCCGCCACGGACAGGTTCTCGTAGCCCAGGTTCGCCGGGTCGGGCCCGTTGTTGAACGCCACCACGTTCAGCACCACCCGGTCCTGGTAGCTCTTGGCCGCGGGCGAGACCCGCACCACCCCGTGCGGCTGCACCGAAACCACCGTGGGCGTGCCGCGCTCATAGCGAACGCCTTGTCCCGTACTCGCCTGCGGCGCGATCGCATAAGTCGACGCGCAGCCCGCCGTCAGCAGCGCCAGCGCCGCCGTCCCCAACGCCCTCTTCATGAAAACCCCCCGAACTCACTCAATCAATGGTCGATCCGCGGAGGATATTCACATCGCGCCGCGAGCGGCGAGCAGATTCGCGTGAGAGTGGAAGCAGCGCTCGTCCGTTCGCCGCCGCGGTAGCCTAGAGGAACTTGAGCGCTTCGTGGTGGAGGAAACAGCCTTTCGCGAAACGCATTATAAATCGCACGTCCTGAAGCCGCTCGAGGCGACGGGTAAGCTCGTTATTGTAAGAGCAAGGGAGGGGCGCAAGCGCGGCACATTCCCAGCAGGAACGACGGTTCGCTTCGTTTGAAGACCCCACAGTTCCCCTTCCGTTCGCCGCCGCGCTGGCCTAACCTCCCACGGGTGACTCTCCCGCCCGCCGCGCTCGCCCTCGCCCCTGCGCTCGTCGTCCTCCCCGGCCCGCGCGCCGCCGTCTGCGACGCCTCGGGCGCGCCCGCCGCCGTCCGCGCCCCCGACGCCCGCGATCTCTTCGACACCGCCCCCGTGCTGGTCGCCCACGCCGGGATGACGGCGCGCAGGCTCGGCCTGCACGCGCCGCCCAGATCCCCGCGCCTGTTCGACGCGCTCGAGCTCTTCGCCTTCGTGCGCCCGGCGCGCTTCACCGCCCCGAGCGCCGCCGGGCTCGCCCAGGCGATGGGCCTCGCCGAGCCGAAGGGTGCTGCGGCCCAAGCCGCGGCGCTGCGCGAAGTCTGCGCCCTGCTGCTGGCCGAGCTCGCCGCCGCGCCCGAGCCCTCCCGCGAGGAGGCGCTGGCGATCGCCGAGACGCTCTCGCGCGCCGGCTGGCCCTGGGGGGTCGCCGCCATCGCCGCCCTGCGCTCGGCGCCCGTCGGCAACGCCTTCCGCACCTCCGGGCTCGACGTCTGGGCGCGCATCTACGAGTGGGAGGCCGAGGCCCCGGCCGGCGAGCCGGGCTCCAAGCCGCTCGATCCGTCCGCCGCCGCCGCCCGCCTCGCCGAGCTCCTGGCCCGCGCCGGGCTCGACGAGGCGCGCCCCGCCCAGGCCGCGTACGCCGCCGAAGCGGCGCACGCCTTCCAGCCCCGCGAGCGCGAGGGCGAGCCGCGGTTCATGCTGGCCGAGGCTGGCACCGGGGTCGGCAAGACCCTGGCCTACCTCGCGCCCGCCTCGCTGTGGGCCGAGGCCAACGCCGGCGCGGTCTGGGTCTCCACCTACACCCGCGCCCTGCAGCGCCAGATCGAACGCGAGAGCCGGTGGCTCTATCCGGATCCTCCCCCCGGCGCGGAGCGCCGATCCGGGGGAGGTGGCCCAGAGGGCCGGAGGGGGTTGAAGTCCGCCGATTCTGCCTCGCAACCCCCTCAGTCCCTCCGGGACAGCTCCCCCACAGGGGGAGCATCTTCCACGCCTCGCCCCCGCCGCACGGTGGTCCGCAAGGGCCGGGAGAACTACCTCTGCCTCTTGAACTTCCAGGAGCAGGCGAACGCCGCGCAGCTGGGCGCGGGCGACCTCGTGGGCATGGCGCTCGCCGCCCGCTGGGCGCGCGCCTCGAAGGACGGCGACATGACGGGCGGCGACTTCCCGGCCTGGCTGCCCACCCTGTTCGCGGTCTCGCCGGCCGCCGCGGCCAGCCCCGCCAACCTGGTCGACCGGCGCGGCGAGTGCATCCACGCCGGCTGCCCGCACTACCGCGCGTGCTTCGTGGAGAAGGCGATCCGCGCCTCCAGGCGCGCCGACATCGTGATCGCCAACCACGCGCTGGTGATGACCCAGGCGGCGTTCGACGGCGCCCGCGCCGCGCGCGGCTCCAAGGCCGACGGCGAGACCAGCCAGCTCCGGCGCATCGTCTTCGACGAGGGCCACCACCTGTTCGACGCGGCTGACAGCGCCTTCTCCGCCGCGCTCTCCGGCGCCGAGGCCGCCGAGCTGCGCCGCTGGATCCGCGGGCCGGAGGGGCGCGGCCGGCGGGGGCGGGGCCTGGAGGCGCGACTGCTGGACGTGCTGGGCGAGGCGGACGAGGCCAAGGCGGCGCTCGTCCAGGCGACCCGCGCCGCCGCCGCCCTGCCGGGCGAGGGCTGGTCCGGCCGCATCTGCCCGCCGAACGGCGAGGTGAACCCGATCGGGCCGATCGAGGCCTTCCTGGTGGCGGTGCTGGAGCAGCTCCGGGCGCGCGCCGCGCCCTCCGAGGTCGGCATGGAGTGCGCCGCCCGCCCGGCGCTCGACCTGGTCCGCGACACGGCCCGCCAGGCGGCCGCCGCGCTGGCCGCCGTCGAGGCGCCGCTCGCCGCGCTCGCCCGCCGCCTGGAGGACCTGCTGGACGCCGAGGCCGCGACGCTCGGCGCGACCGAGCGGGCCCGCATCGAGGGCGCGCTGCGCGGCCTCGACCGCCGCGCCCGGATGATGCTGCCCGCCTGGCGCTCGATGCTCCGGGCCATCGACGAGGACGCCGAGGACGACCCCGACTTCGTCGACTGGTTCGACGCCACCTTCCTCTACGGCCGGGTGGTGGACGCCGCCTGCCGCCGCCACTGGGTCGATCCCACCGAGCCGCTCACCAACGCCGTGATCGCGCCGGCCCATGGCGTGCTGGTCACCTCGGCGACGCTCACCGACCCGACGCTCGACGATCCCTTCGCGCTCGCCGAGATGCGCACCGGGGCGGCGCGGCTGCCCGAGCGGCCGAAGACCCTGAAGCTCGCCTCGCCGTTC
>Ga0308174_10001596_pt1 | contig 10701 bp, 10 predicted proteins | sample PhyPR2_FD_203894 | JGI IMG/M metagenome (GOLD analysis project Ga0308174, IMG submission 203894) | Soil microbial communities from UC Gill Tract Community Farm, Albany, California, United States - DLSLS.P.R2 | ecosystem: Environmental > Terrestrial > Soil > Agricultural land | place: USA... | reverse complement strand
GCCGAGGTCTTGCGGAATGCGCCGCTGGTGACCCTCACCGGGGTGGGTGGGGTCGGGAAGTCCCGCCTCTCGCTGGAGGTCGCGGAGTCCGAACGGGGACGCTTCCCGGACGGGGTGTGGCTCAGCGAGCTGGCGCCGCTGCCCCGGGGAGGTCCGGTGGGTTCCACGGTGGCCGCTGCCCTGCGCGTCCAGCAGCGACACGGCCTGACCATCGACGAGACGGTCATCGAATACCTGCGGACGCGGTCGGTGCTGCTCGTCCTGGACAACTGCGAGCACGTGCTGGAGCCCACCGCCCGCCTGGTCGCCCGGATCGTCGCCGACTGCCCCGGGGTGACGGTGCTGGCCACCAGCCGGGAAGCAATCCGGGTGGACGGCGAGCAGGTCTGGCCGCTGCCCCCGCTGTCCGCTCCCGACGCGACGGAGCTGTTCGTGCGGCGGGCACAGGCCGCGAGCCCAGGCTTCCGTCTCGACGGCGGAGCCACCGTGGTGGCGGAGCTGTGCCGGCGCCTCGACGGCCTGCCGCTGGCCATCGAACTGGTCGCGGCGCGCATGCGGCTGATGAGTGCCGCCGAGATGGCGAGCCGGCTCGACGACGAGCGACTGCACGTCCCTGGTTCGAGGATCGCCGACCCCCGTCACCAGAGTCTCGCCGCTGCCATCGACTGGTCCTACCGGCTCCTGTCCGACCCGGAGCAGCAACTGTTCTCCCGCCTGTCGGTGTTCTGGGGCGGCGCGGACTTCGCCGCCATCCAGGCGGTGTGCGGCCGGCCCGGTGACCGCGAGGAAGACACCCTGGCGCTGCTCGCGACCCTCATCGACAAGTCGATGGTGGTCGTGCAGAACGACACCGAGAGCACGCGGTACCGCGTCCTGGAGACATTGCGCGCCTACGGGCGGGAACGCCTGCCACCGGGCGAGGACCTGGCCCGCGGGCACGCCCGCTACTTCGTGGACCTCGCCGAGGAGGCCGCAGCCGGCATGCGCGGGCCGGACGAGCGAGCCTGGGTCGAACGCACCATGCCGGACGCCGGAAACCTCCGCGCCGCGTTCGAGCGGGCGATGGCCGACGCCGACGCCGACCTGGTGCTGCGCCTGGTCACGGCGCTCGCGGAGGTGCTGCACATCCGGGTCGGCTACGCCGACTGGGCCGAACGCGCACTGGAGGTCGCACGGCCGGAGCATCCGCTGTTCGTCGCCGCCGTCGGCGCGGTCGCCCGAGGGGCCTGGAACGTCGGCGACTTCGCCCGGGCCCGCCGGGTCGCGGAGCTGGCCGGCGGGCGGGCGCCCGCGCGCGGCACTCCGCGGGTGGCCTACGCCTCCGACGTCCTGGCCGACGTCGAGCTGTACAAGGGCGATCCCTCGGCTGCCCTGCGGCACTACCTGTCCGAGGCGGACGTCGCTCGGCACGACGGCGACCCGATCCGGCTGGTGTGGACGCTGTTCTACGTCGCCGTCTGCTACGCCGCGCAGCGCACGCCATCCCTCGGGACGGCCGCGGCCGAGGAGAGCATGACGGTGGCCGACGCCACCGGCAATCCGACCGCGCGGTCGATGGCGCGCTACGCCCTGGGGCTGGTCCTGAAGAAGTCCGATCCCGACCGGGCGCTGGCCCTCTTCGACGAGGCGGTGGTCCTGGCGACCTCGGTGCACAACTTCTGGTGGCAGGGCATCGCGCTGATGGAAGCCGCGGCCACCCGCGCCGTCCACCGCGACGCGGCGGCCGCGGCCATCGCCCTCGTCAACGTCCTGGACCACTGGGACCGCGCCGGGGACTGGAGCCAGCAGTGGCTCAACCTCCGCTACGTCGTGCGGCTGCTCGCCCGCCTCGGCCGGGACGAGGACGCCGTCGTCCTGCACTCCTGCCTGCTGGCGGCGGGAAAGGCCTCGCCCCTCCACGCCGCCCGGCTGGCTGTGCTGAGGGCGCGGCTCGGCGAGCAGCGGTACGTCTCCGCGGAGAACCGCGCCGTGGGGCTGTCGGGGCCCGATGCGGTGGAGTACGCGCGGACGGCGCTGCGCCGCACGGACTGAGTCCCGCACCCGGTGCACTCGCCGTGCAACCGGCTTGCAATGCCTGGCACGGAGGCTCGCCGGCGCCGGACTCCCCGGCATCCCCTCCGAAAGGGCATGACATGACCGTCGATCCGGACAAGCTCATGGACTTCATCCACACCTTCGCCGGCGACCTCGGCGCCACCATGGCCGCCGGCGGGGTCGTCATCGGCCACCGCCTGGGGCTCTACCGGGCGCTCGCCGAGGGACCGGCCACTCCCGAGCAGCTCGGCGAGCGGGCGCAGTGCAGCCCCCGGTACCTCGCCGAATGGCTGCGCGGCCAGGCTGCCGGCGGCTACGTCGGCTACGACCCGGCCGACGGAACGTTCGCCATGTCCGAGGAGCAGGCCTTCGCCCTGGCCGACCCGGACGGGCCGGTCTACCTGCCGGGCGCCTTCGTGCTGGCCCTCGGCGCGCTCAAGGCCGAGCCGCACATCACCGAAGCGTTCCGTACCGGCGCCGGCTACGGCTGGAACCAGCAGGACGGCGACGTCTTCGACGGGTGCGAACTGTTCTTCCGCCCCGGCTATCTCGCCAACCTGGTGCCCGCCTGGATCCCCGCGCTGGACGGGGTCGAGGCGAAGCTGCGCGCCGGTGGGCGGGTGGCCGACGTGGGAACCGGGCTCGGTGCCTCGGCGGTCCTGATCGCGGAGGCCTACCCGTCAACGACCGTCACCGGCTCCGACTATCACGACGGCTCCATCCGGACGGCCCGCAAGCGGGCGGCGGAGGCGGGCGTGACCGACCGCGTGAGCTTCGAGGTGGCGTCGGCACAGACCTTCTCCGGTTCGGGCTACGACCTGGTGGCGACGTTCGACTGCCTGCACGACATGGGCGACCCGCTCGGGGCCGCCCGGCACATCCGCGAGGCCCTGGCGCCCGATGGGAGTTGGTTGGTCGTCGAGCCGGCCGCCGGCGACACCGTCGAGAGCAACCTCAACCCGGTCGGACGGATCTACTACTCGTTCTCCGAGTTCCTCTGCGTGCCGAACGCGCTCTCCCAGCCCGGGGGCTACGCACTCGGCGCCCAGGCCGGTGAGGAGGCGATCCGGCAGATCACCGCGGACGCCGGCTTCACCCGGTTCCGCCGGGTCGCCGAGACCCCGTTCAACAACGTGTTCGAGGCCCGTCCCTGAATCGCCCGCCGGTCACCCGACGCACCCGGCTGGGCGATCGACCGGCGCAGCCCGCACGACCTGGCCCTGGCCGGGCCGTGCGGGCTGCACGCGCTGTGACCGTCGGGCCCTGGCGGCGGCGCGACGCGCCGCTCTCGCAGTTCCGGAGATTTCGGGCCCGCACCCGTCATCGTGGGAGGGACCGACCCGACGACGCGAGGGAGCGTTTCCAGCCATGTGCCGCCTGCTCGGCTGGACGACGCGTGTCCCCACGACGCTCGCCGACCTGCTCGGTGCCGGCGACCTCGCCGACTTCACCCAGCTGTCGACGAAGCACGGCGACGGCTGGGGCGTGGCCCGGAGCACCCGGCGCGGCGTGCGGGTGTCCAAGCGCCCGGACGCGGCGAGGACCAGCGCGCGGTTCGCCCGCGAGGCCGGCCGCCGGTCGGACCTCGGCCTGGCGCACCTGCGCTGGGCGACGCTGGGCCTCGGCATCGGCCAGGAGAACACGCACCCGTTCACCGACGGCCGGGTCGCCTTCGCCCACAACGGCTCGATCAAGCCGCCGGCCGCGCTCGATTCGCTGCTGACCGACCGGTCGCAGCGTCGCCGGAAGGGGACGACGGACAGCGAGCGCTACTTCCTGGCGGTCACCCAGCTCCTCCGGGACGGCGCGGCACCCGAGGACGCCCTACGCGGATGCGCCGACGAGATCGCCGCGACCGCGGAGTTCACCAGTCTCAACTGCCTGCTGGTGACCCCGGAAAAGCTCTACGCCCTGTGCCGCTACGACCCGGCCGGCCGGTGGGAGGACGACGACCCCGACTACTACCGCCTCCGCTACCGGGTCTCCCCTGACGCCGTCGTCGTCGCCTCCAGCGGCTGGGGCCGGGACTGGCAGGAGCTCGCGAACGGCGACCTGCTCGTCGTCCGCCGCCGGACCCTCGAGACCACTGTTGTGACGAGCGCGGGCGTCAGCCTCGCCGTCTGAGCCCCGGAGTCGTCCGCCGCGGCGTCCTGCGAGAGGGTGGGGCGAGACGGCAGCGAGCAGGAGGAGTCGGCGTGGGCATCAGCGACACCGCGGAGTGGCAGGCACTGGCCGAGCACCACCGGGGGGTGCGCGACCAAACCCTGCGGGAGCTGTTCGCCGAGGACGCCGGGCGGGGCGAGGAGCTCACCTGCCGGGCCGGCGACCTGTACCTCGACTACTCCAAGAACCGGCTGACGTCCGAGACGATCCGGCTGCTCGTCGCGCTGGCCGAGCGGGCCGGGCTGCGCGAGCGCACCGAGGCGATGTTCGGCGGCGAGCACATCAACACCGCCGAGGACCGCGCCGTCCTGCACGTCGCCCTGCGCGACCCGGCGACCAGTGGGCTCGAGGTCGACGGCCAGGACGTGCGGCACGACGTGCACGAGGTCCTCGACCGGATGGCCGACTTCGCCGACCGGGTGCGCAGCGGCGCCTGGACCGGGCACACCGGCGAGCGGATCACGGCCGTGGTCAACATCGGCATCGGCGGCTCGGACCTCGGCCCCGCCATGGCCTATCTGGCGCTGCGCGACTACTCGGACCGCTCGTTGACCTTCCGCTTCGTCTCCAACATCGACCCGACCGACCTGGCCGAGGCGACCCGCGACCTCGACCCGGCGACCACGCTGTTCGTCGTCGCGTCGAAGACGTTCACCACCCAGGAGACGCTGACCAACGCGACCGAGGCCCGCCGCTGGCTGCTCGACGGGCTGGGCGGGGACGAGAGCGCCGTCGCCAAGCACTTCGTCGCCGTCTCCACGAACGCCGAGAAGGTAGCCGCGTTCGGCATCGACACGGCCAACATGTTCGGCTTCTGGGACTGGGTCGGCGGCCGGTACTCGTTCACCTCGGCGATCGGGCTCTCCCTGATGGTCGCGATCGGGCCGGCGCACTACCGCGACATGCTCGACGGCTTCCACACCATCGACGAGCACTTCCGCACCGCCCCCTACGAGGAGAACCTGCCGGCGCTGCTGGGCCTGATCTCGCTCTGGTACACCGACTTCTTCGGCGCGCAGACCCAGGCTGTGCTGCCCTACTCGCAGTACCTCGCCCGTTTCCCGGCCTACCTGCAGCAGCTGTGCATGGAGTCCAACGGCAAGTCGGTCACCCGCGACGGCACACCGGTCGACGTCGCCACCGGCGAGATCGTCTGGGGCGAGCCGGGCACCAACGGGCAGCACGCCTTCTACCAGCTGCTGCACCAGGGCACGGTGCTCGTGCCGGCCGACTTCCTGGCCTTCGCCCAGCCCAACCACGACCTGGACGGCATGCACGACCTGTTCCTCGCCAACTTCCTCGCTCAGCCGCGCGCGCTGGCCTTCGGGAAGACCGCCGAGGAGGTGGCGGCGGAGGGCACGGCGGACGACGTCGTCCCGCACAAGGTCATGCCCGGCAACCACCCCTCGAACGCGATCGTCGCGCCGAAGCTGACCCCGAACACCCTCGGCCAGCTGGTTGCCGCCTACGAGCACCGGGTCTTCACCCAGGGCGTCGTGTGGGGCATCAACAGCTTCGACCAGTGGGGCGTCGAGCTCGGCAAGGTCATGGCCAACCAACTGGCACCCAAGCTGCAGAGCGAGGGCGCCCCCGACTACGACTCGGATTCCTCGACCAACGCCCTGGTGCGGCTGCTCCGCGAGGGGCGCGGCCGCCCCGCCTGAGTCACGCCACGCCTGGCCCGGCCACGGCCGGGCCGGCGTCCGGTCGGGTGTCCGGCCGGCGGTCGGGCGGCCCGTGCGGCTCGCCGGTGCGGGCGAGCAGGACGACGCCGATCGCGGCGACGATCGCCGCCGGCACCCAGACGACGGCGTGGCCGGGCTCCAGGCGCTCCCCGAGCAGCCACTTCGCGGCCGGGATGGCGGCGAGCGGGTCCATCAGGATGAGCGCGGGCAGGGACCACGCCAGCGCACCCCGGGCATAGGCCTGCTGTCCGCCGATGATCGCGACCACCGCGACCACGATGGCGCCCCAGACGGCGACACCGGCCAGCGCGTGCACCCAGCCGCCCTCCTGCAGGCTGCGCACGCCGACGGAGATGAGGACGGCGCCGATGCCCGCGGCGACCCCGGCCGCGGTGCCGCACGCCAGCGCGCCGTGGGCCCCGTGCCCCAGCAGGGTGGCGCCGGCGACGAGGACGACGGAGACGACCACCGCGGCGAGCACCTCGATCGACGACGGCGGCGCGGTATGGATGCCCTTCGCCGGCTGGGCGGCCACCAGGAAGACCGCCAGCCCGCCGGTGGTCAGTGCCGCCCCGAACAGTTCCAACCGGAGCGGCGCCTGCCGGGTACGGATCGCGCGGAGGCCGAGCGCGACCACGAGTCCGACGGCGAGCATCGGCTGCACCACGGCGACCGGCGCCACCGCCAGGGCGGCCACCTGGGTGCCGGTGCCGAAGAGGGTCGCCGCCTGCCCGAACATCCAGCGCTTCCGCTTGACCATCAGCCGCAGGCTCAGCCCTCGGGGCGTCTTGCTGCGTTCGGCCGCCTCGTGCTGCAGCACCGCACCCACCGCGAACAGCACCGCCGCCAGCGCAGCGAGGAGCAGCCCCAGCAGTGGGCTGCCTGGATGGTGGTCGCCGTGCACGGGTCAGGTATGCCCGATGAAGGGTCCGGCGAACAACCCCTGCTCGCTCATGATCCGGCGACGCGCGGGACGACCTCGGTGCCGAGCAGCTCGATGCCGCGCAGCAGGTCGCCGTGGGCGAGCCGTGGGTTGGTCATCTGCAGCGAGATGCGGTCGACGCCGCCCAGCTGCTCGGACACCCGGCGGATCTTCGTGGCCACGGTGTCCGGGTCGCCCATGAAGAAGGCGCCGTCCGGACCGCTCGTGGCGTCGAACTGCGCGCGTGAGGGCGGGGCGAAGCCGCGCTCCCGGGACACCTTCGCGAACATCTCGTGCCAGCCGGGGTAGATGGTGTCCGCGGCAGCCTGGGTGCTCTCGGCGACGAACCCGAACACATGCAGCCCGACCTGCAGCCGCTCGGGGGCGTGACCGGCCTGGGCGCCCGCCCGGCGGTAGAGGTCGACGAGCGGCCCGAACTGGCGGGGCTCGCCCCCGATGATCGCCACCATGAGCGGCAGCCCGAGCAGGCCGGCCCGGACGAAGGACTCCGGTGTGCCGCCGACGCCGACCCAGATGGGCAGGGGGTCCTGCAGGGGACGCGGGTACACCCCCTGCCCGCTGAGGGGTGGCCGGTGCCGGCCCGACCACGTCACCTGCTCGGCGTCCCGGATGCGCAGCAGGAGGTCCAGCTTCTCCTCGAACAGCTCGTCGTAGTCGGCGAGGCTCAGGCCGAAGAGCGGGAACGCCTCGGTGAACGAGCCGCGACCGACCACCAGGTCGATCCGCCCCTTCGAGATCAGGTCGAGGGTGGCGAACTGCTGGAACACCCGCACCGGGTCGGCGGCGCTCAGCACGGCCACCGCGCTGCCCAGGCGGATCCGCGACGTCCGTGCCGCGGCGGCCGCAAGGATCACCGGCGGCGCGGAGTCGTAGTACTCGGGACGGTGGTGCTCGCCGATGCCGAACGAGTACAGGCCCACCTCGTCGGCCAGCGCGATCTCGTCGAGCAGGTGCGCCATCCGCTCCTCGGCCCCGATCACCCGCCCGGTCGACGGATCGGTCACGGCCGAGACGAAGCTGTCGATCCCGAGATGCACAGCGGCAGTCAACCAGCCCGGATCAGCGCGGCGGGCCACCGCCCGGGCCCCTGCCGGGAGCTCCGCCGCCGGACGGGGTGGTCCTCGTGTCGACGGCGGCGGCCAGGGCGACGGTGACACCCGTCGACACGTCCCCGGTGACCCTGCCGAGCTGGCTGACCCCGCCGTCGTCGCCGAAGACGTTGTCCGTGCTCAGGCTGACCTTCGCCAGGTTCGCGACCGAGGCCTCGTAGCCGTTCTCCGCGTAGACCTGTTCGCAGGTGGCCTTCGGCAGGGCCACCTGGGACGTGGCGATCGCCTTCGTGGCGTCGGCAATGCCGGCCTGGTCGGGATAGACCTCGAAGTGGATGTGCGGCCAGCGGCCGTCGTAGCAGGCTGGGAAGATGCTGGTGAACCGGACCAGGCCGGAGCTGTCGGCGACCTGTACCCCGCGCAGGAAGTTCTGGTCCTCGACTCCCGAGGAGTACATCGAGTAGCCGCCCTCGCGGGTGCAGTGCCAGACGTAGACGGCCACCCCCTCGAACGGGGCCCCGCCGTTGGCCAGGTCGGTGACGGTGAGCTCGAGCGTCATCGGCACGCCCTCCGCCGTGCCGGTGGAGTCGCCGAAGCTGGAGCGGATGTCGCTGCGGACGATGCCGCTCTGCTCGAGGACGTCGGGGCCGTTGGACCCGTCGCCGGGATACGGGCCGGCCGTCTCGTCCGGGATCTCCCCCGCTGCCGCCGTCGCCGTCCCGGCCGACGAGGACGAGGACGCCGGCGACGAGGAGCTGCCGGCGCCGCAGGCGGCCAGGCCGACCCCCACCGCTCCCAGGCCCAGGACGCCGAGGATCCGCCGGCGGCTCATCAGGGTGCCGACGTCGAAGGCGAGGCCCTGGTCGACGAGCTCCTCGTCGGGGCGGGGCAGGCGGCGGCCCTCGTACGTGGTCGTCGGCTCGTGGCTCATCGGTTCCTCCGGGCTGTGGCGGCTGTCGAACCGAAACTAGGCGGGCCGCCGGTCCCCCTCCTGGACGCGACCTGGGAGTCCGCTGGAGGCGCGAGCCTCGCTGCGAAGGGGCTGGGTGCGGGCTGCCCGCGGTGCTAGCTTCGGCCTCCCCGTCGTGCGCCCGCCCGTGTCAGGAGACCCAGGCCATGGTCGCGAAGCCGGCCGTCGCTCCCCCGCGCAGCCGGACGGTGCTCGCCCTGGTGCTGCTCGCGGGCGCGGCCGTGGCGGTGGCGATCGGCGTCTACGCCCGGCTGCACCACCCCGCGTCGCGTCCGCTCTTCCTGCTCGGCTTCTCGGGCATGCTGCAGCTCAAGGCCTGGCTCGCGTCGGCCGCCCTCGGGCTGATCCTGTTCCAGCTCACGACCGCGCTCTGGATGTGGGGTCGCTTGCCGGGGGTGGGCCGGCCGCCGGCGTGGATGCCCACCGCCCACCGCTGGAGCGGGGCGGTCGCCTTCACGCTCACCCTGCCGGTTGCGCTGCACTGCGTGTGGTCGCTCGGCTTCGTCACGACGACGCCGCGGGTGCTGGCGCACGGCCTGCTCGGGTGCGCCTTCTACGGCGCCTACGCGGCGAAGATGCTCGGCCTGCGGGTCCGCGGGCTGCCCCGCTGGGCCGTACCGCTTCTGGGCGGATCGGTGTTCACCCTGTTCCTGCTGGTCTGGACGACGTCCGCGGGGTGGTTCTTCACCCGCTCCGGCGTGCCGCTGCTGTGAGGGAGGCCGACGCGTGCGGACGCTGACCCGCCGGAGTGCGCTCCGGGGATCGCTGGTCACCCTCGTCGGGGCGGTGGCCGGCTACCTGGCCACGCGGAACAGCACCGCTGCCCGCAGTTCCGCGACCGCGGCCAACGCCTACGGCCCGGCGACCGGGGGCGGCGGCCGGCTGCTGATCGCGGTCGACGAGGTGCCCGTGGGCGGCGGTGTCGTCCTCGGGAAGGACAAGGTCGTGGTGACCCGCCCGGCGCCGGGGGACGTGCGCGCCTTCTCCGCCGTCTGCACCCACCAGGGGTGCACGGTGAACGCGGTCGCCGACGGCACCATCGACTGCCCCTGCCACGGCAGCAGCTTCGACGCCGTCACCGGAGCGGTCCGGCACGGCCCTGCCGCGCGTCCGCTGCCGCAGGTGCCGGTCGTCGTGCGGTCCGGGAAGGTGTTCGCGTCATGACGCTGCTCGAGCGACTGCGCTCCGCAGGACCCACCCTGCTCTGGCTGCTGGCGGCGGGCTTCGCGCTCGGCGCCCTCGTCGCCCTCGGCTGAAGGGACGGCCCGTGACCGGATCGCCGGGGAATGAGAGTTCCCCACTGGAGCTGCTGCGCGCACTGACCGGCTCCTGGACGACCGAGGGCAGCCACCCGCTGCTGCCGGGCGCGGTTCTCCGCGGGCAGGCCACCTTCGAGTGGCTCGACGGCCGGTTCCTGATCTGGCGTTCCTCCTGCGACCACCCCGACATCCCCGACGCGGTCGCCGTCATCGGCGTCATCGACGACCAGCTCTCGATGCACTACTTCGACTCGCGCGGTGTCCACCGCGTCTACCTGGTCGACGCGGCGCCGGGCACCACGTCGCTGACCTGGCGCTTCTGGCGCGACGACCCGGGCTTCTCGCAGCGCTTCACCGGCACGTTCGGCGCCGGCGGCGACACGCTCGACACCCGCGGTCAGTTCTCGCGCGACGGCGTGACCTGGGAGGACGACCTCGCACTCACCTACCGCCGGACGACGTAGGACCCGGCGGAGCGGGAATCAGGCCGGGCCCAGTGCCGCGAGCCGGGCGGCCAGGAAGTCCCGCTCGACGGAGTTGCCGGTGAGCGCCAGGGCCTCGGCATACGCCGTCCGCGCCTCGTCGACCCGGCCGAGCC
>Ga0308174_10001595_pt1 | contig 10702 bp, 13 predicted proteins | sample PhyPR2_FD_203894 | JGI IMG/M metagenome (GOLD analysis project Ga0308174, IMG submission 203894) | Soil microbial communities from UC Gill Tract Community Farm, Albany, California, United States - DLSLS.P.R2 | ecosystem: Environmental > Terrestrial > Soil > Agricultural land | place: USA... | reverse complement strand
CCGGCGCGGCCGCCTGCGACCTCGAGGCGTACGGCGCCTGGTGCCGCGCGATGCTGGCGCGCGGCGTCTACCCGCCGCCGTCGCAGTTCGAGGCCTGGTTCCCGTCCCTGGCCCACGGTCGCGAGCACGTGATCCGCACGGTCACCGCCGCGGCTGAGGCGTTCGCGGAGCTCAACCGATGAGTCTCGCGGCCCTACGAGAGGCGCTGCTTGACCAGGGCGGGACCCTCGCCAACGCCCTCGGGCCACCTCCTGAGGCCAACGCCGGGCCGGGCGGGCGGGGCGGGTGGGCTCCCGATTCCGGTCAGGCCGACGCCCGCGCCGGAGCGCCGCAGCTCGCCGCGCGTGGCCCCCGCGCCCGCGGCCACGAGCGCGACTATGAGCTGCTGCTGGAGATGATCCTGGAGGGCTCCCTGCTGCACTACGGATCCGCGCGGCTCGTCCGCTGCGCCGATCGCGACCTGGCGCTGCTGCTCGGCGACCAGCTCTATGCCCTGGGCCTGGCCCGGCTGGCCGAGCTCGGCGACGTCGACGCGGTGGCCGAGCTGGCCGACCTCATCTCGTTGCTGGCCGAGGCCCAGGCGGCCTCCGACGCGCCGCTGGCCGACGCGATTTGGCAGGCCGGGGCCGCCGCCATCGGCTGGGGTGCGACGCCCGAACACGCGGCGGCCAAGGCCCTGGCTCGGGCCGGCGACAGGGGCGCGGTGCGGGCGCTGACCGGGGCGCGCGACGCGGTCCTGGCGCCCGGCGGAGGGGCACCCTCGTGACGCCCGACTCTTTGTTGACGGTACGCTTACCGGGGCGTTCAATTTGGTTTAGCTGCGGTTGAGCGAAGGCACAAGTGGCAGATCGACACAAAGAAGGATTCAAGTCCAAATACACCGAGGACCGGCAGATGCCGGGCGCCTTCGAGGGCGAGACCGTCACTCGGCGCCGGTTCATGACGCTGACCACCCACGGGGGCGGCGCGGTCGCCGCCATGGCCTTCACGCTCCCCGCGCTCGGCTTCGCGCTCGGCCCGCTGTTCAGCCGCGTCCCCTTCGACTGGCAGGTGATCGGCCCACCCGGCGACTTCACGAAGACGACCTACGCCACCAAGGTGCTCACCATCGTCCAGGGGATCGGCGAGGCGGGGTACTCGATCGCCTACGTGCGCACCCGCGATCCCAACATCGACACCGAGCCCGTCGATGAGTACAACCGCTGGGTCGCGCTGTCCTCCCGCTGCATGCACCTCGGCTGCCCCGTGCGCTTCGTGTCCGCCGCCCAGCGCTTCATCTGTCCGTGTCACGGCGGCGTCTATGACTTCCGCGGAATGGTCGCCGGCGGGCCGCCGGTGCGTCCGCTGGACCGCTTCTACACGCGCCTGAATGAGTCGACGGGCATGGTCGAGATCGGCCCGCGCTACTCGGTCAACTCCGAGCTCGAACGCTTCTCCCCGCGCGACCCGGGCCAGCCGCTGGACGGCATCGGGCAATATCTGTATCCCGCGCGCTTTGACACCTCGTCCGGTCCCCCAGGTCACCCGTAGCGATGCCCAAGCTTCCCTCACCGCCGCTTCCCAAGATCCTCAAGCCTGCCCCCAAGCGCCCGGGCGATAACGGGCAGAAGATGGGGCCCGTGGAGGCCGCCGCCGAGGGCGGGATCCACGTCGTCGACTGGCTGGACGAGCGCACCTCGATGTCGGGCGGCATCCGGTGGCTGCTGTTCCGCAAGGTCCCCAAGGGGATCAACTGGTTCTACACGTTGGGCTCGGCGACCATGTTCGCCTTCCTCAACCAGGCCGTGACCGGCGTTTTCCTGGCGATGTTCTATCGCCCCGACGTCAACGGCGGGGCCTACGAGTCGATCCGCTACATCACCGACGACGCCTTCCTGGGCCAGCTGGTCCGGGCCATGCACAAGTGGGGCGCCTCGGTGATGATCATCCTCATCTTCCTGCACATGGCGCGGGTGTTCTTCTTCGGCGCCTACAAGTACCCGCGCGAGCTGACCTGGATCATCGGCGTGGTGCTGCTCATCCTGACGCTGGCCATGGGCTTCACCGGCTACCTGCTGCCGTTCGACCAGCGGTCCTACTGGGCGACCATCGTCGGCGTGAACATCAACGGGACAGGCCCGTTCATCGGCCCGTACCTGTCGGACTTCCTGCGCGCCGGGCCTGAGTTCGGGGCGACCACGCTGTCGCGGTTCTATGCCATTCACATGATGCTCATCCCCGGGCTGATCGCCGCGCTGATCGGCGCGCACCTGTACCTGATCACCAAGCTCGGGATCTCGGCGCCGCCGTGGCTCAAGGCCGAGGAGGAGCCCGAGATGCGCGAGGCGGAGATCTAGGGGTGGCCTGGTGAATCAAGCCGAGAAGGAGGCCTACCTCCGCGAATACGCGATCCTGAAGAACAAGGGCAAGCCGTTCTTCCCCTACGCGGTGGCCAAGGACTCGATGATGGCGGTCGTCGTCATGATCGTGATCATCTTCCTCGCCGCCATGTTCGGCGCGGAGATGGGGCCCAAGGCGGATCCGACCACCACCACCTACGTCCCGCGCCCGGACTGGTACTTCTTCTTCCTCTTCGAGGTCCTCAGGGTGATGAAGAACATCCCCAAGTTCACGGACCTCGCCACCATCGGCGTGCCGACGATCTGCATGATCCTGTTGTTCCTGCTGCCGTTCTATGACCGGAGCCCCGAGCGCCGGATCGAGCGCCGCCCGATCGCCCTGGCCGCCGGCCTGACCACGATCTTCGCCATGGCGTTCCTCACCTACTCGGGAGCAAGCACCGGCTCGCCCAACTCCGTCGACCTCGCGCCGCCGGCCTCGCTGACAGCGGCCCAGAAGGCGACCTGGCGGGCCGGCGAGGAAGTCGTCGGTCAGTCAGGCTGCCTGGCCTGCCACGTCATCGGCGACAACGGCAACAACGGCCCCGGTCCGCCGCTCACCAACATCGGAGCCCTTCGCCGCCCGCAGGCGATCGCCTCGACGCTGCGCAACCCCACCGCGCCGATGCCGTCGTTCGCGGATCTGGCCAAGAATGAGCCGCAGAAGTTCCAGGATCTGATCAACTTCCTCTCGATGCTCCAGTAGATCGGGCGCCAGGGACCATGACGGCGAGATCACCATCGCCGCCGGGGCACTCCGACACGGACGTCACAGAGCCGATCGCGGAGTCGGCGCCCGGCACGCTCCCCGAGCCCCAGGTGCGGGCCATGTTCGACCGCATCGCGGGCGTGTATGACCGGATGAACTCGGTCATGACCGCCGGCCTGCACCACCACTGGCGCCGCCGAGCGGCGGATCTGGCCGGCCTGCGACCGGGTCAGCGGGCCCTCGACGTGGCCACCGGCACCGGCGACCTCGCCCTTGAGCTGGCCCGCCGGGTGGCGCCCGGCGGCTCGGTCCTCGGTGCCGACTTCTCCGAGCGGATGCTCGAGCTGGCGCGCGACAAGGTGGACGCCGAGCGCGCCGCCGGGCGCGTCCCGGCCCAGGCCTCGGTGTGCTTCGAGACCGCCAACGCGTTGCAGCTGCCCTACGGCGACGACGAGTTTGACGCGGTGACGGTGGGCTTCGGCGCCCGCAACTTCGCCGACCTGCCGCGAGGCCTGAGCGAGATGGCGCGCGTGGTGCGCCCCGGGGGGCGGGTCGTGATCCTGGAGATCACGACGCCGACAGGTCCCCCGCTGTCCACCTTTCTGGACCTGTGGTTTGACCACATCGTCCCGGTGCTGGGCCGCGTCGCCGGCGATGCCGACGCCTACAGCTACCTGCCCAACTCGGTGCGACGCTTTCCGCCACCACAGGCGCTGGCGGCGCTGATGTGGGAGTGCGGCCTGCGCTCCGTGCGCTACGTGATCACCGCGGGTGGCATCATCGCTTTGCACGTGGGTGAGGTCACCTGATGAACGTGGTCCAGGGGGCGGTGCAGGCGGTCGTCGCGGCCGGCGGCGAGCCCGCCGCGCGGATGATGGAGCGCCTCGAGAGCCGGTTGCTGGATGCCGCGTCCGGCCATGGCGAGCTGCTGGCCCGGCACGCCGGCGACACGATCGCCGCCGGGGGCAAGCGGCTGCGCCCGCTGCTGCTGTTCCTGGCCGCCGGAGCGCCACCGCCCGAGTCCGAGACGCTGCTGCGCTCCGCGGTCGCCGTGGAGTTGGTGCACTCGGCCACCCTGGTGCACGACGACGTGCTGGACGGATCGCCCCTGCGACGCGGCCGGCCCACGGTCATGGCCGCGGGCGGGCGCCTGGCGGCGACGGCCACCGGCGATCTGCTGTTCTCACGGGCGTTTGCCGAGCTGGCGCACAGCCGGTCGGCCGACGCGGTGCGGGTGCTCTCGCGCGCCAGCTCCGAGCTGGCCGCCGGCGAGCTGATGCAGCGCGCCGACGCCTGGCGCGCGGTGAGCGTCGAGCGCTACCTGGAGCGCTGCCGCCTGAAGACCGGGGTGCTGTTTCGCGCCGCCTGCGAGCTGGGAGCGCTGGAAGGCGACGACCGGGATCGCCTGCCCGCCCTGGCCCTGTTCGGCGAGCGGATCGGCGTGGCCTTCCAGCTGCTCGACGACGTGCTCGACGTCACGGGCCCGCCGGAGCGCACCGGCAAGCCACGCGGCGCGGATCTGCTGGACGGGACGGTCACCCTGCCCCTCATCGTGGCCCGTGAGCGCGATCCGGCCCTGGCGGCGCTGGACCTGCGGGCGGTCCGGACCCCTGAGGACGCCGCCGGGGTCTCGACCCGGATCGCCGAGACGGGCTCGCTCGAGGACACGCGGGCCCGGGCTCTGGAGCTCGTGGCCGGCGCCAAGGCCGAGCTGCCCGACATGCCGGCGCGCCAGCGCGGCGCGCTGGAGCTGATCGCCGACGGCGTGGTCGAGCGCTATTCGTGAGGCCGGCGGATCGGGCGTGGATCGAAGACCCGGCCCGCCCGCCCCACGGGTGCGACGGTTTAGAAGTCCTCGGGGAGGATGAGGTCGGCGTTGAGCGCCGCGGCGAACCGCTCGATCTCCTCGGTCATGTTCGCCTGGGTGAGGCGACGCAGGTCCGAGAGCATGTCGGTCAGTCCGTCGTCGAGGTGCTCCTCAAGCGCGTCGACCTGATCCTGGTCGAACACGCCCTCGTCCATCCAGAAGCAGTTGGGGCACTGGAGGATGAGCTCCCAGAAGCCCTGAGGCGCCTCGGACCAGTCGATCGGCTGCACCAGGTGCGACCCGCAATCCGGGCACACATGCAGGCCTGGATGCGTCGTCTCCTCGGCATAGAACCGGACGACTTCGATCGTCCGGCCGCTGGGGAGGACGATGCGGCGAATGGAGTGGCGTTCAGGATGGTTGCTCATGGCTACTCGCCCCGGTTATCGGCTCACCATGGCCCCAGCTTGAGCACGAACTACGGATCTATCGGCGTTAACACATGCAGATCATGTTCCGACCGCTACGCTTGTTGTCCCCCCCACATTTGGAGAGGTCCTAGAAGCACATGTTCCGTAACCCAGGCATAGACGCCATCGTCGTCCTCATCATCGTTCTACTGATTCTCGGTCCGAAGCGGCTCCCGGGTATCGGCAAGGGCCTGGGGACGGGGATGCGTGAGTTCAAGGAAGGGATTACCGGAGAGTCCAAGGACGACGACAAGCCCGCGCTGTCGGAGTCGAGGACCATGCCGGAGGCGACGCCGAGCTCGAACGAGCCCGCCGCCACCCAGGGATCCAGCACCGCTGGATCCGAGCGCTCCTAGCGGCGCACCGGGGCGCACACCATGGCGAAGGTTCTCAAGCCCATCGGGCACGAGGATCGGCTGAGCATCGTCGACCACCTCGACGAGCTCCGCAGCCGCCTGTTCGTGTGCCTGGCGGCCCTGGCCGTCGCCTTTGCGTTCTGCTACTGGCAGAACAATGCGCTGCTGAACCTGCTCAACAAGCCGCTGCATTCGGTCCCGCAGGCAGGGTCCAACAAGATCGGCGGGCTGGCCCGGGCCAACGTGGGAGCGTCCAAGTCGATCGAGGACGCCGCCAAGCAGTTCAGGGCCCTGTCGAGCTCCTCGGACCTGTCCGCAGGCGACCGGTCCGTGATCGGTCAGGCAGCCAGCGATCTCTCGAAGGCTGCGAAGGCGCTGCCCCAGAAGCCGCCTCCCACCGTTCCCGTCACGCTGGGGCCGGGCGAGGCGTTCACCACCACGCTGACCGTGACGTTCTACGCCGCGGTGCTGCTCACGCTCCCGGTCCTGCTCTACGAGATCTATGCGTTCTGCATACCGGCGCTCGCCCCCAACGAGCGCAAGGTCGCGACACCCGTGGTTATTGCCGCCCCCGCCCTGTTCGTCATCGGGGTGGTGTTCACGTACATCATCGTGATGCCGGCCGCGATCAAGTTCCTGCAGGGCTACAACTCAGACCAGTTCGACAACCTCGTCCAGGCCAAACCCCTGTATTCATTCGAGGTGCTGACCATGGCCGCCGTCGGCCTGGCCTTCCAGCTGCCCCTGGCCCTGATGGGACTGCGCTCGCTCGGCGTCATCAACGGCAGCACTCTGACCCGGCACTGGCGCTACGCTACGGTCATCATCGCCATCATTGCGGCGGCGATGCCTGGGGCGGATCCCGTCACCACCGGTCTTGAGACCGCCCCAATCGTTGTCCTCTTCCTCGCCAGCATCGTGTTGCTCAAGCTCGCAGATCGCCGTGACGCCAAGCGCGCCGCTGCCGAGCTGATCACGGTCGGGCCGCCCGACTTGGGCGACTCTGAATAAGTGGTGCTATAGGAGACCTCCTGATGCTCTTCGATCTGCGCAGCCGCGGCCGTCGCCGCACCGTCCAGGCGGTGTACCTCGGCCTCGCCATCCTCATCGGGGGAGGCCTTGTCCTCTTCGGCGTCGGCACCGGCAGCGGCAACGGCGGCCTGCTCAACGCCTTCGGTGGCGGGGGCTCCAACCAGAGCCAGCTCATCAACACGGCGGAGAAGAACGCGCTCAAGCAGGCCCAGAAGAACCCCAGCGACCCCGCCGCCTGGGCCGCTCTGGAAACCGCCCGCTACCAGAACGCCTCCAGCGGAAGCGGCTTTGACCAGAACACCAGCACCTACACGGCCGCGGGCAAGAAGGAGCTGGCCAAGGCCATGGTGGCCTGGCAGAAGTACCTCAGCCTCACCAAGAACCCCCGCAACGATCTCGCGATCTTCGCCGGCAACGCCTACGCCACGCTGGGCGATTACGCCAACTCGGCGACCGCCTGGGAGTACGCGACCGCGGCCGATCCAAACGCCGCCAAGCCCTTCGTCTGCCTGGCCATGACCGCCTACGCGGCCCAGCAGACCCGCAAGGGCGATCTCGCCGCCGCCAAGGCCGCCGCCCTCGTGCCCAAGGCCAGCCGCAAGGCGATCACCGCCCAGATCGACCTGGCCAAGACCCAGCCCACCGCAGCGCAGACGGCCTGCTGACCCCGGCCCCCGGGGCCGGGGTAACATCGGCGAGACCTCAGGGCCGTTAGCTCAGCTGGTAGAGCAGGGGACTCTTAATCCCAAGGTCGTAGGTTCGATCCCTACACGGCCCACTGCCCGAAGACCCCGCTCTGGCGGGGTTTTCGCGTTTCTGAGATGTGTCCCGACGTTGGCTCTGGAGGACGTCACGACGGAGGCGATCGAGCGGTGGCTGGCGGGGTTCGAGGGCTCGGCCCGGGAGCGCTGTCAGGCGCTCGGACGACGGTCGGGCCGGAGCCGGTCGAGGTAAAAGCTCGCGAAGTCGCGAGCGCGGCGAGATCTGATCACCGGATCGGGGCTGCTACATGCCGGCCCGGTGAGGGTCTTGATGCGCGCATCGAGTTCAAACCACAGCCGAGTGTTGGTGGCGAGGCGCTGCCGCTCAGGATCGCCGAGCTCGTCGATTCTCTCGCGCGCGTGGCCGTAGCCACCGGCGCGCACTGCCGACTCGAGTGCCGCCAGCTGCGGCTCCCGCGCGATGAGATCGCCCCAGATGGCGTCGTCGCCGCGGGCGCGATCAAGCACCTGGTCCAATAGCGCAGTGTGCTCCGCCTGGGCAGGATCAATCGGCGCCAGCGGCTCACCGGTGATGGCCGCACGCAGGAGCCGGTGAGCGCGCGTACCCACAGTGAAATCCAGATGCCGGCCGCCGAGCCGACTCAGTTCCTCGGCACGGCGCAGAGAGCGTAACCGCGGCCATCGTGAGAGGGGACCGCGCCACCATCATGATCAAGCTCACCGCCGCTGGACGACGGCTGCTCTCGCACACCACCCGTCGCCTTGCGTTCATCGCCCGCGTTCGACTCGTTCCCACGGGTCAGCCGCCAATGACCGCCACCACCCAGCTCAACCTACTCGCGTCCCCTACTGGCGAGCGTACGTGAGTGAGTCCGAAGCGTCAGGCCGTCGGGTCCCCTGAGCGCTGGTCACGGACACGATCGTCAGCTGCGGGTGTCGCCGGCAACGCACCACGGCGGGGGTGGGCTCCGCGCGCGCCTCGGACAGTGGACGCTTGGGCGCGTGTCGCTCTGGGGCTTCGGGCCAGCTTAAAATGATCCCGCTGGAGGGACGGCCGCCCGTGTTGGCTGAAGCGGACGCGCCGGCACCGCGCGACTGCATGGGAGGGGGATGGCTCGAGCATCGAGATTCTTCAAGCAGGACGACTTCGAGTTCCTGACCGAGATTGCGCTGGGTGCCAGCGCCTACCGCGCCGCGGAGGCGGGCGAAGTGCTGGCCACGGTGGGGCGCATCAAGAACGGCGACTACTCGAGTTGGGTGCGCGAGTGGGAGGCGATGGCGACGCGCGTGCAGTTGCTCGCGCACGAGAGCGAGCGGGCCGGTCGGCGGGTGAGTGCGCGCGAGTCATACCTGCGCGCGTCGACCTACTACTTCAACGCCGCGTTCTTCGTGCTCGGCACCGACCAGGGCAGGAGACTGCAGGAGCTGTGGCGCACCCATCGCGACTGCTTCGAGCGCGCGGCTGCGCTGTTTGACCCGCCGTTTGAGCGGGTCGCTATTCCTTACGAGCAGACGACGCTGGAGGGGTGGTTCTTTCCCGCCGCCAACGGCGACGTGGATGCTCGGCGGCCGCTCGCGATCCTCAACAACGGAAGCGACGGCACGCTGACCGATATGTGGGTCCAGGGCGCAGCCGCAGGGACTGCGCGCGGGTATCACTGTCTAGCCTTTGATGGGCCGGGACAGGGGAGTGCGCTGTTTGAGCAGAACCTGTCGTTTCGTCCCGACTGGGAAAAGGTGGTCACGCCAGTGGTCGACTACGCGTGCTCGCGCGCGGACGTCGATCCCGAACGCATCGCGCTGCTGGGCGTCAGCCAAGCGGGCTATTGGGTTCCCCGCGCGATCGCCTTTGAGCCCCGGATTGCGGCCGCCGTCGCTGACCCTGGCGTCGTCGACGTATCGGAGGCGATGACCAGCCAGCTCCCCAGTTCGATGAAGAAGCTTCTCGAGCAGGGCAACCAGGCCAAGTTCGACAGTCAGATTCACCTCATCGAGCGGTTCTCGAAGTCGTTGCGCTTCACCATGAAGTTCCGCTCGGTCCCGTACGGTACGGAATCGCCGTTTGAGTTGTTCAAGCGCGCCTCGGAATATCGGCTCGACCCCGAGCTCGCCGGGCGGATCCGCTGCCCGCTGGCGATCACGGATCCCGAGAACGAGCCGTTCTGGCCCGGGCAGTCACAGCGGCTGGCGGCGATGGTCGGCGAGCGGGCGACCGTGATCCCGTTTTCGGCCGAGGAGGGCGCCGATGGGCACTGCGAGCCGCGCGCGCCGGTCCTGCGCGCGCAGCGGATCTTCGACTGGCTCGACACCCAACTGCTCTGCTAGGCGATTGTCCGGCGACGACGAGCCACTCGAGGAACGGGCCTTTGACTACGCGCGCACCGTCGCCCTGAGCGACGGCGTGTTCGCGATCGCGCTCACCCTACTCGTCCTCAACATCACCGTGCCCACGCTCGGCGGCGCACACCACGGCGGGCTTGGCCACCAACTGCTCGACCGCCGCTCCCAAGTCGAATCCTACGCGCTCAGCTTTGCGATCATCGCTGTCCTCTGGGTCCGTCACCACTCGCTGTTTCGCGTGCTCGACCGAATCGATGGCAGGCTCACGGCGCTCAACCTCGTGTACCTCGGCTTCATCGCGTTCCTGCCCTATCCGACGCGCGTGCTGGGCATGTACCCGTCAGAGACCGCCGCGGCGGTGCTCTACGCTGCGACCCTTCTCATCCTGACGATCATCGCGGCGCTCGTTCGCGTGCATGTCGCCCGAGCGTCGCTCCTGTCCAGGTCCGGCCACTTCGAGCTGGACCGCCGCGAGCACTGGGCGCTCGCCCCGCTCATCCTGATCGCCTCGATCCCGATCGCGTTCCTCAGCCCAGACATCGCCGAGTACTCCTGGCTCCTGCTGCTCGCGCTTCCGCTTCTGACGCCGGCACGGAACCCGTGAGAGCGGCAGCCGGAGCTCAGTGGGAGACGAAGCGCACGACTTGCGAGGTGAAGATTCGGGGGTCTTGGAACATCATGCCGTGCGCCGCGCCCGCGAACACGCGCAGCCGCGATCCGGGTATCCGGCCGTGGAGGTTGCGGGCGTTCTGCACAGGCACCCCTCGGTCAACCGCTCCGTTGGTGACGAAGACAGGGACCTTGATGTCACCAAGTCCCGCCCACACGTTCGGGTAGCGCAGGAAGCTGAGCTCGGCGCGCGCCTGGCGACGGAGCGTGACCGGCGAC
>Ga0308174_10001594_pt1 | contig 10703 bp, 6 predicted proteins | sample PhyPR2_FD_203894 | JGI IMG/M metagenome (GOLD analysis project Ga0308174, IMG submission 203894) | Soil microbial communities from UC Gill Tract Community Farm, Albany, California, United States - DLSLS.P.R2 | ecosystem: Environmental > Terrestrial > Soil > Agricultural land | place: USA... | reverse complement strand
CGAAGGCCGATCTGGGGAGGGATCGGACTCCGGGGGGTGACTCAGGGAGGTGAGCACCCCGGGCGCCGTTGCGTGCGCCGAGAAATTAGATGTAGTCCCACGGATTTAGTTCAAGACCGTATGCAAAAAAATTCAGGCTTTGTTCATGTGCCTAAAAATCAAACACTTGGGCAGCGCATGAGTTCGCGTACATGACTTTTGGACTACCGATGGAGTGCAGGAGGTCTCTTTATTCCTGACGCTCGCGACCATTGCGTTTGGCGCAAGCGCTTTTTGACTCCGGCTGCTCGCGCGGCATCAGCGGAATAGACGAGATCGGGGCGAGGTCGCACCGGGTTAGCCCCATCTGCGTCTGGACATCTTCGCCCGCGAGCGCGGGAACAGAAACCTCAGTGCGCCTCGTCCCAGTTGTTGCCGACACCGATGTCCACGACGAGCGGCACCGCGAGTTGCGCCGCCGCGGCCATGCGCTCGCGCACGCCGTGCGAAATTGCGTCGACCCGATCCTCACGCACTTCGAACACGAGTTCGTCGTGCACCTGCATGATCATGCGTGCGTGGTCGCCGAGCGACTGCAGCCACGCATCGACCGTGATCATCGCGCGCTTGATGATGTCGGCGGCGGTGCCCTGCATCGGCGCGTTGATTGCCGCGCGCTCGGCGCCGGCGCGCAAGCCGGAATTGCGCGAATGGATTTCGGTCAAGTACAGGCGCCGGCCGAACAGGGTTTCCACGAAGCCGTCACGATGGGCCTGCGCACGCGTGGCGTTCATGAATTCCTGCACGCCCGGATAGCGCTCGAAGTAGCGCTTGACATAACTCTGCGCTTCATTGCGATCGATGCCGAGCTGGCGCGCCAATCCCCACGGGCTCATTCCGTACATCAGGCCGAAGTTGATCGCCTTGGCCGCGCGGCGCTGGTTCGCATCGACCTGGTCCGGCGGCAGGCCGAACACTTCGGCGGCGGTCGCGCGGTGTACATCCTGCTCGCCGTGAAACGCGGCGAGCAGGCCGGCATCGCCGGATAGATGCGCCATGATGCGCAGTTCGATCTGCGAGTAATCCGCCGCCAAAATCTTGGCGCCTTCAGGCGCGATGAAGGCCTGGCGGATGCGTCGCCCGTCTTCGGTGCGGATCGGAATGTTCTGCAGGTTCGGCTCGTTCGAGGACAGCCGACCGGTCTGCGCGACTGCCTGGTGATAACTTGTATGCACGCGCCGGGTACGCGTGTTGACGTGGTCGGCGAGCTTGTCAGTGTAGGTCGAGCGCAGCTTGGCCATGCCGCGGTAGTCGAGGATCATGCGCGGCAGTTCGTGCTGGCTCGCAAGCGCCTCGAGCGCTTCTTCGTTGGTCGAGGGCTGGCCGGTCGGCGTCTTGATCGTCGCCGGCAATTTCAGTTCGTCGTACAGAAGCGCCTGAAGTTGCTTCGGCGAATCCAGGCTGAATTGCCGCCCGGCGAGTGCAAAGGCGCGCTGTTGCAGGTCGAGCATGCGCCGTCCGAGGTCCTGGCTCTGGGCCCGCAGCTGTTCCACATCCACGAGCACGCCCGCCTGCTCCATGCGCGCGAGCACCGGAACGAGCGGCATTTCGATCTCTTCGAACACCGGGCGCAGCTTCGCATCGGGTTCGATCTTGCCCCACAGTTCTTGATGCAGCCGCAGCATCACATCCGCATCTTCGGCGGCGTAAGTGCCGGCGCGTTGCACGTCGACCTGCGAAAACGAAATCTGCTTCGCGCCCTTGCCGGCGACATCCTCGTAACGGGTGGTGTCGAGGTTCAGGTATTTTTTCGCCAGCGCATCGAGGTCGTGGCGATTGGTGCTCGAGTTCCACACGTACGATTCGAGCATCGGGTCGTAACGCCCGCCGCGCAACGTGATGCCGTGGCACGACAGCACGTTGACGTGATATTTCAGGTGCTGGGCAATCTTGTCGCGCGCTTCGTCTTCGAGCAGCGGTCGCAGTGCGGCAAGTACCGCCTCGCGCGCGAGCTGTTCCGGCGCGCCGGCGTAGTCGTGCGCGAGCGGCACGTAGGCACCGCCGCCGGGTCGATCGGAAAACGCAATCCCGATGATCTCCGCGCGCATCGGATCCAGGCTGCTGGTCGCCGTTTCTACCGCGATCAGCGGCGCCTTGCGCAGGCGCGCAAGCCAGTCGTCGAATTGCGCGAGGGTCAGCACGAGTTCGTAGTCGCCCTTGACCGACGAGGACGGTTCCGGGGCGCCGGGCTCATCGGCGACCGAAGCGGGCAAGGGCGCCGGCGCCACGGCAGCGCCGCCGGGTGCTGCCGCCTGGCTGTCGAGTTCCTTGAGCGCGGCGTGAAATTCATAGCGCTGGTACAAACGGCGAAGCATCGCGGTGTCCGGCGTGCGCAAGGTCAAGTCTCGCGGCGCGACCGCGAGCGGCACATCGGTCTTGATCGTCGCGAGCTGGCGCGACAACGGCAGTTGCGGCAGCGCCGCGCGCAGGTTCTCGCCGATCTTGCCGCCGACTTTTTCCGCATTGGCGATCACGCCATCGAGCGTGCCGTATTCACCGAGCCACTTCGCGGCAGTCTTGGGCCCGCATTTTTCGACGCCCGGGATATTGTCGATCGAGTCGCCGACCAGGGCGAGGTAGTCGACGATCAGTTCCGGACCCACGCCGAATTTTTCCTTGACCCGTGCCGGGTCGAGCGTGCTGTTGGTCATCGTGTTGACCAGCGTGATGTGCGGGCTGACCAGTTGCGCCAGGTCCTTGTCACCGGTCGAGATCACGACGTCGATGCCGTTCGCGGCGGCCTGCAGCGCGAGCGTGCCGATCACGTCGTCGGCTTCCACGCCGTCGACGCACAGCATCGGAAACCCGAGCGCCTTGACCAGCGCCAGCATCGGTTCGATCTGCACGCGCAGGTCGTCCGGCATTGGCGCGCGCTGGGCCTTGTACTGCGCGAACAATTCATCGCGGAAGGTCGGTCCGCTCGCATCGGAAACGAACGCGACGTAGTCGGGTTTGGACTTCAAAATCAGGCGCATCATGTTGAATACGCCGAACAGTGCGCCGGTCGGTTCGCCGTTGCGATTGGTCAGCGGCGGCAGCGCATGGAACGCGCGGTACAGATAGCCGGAGCCGTCGACAAGGGTCAAGGTGGGGCGAGACATTGCGCGAGTGCTGGAAAAATCGAGTGCGCAGCTTGGGCCACGGGACGGGGATTTGCAACGCCGCCCCACGTGCCGAAGGTTGCGCTGTATGCCGGGCAACGAAGTGCGCCGGTTTGGAAATGGCGCCTAAACGCACGGGCTGGTTCCTGACAAGCGACGCGCCGCCGCGGCTGTCTGTTTGCTATGCTCGTCAATGCCAATGGAGATCGCAATGAACCGAGTCCTGGTATGCCTGTTTCTTGTCGGCGTGAGTGCCGGCGCTGTGGCGCAAGCAACGAAGGATTCGCTGCCGCCCGTCCAGGCGCCGCCGGAAATCGAACCCGGTGCGGCCAGCACTCCTGCAGCACCTGAGGTACAACCGCCGCCTTCGGCACCCACAGCGAACGCGGCGCCAACCATTCCACTTGCCAATTCCGATGCCGAAGCGCAAGCAGCAGCTGCCGCTGAGGCGCAGGCCACCGCCGAGCGTGCAAAGGCGCTGGCGTCTCCGACACTGCCCGCATCGGACAAACCGCTGGAAAGCCCGGGCTTGCCGCCCGATGTGCAGAAGGCTGCCGAGGCAACCGAACTGCCGGTGGTCACCGTGCGTCAGCAGGGCAACGAGCGTGTCGAGGAATACCGTAAACGCGGCAAGCTGTACTTCGTGCGCGTCATTCCACCGGAAGGCCCGCCGCGCTACTACGTCGATCAGCGATCGGATGTCCCGCCGAACATGAGCCAGTTGTCGGCACCATCAGGCGTGGTGCAGCCGGTGTACTTCAAATTATTCGAGTGGCACTGAAAAGTTAGGGAGAAGGGAGAAGGGAGGCGACGCGCAGCTACGGGTTCAAGGGGGCGTATTTGAAGACTTGGCCGCTGATGCTGCTGGGATTGATCGCACTGCCAACGCTGCAGGCACGCGAGTGGGACGATCAGGTGATCAAGGCCGCGCAACGCAATGTGCCGGAATTTCTCGAGCTGCTCTCCATTCCCGACGTTGCCGACAGTCCGCCCGACATCGAGCGCAATGCCGTTTTCCTGCAGCAGGCGTTCACGCTGCGCGGCTTCAAGACGCAACTGCTGGCCAATGCCGCCCACCGCCCGCAGGTGTTGGCCGAATTGGGGAGTTCGGCCGCCGATGCAAAAACAGTTCTGCTGTACATCCACTTCGACGGCCAGCCGGTGATTCCGGCCGAGTGGGCGCAGAACAGTCCGTTCGAGCCGGTAGTCAAACAGCGCGATGCCCAGGGTGCATGGAAGGAGGTCGGACGCGAGCGCCTGTTGGCCGCACCGTTCGACCCGGAATTGCGCGTGTTCGCGCGCGCGGCGTCCGACGACAAGGCGCCGATCATGATGCTGCTGACCGCGATCGATCTGCTCAAGGCGCAGGGCAAGGCGCCGGCGTCGAATCTGAAAGTGATCCTGGATTCGGAAGAAGAAATCAGTTCACCGAGCTTGGCGGGCGTGATCGCGGCCGACGCGGCGGCGTTCAAGGCCGATGCGCTCGTGATCCTCGACGGCCCCCTGCACGGATCGGGTCGGCCGACGCTGGTCTTCGGCAATCGCGGCATTGCCCAAGCCACGCTCGTGGTCTATGGCCCGCGCTCGCCCTTGCACAGCGGCCACTTCGGCAACTATGTGCCGAATCCGGCCATGCGCCTGGCCGCACTCCTCGCGAGCATGAAAGACGACGCCGGCCGCGTGCTCGTCGAGGGTTACTACGACGGCATCGAACTGTCGGCCGCAGACCGAGCTACCCTTGCCGCGACCGGCGACGATGAGGCGGCGCTGCGCAAACGCGCCGGCATCGCGCGCGCCGAACGCGTCGGCGTCACCTATCAGGAGGCACTGCAATATCCGTCCCTCAACGTACGCGGCATGGTCGCGGCCGCAGTCGGCGCGAAGGGCGCAAACATCGTGCCGAGCGAGGCGACGGCGGAACTGGATCTGCGCACGACGCCGGAGGCCGATGGCCGGCGCCTGTTCGATCAGATTCGCAAGCACATTGAGAAGCAGGGCTACCACTTGGTCCAAGGACCACCGAGCGATGCCGATCGCGCGGCCTACGACAAACTCGCGAGTTTCAGCCTGGGTCCGGTCATTAGCGCAGAGCGCACCTCGATGGATTCTCCCGTGGGGCACTGGGCGGCGCAAGCGCTGAAGTCGGCAACTGCACCGGATCCGGTTGGCGAACCGGTGCGCGTCCGTATGATGGGCGGCACCGTACCGACCGACGTGCTGGTCGATGCGCTGCATCTGCCGTTCATCATGGTGCCGACGGTCAATGCCGACAACAACCAGCACACGCACGATGAGAACCTGCGCATCGGCAATCTCATCAGCGGCACGCAGACACTTTTCAGCCTGCTCGTGACGCCCTATCCATAGCTTCGTGTTCGGACGGACGCAAAAGCACTGAAGCGGCCACTGCGGTCAGTCGCGCAGCGCCTGTTGCAGCGCGTCGCGCGGCAGTTTTCCGGTGCCGTTGCGCGGCAGGGCGCTGACCAGGCGCAGCGGCCGCGGCAGGAACACCGGGTCGACTGCAACGCGCAGGGCCGCCAGGATTGTCGCTTCGCTCAGCGTCGGCGCCACGACCAGCGCGGCAACCCGCGATACGCTGTCGCCATCGGCGTCGAGCGCAAACACCACGCCATCTTCGACGCCGGCAATCGCGAGCAGGCGCCGGTTCAGATCGCCGAGCGATGCGCGCTTGCCGGCGATCTCGAGCAGGTCGCTATTGCGCCCACGTAGAACGAACCGATGCGGCGGCACCAGTTCGACGATGTCCTGCAGCAAAGTCGGGGCGGCGAAATGCGCCGCCCGCACCAGCGTGCCGTCCGGCTGTGGGTGCAGTTCGATACCGGAATACAGTTGCCACGCTTCGTCGCGCACGGTGCGCCGATGCGCGATCACGCAGGTCTCGGTGGAACCGAAGAGCTCGATCACCGGTGCGCCGTAGGTGCGTTCGGCCTGCGCCGCGAGCGCCGTGTCGAGCGGCGCGGTGGCGGTCACGATCGCGTGCAGCCGCGGCAACGCCGTACCGTCGCGCAACAGCGCGCGCAGGTGGATAGGCGTCGTCACCAGCACGCGCGGCTCCGGCGTCGATGCGAGCGCCACGGCGACATCGGCCGGAAAGAACGGCTGGCCCGAATGGAGCGCCGCGCGACTGCGCAGCGGCAACAGGATCGACATTTCCAGTCCGTACATGTGCTGCGGCGGTACCGTCGCAACAAGATTGACCGGTACCGCATCGGATCCGACCACAGCCGCGTTCATCGCACTGCTCGCGCAGACGCTGGCCCAGGTCTTGGTATTGGCTTTCGGCGTTCCGGTCGAGCCGGAAGTAAAGCCGATCGCGACGACATGATCGCCGGCGATGACCGGAATATCGCTGGCGCACGTAAGCCCGAGGTGAGCCAGGTCCGGCAATTCGAAATGTCGCGTCTGCGCCGCGTGCGTGCGATCGCCCAACGCAAAGCTGCCCGGGTAGGCATGCAGCACATCGGCAATTGCCTGCGGCGCCCGCGAGGCTGGCAACAGATTCGTCTGCCCGGCCAGGATCACGGCGCAGAACGCGACCAGGAATTCGTAGCGGTCATCGCACAGGTTCACCGCGTAGCGGCCCGGCGGCAGCAATGCGGCGAGCGCCTCGGCTTGCGCGATAAAACGGCCGGCCGACAATGGCAGGCCGCCTGACGCGACCAGCGTGCGCTGCAGGTCGGCGTCGGCCAGCAGCGGCCTTGCGCACGTCGCCTGCGAGGCGATAGCGGATTCAACAGCGGACACCCACCCCTCCCGTCTGAGCCCCTGTACTCAAGTCCTGAATATCTCGCCGTCGACGGCGTTGCGGATCGGCGTCGCACGTTCAAGACCACCGACCCGCCCGTCGACAATATACGCAACCTGGTCGCCGAAAGCTGAACGCACCTCGTCTGCGGTCCTGGCCGGCGGCTCCCCGTGGCGATTGGCGCTGGTCGAGACGAGCGCCCCGCCAAACCCGCGGCACAGGTCCGCTGCCAGCGGGTGCGCGGTGACGCGCAGCGCAATTCCGGCATGCGAACCGGCCAACCAGCCCGGTGTCTGCGGCGAGCGCGGAAACACCCAGGTGTGCGGACCCGGCCAGGTCGCGCAGGCGCGAGCAATCGCGTCGGCGTCGACCGAGCCGATGAATTTCTCCACTTGTGAATAATCCGCGGCGATCAGCAGCACCCCTTGGCTAGCCGGCCGCTGCTTGAGCATAAACACTTGCGCGACAGCTTCGCGGTCGAACGGGTCGCAACCAAGGCCGTATACGGCCTCGGTCGGATACGCGATCACCTCGCCGCGGCGCAGGCGAGCGACCGCTTCGGCGATGCTCGCCTGCATCGTCAGGCCGTATCGGTCTTCTTGCGCGCGACGGCCTTGCGCGGAGCGGCTTTCTTTGCCGCGGATTTGCGCGCAGTCGTCTTCTTCGCCGGTTTCTTGGCGGCGGATTTCTTTGCTGCCGGTTTCGGCACCGCCGGCCCGGCTTTCGGCCCTGCCGACTTCGCAGGCGCCGATTTGCCGGCGCCATTCTTGCCGCGATTGCCGAAGCGGCCGCCGCCGCGCTTGGGTTTGATCGGTGCGGCCGCGAGCAGCGCCTCGCACTCGGCCTCCGTCAGCGTCGCCGGCTCGCGGTCTTTCGGAATGCGCGCGTTCTTCTCGCCATCGGTGATGTACGGACCGTAACGGCCGTTGAGCACCTGGATCTTGCCGTCGCGAAAGCTTGCGATCAGGCGATTGCGCGCGAGCTCGGCCTTTTCGTGCAGCAGTTCCAGCGCGCGCGCCAGGTCGATCGTGTACGGATCGTCGGTCGGCTTGAGCGAGGCATAGATGCTGCCGTGCTTCACGAACGGACCAAAGCGCCCGACACCGGCCGTGATCACGTCGCCATCCGGCGCGGTGCCGAGTTCGCGCGGCAGCTTGAACAGCTGCAGGGCATCTTCCAGCGCGATCGTGTGGATGCTTTGGCCCGGGCGCAGGCTCGCGAAGCGCGGCTTGTCCTCGTCTTCCTTGGTGCCGATCTGCGCCATCGGCCCATAGCGGCCGAGGCGCACCGTGACCGGCTTGCCCGAGGAGGGCTCGATACCGAGCTCGCGCGAGCCGCTGGCCTCGGCGCGATCGACACTCTCGCTTTTCTCGGTCACGAGCGTCTTGAACGGCGTCCAGAACTTCTGCATCAGCGGCACCCATTCCTCTTCGCCGCGGCTCACCGCATCGAGCTCGTCCTCGAGCTTGGCGGTAAAGTCGTAATCGACGTACTGGGTGAAATGCGCGGACAGGAACTTGGCGACCGCACGGCCGACATCGGTCGGCTTGAAGCGCCGGCTGTCGAGCGTGACGTACTCGCGATTGAGCAAGGTCTGGATGATGCTGGCGTAGGTCGAGGGGCGGCCGATGCCGTATTCCTCGAGCGTCTTGACCAGGCTCGCTTCGGAGTAACGCGGCGGCGGCTCCGTGAAATGCTGCTCGGCCAGGATATCGGCGAGCGGCACTGCCTCGCCGATCTTCATTGCCGGAAGCTTGCGGTTCTCATCGTCATCGTCCGCCGTCTTCTGATCGCGCCCTTCTTCGTACACGGCGAGAAAACCCGGATCGACGACGGTCGTGCCGCTCGCGCGAAAGGTCGAATCGCCGCCGGCATCGAGGTCGACGGATACGGTGTTGAGGGTCGCGTACTGCATCTGGCTCGCGACCGCGCGCTTCCAGATCAGGTCGTAGAGTTTGCGCTGGTCGTCGTTGAGATAGCCGCCGATGCTGGCCGGCGTGTGCAGCGCCGAGGTCGGGCGGATCGCCTCGTGCGCTTCCTGGGCGTTCTTGGATTTCGAGCGGTACTGGTTCGGCTGCTCGGGCAATGCCTTGTTGCCGAAGTCGCGCGCGATGACTCTGCGCAATTCGGCGATCGCATCGACGCCGATGTTGAGCGAATCGGTACGCATATACGTGATCAGGCCGACGGTGCCTTCATCGCCGATGTTGACGCCTTCGTATAACCCCTGCGCAATACGCATCGTGCGGCTGGTGGAGAAACCGAGCTTGCGCGCGGCTTCCTGTTGCAGGGTCGAGGTCGTGAACGGCGGCGACGGACGCCGCTTGCGTTCCTTGGATTGCACTTCGCTGACGACCAGACGCCCTTGCGCCGATTTCATCAGCGCATCGCGCGCGGCCTGCGCGTCGCGTTCGTTGGTCAGGTCGAACTGCTCGAATTTCTTGCCGCGCAGTTTGAGCAGGCGCGCGGAAAAGCGCTGGTCCGGATGCGCGCAGTCGGCTTCGACGCTCCAGTACTCGCGCGCCTTGAACGCTTCGATTTCTTCCTCGCGCTCGACGATCATGCGCAGTGCCGGCGACTGCACGCGCCCGGCCGACAATCCGCGCTGCACCTTGCGCCACAGCACCGGCGACAGGTTGAAGCCAACCAGGTAATCGAGCGCGCGCCGCGCCTGCTGGGCGTTAACCAGATCGAGCGACAGCGCACGCGGGTTGGCGACCGCATCGGTGATCGCATGCGGTGTGATCTCGGAGAACACGACCCGGTGCAGCGCCTTGCCCTTGAGCAGGTTGCGCTCGCGCAGTATCTCGGCGATATGCCAGGAGATCGCCTCGCCTTCGCGATCCAAGTCGGTCGCGAGATAAAGCGAGTCGGCCTTGGCCGCAGCCTTGGCGATCGCGTCGACGTGCTTTTCATTCTTCTCGATGACGGCGTAGTTCATCGCGAAGCCGCGCTCGGTATCGACCGCGCCTTCCTTTGGCACCAGGTCGCGCACATGCCCGTACGAAGCCAGGACGTTGAAATCCTTACCGAGATACTTGTTGATCGTCTTCGCCTTGGCTGGCGACTCGACGATGAGCAGGTTTTTTGCCATCGAGATTTTCAAGACCTGGTTCCGCCGCGATCGGGCGCGGTCGCGGCAGTTTGGGAGCGCAATGGACTGGCTTTCCCTTTTTCAGTCAAAACACACCGGCATGTGCGCTGTCAAGCTCGGCCGTCGTTCGCCGCCCGCGCCGGGGGCGCCATTCTGCACGCGCGGCGCTCAATGCGCGAGCGCATAACGCCCTCCGCGATCGGCCACGACCACGCCTTCGAGTTCGAGCACCAGCAACATTGACGAAAGTGCCGCAATCGACAGCCCGCTGCGGGTTGCAAGCTCGTCGAGCGCCGCGGGCGCGTGGTCGAGCGCGGCGCGCAGGCGCAGCTGCTGCGGATCGATGTTGCGTTCACTCTCCGAAGCGCGCGGCGGGGCGTCCGTCACATTCGGATCCGCGAGGCGGGCGCGCAGGTGATCAGCCAGTTTTGCGCCGATCGCGCGCAACTGGTCGAGGACTTCGTCCGCGGTTTCCACCAGCATCGCGCCATCGCGAATGAGTTTGTGGCAGCCGCGCGCCAGCGGACTGTGAATCGATCCCGGCAGCGCAAACACTTCGCGGCCCTGTTCGGCAGCGAGGCGCGCGGTGATCAGCGAACCGGATTTCAGACCCGCTTCGATGACCAGGGTGCCAAGGCTCAATCCGGCGATGATGCGATTGCGGCGCGGGAAGTGGTCCGGCTTGCCCGCGGTGCCCGGCGGA
>Ga0308174_10001593_pt1 | contig 10707 bp, 9 predicted proteins | sample PhyPR2_FD_203894 | JGI IMG/M metagenome (GOLD analysis project Ga0308174, IMG submission 203894) | Soil microbial communities from UC Gill Tract Community Farm, Albany, California, United States - DLSLS.P.R2 | ecosystem: Environmental > Terrestrial > Soil > Agricultural land | place: USA... | reverse complement strand
CGACTCGAGCAGCAGCCTGCTGTCCCGCAGGTCCCGCACGCACTCCTCGAAGGTCAGCTCGGTGAGGTCGGTGTGCGCATAGCTGTGGGAGCCGAACCCGATGCCGGCCTCCTGCATCTCGTGCACATGGTCGAGGGTCAGCATCTCCAGCCGCTGCGTCTCTGTCTGGGCAGGCGGGGTGTCCACCCAGTCCGGCGGCCGGTCGTCGCCGGTCAGGGTCCGCGCCACCAGGAAGACCGTGGCCGGAAGGCCGCTCCGGCGCAGCACCGGGAAGGCGTGGTCGTACAGCCCGCGGAAGCCGTCGTCGAAGGTCAGTGCCGTCTCCCCCGCCGGCAGCCGCCCCGACCGGTCCAGGCGACCGACCGCCCGGTCGAGCGGCAGCACCTTCTTGCGCGCCGACAGCCACGCGCAGTGCTCCGCGAACGACCCGGGGTCGGTGGCAAGCGGCGAGGCCCAGCCGGGCCGCACCTCGTGGTAGCACAGGATCGTCACCGGCGGGCCTCCTCCAGCCGTGCGTACAGCGCGCCGACCGCGCGGGTGGTGGATGCACCGGAGAACTGTTCCTCGGCCCGGCGTCGGCCCGCCTGGCCCATCCTCCGGCGCAGGTCCGGGTCGTCGAGAAGCTTGCGCAGCGCACCGGCCAGCTGCTGGGGTGACCGGGCCGGTACGACGTACCCGCTGACCCCGTCCTCGACCAGCCTGGCGACGTCGCCGACGTCGGTGGCCACGACGGGCAGCCCCGAGGCCATCGCCTCGAGCACCGCGAGCGGCATCGCCTCCCACCACGACGGCAGGCAGAACACGTCGCCCTCTGCGTAGGCGGCGGGCATCTGGTCAGGCGGCCGGGTGCCGAGCAGGGTCGCCCGGCCCGCCGCCGCGGCGCGCACCGGCTCAGCGGCATGCGGCCCCTCGTCCGGGTTTCCGCCCAGCAGGAGCAGCTCGTGCTCGAGGCCCTCGTCGGCGAGCATCCGCGAGGCGCTGACCAGGTCGAGGACGCCCTTGCGCGCCGTCAGCAGACCGACATAGAGGACGCGCGGCACCCGGTCGGCCGGCGTCGCGGGCCGGAACCGGTCGGTGTCCACGCCGTTGTCGACGAGGCTCACCCGCTGCGGGCCCAGCACGTCGGCCAGGGCGCGGCACCCCGCTTCCCAGACCGCCACCACCCGGTCCGCCGGCCCCATGGCGACGCGCATCACCAGCCTGGCCCGGCGGGTGGTCAGCCAGGTCTCGATGTTGCCGCCGTGGGCGTGCACCAGCACGGCGCACCCGCGGAGCCGGGCGGCGAGCGCGAGCAGCCCGGCTCGCAGCACGGTGACCGAGGGCGCGAGCGCGGAGTTGAGGTGCACCACGTCCTGGTCGCGGGCAGCGCGCCAGACCCGCGCGGCGTCCAGCACGGTGCGGCGCAGGTTGCCCCAGGTGGCTCTGCCGCCCTCTGGGGTGTCGTGGTGGGCGACGTTGAGGAAGGTGACCTGGTGCTCGCGGGCCAGGTCACCCGAGCACAGGTCTCCCAGGAACGCGGCGATACCACCTCGGTCGGGCGCCCCCTTGCCCACCAGCAGCACGCGGCTCACTGCTCACCGCCGGTCACGCGCTGGCGGGCCAGCCGCCGGTAGGCGTCGAAGAGGCCGTCTGCCTCCGCCAGCAACCTGCGGGCGCGCGGCCGCTGGAGGTGCTCGCGGATCTCGCGCTTGCGTTCGTCGCGCTGTGCCGACGGCCGGCCCACGTGGGTCTCGACCAGCAGGCCGTGGCACTCCCGACGGTTCATCTCCTCGACCAGCGCGAACGCGGCAGCCTCGTTCTCCGCCGTCGGCTCCCACGGAGTGAACGAGGTGCCGAACCGGTCGTTCACCGCCCTGACCACCCCACCGAAGTCGGCGATCACGTCATCGAACAGCCCGACCACGAACCCGGCTCTGGCCCGCCAGGCGGTGCGGTAGAAGTCGAGGTACTCCCGCAGTGCGTCCTCGACGGTGATGGTCGGCCGCCGGACCAGGTAGGAGGCGACCGCGTCCGCGGGCTTCCGGATGAGCACCACCGTCGGCAGGCCGTACCTCACCGCCCGGAGCACGTGCGGCGCCCCGTGCAGGTGCCGTCCGATGTGCACCGTGGGGCCGTTGGCGACGAGGAAGGCGGCGACGGCGAACGTGTTGCCCGAACGGAGGAAGCCCTCGATGACGATGTCGGTGTCCGGCCGGGCCAGGGTGAGCCGCTTGTCGGCCCTCAGCAGCATGGCCGCGTCCCAGACGTACGGCGCGCGGATGAGCGGACGCCGTACATGATGCCTGGCGCGGTCGAGAACCCCAGGGACCCCCACGAGCGTCACCGTACAGCGCCGCCGACCCGTGCTCTAGACCACCGAGGGAGCAATTCGCCCGCACCGTGACACATCGAGCCGCGCCGGTTCGCGGGCGGCCGGGCGGATGCGAGCATCCGGTAGCAGACGAGAGGGGGGGCCGGTGGGCGAACCAGAGCTCGTGACCGTCATGGTGCCGGCGAGCAACGAGGAGGGCTCCATCGGCGCCTGCCTGAGGTCGGTGCGCGAGCAGGACTACCCCGCGCTGCAGGTCGTGGTCGTCGACGGTGCCTCCACCGACGCCACGGTGGCGCAGGTCCGGGCGCAGATGGCCGCCGACCCGCGGATCGAGCTGGTCCGCAACCCGCGGAGGAACATCCCCTCGTCGCTGAACCTGGCGCTGGAGCGCGCCCGAGGCAGGTGGCTGGTGCGGGTGGACGCCCACTCCACCGTGCCCCCGGGCTACGTCCGGCTCGCCGTGGACCGGCTCCGCGAAGGCCGGTGGGGCGGCGTCGGCGGGCGCAAGGACGGGATCGGCCGCACCCCCGCAGGCCGGGCCATCGCGGTGGCGATGGCCAGCCGGCTCGGGGTGGGCAACTCGACGTACCACTTCGGGACGACGCCCCAGGAGGTCGACCACCTGCCGTTCGGCGCCTACCCCGTCGAGGTGGTCCGCGGGATCGGCGGCTGGGACGAGACCCTGACCGCGAACGAGGACTTCGAGTTCGACTACCGACTCCGGGCGGCCGGCCAGCGGCTGCTGTTCGAGCCACGGATGGCGATCGGCTGGCACTGCCGCCAGTCCCTGCCGGACCTGTTCCGGCAGTACCACCGCTACGGGCGCGGGAAGGTGGACGTGGCCTGGCTGCACCCGCGCTCGATGCAGCCGCGGCACCTCGCGCCGCCGGCGTTCGTGGCCTATCTCTCGCTCGGCCTGCTGCTCAACATCCGCCGCCCCGGACGGCTGCTCCTGATGCTGGCGCCCTACCTCGCCGCGGTGAGCGTCGAGTCGGTGCGCGCCGGGAGGCAGCTGGCGAGCATGCAGGAGCGGATCTGGCTGCCGGGCGCGTTCGTCGCGATGCACCTCGGCTGGGGACTCGGCTTCTGGTCAGGGGTACGGCGGACGCTGCCGCCGCGGCTGCGTCAGCCGGGCCGCACCTCGCCGTGGTCGACCTCGACCTCGACGGACGGCAACGGGGCCGAGGCCGGGCCACGCACCACCGAGCCGTCCTTGATGGAGAACTCGCTGCCGTGACACGGGCAGACGATCACGCCGTGCCGGACCATGGTCACCAGGCACTGCATGTGGGTGCACACGGCTGAGAAGGCCTTGTAGTCGCCCTCGCGGGGCTGGGTGACCACGATCTGCTTGTCGGCGAGGATCGTGCCGCCGCCCACCGGCACCTGGGACGCCCGGACCAGCGGACCGGCGGACGGGCCATGGGCACCCGAGTGCATCGCCGCCGGCGCACCGGCGGCGCCGCAGGCGGACACCAGCGGGAGGCCGAGCCCGACGACGGCACCGCCTCGCAGGACGGACCGGCGGGTGGGCGCGGGGGGACGCTGGTCCTGCTCGTGATCCATGCCGCGAAGGTACCCAGCAGGTCTGAGAATCCCCTTAACCGAGCAGGGGTGCCAGGAACTGGCCGGTGTAGCTCTTCGGGTTCGCCGCGACCTGTTCGGGCGTCCCCTCGGCGACCACCATCCCGCCGCGGTTGCCGCCCTCCGGCCCCATGTCCACCAGCCAGTCGGCGGTCTTGATCACGTCCAGGTTGTGCTCGATGACCAGGACCGTGTTGCCCTGGTCGACGAGCCGGCCGAGCACGAGCAGCAGCCGGCGGATGTCCTCGAAGTGCAGCCCGGTGGTGGGCTCGTCCAGGACGTACACCGTGCGGCCGGTGGACCGCTTCTGCAGCTCCGCGGCCAGCTTGACGCGCTGAGCCTCGCCGCCGGACAGGGTGGGGGCCGGCTGCCCGAGCCGCACGTAGCCGAGGCCGACGTCGACCAGCGTGCGCAGGTGCCGGGAGATCGCCGGGATCGCCTCGAAGAAGCCCACGGCCTCCTCGATCGGCATGTCGAGCACCTCGGCGATGGTCTTGCCCTTGTAGTGCACCTCGAGGGTCTCCCGGTTGTAGCGGGCGCCGTGGCAGACCTCGCAGGGGACGTACACGTCGGGCAGGAAGTTCATCTCGATCTTGATCGTGCCGTCGCCGGCGCACGCCTCGCAGCGTCCGCCCTTGACGTTGAAGGAGAACCGGCCCGGCTGGTAGCCGCGCACCTTGGCCTCCGGGGTGGAGGCGAACAGCCGGCGCACGTGGTCGAACACGCCGGTGTAGGTCGCGGGGTTGGACCGCGGGGTGCGTCCGATCGGCGACTGGTCGACGTGGATCACCTTGTCGACGTCCTCGACCCCGTCGATGCGGGTGTGCCGGCCCGGCACCGTGCGGGCGTTGTAGATCTCCTTGGCCAGAGCGGTGTAGAGGATGTCGTTGACCAGCGTGGACTTGCCGGACCCGGACACCCCGGTGACCGCGACGAACAGCCCGAGCGGGAAGGTGACGTCCACCTTCTGCAGGTTGTGCTCCCTCGCGCCGCGCACGGTGAGGTCGCGGCCGGGCTGCCGCGGACGGCGCACCTCGGGGACCGGGATCTGCTTGCGGCCGGAGAGGTACAGCCCGGTCTGCGAGTCCGGGTGCTCGAGCAGCTCCTTCACCGTGCCCGAGACCACCACCTGGCCGCCGTGCTCGCCTGCCCCCGGACCGATGTCGACCACCCAGTCGGCGGTGCGGATGGTGTCCTCGTCGTGCTCGACGACGATCAGCGTGTTCCCGAGGTCCTTCAGCCGCACCAGCGTCTCGATCAGCCGGTGGTTGTCGCGCTGGTGCAGGCCGATGGACGGCTCGTCGAGCACGTAGAGCACCCCGACCAGGCCGGCACCGATCTGGGTGGCCAGCCGGATCCGCTGCGCCTCTCCTCCGGACAGCGAGCCGGAGGGCCGGTCGAGGGACAGGTAGTCCAGGCCCACGTCGAGCAGGAACCGCAGCCGCTCCTGGATCTCCTTGAGCACCCGCTCGGCGATCTGCCGCTCGCGCGCGGACAGGTCCAGGGTCTTGAGGAACTCGGCGGCCTCGTTGATGGGCAGCGCGCACACCTCGGCGATGCTCTTCCCACCGATGGTCACCGCCATCGAGACCGGCTTCAGCCGCGACCCCTTGCACTCCGGGCAGGGCACCTCGCGCATGTAGCCCTCGAAGCGCTCCCGGCTGGTGTCGGACTCCGCCTCCCGGTGCCGGCGCTCGATGTAGGGACGCACGCCCTCGAAGCTGGTGTAGTAGGAGCGTTCCCGGCCGTAGCGGTTGCGGTGCCGCACGTGCACCTTGGTCGCGTGTCCCTCGAGGATCGACTTGCGCGCCTTGGCGGACAGGTCCTTCCACGGGGTGTCCAGGTCGAAGCCGAGCTCGTCGCCGAGCGCGCCGAGCAGCCGGGTGAAGAAGTCCGCGACGTGCGCGCCCGACCAGGGCCCGATCACGCCCTCCCCCAGGGTCTGCGACGGGTCGGAGACCACCAGCTCGGGGTCGACCTCCATGCGGGTGCCGAGCCCGTGGCACTCCGGGCACGCGCCGTACGGCGAGTTGAACGAGAACGACCGGGGCTCCAGGTCGTCGGTGTCGATGGCGTGCTCGTTCGGGCAGGCCATCCGCTCGGAGAACCGCTGCTCGCGGCCCGGGTCGTCCTCGGGCAGGTCGACCAGGTCGAAGACGACCAGACCGCCGGACAGCCCGAGCGCGGTCTCCACCGAGTCGGTGAGCCGGCGCTTGGCCGACGGCTTGGCGGCCAGCCGGTCCACCACCACCTCGATGGTGTGCTTCTTCTGCTTGTTCAGGGTGGGTGGTTCGGAGAGCGGGTGGGTGGCGCCGTCCACCCGGGCCCGGGAGAAGCCCTGGGTCTGCAGCTGGCGGAACAGGTCGACGTACTCACCCTTGCGGCCGCGGACCACCGGGGCGAGCACCTGGAACCGGGTGCCCTCCTCGAAGCCCAGCACCCGGTCCACGATCTGCTGCGGGGTCTGCCGGGAGATCGGCGCGCCGCAGGTCGGGCAGTGCGGGCGGCCGGCGCGGGCGTAGAGCAGCCGCAGGTAGTCGTAGACCTCGGTGATCGTGCCGACCGTCGACCGGGGGTTCTTCGAGGTGGACTTCTGGTCGATGGACACCGCGGGTGACAGGCCCTCGATGAAGTCCACGTCCGGCTTGTCCATCTGGCCGAGGAACTGCCGCGCGTAGGCCGACAGCGACTCGACGTAGCGCCGCTGGCCCTCGGCGAAGATGGTGTCGAAGGCGAGGCTGGACTTGCCCGACCCGGACAGCCCGGTGAACACGATCAGGGAGTCGCGCGGCAGGTCGAGCGACACGTCCTTGAGGTTGTGCTCGCGCGCACCGCGGATGATCAGCTGGTCTGCCACTGCACTTCCTCTGCTCCTGCCGTCGAACACACGTTCGCCAATGGTAACCGCGTGGCGCAAGCCGACGCGCCGGTGGTGTGATGGCCCCATGACCACCTCGCACCCCGAGTCACCAACTGGGCCGCCCTCGCTGACCGCGCTGGAAGCCGCCACCTCACGCTATCTGGAAGCACTGACAGTTCTCGACGACGAGGCGATGCGGGCCCCGTCACTGCTCCCCGGCTGGTCCCGGGGGCACGTGGTGACCCACCTGGCCCGCAACGCCGACGCGATGGTGAACGTGCTCACCGGGGCTCGGCTGGGTGAGGTGCGCGCGATGTACCCGTCCCAGGAACAACGCAATTCCGACATTGATTCCGGGGCTCCCCGCAGTGCCGACGATCTCCGGGCGGAGGCCGAACAGTCCTGCGCGGCAGTGCAGGAGGCCGCGCGGGCGCTCGCCGCGGACCAGTGGGACTCCCCCGTCCGTCGTACTCCGGACACGGACGGGTTCCCGGTCCGCATGATCCCCGGCGCACGACTGCTCGAGGTCGAGGTGCACCACGCCGACCTCGGCGCCGGCTACACCTGGGAGCAGTGGGACGGGGAGTTCAGCGACGCGGTGATCACCCGGATCCAGGGCGAACGCAGCGCGGAGCCGTCGGCGGTGCTGCGCTCCACCGACACCGACGGACTCTGGAAGATCGGCCCCGGCGAGGGACCGGAGGTGACCGGTCCCGCCGGCGCGCTCGCCTGGTGGCTGCTCGGACGGGGCGACGGAGCGGGTCTAGTGTCGTCGGCGGGCACGGTGCCCGCGCTCGGCCGGTGGAGGTGAGCATGAGCTACAGGGGGAAGGTGCGTCCCGGTGGGTCGCCGGACGTGCGCGAGCTGGCGAACCTGACGATCACCAAGCTCTCCGTCGGCCCGATGGACAACAACGCCTACCTGCTGCGCTGCCAGCACACGGACGAGCAGCTGCTCGTCGACGCCGCCGCGGAGCCGGACCGGCTGCTGAGCATGGTCGGTGACGACGGGCTGGCCCGGGTGGTCACCACGCACCGGCACCAGGACCACTGGCAGGGGCTGCCGGCGGTGGTGGACGTGACCGGGGCGGAGACGGTCGCCGGCGAGGCGGACGCCGACGAGATCCCGGTGCCGACGACCCGGCGGGTGCGGCACGGGGACACCGTGACGGTCGGCGAGTGCTCGCTCGAGGTGATCCACCTGGTCGGCCACACCCCGGGGTCGATCGCGCTGCTGTACGACGACCCGGCAGGCACCCCGCACCTGTTCACCGGCGACTCGCTGTTCCCGGGAGGGATCGGCAAGACCTGGTCGGAGGAGGACTTCACCACCCTGCTCGACGAGGTGACCGGCAAGGTGTTCGACCGGCTGCCCGACGAGACCTGGTTCTACCCGGGTCACGGGGACGACTCCGACCTGGGTCGGGAGCGGCCGCACCTGGCCGAGTGGCGCACCCGGGGTTGGTAGCCCCCGGCTGGTGGCTAGCCGGCTGCCTGGGACCCGGACTGAGCGGGCTCCTCGGCGTACATCGGGAACCGCCGCGGCACCAGGAGCAGCAGCAGGCAGGTGAGCACGCCGGCGGCCAGCAGGCCGACGAACACCGCGTGCGTGGACGCGTGCAGCGCCGACCGCATGAACGTCTCCGCGGCGCCGGTGACGTGCCCTTGCAGCGCGCGGCTCACCTGGTCGACGGTCCCGGGCACCTGCCCCTGAACGTCCGCCGGGGCGGAGCGCAGCCGGTGCAGCAGCACGGCGTTGGTAACGGCCCCGAACACGGCGGCGCCCAGGCTCTGGCCGAGGAAGCGGGAGAACATCGCTCCCCCGGTGACCACGCCGCGGCGGCCCCAGTCCACCGTGGACTGCAGCCCGACGATGAGCGCCGAGGTGATCAGGCCCATTCCGGCGCCCATCAGCAGCGCGCCCAGCACCGGCTGCCACACCGGCGCGTCCATGCCGAGCTGGGTGAAGACGCAGCCGGCCGCGACCGTGAACAGCCCGCCGACCAGGGCGGTGTCCCGGAAGCCGATGCGCAGGTACAGCCGGGCGGACAGGCTCGAGGCGAGCGGCCAGGACATGCTCATCACCGCGAGCACGAACCCGGCCGCCACCGGCCCGAGGCCGAGCACCGACTGCGCCCAGGTGGGCAGGAACGTGGAGAGCCCGATGACCAGCAGGCCGGAGAACGCGGTGGCGGCGTAGGACCCCGCGGTCAGCCGCTGGGACCAGAGCCACGGCGGCATCACCGGCTCGGCGGCCCGGCGTTCCACCACCACGGCCAGGGCCGTCGCGAGCGCGGCACCGGCGAACACGGCGATGCTCTGAGGGGAGTCCCAGGGCCAGCCGGTGCCGCCCTGCAGCAGCCCGAACACGAGCAGCCCACCGGCGGCGAGCAGCAGCCCGGCTCCGGCGTAGTCGATGCGGTGGGTACGCCGCACCACCTCCTCGCGCAGGTCGCGGGCGATCAGGGTGAGGGCCACGGCTCCGATGGGCAGGTTGACCAGGAAGATCCATCGCCAGGAGGCGTACTCGGCGAATCCGCCGCCGAGCGCCGGGGCGATCACGGCGGAGACGCCCCAGACCGACGACAGGTAGCCCTGGACCCGGCCGCGCTCTCGCACGTCGTACAGGTCGCCGGCCACGGTGTTCACGGTCGCGCCGATCGACCCGGCACCGAGACCCTGCAGGCCGCGGAAGCAGATCAGGGTGACCATGTTCCAGGCGGCGGCCGACAGCGCCGAGCCGGCCAGGAACACCAGGATGCCGATCACCAGGATCGGCTTGCGGCCGTACAGGTCGGCGAGCTTGCCGTAGACCGGGATGGTCACCGTCTGGGCGAGCAGGTAGACCGAGAACACCCAGCCGACCAGCGAGAAGCCGCCGAGGTCGCCGACCACCTGCGGGATGGCGGTGGCCACGATCGTGGTGTCCATCGCGATGAGCGCCATGGTCATCATCAGCGCGACCAGGATCCGGGTGCGGTGGTCGCGGCTGCGCGGGCTCATCGGTTGATCACTCAACAAGCCTAGGCCCGTTAGGTTGGGCACATGCATGCCGACCAGGTGACGGAACCGCTGGCCCAGCACGGTGAGGGGCCCTGCTGGTGGGACGGCTGGGGCGGGCTGAAGTACGTCGACCTCGGCGTGGGCGACGTGCTCGCCCTGCTCCCCGACGGCTCGGTCAGCCGGACCCACGTGGGCTCCGTGGCCGCGGCGCTCCGGCCCCGCGAGGCGGGCGGCGCGGTGATCGCGCTGGAGCGGGGGTGGGGGCTGGCCGAGAAGGCCGACCTGTCCGACGTACGCCCGCTCGGTGAGCTGTGGACCGACCCGTCCATCCGGTTCAACGACGGCGGTTGCGACCCGGAGGGCAGGTTCTGGACCGGCACCATGGGGTACGACGAGCGGCCCGGCGCCGGCCGGATGTACCGGCTCTCCCCCGAGGGGCTCGCCGTCGAGACGATGTGGACCGACGTGACCATCTCGAACGGGTTCGCGTTCAGCCCCGACGGGAGCCGCGCCTACTACAACGACACCCCGACCGGCCGCACCGACGTGCTGGACCGGTGTGCCGACGGGTCCCTGGTGGACCGCAGGCCGTTCTTCGCCCACGAGGGCAACCCGGACGGGCTGTGCGTGGATGCCGAGGGGTACGTCTGGGTGGCGCTGTGGGGTGCGTCCGCGGTGCACCGGATCTCCCCGGACGGGAAGCTGGACGGGATCGTGCATGTGCCGGCGACCCACGTGTCCGCCTGCACGTTCGGGGGCGCCGACCTCGACACGCTCTTCATCACCACGTCGAAGAACGGCATCCCGGCCGGCGCCGAGCCGGAGGCCGGAGCGCTGTTCTCCGTCCGGCCCGGGGTCACCGGCCTCCCCACGCTCCCCTTCCGAGGTTGACCCCGGGCCGCAAGTTTTCAAGGTCCCATGGGGAACTGTCACCTCCCACGATGCATGAA